>UMHQ01052137.1_pt1 | contig 10440 bp, 15 predicted proteins | sample 1965531 | NCBI WGS metagenome assembly UMHQ01 (sample SAMEA4836098, study PRJEB28245) | human gut metagenome | biome: gut microbiome; material: fecal sample | place: Denmark | collected 2008
TTTAAGGGGAAAATATGCTTATTATAGATAAACTGTGCTATTATTCCAAACTTAGATATGTTAATCCTACCGAAAAAGTTTTGTACTGTCTTTTGACACTGGTTCTTTTGATCGCCAGTAGATCAGTTGTTATGGCCATTGTTATTTTGTCGCTTAACTATTATTTGAATGTGTTTAAGGGAGGCCTAAACGGGAAGCGATACCGCGTCTTGCTAACTTGGCCGCTATCATTTTTAATTTTCGGTACAATTGCACTATTTGTAAATATATCAAAGACCACGCTAGATCTTTATGCTATTCCTATCGGCAGTTATTTTCTAACAGGAAGCAAAATAGGAATGTGGAAGGGTTTTCAACTGATAATGACAGCAATGGCTTCAGTTTCGAGCCTTTATTTTCTGTCGCTCAATACAACGATGCCAGATATAATTTCTGTTCTTAAAAAATGGAAACTGCCAAAAATCTTTGTTGAACTTATGATGCTAATTTACAGATTTATATTTATACTCTTAAACGTTGCAATGAACATCACGACATCTCAGAAATCAAGACTTGGTTATAAGAATTATAGGACATCAATCAAATCATTTGCTGGGATGCTATCAGCCCTCTTCATTAACTCACTCAAGCGATCAGGAAATTTATTTGATGCTATGGAGGCACGTGGATACGACGGTGAACTGAGAATGATTGAAGAACATTATGAACAAAATAGTAAAACTATGTTAATGATCGGACTTCTTGGGGCTGTGATGCTCGCTGTAACAATATGGATTAAAGTGTGTGGAATAATCTACATTTAACGTCTATTAGAGGTAGCAATATGCAGGAAGATAAAAAGAAAGATATAATTGTGAAGGCTGAGAACCTTTATTTTTCATATGATGATGAGCAGACATATTCACTTGACGGATTTTCACTTGAGCTAGAGAGAGGCAAAAAAATAGCCTTCCTAGGTGCAAACGGCGCAGGAAAGTCGACGTTTTTCTTGACACTAAATGGCATACACAAGTTAATAAAGGGTAGGCTTGAGGTAGATGGAAAAGAAGTTACCTATGACAAGAAGTCGCTTCTGGAACTGAGATCGAAGGTTGGAATTGTTTTTCAGGATCCGGACAATCAACTATTTTCTGCCAGTGTAAAGCAGGAAATCTCTTTTGGTGCGATGAATATGGGTATGAGTGCTGAAGAAGCGGAGGAGGCTGTGAATAAGGTTGTTGACAGGCTTCTGATAGGTCCTTTCGTACATAAGGCAACTCACGCTTTGTCAGGTGGTCAGAAGAAACAGGTTTCGATTGCGGATGTTTTGGTTATGATGCCAAAAATCGTAATTCTAGATGAGCCGGCATCATCGCTTGATCCTAAACATACATATATAGTTAATAATATAATAGAAATGATGGTTGAGGAGGGGATTACCGTTCTTGTATCTACTCATGATGTAAATTACGCTTACGGCTGGGCAGATGAGGTTGTAGTCATCGATGCTGGTAAGGTAATCATGCATGATAAACCAAGGGCTGTATTCCATAATGTTGAAGTCCTGAAAAAAGCTAATCTTGAGAAACCTATGATTTTGGATTTCTATGATAGATTGGTTGAAAAGGGTGTAATCGAAAAGGTTGAAGATACACCGAGGACGATTGAAGAACTCGATAAACTAATCAAGAAATAGTCGTTACGAAAGGTAAATAATTTGAAACTTGAGCCGGTACAACTGCAGCGAAATGCTGCATTTGACCGGTATTTTGTTGCAGATAACAAAAAATGATTAAAAATATGACTTTTCATGTGAAGTATGCGCAATTTGTGGTATAATTCCAATATGACTTTGAACGAAATTAGAGAACATATTGAAGGCTTGAATTTCATTAATGAGGGAGACCAGGTAGTTCTCGCTTTGTCAGGGGGGCCTGATTCAGCGTGTCTTTTTTATGCTTTAAATCAGATGAAGGACAAACTTGGTATCACGATCAACTGTGTTCATGTCAATCACGGACTTCGTGGGGTGGAAAGCAATGCTGACGAAGATTTTGTGAGAGAAATTTGTAGAAAAAATGATTGCCCGCTGACAGTGGTTTCTATGGACGTTGCGTCGCTTGCAAAGGTGCTTAAGATTTCTACGGAAGAAACCGGGCGAAAAATCAGATATCAGGCTTTTTATGAGGAAACGGACAAAGTATATAAAGAGACTGGTAAATTTCCGTCAATCTTGGTAGCACACAATATGGATGACCAGGCGGAGACCATTCTATTCAGGATAATAAGAGGTACTGGCGTAACGGGACTTAGGGCCATGCAGAAGTATGAAATCACATCACAGGGATATGAGATTATAAGACCGCTACTGGATATTTCTAAACGCGACATACTAGAAGCTTTGCAATCAGAGGGATTGCCATACTGTGAGGACAAAACAAACGAGCTTCCAATATACGCGAGAAATAAGATCAGACTTGATATAATACCTGCAATGGAGAGCATCAATCCGGCTATTAAAGAGGCCGTTGTAAGGCTCGGAGAAATAGCGGATGAGCAGTACGAATTTCTTGAGATCAAAGCTCACCAATGCATAGAAAAATTGAAACGTGAAAACAAAATATTTTTAACGCAATCTATAACGATGGTTTCTATAGATGAACTAAGACCTTATCACGTTGTAATACAGAAGAGGGCGTTTTCTCAAATAATAAAGCGAATGGGTCTTTTTGAAAATATAAGTTATAAACATCTGGAAGCACTTGTCGCACTTCTAAAGTCTGAGAATCCATCAACTGGAATTGATCTGCCCTATGGGTTTAAGGCATGCAGAATATATGGGGAAATTGGTATTTTTTCAGATGAGATTTTCTCAAAGAAAAACTTGTTTGAGATGTACATTTCAACGGCAAATAAATTACCTGAGAATATTGCTGAAAAAGGTCATGTGAAAGTCGCTAATTCTGATAAAGTTGCTAATTCTGATGAATATACTCAAAATATTCACTGGCAATTTGAAAATAAGTATTTGCACTTTATTGTCTTCCTTTCGAAGGAAGTGTTTGAGCAAAAATATGGTAAGTCGAAGAAACCTGTTTTGCGCTATCGACAGCCGGGGGATTATATGATTTTAAAGGACGGCGGAAGAAAGAAAATTAAGAATATCTTTGTAGACGATAAGATTCCGAGAATTTTGAGGAACCGAATACCACTCCTTTCCGTTGGTTCAGAAATAATCTGGATTGGAGATCTGACGGGACGTTCTAATGGGAGATTGTCGGGTGATTTTCAAATTGAAAATCTTAAGGCGAAAAATTGCGGTGAACTTGGTAACACTGGCTGGTTTCGTATTGATATTTTCAGGGATTAGGAGATAATAGATGGTCGATGTTAGAATTAAATGCGAAAATGAAAACACGCAAAATTCTATAACCGTTGCAAATAAAAGAATCTAAGAAAAAACAAAATAACAATTTAATACATATCCTCACAAAAAAGATAGAGTTTTAGTTATGATTTTCATTTTCATCGAAAATCAGTGTGGAGAAATCTCCGTACATATATCTATAACTCTATCTTTATTTATTGAAAGAAAGAATACTTAGATAATATATAAAGGAGATAAAAGAAAAGGGGGACTTATAGAAAAGAGAAAATGAGTAGCTAAGTTAAGATTGAATGTAAGTAGGGGGTGTTTAAGATAGATAAATACTTTTATTTCAGATTTAGAAAGGATTTTTTTAATGATACTAGAATTTGGGAAATGAAAAGGTTACCAATTGTTGGTTATCAGTTTATCGTAATTTACCTTGAGCTTTGTGGGCTTGCAACAGAAACAGGTGGGATTTTAAAAATTAAGAAGATAGGCGATATTCCTATAATTCCAGACCTTGCGTTAAGGATTGGAGAAAATGCAAATATAACAGGGCAGGCCTTTGCATACTTTTTAGCCAATAATCTAATTGAGAAAATTGAGGATGAAGTTGAGATACATATTATCATAGATGCAGTTGTGAATAACATAGGAAAGTCAAGCAAAGATGCTGATAGAAAAAGATTGGCATACAATAGTGAAAATACACCTCAAATTACAGGTGGTGCGGTAAAACATTATGGGCTTATGAAAGAAGTTAGTCTATCTGATGCAGAGTATGATGAGCTAAAAAGTATGTGTAAGAACATTGATAGTTATATAGAAAAATTAGATTTAGATAAAGCCATGAACAAACTTGAGATAGAAAGTGATTTTAAATTTTTAAAAGAAAAAATAATTGAGGAGGGATTAGCATGAGCTCAGGAAAGGCAAAAAGTTTTGATATAGAGAAAAGAAAAAAACTAGCATTTTTACTGAAAGAGGGATTTAATATAAAAACTATTGCAGAAAATATAAACGTTAGTAGGCAAAGTATATATAGAGAGCTGAAGAAAGGACTTACTAACGAAGAATACGAATATGGAAGACATATTAAATACTCTCCTAAAAGAGCAATAGAAAGTGATGTTAAGCAATTTATAGGAAAAGAATCATTAGAGCTTTTAAAGGAGTATTATAAAGAAAACTAAAGGTGGCAAAAATGAAAACAAAAGTAATATCAATAATTAACTATAAAGGCGGAGTAGGTAAATCGCTTGTAACATATAATTTAGGGGCTTGTTTAACAGGGCTATATAAGAATGTTTTACTTATTGATTTTGACGGTCAAGGAAATTTAAGTACCTTTACAAGAACTGAAAACGGAATGAAAGAGCGAAATATAGTTACAATGCTAGAGAGTGTGCTTGCTGGAGATAAAGACAGCTTCCCATATAATGACCCAATTGAAAATGTATTTAATTCTCCACCCAGTTTAGACATTATAACTTGCAACATAAGAAAAGAAAGTTTTTTCATAAGGGCATTATCAGAAATATCAAGAGAGACAATACTTAAAAGATATATTGATAAGCTAAAAGAAAACTATTCCTATGACTATATCTTAATAGATAATGCACCCTCAGTTGGACTTGATTTTCAAAATAGTTTAACAGCTTCAGATGAATACATAATAGTCACAGAACCAGAGATTGGGAGCGTTGAAGGGATATATCTAATAGATAACTTAATTGGACAAGTTAAAAGCTGCTTAAACCCCAGCTTAAAACAATGTGGCATAGTAATTAACAAAGTGGAAAACAAAACAAATCTTCATAAAGAAATAAAAAGCATGATAGAGAATCTCAATGATGAAGACACATATATATTTAAAACATATATCCCAAAGTCAATTATTGCTGGAGAAAGTGAGTATGAGGGAAAGCCTATAGGAATACACAGCCCAAATAGTAAAATAGCGGTTGCATTTGATAACTTAGCTAAAGAGTTTTTAAAAAGAGAATTACAATGACAATGCGAAAACTATTTTATAAGGCTATGTTTTATTTAGCAGTATCTATATTTTTACTTAAAGTTTTATATGAAGTGTATTACATCAATTTGTTTACAGCAAAAGAATTTTGGATTTGTTATAAAAACAATCTAATTTATAAGGGAATTATATTCAGCTTAATATGGATTGTACTATATAAGCTTTTTGGTGAACCATATTATACAAAAAATAATATATCAATGATTATATTGTTTTTTATCAATGTGTTTATATTAACGAATATGTTCCTTATATGTTTTGCTCTAAGTGCTTTAGTACGCAGTTAAGTAAATAGTTTAATAGAATGACGACATCGCTTAAGTAATATACCAAAATTAAAACCAATAAAAAACCAAGTATCGTTTTAAAAAATAAAAATATATCTTTTTTATCATGTTTGAAAATTTCTTTAGAATAAGAAATTAAAATATACAAAAAGAGAGGGAGAATAAAAATGATATGTACTGTAGATAGAAATAGTCTGGGGTCATTTCTAAGAGTTTCAGGCAAATCATGTATCGGTTTTACTACGCTTGATGATTTAAGGGCTATATAAACATTAAAAAGTGTAAAGATAAAAGTCAAAAATAGAAGAACATAATTTTCAACTCTTTTATTCCCCATTAGAAATAGATGCATATAGCTTAGTAAACACATAATAGAGAAAATTGTAATAAGTATTCTTAAGGGAATAACATAAGGAACAACAAATGCATTGTTAATATAAATAACAATAACTAAAAAGAACAAGATGTGACGCCAATCTAGGTCGTTGTTATCACTATTTGAATTAGAAAGATGAGATGTAGGATAAATATTATAAGTAGTAGTATTAAAACTGTCTTTTATAGTATTACGTTCTCCCTTGTTAACTGAACAATCAAGCGAAACATCTGTATTTGAATATTTAATACTACGATTATCGCCATAATTTATTGATGATTTTGTAAATACATTCTTTAAGAATGAAAAAATAAATTTAAAAGAATATAAAAACAATTTTAAAAAATTTAGCATAGAAATTCCTCTTTTCTTGTTATATTTTGAGATTTGACACCTACATTATACATTAAGGGAAGAGGAATTTTCTATATATTATTAGTATCAAACTTTATATTAAAAGGAGAAAAGATGGCACTAAAGGTAAGAAGCAAAGAAGAACTTAGAGAAGAAGCTATAGAAAGACAAAGAAACATAGAAAATCAAAATTTAGGACTTGAGTATATGAATGATTTTAATCTGTCAATTACAAAAGAAGACCTAGAGAAAAAAGAAGTTAAATATATTCCAATATCATCTTTATCAGAAAGTCCTAAAAACTTTTTCTCAAAAGTTTCGGGAGATAAAAGAGAAGAAATGATTGCCTCTTTAAAATCATATGGACAAATTAACCCTATAATAATAAGACCAAGAAGATGTGTAGAAGAATATAAAGATGAGATAGAGGGCGATTATGAAATCCTAGTAGGTCATACTAGGGTGGAACTTTTAAAAGAGATTGGAAAAGAAAAAGTAAAAGCCATAATAATTGAATGCTCAGATGTAGATGCAACACTTATCATAAATCAGTCAAATATACAGCGTGAAAATGTGAGCGATATAGAAATTGCTAGAGGATATAAGGCGACATATGAGGCAGTTAAAAAGGACAAAAATAGCAATTTAATGGTTGGAGATGCAAAAAATGAAAACGTTGAAATTCCAACATTTTCCCCGAAGTGCCATTTTGGCACTTCGGGAGAATCGAGTAATAAAACCCTTGACATTGTAGCAGAAAAATATGGTATATCAGCACGAACTCTACATAGAAAAATGGCACTTGCAGATTGCATAGCTGATGTTGTTAGTCTTTATGAAAAGAAGAAATTAACGCAAGAAGACATTGGATATATTTCAAGGTTAGATGAATATACGCAAAAGTATATAGTAGATAGTATGTCCGAGATAAAAGATGAGCAAAAAGTAAAAGGGAAAATAATTTCAAAGGCTGCTTTAAAGGAAATCTATGAAGAAAGTAGAAATTATGATTTGAATAAAGATAACGCAAAAGAAATCATTGAAGCTCATATAGAAAATATCGAGCCTAAAAAACCAGAAGGAAGCAAGTACATAATTCCAGATAAGCTTTTTCCTGATTATGTTAGCAAAAAAGAAAGGATTGAGTATTTGCAAAAACTCTTATCATATGCACTTGATGAGGGATTAGAAATAAGAATGGATAAGGACAATTAAAAAACGTAAAGGTGTAAAGCATGAGATTAAAGCAAGGATATACCAAGGAAGAAATTTTAAAACTCAAGAGTAAGAATTTAAATCTTTTAACAAGCGGAGATATTACTGGTAGATATAAAGAGCTTTTCCTTTTAGAAGAAGATGAGGGGATAGAAATTGCAAAAGAGGAAAAGGTCATAAATCGAGTTAGCAAAGAGAAGCTTATTATAGAGAAATGGCAGACTGAAAATACCGGTGGCGATATAGATAAGTGCAGGCAGGAAACAGGTCTTGACCCAAGAACTATAAGAAAATGGTGGAATGATAATTTATAAGAAAGTGCAAATAAGGAATTTCATATTGCATATAAGAGCAAAAAAATAGCAAAAAAGTACAAATAAGAAAGCACGAAGTACATATAAGGACGAAAAAAATGCAAATAGGTACATATAAGAGCCAAAAACGTACAAATAAGCATAAAAAGACAGTTTTTATGCTTAAGAAAGGGCTAGATGAAAAAATTGTAAAACGTTGAAATACCAATGCTTACATTCCATTTTTAAGACAGTTAAAAATGGGGTGGGCAGAATTGGTATACAAGATAAGCCAAAATTGCCCACCTAAAGTGTTCAATTTATGCTTATCCAATCGCAAGCGATTGCTCAAAGACAGTTTGAGTTGCCAATAGGGATGCCCTATTGGATTGACCCGTAAGCATTATCAAAAGTGTTTGATAATGCTATGGCAAAACTTTGCAAGTTTTGCTAAGGAAGATTTTCATAAATGAAAATCATATAGATATTTTGGAAGGGAGAGAAAGTATATGGGTGCGAATAAGCATTTTAAGAAAAGTGCAGTTTTAAATCAAATTAAACATCTTGAAAGAAAACTTGAATATCCAAGTAACAAAGATATAGATTTTGATAGGACGCACTTAAATTATAGCCTGACACCTAAAAGAGAAATTTCTCCATATGAATACTATAAAAAAAGGCTTAATGAAATAAGTGTAAAAACAGAGCGAAAAGATATTAACTATGCGAGTGGATGGGTTATAACAAAACCTAAAGAGCTTGATGAGAAATACGAACAAAGATTTTTTATAGAAGTATATAATTTTCTAAAGGAAAGATATGGTGGAGAAAAAAATGTGATTAGTGCTGAAGTACATAAAGACGAGAAAGGAGAACCACATTTACATTTCATGTTTATACCAGTTACAAAAAATACTCCAAATCAGAATATGATGAAAGTAATAGAATATTTTGAAAAGAAAGAAAACCTAGGAAAGAATAATACAGAAGCTGGAAGAGAACTTGAAATTGATAGAAAAACGGTAAGACGTTATAGACAATGTAAAAGAATGGATGTAAAAAAAGAGAAGTTATCATCAAGAGAAGTGATAAATAAAAAAGATTTAATAACATTCCACAGCGACCTTGAGGAATATTTAAATAAGAAAAAGATACCCGCAAAGATTGTAAGTGGGATAACAAAGAAAAACGGTGGCAACAAAACAGTTGAGGAACTAAAAGCACAAGAAAGAGAGATTGAAAGATAAAATGATGATTATTTTCTTATTGATGTTAGGTCTAATTTTGTTGATATTAGTAGCTTACGCAATTTATATAAAATATATAACAAAGATTAAAGAACTAGAGAAAACGGTTTATCTATATGAGGGAGTTATTAATGAACTAAATAATGAAATTACCGAGCTGAAAGAAAGGAAATAAAGGGTGAACATTTGAAAAGAAAAACAGATGATTGGAGTTTGCTTTTACTTAGCATTCCTTGTATAATTAGTGTAATAAGATATTATCTATATAAGGGGAGTGAAAATATGAGCTTTTCTTCAGCCTTATTTATGACAATGCTACCAACAATATGTGTAATAGTAATTGGTATTTTTAATTTACGTTCAGGGAATAAAAGAATAGATGAAATTGGTAATGATACAAAAGATATACTACCCAAAACAACTAATATAGAAAAAAACATAGAAAAATATTTAGAGGACACAAACAGGTGTATAACTACTGATATTAAAAAAACAGTTGAAGATATTTATGATATTGCAGATTCTGATTTGAAAATACTTGTTGATGAAGTAAATTACAAGAAGCGTCTAAAAGATGAGTATGCTAATACATTTTTAAGAGATAATGTTGTTGCTAATATAGATAAGTTGTATGAGGAAAATGCACTGTTTTCAAATAGGATAAAAGAACTTGAAATTGAAAATAAGATGCTTGTAGAGAAAGTATACAAATATCAAAAACTTTACGAAGAAGAAAGAAAAAAGAATGTAGGCATTGAAAACAAAAATGAAAGAAATTTCACAATGTAAAGGAGAGCATATTATGTCAAATATTGATAACCTGAAACAAAAATACAATTACAAAATAGTATATAAACTAAAAGAGAATCTAGAAGAATCAAAGAAGGAATTTATTGGAAAGAAAATCGAAAATTGTATATTAAAATTCAATCTAGAAAAACATAAAGACGGAGCCTTATATAAAAAAACTGGATTTAAAGGAAACGAAGACTTCGGGGGTGTTACTTTTACATACGCACTACTAAAAGAAAATGTGGATTGTTTTGAAAAACTAGAATGGCATGATATGTATGCTGACTTAGTGAAAAGGGCTTGCTAGTTTATGAATGGTCAAAATAAATGGGAAAATGGTATAGTCTTAAGTTTTGATTTTAAAGTAGAGCGTTTAGAAAAATTTTATAATGGTTCGTATAACGCAGCGTATCGAGATATAAAAAATCATTTGTTGGAAAAAGGGTTTGTTCATCTAAAAGATAGCGATTATGTAAATAATAATATAGATAA
>UMHQ01019669.1_pt1 | contig 10429 bp, 5 predicted proteins | sample 1965531 | NCBI WGS metagenome assembly UMHQ01 (sample SAMEA4836098, study PRJEB28245) | human gut metagenome | biome: gut microbiome; material: fecal sample | place: Denmark | collected 2008
ACCATGAACCCCCAGTCGTTCGGGGCTAACGCCCCTCCGACAGGGGGCTACAACAAATCGGACCTCCTCGCGGAGGTCCTTACCCATCCGATCTATCAGATGAGGCACCCCCGAAAAAGGACCTCGGAGAGGTCCGATTTGTCGTAGCCCCTAGTCGAGGGCGAAGCCCGATGACTAGGGGAAATCGCGACACCCCCCTCCCCCACGACCCCTTGCGGGTCGGACAACCTTTTCTAGGATTAATTTTGAGGTTCTAGATCATATTGTCCGACCCGCAAGGGGTCGATTATTATCGGCCCGCCATGAACCCCCAGTCGTTCGGGGCTGACGCCCCTCCGACAGGGGGCTACGACAAATCGGACCTCCTCACGGAGGTCCTTACCCATCCGACTCACCTGATGAGGCACCCTCGCGGGTGCTCCGACATGTCCGATAAGGCAACCCCCCAAAAAGGGGCATTCGCTTATCCGATTTATCCTATGAAATCAGGGGCACATTATCAAAAAAGCAGTATTTTTTTAGTAAAGCTCAAATATATTACGTACCTTTGCTCGGAAATAGTATATCGTATTGATACATTAAGAATGTTGAAATAGTAAAGAGAATGCAATTTTTATACAACAAAACTAATTTGAAAATGAGTAAGAAATTTTTTCTAGCACTACTCGCTCCCCTATTCATGGGTGGTCTCGTGGCTTGTAACAAGCAGGCCAGCAACGACCTCACCCCTGAGGGTCAGAGCACCGGTGACACTTACATCTCTGTCACCTTCTCTACAGCCAACCCTAACTCTACTGCTCGTGCAGCGGTTGAGGAGGACAAAGACTTCAACTCCATCGGCGAGTTCATGGGTCGTGACAAGATTAAGAACGTAAACATCTACATGATCAATGCCCTTGACTATAGCATTGAAGTGAAGAAGTTTGACAACACTGATAACTTCAATACAGACCCCGACGGCAACCCTGACACTAGGGACTACCGCACTGAGGCGTGGAAGACCACTCCTGGTGACAAGATCGTTTATGTTTATACCAACATCGCTGGTACCGCCATTGAGACAGCTCTTGATGCAGCTACTGATAAAGCTTCCTTTGAAGCTGCCAACAAAGCTACCTATACTCTCGTGAAGAATGGTGCAGTAGATGAAGCTTATGCCAAGTTTGACGGCACCGACGACATCATCGCGATGAATACTGTAAAGCCTGAAAATCTTACAGTGGTTGCAGGTGTGAAGGAAAATGAAGCTAAGACTGGTGCCAAGAACTGTGCTACAGTGACTGTTCGCCGTTTAGTAGGTCAAGCTGCTGTAACTAGTACCGCTACTACTTACGAGATCAAAGAGACTTTCAAGGGTGCTGAGACTACCCTTGCAACCCTTGGCAACTTCAAGTGGGACGTAATGCAGTTTGAGCAGAAGTCTTATCTAACACCAATGCCAACAGCGGATGGTAAGGACGCTCTTAAGGTTGCCTTCTGCAAGACTCCTTCTTTTGAATTCATTACGACTGATGCCAACTACACCACTGGCACAGACAATGCAGCTGACAAGTACGCCTATCGCAAGTTTAATGGCGCAGAGGTTAAGCAATTCACTCGTAGTGGAGACGACAAGGCTAATGTTACTGCGATCGTAGCTACTCCTATGAAGTTCATCACTGAGACTACTCACCAACTTGGTAAGAAGATTGAGGATACTACCGCTGCACTTAAGACTGGTTACCGCAAGGGCAACACTGCTTACGTCATCGTATCTGCAGAGATCACTCCAAAGAATTGGGCTGAGGGTGAGGAAGCTAAGGATGGTGCAGATCTCTACTTCGGTGTCAAGGATCACAAGTTCTACAAGGAACTAGAGGCTGCTAAGACTGCCAATAAGGTTGAAGCAGTTCCTGAAAGCGATCAATTAAATACACCTGACAACGTAATCAAGTACACTGGTGGTATCTGCTACTACGTAGCTTGGCTCAACCCAGATGTCATTACAGAACCAGTTAATTCTCCAGTGCTTCGCAATAATATCTACCACGTAAATATTAGTGCAATTAAGAAGCTCGGTTACTCTGGTAACCCATTCAATCCAAATGGTGACGATCCAAAGGATCCAGATGATAAGACTCCAGATCCAAAGGAGACCCTTTATCCAGTTGATACCTACATGGCAGTACAGATCAATGTGGTTAACTGGGGTGTTCACTCTTTCGACCAAGGGTTCTAAAATAAAGTCCTAGGGGTACTTGACACTTAAACCCCACAGGCAGGAGGTGCCTGACCGCACCTCCTGCCACTAGGAGAGAGGGAAAAGAAAATAGTATAACACAGACGTAGAGAAATAAATATGACGAATATAAGCAGATCCATCAATCAGAAGCTAGGCACCCTGAGCGGGGTGCTACTAGCACTGCTCCTTAGCCTCACCGGCTGCCAGAAGGAGCGTTTCGTCCCCGAAGAGGATCTCGGCTACCGCCACACGGCAGAGTTTGATGAGGGCAGCACCTATATGTCCCTCGCCCTACGTGGCTCCAATCCACCGGCATCAAGCCAGCAGACCGAGGACCAGACCGGTGGCAACTACCAAGTCACTTGGCAGGGCGATGACATCATTGAGAACTTCGCCGTCTACATTATTTCCGAGGATAGCCCCGAGGTAAAATGTATCGCCCGTAAAGTGACCGACACTGAAGTTGTAGAGAACTGGGATCCCGCGAAGCAAGAGCTACTCCTCAAGCCCTTCAAGACCAATCCTGTCAATAAAAAGGTCTACGCCTTTTTCAACCCCCCTGTGGCGTATCTAAAGAAGCTTGAGTCGGAACTAGATAATAAGGTTAAGTTTGAGAACCTACTTAAGGAGCCAATACCTTTCCAAGGAGCACAAGGGGTTACCTACGATGGCGAACCCACAGGTATGGATGCATTCCACCCCGATACCCTTATCGCCACAAAACGACTTTATATAGGACTAGGCAAAGATGGATATGGTGACGATATAATGACGTCTTTTAAACTTGAAGACATTCCCTCTTTCGGAACCGAAGGAGAGATAAGGAAGAATGCCGAATTCGCATTAGATCCATTCTATCAAGTAAGTAAATTAGACTTCCTAACTCAAAAGCCACATAACTTTAGTTTTTACAAGTATGCAGATCGTATTCTTTCCACAGGGGTAAGGAGTTTCCTGCCTGAAGATAACGTCTCCAAGGAGTCGGTAGTGAATGAAAAGCGTAATCTCGTGCAAGTCTATACCCGTAGAGCATTGGCACAAGCTGTTGTAAGCACCGATGCCGAGGCACTTCTAAATCCTTGCGTAAAGGGTATGCGACTGATGTCAGTTAACTTCCAAGCACTCAACTTTGAGCCCTCTTTTTATCCCGTTGCTCAGACAGAAACTGAAGGTGAATGGCCTGGTAATGGCAACACCAAGTCTCCACTCTATACCTCTACCGATGGGACTACATTAATCAACTTTAGCACCTACACCCCAACCGTAAAGATCAATGGCGAGACTGAAGAGTTCAACCCCTACACATTTGCCAGTGAGCGCTTCTTCCATTCAGCACACATCTTTTATGAAGGTGATTTGAAAGTTACTGACCCACAATATGCTCAAAAGCTTTTAAGACAAGTACAATTAAAGCCTAATGCAGGACAGGGTCCTTCTTTTTTGATGGATGGAAGTAACCCACCAGATCCTGGAGACGCACGTAATAAACCAGTAGCAACTACCACCTTTTGGGGGAGTTGCTATGTAACAGAGACCACACACAAGTGGGCAGAAGATGGGACAAGTGGCTACAAGACTTCCAACACTCCTTTCTTTGCTGTCATCGCTTCATTTGATGGTGCGTCCCTGCCTTGGGCGGAAAATATAGAGGAAGCGTATAACCTCCTAGATAGCAATAAGCAACAAGAGTTTAACAAGTTGCAAAAAGTTGTGGAACTAGATAGTCGGATTAATCCTATTAAGCAACAATTAGAAATTGCACAAGCTGAATTGGAGTCTAAACTAGGGCCGGTAAAGGCGAAACAAAAGGACCTTATAGATTTCGTAGATCCTCTACCTATGGTAAATAAAGGCAAGCCATATCCACCAGGAGATAAGGCCTGGGAAGACTTAAAGGTAGCCATGGATAAATACAATAAAGGAATTGCAACAAGTGAACGTCTTCTGCGTAATTTTCCTACTAGTACCGTTAAGCGTTATATCACCACCATTAAAAGAGGCATAGGTACTGCTAATGCAGCTGTATTTGACACTAAGTGGCAAGCGTACCTAACTGAAAGTAGAAAGGAAGATATAGTAAAAGCTAAAATAAAGTGCTTCAAACTCAACTTCGATATTAAAAACCTAGAAGGAGAGAAGGAGGAACTTTGGAAGGACGAATTTAGCCCAATGAGTTATCCTACGAATGACAAATTATCCCCTATCCTCTTTGAGCGTGGCATCAATAGGTTGTATTACTCCCAAGCAGATGGAAAATTCTATTTCGACTACCACGACATCCCAAAGGGTAATCGATTTGGTGTGGAGCATCATCTCAGTACCACCGACTCTTGGCTTCAGGAGCTCCAAGCTGCTATTGAAGCAAAGGGATGGAAGCTTCCGACTAAGGAGAACGGAGTTATAGAGTATAGAGCCGTATTGCCTCCTACACAGAAGCTATTAGACAAGCTGAGTGATCTGCTGAATGGAATCATCACGACGAAGGACTTATCTCCAATAGAGATGCGCTCTATGGATCTATACCTCTATGGAAGAGTAGCACCTTTTGTGATGAATACATTTGATAGCAAACATAAAGGCATTGAGCAGATAGACCTTCGTGCTGGCTTCATAGAGTGGTACACCGCTAAAAACAAGGACCAAGTGGTCAATTACGAAAGCTATCTTAGGACACGAGAAGAGCAACCTGCAGCAAAAGGTAGATACATAAGGATCGGTCACCCTCGCCTGCTGATGGTCTACTACGCTTGGATCAACCCAAATACAGGTGACCCAAGCAACAGCTACGCTTCGCCTGTATTGCGAAACAATATCTACCATATGCACATTATGGGCTTCACCAAGATGGGGCTATCAGCGATCCCATTTGTACCAGAGCAACCTAATGGGTCAAAGTACAGATTCCTACACAAGTTTGATCCAGATGAGGCGGTGCCAGCCAAAGGCGTACCCCTTCCACAAGCAGGTGGCACAGGACAGCCAGCCCAGACGTCGGCGCTTAAGTCGAGCTATTTGATGAAATTCTGATCAGAGATAAAGATGATGACTAAGATATACAGACATAACCTATTTAGCCTCTTGATGGTGGCATTGCTCCTCGTAGGAGCCAGTAGCTGCCAGAAGGAGCGGTTTGTAATAGACACTCCTGATGAGGAGCAAAAAGGGGTAACCCCCTCCTACGGCTCCACCTATATGTCGCTCAACCTCCGCACCGGCGGTGGCAGTAGCTTTTCAGAGGACCAAGACTACAACTATCAAGGCGCTTGGGCAGGCACCGACGACATCACCTCCTTCGCCGTATTCGTTATCTCCGAGGATCGCGACGAAGTCCATTGCATCTCCAGCAATAAGATTATCATCTCTCCTGCTGAGTATAGTAAAGACTGGCAAACATGGGGTCAAGTGACCAATAAAGCGGTATTGGACCCCAACGTACAAAAGTGGGAAAATAACGTACTGACACTGACTCCATGGCAAACCTCACCAGGGAAGAAGACCATCTATGCCTTCCTCAATCCCCCAGCTCAGTATGTTGAGTATCTAAAGCAAACGCTCTCCAGCAAGGCTAGCTTTTTGGAGGCGATCAAGAAGCCAATTCCTTTTCAAGGAGAGGCCGGTATGACCTATACGACGACAGCCGATGCCCCCAAGCTCGGAGGCTTCCGCCCCGACCCCAACATCGCCAAGAAGGTCATTTATAAGGGTCTTAATGAAAACTCTTACGAGTATACAACTGAACCCTTAACAGGCTTTAGCACTGACAAAATAAAATCCTTTGACAATCGTGCCTTTGATTTTAATTCAGAACCAGCTAAAGGTAGTTGTGATTTTGTCAAATATGCAGACCACATTATGTGCTCTGGCATAAAGGAGGACTTTGCCGTTACAGATAATGTGTCAAAAAGCGAAGTAGCCAATAGTCGCACGAACTTGGCTGTAGTCAGTGTCCGCAGGGTACTCGCTCAAGCCGTGGTGTCGTGGGATGAGAAGATCATCGGGGATGGGCTTAAGGGCGACCCCGAAAAGGAGAAGATGGAACTGAAGGGCATCTACTATCAGGTGCTCAATTTTGAGCCGACCTTCTACCCTATTGCCGAGCGTTCCGATAGTGAGTGGTTCAATATCAAGAATACCAAGAGTCCCTCTTATGACGATCTTACCCCCACCGACTTGATTAACTTTAACACCTATCATCCATACGGGGAGGAGAATTTTGACCCCATTACACTCGAGGATGAGCGTTTCTTCCGCAATTCTATTCCTGTGAATAAAAGCATGGTAATGCCCCCTAGCACAGATAATGCGATACCAAATCTCTTACGTCAAAAGGTGCTATTAGTGCCAGGAAAGGTGGAAGATGACGCATCATACAATAAAACTGGCTTTAAATTTCCTTATGAGACTCCGAGTGTACGATGGGGTGGTTGTTACCTGACCGAGACCACCCACCCATGGGGTGCCGGAGAGGATAGTGGCTACCGCAAGGGGAATACCCCTTTCTTTGCCGTCATCGCCTCCTTCGCTATCAAGAGCCTCCCATGGGATGAGAGTGCCCTCTCAGGGAGAAAGAAGAGAGAGGAAGATCTTCAGAAGAAGATTGCAGAAGTGAAAGCTAGTGCTGAACAAGCAAGAAGAGACTCGTTAGCACTTGAGCAACAACTAGTTCTAGAAAAAGAAGAATTAGCGAATTTTGAATCGTCAATTAAAGATTCTAAGAACTGGGGCAAAGCCGCAGAGTATACTAAGGCACTGAATAATCGGGATGAATGGCAAGAAAAGTACAATGCGGCAACGGGTAGAAACCGAAAAGCAGCTTATAAGAAAGAACTAGAAAAAGCTCAAGCACTAGTCAATAAGTTACGTAAAGATTACTATGATGCTAAAAAAGATTCTGATGGCTACAGCAAACACATTGCAGCGGAAAATCAGGTGACCACTACAGAAGCTAAGATCGCTGAGGCGAAGAAAAAGATAGCTAGCATTGATAAGGAAATAGAAAGGCTTACAGAAGAGGCTGACAAAATTGAAGTGGCTGGTGTGACGTATGATGATGGAGATGATATTACTCCTATCACCTACGCCCATGGCATCAACCGTATCTACTACTCTCTGGATACGCAGAAGTTTTACCTCAATTACCACGACATCCCTGCGGACAAACGTGGCGGTAACCATAAGTTAAAGACTACTGACGACTGGTATACCAATATTACCAATGCCATCCCGGCAGGGGTAGCGATACCAGTAGCGTCACAAACTTTGCTGGATAAGTTCAGCGAGGTGTTGAATGGTAAGATTAAGGCGGAGACGCTCCCTGCTGATGAGCAGCGAGCTATGGACTTCTACCTCTATGGTAGGGTAGCTCCCGACTTGGTTCCCGCCTTCAAACAAGGTGCCAGGAAGTATGATTATATTGACCTTCGTCTTGGCTACGTAGAGGAGTACACCGCTAAGCACAAGGACAAGGTGGTCAACTACGAAATTCTGACCCGATACCGTGGAACAGATACAGCAAGCGAAACAAGATACAATGAAAATCAAATGTTACAAACTCGCCTGCTGATGGTCTACTACGCTTGGGTGAACCCTAGCACCAATGACAACCGCACCTGGTACTCATCACCAGTATTGCGTAATAATATCTACCACATGCACATCACCGGCTTCACGAAGATGGGGCTATCGGGGATCCCCTTTGTGAAGAAGCCTGACGACCCACGCTTCAGCTTCCTGCATAATATCGACCCCGATGAGAAGGTGCCATCGAAGGATGAGTATCTGCCTATTGAGAGCCCATATATGGGTGTACAGGTGAATAATGTCGGATGGGGGATACATAGCTTTAAAAAACAATTCTAATCACTATTAGATATGACAAAGAGAATACTAAATAGGGCACTGGCCCTCCTCCCAATTCTATTTCTTGGAGGGTGTCAATCGTTATTGCACGACCAGCTTAAGGAGTGCCCACGGGAGATAGAGGTTTCGCTCTATACTCAGACCGATTGTGATGCAGCACGCACCTACCCTAGCGATGTGAAGAGTGTGCTCCTCATCGCCTACAATGAAAAGGGCGAGGCAGTAGCCACACAAACCCACGAGGGACCTATTTCGGCCGAGACCAAGGTGCGGATGACGGTGCCTGCAGGCGAATCGGTTCGAGTTGCAGCATGGTCGGGTCTTTACAAGGACTACTTTGCACTCACCCCTAATGCCAAGCTAAGCGAGCAATTTGTTCAGCTAAAGGCGGGTCAGGATCTGAAGGATCAGCGAATCCGCCAAGGGATTAGCCGTGAAGTAGCTCTGAAGCCACTCAATGAAGAGGGGGCAAATGAGGTCACCTCTGTGGAGGTGAATCTATTGGAGCTGACCAACCGCATCAAGGTGCACATCATCGGTCTTGAAGATCCAGATAAGATCTCTGTGGAGGTGGTATCGGCCAATGACCGCTACAGTGCCGAGGGTAAGATGCTGGGCAATAATGAGGCTACCCCTTATCCCTACCCTACCACGATTACGACCAAGGCGAATACCTTTGTCGGCCCAGTAGAGCCAGGTTGTGAACCTGGGTATGATGGCGAGCTAACAGCAGAACTGACCACCCTACTTCTGAGAAGCGGCCACAATAGTTGGGTCACCATGCGTAAGGCAGGTCAGGAGCATCCATTTTTCCGTAGCAACCTGATTGGGCTACTGATGAGTGCAGCTAAAGATGGTGCCGATATCAATCTCTACTGTGACCACGACTTCACCGTGGAGCTGAAGGTACGCCGCTGTCCTAACTGTTCCGAAGGATATCAAGTCGCTTGGGTGAAGATCAATAACTGGCAGGTACACAGCTACGATACTGAACTAGCTCCGTTATAATTAGGAATGAGACCGCTTTCCTATGGTGCAGGGATCTGCTGTTTACTACTGCTATCCCTCTTTCAGACCAGTTGTACCGACTTAATATTTGACGCACCTTATCCTGACCCTGGTCAGGGTAAGGTGGCGGTCGTTTTTAGTCGTCCCGAACTGCTATTGCCAGAGGGGACGGAGGAGCACTTCGGAAAGATCACCTCGCTACGTCTGGTAGCCACCAATCTAAAGGGAGAGGTGGTGTACAATGGGCGGCTACGCTACAAGGGGGCGGATAGAAACCTCAGTTGGCGTCAGCTGGCGTGTAGTGACCCTGTGGTGCTGGATCAGAGTACCTATGAATTCTTTTTCATTGCTAATGAGGAGGGGATCGGTATTCAGGAGGAGACATTTCAGCAAATCAATAGCAAGCAGGCGTTGTTGCGGCTCACCTATTTTATTCCTCTCTCACGACCTGAGCGTCGGCCATTTTTGATCCCATTGGTGGGGCACCTACAGCGACAATTGCCTCGGCAAGAGGAGACGGATCGTACCATTATCCTCTATCCTCAGTTGGCACCATCGGTGGCACTGCTGGAGGTGGATACCAAGGGACTGGCGATGGAGCGTATTGAGCTGGGCTTCCCTAAGGATCGAGAGGATGGGGGACTCTTTGGGTACCCCTACTCTAAGGCGTCGGATCGGAGGCATCAGATGCTCTACTATCCACTCACCCCATTGGAGAAGGGGGGGACGCTCTACTGTGTTGGTCTGCCTGAGGTGCGCTGTTATACCCCGGAGCAGCAGCAGTGGCGAAGTCCAGAGCTCAGCGATATGACGCATCTGCGGATCCAGCTGACGAATGGCGAGACGAAGCTATTGCCACTGATGCAGTTGCCCGAGGAGCTACTCCCCAATAGCTACGAAGAGTACCTTCGCATCGCCACGGAGCCGGCCCCCATCGGCATCAATGGCCTCATCGAACGCTTCACCATCTTCCCAGGTGGCCATTACCGCTACCAGCTCCGTAATTTGTAGAGTACCTTATCGGACAAGTCGGACGGGTCAGACAAGTCGGACGGGTCGGAGCACCCGACAGGGTGCCATTCAGATAGCCCGCCGTGTCGGAGGGGGCATTCGCCCCCGAACGACCGGCGGGAAACGAGGACACCCCCCCCCCCCACGACTCTTGCATGACGCCTTATCGGACAAGTCGGACAGATCAGACAAGTCGGACGGGTCGGAGAAGGACCTCACAGAGGTCCGATGGATCCTAGCCCCATTCGAGGGCGTCAGCCCGATGAATGGGGGATCAATGACCGCCCACCCCCACGACCCCGGCCGAGGGCTATCTGAGTGGCACCCTGT
>UMHQ01003629.1_pt1 | contig 10426 bp, 10 predicted proteins | sample 1965531 | NCBI WGS metagenome assembly UMHQ01 (sample SAMEA4836098, study PRJEB28245) | human gut metagenome | biome: gut microbiome; material: fecal sample | place: Denmark | collected 2008
AAAAATAAAACCGCAGGTAGACGGCCTGCGGTTTTCGCGAAATGCGGGGTATGGTCGAGGGGCCGGGGCTAAACGTAGTAGATGGGCCGGTTCCGTGGCGGCGGCATCGCGCGCAGCCGACCGAGGGCGTCCGGAAGTGAGCGGGGCACCCGTCTAGCGACCGATTTCCAGCCAATTGCACAGCACGTTGGCTCGTAACTCCATTTCCGCCGTCTTTTGTGCCCTGGTTTTGCACCTATAGCGCAATTCCAAACGCGAGCAAAGACTTCGCACGATCGCATCAAGCTGCTCGGCATCGTTAAGCATGTCGTGTGTAACCAGGAAGACGTCATACCCCATACTTTGCAGCGCCGTCATGCGTTTGGCATCGTGGTCGAGCGCGGCGCCTGATCCATGGATGACCTCTCCCTGAATCTCCACGATGCCTGCCTTCATTATGGTTGGATTCACGATCGCGATATCCCCGTAGCAGACTTTTTGCCCTGCAATGCTCTGTGCCGATGCGGTAAGCGGCGTAAGATCGTTGACGTAAACGTTTCTAAAGCCGGCACCGCCGCGAGAGCGAGGAAGCGATAGCAATAAAATTCCTGCAACTTCAAGCGGAGAAGCGGCTATACCCGTCACCAGTTGCGCGGCGTTGTAAAATTTCGTACCCCACTTTCGATTTTTCATCCTACTGGCGTACTCATGAAGCTCGTGTAATTCGATGAGCGGCTTCCTCATCCAGAGCGAAGTGCCTTTTAGCTTTGTGACCTCATTCATTTTCCTTTGTCCGTTGGGCCCCTTCGCATTTACCTGTTCTTTGACTTTTATGCGCGAATAAACGCGTTTCCATTGTGGTTCTTCTTGGCTTTCATCAAGGTCAAAGAGGGATTCGGTTGTTGCATTATCGGCAGCGTCTTTGGCTTTGTCTAGTTCCGCTTCTGCTGCGGCGGTGGGCTCAAAAACTGAGAACCATCCGCAGAATTCGTACATGGCAAGGACAAGATCTGTTGGAGACACAAAGCGCGCCATGGTAAATAGCGTCGGAAGTGGATTGGTAACTCTAAAGCTCATCACGGTTTCCAGCGTGCTGTCCACCCCAGAAACATCATCACAGTGAATGGTTGTCCGTAATCCCGAATGGTAGTTAACGCCACCGGGCACTGTTGTGGTAATAATCGGGGTCTTGAGGACGTCGGTTACGAAAGGGGCTTGGGATAGGGCTCGCCAGCCGTCTTCGGAGTTGGGTAGGCGCGGGTAGAGATCGCGCACCTGCGGTGGGCAGCGCCAGTAGCGGAATGCAGTGTTTGCGCAGACGATTTCGTCCATTTGCGCCTCCCCTGGTATCGACCATAGGCCGTGCGGATTGCGGACATCGCCGATTATCTACTGGGGCATCATGCGGGTAAGTACCGGAAGCTGACCAAACGCTGACCAAAAGCTTGACGAGTTCTGCCGAAAAACCGTCGTGTGATAGAAATCCGCTGGAAGGCACTCAGGGCGTGTGGTCTCTGTCTTCACATTTGCGCATGAATCGCATAGTTAATTCAATGAAAATACGCAAGCGTTTTATGCAAAACGTTCAATGACGTCAGAAAAAAGTTGCGAAAAAAAATGACGCCTTAGACGACTACGATTTGATTTCGGTGTCAGTTTTGGTGTCACCCTTGGTGTCTAAAAGAAAAAGGCCAGAGGCTTAATACCTCTGACCTGCGCTTTTGATGGTGGGCGATACAAGATTCGAACTTGTGACCCCATCCGTGTGAAGGATATGCTCTACCCCTGAGCCAATCGCCCGTCGCCTTTCGGCAAAAGAGATACTATCATAGCCGCGCGTGGTTTACCAAGAACTTTTTGCCCCTGATTTCAAATTCGTGGGTGATGGTCAAGCCAAAGCAACCAAAGAAACCGGCAAACCCGCAGCTAAACCACCATTTACCGCTTAATCCACGAAGTCTCGGGACGGCAGATAAGTCGCGCGTTGTTGTAGGCCATGTCGAGTGTGAGGCAGGTGCGCGCGGCGTAGAAGCCGTCCTCGCGCTGGATGGTCAGCGCCAGCTCGGGCTTGTCGCCGGTCAGGCACAGCGGCAAGAGCAGCTGGATCCGGCCGCCATAGAACTGCGGTACCGCGAGCGTGTAGTTGGCTGCTGCGCGACGGGCGGCCTCGACGACGGCGCCCTCAAAGGCGCGGCGCAGCAGCAGCGAGTTGCCCTCCCCCATCAGGCTGACAGGAATGCGCGTCAGGTTCTCCTCGTCGCCCAGAATGTGGTCGATGTTGGAACGGATGGGCAGGCGGTAATCAAAGACTAGCTCGGAGGGGTCCTCGGCAAAGCGCACGCGGCACGGCAGGTACTCAAACGAGACCAGCATGGGGTCGCTTTCCTTAAAGAAACCCTTCAAAAACCAGCGCTGGCGCGCGTCGGGTTTGGTGTTGGGCTCAAACAGGCCGTAGATGGTCTCGTAACGGCGCGTGTACAGGCCGGTGTTGAATAGGCAGCGGTCGTCGTCAAACACCAACGGCAGGTTGGACGGCGCGGTCTGGTCCGCGTCGCGCTCGGTCAGGAACACCGCGCGGCTAAACGAAAACGACAGGTAGTTTTTGAGGATGCGGTTGCTGGGGCCCCAGTCCTCGGGGTCGGCGAGGTCGACCAGGCGGTCGTAGCAGGGCTCGGGGCAAAACCCGAAGTCGTACACATTGCTGCACAGGGTGCTGGGGATTTCCATGTGGTGTCCAATCCATTCAATAACCGGCGTGCGGATGCTTTGATTCTATACGGGCGACGGGTCGTCCATGCCCGCAACGCAACCGAGGCGCAGCTCTTCGGCGAGCCCACTGGTCGTACGGTTTCCGGATACGAGGTCCTGGATCCAGGCGTAGTACTGGTTGTCTTTGGGTCGGGGCTGTCGGATAGCACGACCGGAGTGCCGGCGAACCTTAGGACGGACAACGCAAAGACAAGGCTGGTGCGCTTGTTTCCGTCCTCAAAGATGTGGTCCTTGACCATGTGCTCGGCCACGTAGGTGACCTGGTCAAAGATGTCTGCGAAGCGATCTGCCGGCGATTGACCGAATATTGTACAGAATGCACCCGCAAGCACGGACTCGACACGTCCAAGCTCAAGCGCTGCCCGGTTTCCCGTGGCGTCAGTCGTATAGCAGCGCCCGACCGTCAGCAGCGTGCTGTGTAAGCGCATCACGGCCGCGGCCATAGCTTCGAGCGAACCAGCATCATCGAGCACGAGCGGCGCGAACGGATGAGCGCTCCGCTGCATAGCCGCCATCATGAGTTCTCCAAGAGCCTGAGCGCGTTGGGCATGCCCTCAATGGTCAGTCCAATGGCTTCATCGATCGACGTGACGCCGTTGAGCAAAATCGGTGATGTTGAAATTGCCTCGTGCGTTATTGAATGATCTTCTTGAACAGTGCGACCAGCGCCGTCATCTAGCTGAACATAGCTCCAAAGCATGTCTACCTCCTCTATAGCTTTACGGACGGAACAGCCCGCGAGTCGTACTCCAGGGCGATCGGTTTCCAGACGAGGTCTTCGATGGCGCAGCTTAGGGTGTTTGCGAGCGCCAATGCCGAAGAGACTGAGGCGCGGCGTAGGTCGAGCTGGTTCTGCTCGTAGAGTTGTATGGCGCGAAGTTTAACCCCCGATTGGGCGGCCAGCTGTTTTTGCGTTAGGCCGGCCGCCTTTCGTGCCGCTTTGAGGCCCTTTTTGTCTGCCTGGGCTTTGTTCCATTTATCGATGACAATCTCTGCGAATGTATCTTCCGACGCCTCGTGAAGCGGGGAATACGAACCGATAATCCAATCAAGCGGGGCGACTTCAAAGAGCTCGTTAAAGTTCAAGCTGCTCGCCCATTGCGAATAAGCCAAAACCCAGCCCGCCCAGTATTGCGAGGAACGACCAAGCGGATAGCTCTCCCTACATTCTGCGGGTTTCAGTCCCGCACTGGCAATTATTTCACGCGCAAGTTCGTCACCCGACATGCCGCAGACAACGCGCGCCACACCACGCGCGAATTGCCTCATCTCGAGAGAATTCAATAGGATTGTCGTTAGTTCGGCAGAACTCAGCCCTTGGTCGCAGAGGGCGAAATCGACTGCCTCGCCCAGCGTTCTCATGGCATCCTCGAGATACATCTCACTGTAGGCGTGGGTCATTTTCTGTCATCCCCTCTCGAACGATATCGATGATACGAATTCCCTCAAACGGGTTTTCGGTAAGCAATTCCCGATACTGCGCCCTTGCCAACTCATCTCGGTCCTTGGCTAATGGGCCATATAGAGCTTGTGGCGCACGTTCAAATCCAGCAAAACGAATGCTCTTGAACGCGCGCGCGCTTTTGAGCACAATCTGTTCTCCAAGGTTGCCGAGCCTCATCGCTCGACCGAGCTGATCAATGGTGATCGTATTGTTTACAAACGCCCTGGCATAGCTGAAGTACGAGTCATCCGCACGCCACCCTCTAATCACATCGTAAGCGTTAGCATCAGGCAAAAAATAATCGCGAAGGTATTCGCATGCCCCCACAGCGACGGCGGTGTCCTTTCGGAATGAACGATGCTCTACAAGCAACGCTATCCAATGCAGAACTGAATATTGCGGCGATAGCAGGTCGAGTACCTTGAGATCGGCCATGTCGAGTTCATATCGATTTGCAAAGCCGCCTGCGTCCCTAGAGCACGCCCATTCCCCTGCAAGGTCGAGGCTCTCTGTGCAATAGAATCCCTGTCCATAGTCGTTATGGACTTTCCCCAGGCTAAGCTGGGGAGTCTCAATGATTTTCTGAGAACCATGCCACAGTTCCACGCGAGTCTCCTAACAGGTATCGCTCTAGCGATAGTATAGCATGCTATCGCTAGAGCGATACCTGTATTCAAGTGCAAGAGGGTGTATGGAACGGAGTTTGAGTTCAATACTGGCTTCTAAGACTCTCCGAATCCGGAAGTATGCGGCAAAATTCAGACTTGCCGACCTCACTGGAGCACACCGACGCCTCTACCTGCTACAGCACTTCATAGATGCACACCTCATCCTGCTCGATGCTTTTGCGAAAAGCCGGGCGCATGTGCTCTGGTGGGTTGGTAACGATATCAACTTTTCGCCCAAGTTCCTTCTCAAGCTCATGGGAGAGTTCGCAAAGCGTGCCGAACGTCATGGTGTTGCCGCAGACTAGGCGCAAGTCAATATCGCTATCGGGCGTTTGCTCGCCTCGGGCAAACGAACCAAATAAATATGCCTCGCTGACGTAGTATTGAACCAGCACGCGGGAGGCCGCGATGGATATGTCGGAAGGCGAAATCATGGGCCATTTGCCGTTCAACAGTAGAACGTCAGCGGGCCAGCGCCGAAACCACTGATCCGGCTTTTTGGCGTTCGGCGAGCTCGAAGATAAACGGGGCGTTTGATCTAACAAATTCTGTCAAGAAATTGAGGTCATCAGAAGTAAATCCTTCGACGTTGAACCATTTGACCGCAGGCAAGTAGCATTCAGCGTGGTCAAAGCCAAAATCGACCGGCCGCTCGACGGCTATACGAACCGTTCCGTCTTCTCTTGTTTCCGAGTAGGCAAACTGGGTGCCATCATCAAGCTGAACATAGCTCCAATACATGACTACCTCCTTAGTGTTTATATCCGAGCATAAAGAGCAGACTAGATGTAACGCGGCGTGAATTGAATCATTCCTATGAGACACGAACTCTGACAACAGGCTATCTCCGAAAGTGCGGGGAAAACCCGAGGTCTGCCGACCAGACACCGGTTTCGAGCTTCCGCGACCTGCGGTTTTGTTTCTAAAAATCAGTTTGTGCTCGGCGGTTTTAAATTTTTACCCGCACTTCCGAAAATCGGGTCATTCAGCAACGATATGCGGTGCCCAAGAGTGCTATGCCGGGTTAGAAGAGCGTTAAGAAAGTTGCGCCCGAGCCAGCCGACCCCCCCCCGCCTTGCGTCCATCATGGCATCGGATAACCACAACGCGTCTGCACCAAGGGATTGACGCGCAATTCCGTCGTCAATAATTTCCTGAAACCAGTGATATACTTTTAGGCGGGTCGAATCTAAATTTTATACCTAGTTATCTTCTTCCATTCGGCTGGGAAACCCATGGCCTCAAGGAGGCGCTCCTCGCCGATGCTCTCATCCAATGACAAGTATCCGTTAACGCACTTGACGAGCTTGGCCTTGAATGTCTTGAACTCGTCGTCGCGAAGGAGGTATCGAAGAGTGATCACTGCCGAGAAAACGTCTACCTTGCCGCAAGCGTAATCCGGCCCAATCTTTTCGATGCCGAGCTTGGCGTGCAAGGCCGTGTCAGGAATCTCGACGTGACACCTGTGGGAGAAGAGACGCTCTCCATGCGCGCAGACGTTCCTGTAGAGGGCGAGTACGCGGATAAACGACGAGAGTTCTTTCGGGTTTCCCACCCCGAACCTCTTAGCAATCTTGGCCTTCTCGCTGTCCCTAAGCGCCGTGAGCATTTTTGAAGTCTGTCCGAAGGTCATGGCGTTCACGGCGACCCATAGCGGCACGTTCTTATATGCCCTGCGGTAGTAGGCAAGGTATTCGTGGCTGGTATCCTTGTTGGCGATATAGTCAAGCATGTTTAGCAGCTTTGGGAGAACACGCTTCGCGCCCTTCGACGTCGCGTAGCAGCGGGCGTCTAGATACTTGCTCTGTGACTCGCCATATGCAGCGCAGAATTCGTAGGCCAGCGCCGACCTGATCTTCGCCTCGACCTTGAGCAGCGCATCGAGCATTATCTCCCTAAGCTCGACGTCGAACTCGTAAAGCGCTAGGATGTCTCCAAAAGTGGCACCTTCGCGGTATACCCGGGTGCTCGGGTCGCGGAAAAACGACTGGTAGCCGTTCACGACCGGGAAATAGCCGATGTCCGCAAGCACCCTTCGGCAAACCTCTTCGTCCTCGATTCTGAGGCCGGAGCTTCTGAGCTTCTCCATCTGCTGCTGGTAGGTAAGGAATTCTTTGGGCATCGTCGCTCTTCCCGAAAATAAAAGGGGAACCCGCAGGCTCCCCTCCGGTTCCAGGCATCGAAAGTTTCTGGACCCTAATCACTGACATGATGCTATCTTCAAACTTGCGCCCCGTCAAGCACATGCACTGAGTATCCACCGGCACACATTACCAGCACGTCCGGCATTGCTCGCATGAAAAAGGCAACGCTCCTTCACTGAAAGCGTTGCCTCTAAAGCGTCTGCAAAACTCCTACATTTAAGCCAGATGTTCCTCACCACATCAGCAACAATGTGAGGTGGTGAGGAACGCTGTGCCAAGCAGAAATAGCGTTAGGGACACGGCGATCCAATTTGTGTCGCTGGTCTTGGGGAGCGAGACGGTCGTCGCGGTGGCGGCCTTGGGCCTGGAGGCCTTGGCGGCCGTGGTGCTGGTCACTGTGGTCGTGGTCACCGTCTTAGTCGCGGCCGCGGGCTTTTGTGTGGGATTCGTCGACGGATCCGCAGCTGGCTCGCCGGTAGCGGGGTCAGTGCAAGAGGCGGACGGACCATCGCCCGGCACATCGGGTCCACCGGCCTCCCCCGCCGACACCGTGGTATCCACGGGCTCGATCGCCACATGCGCCGCCACGGACCCGTCGGCATCCACCACGCCGCCTGCGCCAAAGGCCCCGCACGCAGGCGCCACAAAGCGCGCGGATGCAAGCGACCCGTCCAGGCAGGCGACGCCGCCGTCGGCGCCCGACGCATCCAGCCAGGACGCATCGACGGTAAGCTGCCCGGCCGCGCCACCGCCAGCAGCCCCGCCCAGCAGACACACACCATAGGCGCGCACGCCCGCCCCGGAGCCCGCACCCGCGGCGACAACGCGCCCACCGCCGCGAACGGCAAGACCGTCCGCAATCACGCCGGCAACCCGCGCATCCGCGATGCCGGCGCCGTCGGCCCGCGCGTCAACCTTGCAGCCGTCCACCGCGAGCGTCCCCGACACGTAGATCCCGCACTGCGAGCCCGTGGCCACCAGCGACCCGGTGCCGCGGAGCGTCAGATCGCCCCACACCTCCATGCCGCAACGCGAGATGTCCACGTCGGGCGCGGTCGTCTCGACCACGGAGTTTTGCCCGGTCAGCGTCACCACCAGGTCGCCGTCGCAGCCGATGGCCTCGCCCGTGTAGCCGTTTAGCTCCAGATGGTCGTCATCGGTCCAGACCCATCCGGGGCCCGACGCGCCCGGCTCGTAGTACGTGGCGCCCGCAATGAGCAGGCTCTCCGCGCCCACGGCATAAGAAGGCCCGCCCAGCAAAACGCATAAGCAGGCCATGGAAGTAAACAGAATGTAGTGTCGGCTGGTGTGGAACGCGGCAGCAAACATAACCGCTCCGATCTTCGCAAGAGCCAATGGAAACTGCGCCAGAAAACTACCTGGTAGCAGCAGTTATTAGTGTAGCGAGATCAAGCAAGGGACGATAAAGAAACCAGCAATTGAGCCCCGAAATTAGGTGTAAATCGTTTTGCCAGTCGGTGAAAGGAGATGAAGCCCGCACGAATAAATGCGCAGGCTCCATCTCCTGTTATTTACCAGAATCAAATACGTCAGTTATAAGTTCAGGCAAGTCCGTCCACACTTGATAAGAGGAGACGTTGTCCGGATTGCTCTGCCTTGCGCGACGCTTATCGTCTGTATTGTGCTTAGCAGCATTGACTAAAGCTTGGCCCTTGTTGCCGCTAATCATTTCTAGATTTACAGACTTGTACTTTGACGCGGACGACCTGTTGGGGTCTGTGGATTTTAGTACGCCAAGATCGCGCGCCCGTTTCTCGCATTGAGGAGTCGATGCATAACTTTCAGAGCATGACGAAACGTGGTCAATAAGCCATACTTCAAAACATGGATTTGAAATTGCAAGTTTGACTCCCTTGACCCTAGCTTCGCGCTCTGCAGCGGCTAAATTCCTGAACTCGTCCGAGTCAACAACAATCCATACAGAATTTAGTTCATCAATTTCGCCTGCTTTAACGGCCTTTTTATCTGACTCGAGCTCACGGGACACCTTCTTCGCTACCTTTAGCGGATCTCCGTCAATATACCTATATCGCACACTTCCGCGAACGTCCATCTCATTAATTAGGAAGTTGAAGTATTCGGTTTCGGTCACCTTGCCGTTAGACACAATCAAGTGGCGCTTTCGTTTTGCTCTCGTTTGCTTTTTGCGTCCGCGAGCAAGCCCTCTCCTTTCTGCTTTAGCCATTTATGTCAGCGCCTTCCTTCATGAGTTGGGCCATAAGTTGATGAAAGCTTGGGTTAGGCAGTGGCACATAGACGCCGTTTAAATAATTGCGGCCCAGATTCTCATTTGCGCGAGGAGAATACTCCATTGCGGCAATTAATTGAGAAGTTCCCTCTGAATCCTTTTCAACAAACCAGACCTGATCGCGTTCAAGCACCTCTTCCATGGGGCTCGTTCGCGTCATCAAAGTGACATCATGAGTAGAAAAGATAAGCTGCGCGCCCTTAGGATTTGTTTCAGGATCAGAAAACAGTGAAACAAAGTCGCGAAGGAGCGTGGGATGAAGGCTCGAATCTAGTTCATCAATGAGCGTCAGACTTCCGTTGCTTAACGAGTTTAGAGCCACGAAGAAAAATGCTAGAGCAGCTTTTGTTCCTTCGGATTCCTGATTTGAGTTGAACCAAAGTCCATCCCCCACCCCTTTATGATGGAAGAATAGATCATAAGAAAATGACCATTTAAAATCTTCTTCAATTATATTCCGCGCTTCTTCTGGAATGTCTTTAAGATCAACGAACGGCTCTTTTAAACCGAAGACGCTTTCCGCTTGGCGAACATCGATATCGTCTATTCCGATATCGGCAAACTTAATAAGCTGGGATAATACTCGGGCTCGCGAATCGCCTTTAATAAATAATTTCTTAATCTCCGTTAGCTCGTTGGCGTATAGCGTCGCATCATAGCGCTTTACATCGTAAGCAAGCGACTTAAATGCCGGTTGGATTACCGTGCTGCCAGCAGTTGCCGCGGCAGATAAAAAGAGAGAGTTTTTGCGCGTAATATCCCATAACTGTTTCTTTGCGCCCGTAAAGGAACTTCCGAATTTAATGGACTGCTTTCCATTTACCGAAGTGCGATCGTATAGAAGGGAGGGTTGCTTTGATCGATAGACGACGAGGTTTTCGTAAGTAACTTCATTTTTATTTAACCCAAACGAGAACTCATACTTTTCATTGCCGGACGTAAAGTCAATAGAAAACTCGGTATCGTCGTCGATAGAGTTGGAATCTAGCAAAAAAGGAACGACTGGAATTCGCGTTTGCGCATCGCCTGCTGCGAAGCCCGTGCGGACGAAATGGGAGACAAAATTCAGAGCGTTAATGAAATTGGATTTTCCCGAAGCGTTAGCGCCGTACACCGCGGCGACAAGTACGGGTGCAAATTCTTTTTTACCGGA
>UMHQ01005529.1_pt1 | contig 10400 bp, 6 predicted proteins | sample 1965531 | NCBI WGS metagenome assembly UMHQ01 (sample SAMEA4836098, study PRJEB28245) | human gut metagenome | biome: gut microbiome; material: fecal sample | place: Denmark | collected 2008
AGCCGCCATATATGTGGCCGCCTCTATTCTGTCTTCAAGAAGAAAGTACATTACATTTCTGCTGCCGCGGTTTTTTTCTCTTCCGGCTCCTTTGACAAATATCGTGTCACTGCCCGCGCCGAATACCTGAAAGCCCGCCGTTCGCAGAAATCCCTGAAGATCGGCGATTTCCGGCTCTGCCGCGCAGTTTTGTATTATTGTATCCCCGTCTCCGGCCAGAGCGGCCATCATGAGGTTTTCCGTAGCGCCTACGCTGGGATATGCGAGAGTTATCTTCCCTCCTCTGCACGATCCTTTGCAGCGTATACGGCCCCCTTCCGCATCCACTTCAAAACCCAGCTCCGTAAGTCCCTGTATATGTATATCCACGGGTCTTTTACCTATATTGCATCCGCCGGGTCTGTATATGACGGCTTCCCCGCTTCTGGCGAGCAGACTCCCCATCAGAAAAACAGAAGACCGCATCTCAGCCATAAGACTTTCGGGAACGGCAAATCTGTTTATCCCTCTGCTGTCTACGACTATACAATCCTCTTCCCACCTTGTCCCGGCGCCCAGAGCTCTGAGTATCTCCTCCATGGCAAAGACGTCGCCTATCCTGGGGCAGTCATAGATCTCGTACACTCCTCCGGCGCAGACCGTCGCGGCGAGCACCGGCAAAGCCGAGTTTTTCGCGCCTTTTATCCTGTATTCGCCTCTCAGCGGCACCCCGCCTTCTATGTGGTAATTTTCCAACAAAAACACCTCCCCCATCTGTTTTCATAGTATGAGGAAGAAGTTCATCGGGTGAATCAAAGGAACAGAGACTACAGGCCTTTATCTTTTCTCCGTTTCCCTGAAATCTCCCGCGATAGTGCCGCAGATTATATCGAGCGCTTTTACGGGAGCGCAGGCAAGACAGGCTTCAGACATACCTCTCAGAAGCTCTCTGTCGTTTTTAAGTTTCAGCACATATCCGGTCACTTCCTGAAGATCCAGATCTTTTTCTTCTATCAGGAAAGCGCCTCCTCTGTCCGCGACAGATTTCGCGTTATAATATTGATGATTTCCCGTTACATTGGGAGACGGTATAAGTATGGCCGCCTTTCCGCACACAGTAGTCTCAGCCACAGAAAGGGCTCCGGCTCTGCTTATCACCACGTCACACGCCATGAGGCACAGATCCATCTTCTCAATATAATCTCTTATGGTTATGTTGTCTTTTATGTCTATCCCGTCTTCGGCTATCAGATCCATGTTTTCCTGATAGTACCACTTTCCCGTACCCATTATGAGCCTTACTCCGGGATGACCGTTAAATATCTTCAGCAGCTCAAAGGCGACCTCGTTTATCTTTCTTGAGCCGAGGCTTCCGCCGAAAGTGAATACCACAAAATCATCCTGCGGTATGCCCAGTTTCTCTCTGGCTTCTCTTCTGGTCAGGCGGAAAAAATTCTTTCTCACGGGATTTCCCGCCGTCACGTGCTTTTCCGGTTCCTTAAAATACTGTCCCGCTTCAGGAAATCCCAGGAATATACGTTTTACAAACTTTTCGAGAGTCCTGTTGGCAAGCCCCGGATAAGCGTTCTGTTCATGCAGATAGCACAGTTTCTTTAACATATGTCCTGCCACAAGAACAGGAAAGCACACATATCCTCCTGTGCCTATTATGACGTCGGGATTATATTTTTTTATCACTCTGAGCGATTCGGCTATCCCTTTTGTCACGCGGAATCCCGTTCTCACGACTTCTTTCGGATTGATCTTGTCAAGCCATCTGGCGTCTACAAGTTCCATCGGATAACCGCTCTTTGGAACGACATCTTTTTCGATACCCTCGCAGTTGCCCACATAGAGGATGTCATTCTCCGGGTCCATTTCCATAAACTTGTCTGCGATAGCCAGCGCCGGATAAATATGTCCGCCGGTGCCGCCTCCTGTAACGATAACTTTCATAGTCTCTCCTCTATATGTCTGAATTCTTTGAAATATTTAGCAGTATTCCCATGGCTCCCATAAAAATCAGCAGAGCGTTGCCGCCGTAGCTGACAAAAGGAAGTATGATTCCCGTAGGCGGGAAAGTCGATGTGACTACGGCGATATTTAAAAGCACCTGCACGCCTATGAGTATGGTGATGCCCGAAGCCATCATCATTCCCATGTAGTCCATGGCATTGATGGCTATGTGACATCCTCTCCAAATAAGAACCATGTATACCGCCATAAGGCACATTACGCCCACAAGTCCCAGCTCTTCTCCTATAATAGCAAGTATAAAGTCATTTTGCGGTTCAGGCAAGTACAGATTTTTCTGAATGCTGTTTCCCAGTCCCAGTCCTGTCAGACCTCCCGTTCCCAAAGCGAGCAGAGACTGAACCACCTGCCAGCCTTCTTCAAGGGCGTGCTCAAATGGGTCAAGAAAACTCGTGATTCTGGAAAATCTGTACCCTTCCGTATCTGTGAATATGAGAGCCGCTCCCGCTATGCCGGCGGCTCCGGCAAGTATGCCAAGATGGGTGACTCTGATCCCGGATACCAGCAGCATACCTCCCGCGATGAATACCAAGGTAAATGCTGTTGACATGTTCGGCTGCAGCATAATCATACCCGCGTATACCGCCGTAAGCAGCAAAACAGGCATTACTCCCTGCCAGAAACTGTAGGCTCGTTTCGGATATCTGTCAAAGTACCCCGATACAAAGATTATAAGCCCGAACTTCGCTATTTCTCCGGGCATTACGGTTATCGGACCAACTCCTATCCATCTTACGGCTCCTCCGGCTTCCTGACCCAGAGGTGTAAATACAAGAGCCAGCAGTATCAGACATATAACAGGGATTACCTTGTACAGCCGTCCCCAGATGTGATAGTCAATCCGTGAAAACAGCCACATAACGCCGAATCCAAGCAGCACCCAGACGAGCTGCCTTTTGAGATAGGCATATGGATCCCCTGCTTCACTTATAGATTTGTAGTAGCTGGCGCTGAATATCATTACCGTGCCGAAAGTAACGAGCGCCACTGTCAGGAGTATGATCCACAGGTCTCCGCTTTTTCCCTCCGGCAGAAATCTGAAACGCCGCCAGGCGGGCTTCTTTGCCGCTGCCTCAGATTCAGTTGTCAAAGCTTTTGCCTTTTTCATACTCTCCTGACCTTATTTACTCAGACCTGCCACGATCTCCTTGAAATGGCGTCCTCTCTGTTCAAAATTATCATACATATCCCAGCTCGCGCACGCCGGAGAAAGTAGTACGGTATCTCCTTCCGACGCGATCTTCGCGGCCTCTCTCACACATTCTTCCATATTGGCGCAATACGTAAAATCCGTATATCCGTTTTCCACGGCGGCGCGGCCTATTGCAGGACCGTCCCTGCCCAGCAGCATCAAATGCTTGACCCTGCCCCGGAAATTCTTTATGAGCTCGTCAAACTCCTGTCCTTTGCCGTCCCCTCCGGCTATCAGTATAATATCTTTCCCGATGGCGTCTATTGCTGTCACAGCCGCGTCAACATTTGTCGCTTTGGAATCATTGTAATATCTGACTCCGTCCACAAGGCCGCAGTATTCTATCCTGTGTTCGACGCCTCCGAACTCTTTAAGTCCCTCTGCTATGGTCTGTATGTCTATGCCCGCGGCAAAGCAGATCGCCGCTGACGCGAGAGCGTTCTGCACATTGTGCATACCTATTATCTTCAGTTCATCTGCTTCGCAGAGTCTGAAAATCTTTCCTCCCGAAGCGAGAACGAGAGCGCCTTCCTTTAGATACGCTCCTTCTTCAAGCTCAGAAGACGTGGAAAACTTTATCACTTTCGCCTTGCATTTTTCAGAAAGCCTGACGCAGATCGGATCATCGGCGTTTATAACGCAGAATCCGTTTTTATCCTGATTGGCAAAGATCTTTGCCTTGGCCAGACTGTAATTTTCCATGGTATGGTGACGGTTGAGATGATCCGGCGTTATATTCAGTATCGCCGATACCACCGGTTTAAAATACCTTGTGGTCTGGAGCTGGAAACTGCTGGTCTCTGTTATCAGCCAGTCGCCTTCCTCTGTGTCAAGAGCTTTGGATATCACCGCGACTCCTATATTGCCCACCACGTAAGTACGGCGGCCTGATCTTTTGAATATCTCTCCCACCAGGGTAGTGGTAGTGGTCTTTCCGTTGGTTCCGGTAATGGCTACAAAATCGCCGCGGCTTATGCGATAAGCTATCTCCAGTTCACCGGTCACTTCGACGCCTCCTCTGACCGCCTCCTGTATAAAATCAAGTTCCGGATTTACGCCCGGACTCAGTATGATCATATCAAAAGAGCATATATCCCGCGGAACGGCTCCAAGACAAAGTTTGAGTCCCTTTCCCGTAAGAAACCTCCGAAGCTGTCCGTCTGTTTCTTCGGCTTTTTTCATGTCCTGTACGGTAACATCAGCCCCGAGCTTGAGCATTGCCTGTATGGCCGCTATGCCGGAGCGTCCCATCCCTACGACCAGGACTTTTTTCCCTTTTATGTTGTTCAGGTTTATATTCTCCATCTCTTTGCTCCCCCTGTTTTCCGTCTGTGTCCCCGGAAGTTAAATATTCATCAGGACTATGGCGATGATACAGCAAACAGCGGCAAAGCCCCAGAACATGAATACGACATTTTTTTCTTTTATGCCGCACAGTTCAAAATGATGATGTATCGGCGCCATCTTGAAAATCCTCTTTTTCGTTTTTTTGTAATAAGTTACCTGCATTATGACAGACAGAGCTTCTATTACGTATATCAGTCCTGCCACAGCAAGGAGGAACTCCAGCTTCATGAGCAGCGCTCCCGCCGCGAGGACTCCGCCAAGCGCCATGGATCCCGTGTCTCCCATAAATATCTTCGCCGGATTTCTGTTGAACATCAGAAATCCCAGACAGCCTCCCGCTACAGCTCCGAACAGTACCGGCTGATCCGTATAGCCGAAAGCCATCGACGCGATCACCATAAAGAACGCCACCAGCGCCGTTATGCCGGACGCCAGTCCGTCAAGTCCGTCAGTCAGATTGACAGCGTTGCTGAAAGCGGTCATCACAAAGATAACGAACGGTATATAAAACAGTCCGAGATCTATGGTCACGTCCGCCACCGGTATCCATATGGCGCTGCCTTCTATGGCTCCTTCAGGGAAATACATGGCAAACAGTGAAAAAAGCAGCGAAAATACAAACTGCATGATGATCTTCTGTTTTGGGTTAAGACCAAGATTATTCTTTTTTACCGCTTTTTCATAATCGTCAATAAATCCGATGAGTCCAAACAGTATCATCGCCAGCAGAACCGCCGCCGTCTGAATTTTAAAAGTATCGGTTATCAGCGTAACGGCCAGAGCGCATATGCATGTGGAGCAAATGATCGCGATACCTCCCATGCTCGGCGTTCCTGTCTTGCTGAGATGGGACTGCGGTCCCTCGTCTCTTACAAATTGTCTGAACTGTTTCTTTTCCAGAAAAGGAATCAGCAGTCTGGTGAGCAGAGCTCCCAGTACCCATGCTGCGACTAATGCTGTTATCGGGAATAATATGGATTCCATTTTTTTCTCCTTATTTTATCTTATGATCTCGTTTACTATCTTCTCCATTTCCATGCCTCTTGAGGCTTTGACGAGAATTACGTCTCCTTCTTTTATAACAGAGTCCATGACTTCTGTAAATCTTTCTTTTGTCGGGAAGAACATAACAGCTTCTTCTCCCATCTTTTCTCTGGCGCCTTCAGCGTAGTATACGGCGTCGTCGCCGATGGCGACGAGCAGATCCACGCCTTTTTCCGCCGCATACCTTCCGACGTTCTCGTGATCAGGTTTTGCTTTTTCCGCCAGACCGATTATGTCTCCGAGGATAGCCACCTTGCGGCCGCCTTCTGTAGCCATCAGTGTATCTATGGCTGATTTGACCGAATCCTCGCAGGCGTTATAAGTATCGTCAATAACTTTTATTCCGTTATGTTCCGTCACTTTGAGCCTTTTCCCGGTGAGTTCGGCTTTTTCCAGCCCTTCAGCCGCCGCGTCCGGGCTTATTCCTGTCAGCTCGCCGGCGGCGATCGCCAGAGCCGCGTTGACAGCATTGTGGGCACCGGGCACCGGCAGCGTTATCCTGTATTCCTTATGGTCTCGCTTTAAAGTAAATTTTATACCTTTATCTCCCAGATCCGATATGTCTTTGACGAGATAGTCTTTTTCACCTTCTGTGCCGACGGTGATAAGGCCGTAATCTCCGGAAACTTTTTCCGGCCTCAGCATGGGGCATGAAGAGTTTACGATCAGAGTACAGTCTTTGTCAAAATATGTCGTTATCTCCATTTTAGCCCTGAGTATATTGTCAAGGTTTTTCATCAGTTCGATGTTTACATCGGCGATCTTTGTTATGATGGCTATATCGGGTCTTACTATGTCCGCCAGCAGCCCTATTTCTCCCGGCGCGTCCATCCCCATTTCCAGGACGGCAATCTGCGTGTCTTCTTCAAATTCCAGTATCGAAAGAGGCAGCCCGTGGGCGTTGTTGTAGTTTTTCTTGTTTCTGCCTGTCTTGTATCTTGTGGAGGCGACATAATACATAAGGTCTCTTGTACTCGTCTTGCCTACGCTGCCTGTCACGCCGATCTTTTTTACAAGAGGCAGGCTCGCAAGATAATACGCCGCCAGTTTCTGGAGCGCTTTCGTGGTATTTTCGGTAAGCAGCACCGCCATATCCGTATCTTCCGGCACCTTACCCGCGTCAGAAACAGCGGCTGCCCGGCATCCCCGGGAAGCTGCCTGAGCAAGATAATCGTGGCCGTCGTTGTTTTGGCCCTTTATGGCGAAAAACATCATACCTTCTTCCGCCTGTCTTGAATCTATTGAGAATCCTCTGACTCTGACTTCTCCGTCTCCTCTTATTATGCGGCCTCCCGTCGCCGCCGCTATCTCTTTAAGAGTAAATTCTTTCATTTCGCGTCCTTTCTCCAGGCTGTTATTTCTTCCCTGTCGTCAAAGTGAACGACTTCATCCCCTGTTATCTGACAAGTCTCGTGACCTTTGCCGGCTATGACGATCAGGTCGCCTTTTCTGCCTTCGTTCAGGGCTCTCCTTATAGCCTGCCTTCTGTCAGGTATCACTTCTGTTTTTTTCGCCCTGGTTCCTTCCGGGTCTTCTTTAACCGCCGAAATTACCGAGGCATATATTTCTTCCGCTATCACGCGGGGATCTTCTCTTCTGGGATTATCTGACGTTATTATGATAACGTCGCCGTTTTCCGCCGCCGCCCGTCCCATCTCGGTCCGTCTGCTCTTATCCCTGTTGCCGCCGCAGCCGAACACCAGGATGATCCTTTCCGGCGAATATTCCCTGAGCCCCGTCAGCAGGTTTCGCAGAGCAGCGCCGTTATGGGCGTAATCCGTCATTACGGTGAATTCTCCGCCGGCGTCTGTTATTTCTGTTCTGCCCGGTACATATACATGCCGCAGCGAATCTTCTATAACGCTCCACGGTATGCCCAGAGATCTCGTCACGGCCGCGGCCGCCAGCGCGTTCTGAACATTAAACCTCCCCGGCATGTTCAGTTTTATTTTCCTCTTTTCTCCATCTCCGCACGGAGGGCGTGATCTCAGTGTAAATTCTGTATAAAGCTTTCCGTCTTTCATCAAAAAGTTTATATCTTCTGCCCGAAAGTCCGCCTCTTCGCTTTCGCCGAAGAACACCGTCTTCTCAAGCCGGCTGTTTTCGACTATATATCCCGTATACGGATCGTCGGCATTCAGGATTCCCCGCCTGCATTTGCGGAACAATGTGCTTTTCCAATACAGATAATCGGAAAAATCTCTGTGCTCGCCCTCTCCTATATGATCGGGAGAAATATTCATAAATACCCCTATATCCATGTCAATGGCTTCTGTACGTCCGTGCATGAGTCCCTGAGAAGACACTTCCGTTACGGCCGCGCTGCAGCCGTTTTCCGCCATTTCCGCCAGCATTGCCGAGAGATCCGGCGCCTGAGGCGTTGTGGCCGATGATCTTCTGAGATGACCTTCATACCCGTTTATAACCGTTCCCGTAATTCCTGTTTTGATTCCGGCGTTTTCCAGTATCTGCCTTATCATAAACGTGACGGTGGTTTTTCCTTTTGTTCCCGTTACTCCGATTATCAGCATACGCTGTGACGGGTAGCCGTAAAATTTTTCACCGGCTTTTGCCATCGCCAGTCTCGGATCTTCGACCTTCACAAGGGTAAAGTCCATGTCCCGCAGTTTTTTCAGCACATCCGGATCAGGTTCTTTCCCTGTTACCGCCCCGGCGGCTCCGGCGTCGGCGGCTTCTTCTATGTGATTCGCGCCGCTTTGAAACTGTCCTTCTATGGCAAAGAACAGGGAACCTTTCACGGCTTTATCTGAATGGTATATGATCGAACTTATCTCAGTATCTCCCGTCCCCGATAAAAAAACCATGTCTTCGGGGCTCAGCAGGTCTGAAATCTTCATTGCTCCCTCGCGCCGGTGTTTCCGGCATCACTTCATATCACTGATCGTAAAGGTATACTGTTGAGTTTCTTTTAACCTTTGTTCCGGCGGCCGGATACTGCGCCGCCACTATAAATTCTTCTCCGGAGCCTTCAGGATGGGTGTATTTAAGCTGGCTTCCGGCTATCACCCCGGCCGCCTCGCTGTATTCCTGCCCTGTAACGTCAGGGACTACCGTATAGTTTCCCTCTATCGCCGCCTGTTCTTCCTCCGAGTACTCCGGTTCAATGTTCATATATCTCAGTGTATCTTCCAGTATGCTCTTGTTTATCGGGCCTGCTGTCAGAGATCCGTAATAAGATCCCTTAGGGCTGTCAACGATGACCAGTATGGCTACCTGCGGATCATCCATAGGAGCCATACTCAGTACAGAACTGTAATAATAGTCTCCGTAAGTTCCGTTTTCAACTTTGTTGGCCGTACCGGTCTTGCCCCCTACCCTGTAGCCCGGAATGTTCACAACTCCTGCTCCTCCTTCGGAAACGGCGTATTCCATGGCTTCTCTCATTTCCGCGGCAGTCTCCCGGGAAATAACTTTTCTCACTTCCTTTTTGCCGAATTCTTCGACAACATTGCCGTCCTGATCCGTCAGAGCTTTTACGTATCTCGGCTGGAGCAGCACCCCGTCGTTGCCTATGGAACATACGGCTGTCAGAAGCTGTATCGGCGTCAGCGATATACTCTGACCGTATCCCATGGTAGCGAGTTCTACGGGTCCGACATCATCAAGGGCATACATTATGGAATTTGTCTCTCCCGGATAATCAACTCCCGTAGGCTCGGTTATGCCGTACAGTTCTATATATTTGTACAGATTCGCCGCGCCCAGTCTGCCCGCTACTTTGGCAAGCACCGGATTGCACGAGTTTCCGAGAGCCTGCTTTATATTCTGCGTGCCGTGGTCACGGGTGCTCCAGCAGTGGAGAGTGACTCCGGCTATGGTCACCTGACAGTCGCATGTGAATTTTTCATCGCTGGTTATCGCTCCTTCTTCGAGCGCCGATGAAGCCGTGATGAGCTTAAAAGTGGATCCCGGTTCGTAAGTATCGCTGACGATCGGATTTCTCCACATTTTATTCAGGTAATCTATCTGATCATCTGAAGACATTTCCTCAAACTCTTCTTTTTCTTCTTCATCCTGAGGGCTTGTCGCGTCGTTAGGGTCAAATCCCGGGGTTACGGCGCTGGCAAGTATTTCACCGGTTTTGGGATCCATGACAAGGCACATGATTCTGTCCGCCTTGGTCTCCTCCATTCCCTCGTCTATGGCCTTTTCCACATAATACTGGATCGTCTCGTCTATGGTGAGTACCACGTTCAGCCCGTCCTTAGCCTCGTAATATTTTTCTGAACCGTCCACAAGTTCATTGCCGGACATGTCAGTGTTTTTGACCCAGCGTCCCGCTATGCCGCTCAGATACTGGTCGTACTGAAGCTCTATGCCGGTCCTGCCTGTATTGTCTATTGTGACGCTTCCGAGAAGCTGAGACGCGAAATTTCCGAGAGGATAGTATCTCCTCGTTCCCTCAGAGAGGGAGAATGCTCCTATCTTCATCTCACGTATCTGTTCGGCCTGTTCCTTGTTAAGGTACTGCGCGATCCTTACAAGAGCCTGCTCTCTGAAGAGATCCTCTTTTACGTCTTCAACGTCTTCATCTATTATCGGGGCGACTTCCCCGGCCAGTTCGGATATTTCTTCTTCCGTCATATCCTCCGCCAGTTCGGCGGGTCTTACCCACAGCGAAAAGCAGGAAACGCTCGTCGCCAGTTCCTTGCCGTTGCGGTCGTAGATATTTCCTCTCTTTGCTTCTACCGGCACATCCTGAGTCTGCTGATCTATGGCTTTCTGCGTCAGCTCATCAGTGTCTACCACCTGTATCCAGGCCACGCGAAAAGCCAGCCCGATC
>UMHQ01026893.1_pt1 | contig 10400 bp, 6 predicted proteins | sample 1965531 | NCBI WGS metagenome assembly UMHQ01 (sample SAMEA4836098, study PRJEB28245) | human gut metagenome | biome: gut microbiome; material: fecal sample | place: Denmark | collected 2008
AAGCTAATATGTTTTTATTTTTCATAATTATCCTCCGTTTAAAATAAATATATACTAATATTTTATCATATTATGTCATATAAGTATAATAATTTTTTCTTATGCACAAGTTTGTATATATAATTTTTTTCTATAAAAAAAGAACTATGCACCACATAGTCCCTTAAAAAATTTTCTAATACAAATTAAACAATAATAACATCTTCAAATCCATTTCTGATTGCTATTTCTTTTAATTCTTCCATTTCATCATCTGTTGGAGCTGAAAACATACTGTATTCTTCTCTAACTCCGTATTTTCTATATTTTATAATTTTATATCGAATTTTATGTCCCATTTTTATGTATTTGGAAAGCATCTTCGTAATTCTATCAACTGTAGTTTTATTGTCCATTCCGGCAATAGTTACAGTCCTTATTTCGAAGAGTTTATCAATACTTGCAAGATAATCCGCATTTTCTAAAACTGTATCTACCCTGTTTTTTGTTATAAAAAGGTGTTCTTCATTATCAAAAGCTTTTATATCAAGCATAAAAGAATCGGAAACTTCTACAAATTTCGGTAATCTTTTCAAAGGTATCCCTCCATTTGTATCAACAAAGCAAGTAAGTCCCAGTTTTCTAACTTCCGTAAAAAGTGAAGTTAAAAAGGTATGTTGCAAAGTACATTCTCCACCACTAACTGTAATTCCTCTTATAAAAGGCATATTCTTTTTTATTCTTTCAACAGTTTCTTCAACTGTCCAATTATAAGTCTTTGGACTTGAAAGATGCTTACAAACCCTTATACATTCATCACAATTTATACAGGTCTTATCATTCCAAACTATTTTTCCATTTACATTTGTCAAACTCTTTGTTGGACAAGACGGAATACATTCCATACAATTTATACAATGTCTAATAGTTTCAGGATTATGACAATAAAAACAGTTAAAATTACAACCCTGTAGGAAAATAGACGTCCTGTTTCCAGGTCCGTCTACCACCGACATATCTATTATTTTATTTATAATTCCTTTATTTGACATCTCTAACCTTACGCTCTAATAAATGATATTTTTCAAAAGCCTCTCTTGCATATTGAACAGTATCATAGCTGATACTTTCTCCGTCAATAAATTTTTGCATATCAGATTTCTTTACTAAATATCCAGTTACACGAATCAAGTCGCCATTTTCTCCATAACATGAAATATATCTCATATTTAATCTAAATGCAGCCTTAAAAATATCTAAAACAGCAGCAGGATTCTTTTCAGCAGTTTCATCAAATGGAAAATGGTCGCCAATTCCTGATGGAAAATACTTATGGAATAAAGCTGAATGTTTAATATGGTCATACATAGGAATTTCCTTACCTATTCTGATTCTAACTCCCGCACTATCTTCCATATCATCTTGTGCACCAACTTGTGAATGAAGCATAAATCTATGATTCCAGAAAGTAGAATACTTACTTTCGAATGAATTTACTCTATTTTCTACAAAATCCATTACTTCTATTCCCAAATCGTTGGCATAATCGTCTTTTCCATACACTAAATCTTTACTTTCAAACTCTAAAAGTTTTTGAACACATTCATGAAGTCCTACAACTCCGAAAAGCCCAACAAATCTATCCAATTCAATAAAACCTTCTTTAACCAAGAAATTTTCTTCAAAGAAAGGTGTTTCTTCAACTAAAAATCTGATTTTTCCTTCCATAAAATTGCACATTAAATCTATCGCTTCAGGCAAAACTCTATCAAAGAAGTCTTGTTTTGAACTTGAACTTCTCGCAAGAGAACCAAGTCTTAATCTACTTAAAGTAAATGCCCCACCTGAAATTGGAAGTCCATTATAGCAACTTGCTATCGCATAATCTCCATTAAAATCTTTTCTATAGTATTTATCATTAGCAAAAGCAGGATTTGCAGTTAAAAGAGATGCATAAACTGCCTTTTCCCCAAACTCGTCTGGGGTAATATCTTCATCATAAAGAATTGTCATATTTGGAGTAACATTATTTAAAGTTGGAAGTAATTCTAAAATAATTTCACCTGCAACAGTCTTTTCAGGGCCTATATTTGCATGGCAAAAACTGTCATTAATTGTTCTATCTAAAGAAACTAAAAACCACTTAATCAACTTTTTAGCTTCCTCTCTATCTGTAATAAATGGATCTAAAAGTTTATCAATTTTCCCAATATAAACTGGATATCTTGTTATAGAAGGAACATGATGATAAAAAATCAATAAACTGTTAATGGCATCAAGCAAAGTTTCAGCTTTCTCAAGACGTAAAAACTTACAACCCTCATCCAAAAGTTTTTGATAATTAGGGCAAATATATCTCGGTGCATAAGGCGCATGACCTTCCCACAAATCGCAGAAACCTCCATTTTCAGAAATTTCAAAAATTCTCTCATTAACTGAACTTACAGGAAAATCATTCAAATTCTCTGCAAGCTTTGCAAGTTGAGAAGTCTTTTGCTCATAAGTTAAATCCTTAGCCTTAATAATATTCATTGATAATTCTCTAGCTTCATCCAATGTTTTTATTTTAGAAATCATAAATACCTCCAATTTTATGTCAAAAAGTCATTTACTATTTACCCATATTATATATGAATAATCTCCAAAATGATACTGTTAATTGTCTTTTTTAAACGGATATTTTAAGAATTTTTTTAAATAAAATGTAAAAAGCAATTTATAAATACAATTGAGTATTTATGAGATTCCCATAGTAATCCCCACTTTTGAAAATATCAATGAAATTTCCAGAACAATTATACCAGAAAATACAATTACTCCAAATAAATTTACTTTTGTTTACTTGTAAACAAAAGTATGAGATCTCTCCACTTCACTCAGCTTCGCTTCATTTCGGTCGAGATGACGTTTTAAGAGCTTTACTTTTAAAAGTAATTTGATGTGAAATATTTATATTTTTTTGTCAGATATGTTCTTGTATATTAAATAATACTAAAATATAATTAAGAACAGAGCTTTATAAAATATTCAAAACAATTGTATCAAAAGATACAGTTACTCCTGTCAGACCTACTATTGCTTATAAACAAGCAAAGTTAGGGCTAGATTCACTTCACTCAGCTTCGCTTCATTTTGGTTGAGATGATGCGCATCAGGAGCTTTACTTTCCAAAGTAATTTAACGTTAAATATTTATTTTCTATATATTTTTTAAGTTTATCTACTGATAACGTCAAGCTATCAAACGAAGTTTTCTTCCTTATACGTCATCTCGAGCGTAGTCGAAAGAGCTCAAAAAATTATTATTCCTCACAAAAATGATCTTTTGCTAGTTCTTTTATAATATTATTTAATTCAAACTTTTACTATGCAACACCAATCCATCCATATCCTTGTACAGCCATATCAACAAAGTGATTCATTAGTAAAGATACCTTAGAATCAAATGCTGTCTTGTCATAACTTTCAGGAAGATTATCATTCAATGATAATTCGACTTCATGTTTAAGCTTTGCGAAAGGTTGTTCATCTTTATACCAGTCAACTACTAAAAGACTACTTCTGTTATCTACCAACTTTTTATATAGTTTTTTTGCAGATAGTTTTACTTTCTTTTCTTCAGATTTTGTTAGTTTTTTCCCAGCAATTAGTAAATCATAAATTTCCAACTCCTCATTTGTGAGACCTTCTGTATTAGCACGATTATCTTCTTGTTGTAATTCTTCAAGGAATTTAACTAATTGTTCATAATAATCTTCATTTTCAGTTCCTCCTGCATTATAGGAATCAATGATATTTTTATATCGTTCTGAAAATTTGATTCTTGTATAATTCTTATTAATCATTTGTTTAAGAGCTTTGTCAATATATTTTTTCAAATCATCAATTTCTATAGCTTTATACTTACATACTTTGATTTCTTCTCTTAACTCGTTGACATCAACTTTAGAAAGGTCAATAGCTTTAGTACCATGAATCATATAATCATTCTTTTTTTCACGAACATAATCTACAAAATCTTTTCTTGCAGTTACACTACCATCAAGAATCTGATTCATTCTTAGCCTTGCTCTAGAAATTTTTTCATCATCAATTGTACGGTAAAAAAGACCATGAAGATAAACTAGCGGTGAAAATTTATCATTACTCCATTTTTTTTCAAAAATTTCTGGTTTTGATGCCTCATATAAATTTGTTAAAGTATTCAAGATAACTTTAAATTTTTCTGAATTTTCATCCTTTTCAATTATAGTATTATAAGCATTTCTTAGGAAATCTAACTTGTCAAGCGTATTGTTATCAGATATAACTTTATCTAAATCTATATTTAATGACTTAAGAAATGTATCTGCTTCATTAATAAATTCTTCTATATATCCAATTAATTTATCAATATCTTTTGCTGGAAATTCAGTTCCGTCATCTCCTATAGCATAATCATTCAAAGCTTTTTCCATATATTTAAATACGTTAACATAATCAACAATAAGTCCACATTGCTTAGTTGGATATACTCTATTTGCCCTAGCAATAGCTTGCATTAGAGTATGCCCTTTCATAGGTTTATCAAGATATAGAACTGAAAGATTCTTTACATCAAAACCTGTAAGCCACATTGCACAAACGAATACAAGATGAAGTGAATCATTTGGATCTTTAAATCTATCCTCAATATCTCTTCCATCAGGAGAAATCTCTTTCATTTTCTTTCTATGTTCTGATATCTTTAATCCCTGTTTTGCAAACTTACTTTCTTCATCTGCTTCCTCAGAAATTATAACTGCCATTTCAACTTTGTTCATATATGTCAAAATTTTTGTCAATTCTTCACGTTTTTCGTTAGAATCAACAGTATTTCGTTCACTCATAATTCTCTTCTTTTCAATATTCCAATAATGTTGAACCTTATCGTACATTCTAACAGCAGTATATTTATCAACTGATACAACCATTCCTTTTCCAAGAAATCCTCTTCTTGGAAAATGATAAGCAATATCCTGAGCTATTTTATCAAGTCTATCATCTCTTTTTATAACCTCTAAAATTCGAGAAGATGAATTTTCAAGTAATCGGGTTTCATCATCATTTAGATTTTCTTCTTCAATAATATTAACAATGTCATCATCAAGAAAATTATTCTGAAGTCCAACTTCTGGTACTCTCCTAGAATAGAACAAAGGAACTGTAGAACCATCTTCAACAGACTGTGCAAAATTATATTCAGAGACATAATTACCAAACCACTGATTTGTGAGTCTCTTACTCCCAAGCAGAGGAGTCCCTGTAAAAGCAACAAAATTTGCATTTGGTAATGCGGTTCTCATATTTTCTGCCAAGTCTTTATATTGTGTTCTATGAGCTTCATCAACCAAAACTATAATATCAGATCTTTTAGTAAGAATAGGATACTTCTTAGCCTTGTCATATCTAAACTTATGAATTAAACTAAAAATAAAAGCTTTATTTGTACTTAAAAATTTCTGTAACTGCTTACTATCCTTTGGTTGACATTCTTCTTTTGAACCAATAACTTCTGTTCTAACAAAATTTTTATAAATCTGTGTATTTAAATCTTCTCTATCTGTAATAATAAGAAAAGAGAAATTACCTGTGATTTTACGCTTTACCTTACGAACAAACATAACCATCGAATAAGATTTTCCTGAACCTTGTGTATGCCAAAAAACACCTAATTTTCCCTTTAATTCTTCTCTGTTTTTTACAGATTTTATCAAATTATTTACCCCAAGATATTGGTGATTTTTTGCTATAATCTTTAATCTTTGATTTTCAAACAAAATAAAATTTTCTATATAATCAATTAGTTTTTCTTTTTTCAATAATCCATCAACAAAATATTTTATAGAACAATCTTTTGCGTCTTTTGCAGATAGAATTGATTTACGATTTACCTTTTCTTTTTCACTATCTATTTTTAGCCATTCAAAAAAGAAATCATAAGTTGAATTAAATGCTCCTAACTTCGTTTCTATTCCATTTGACAATACACAAATTTGATTGAAAGCAAATAAATTAGGAATATCTCTCATGTAATCTTTAAAATTTTTATTATATGCTTCTTCTACTTTTACAGTAGCGTTTTTTAATTCTACAAATACAATTGGCATTCCATTAATAAATATTAAAATATCAGGCCTGCGATATCTTACTTGACCTTGAATCCACATTTGAGAGACAGCTGTAAAAGTATTATTCTCAGGATTTTCAAAGTCAATAAGTTTTACAAAATCAAAATCTTCCTTTCCATTTCTATTAACTGTAATTTTAATATTATTTCTAATTTGATTGTATAATTTATAGTTAGTGTATTCAATATCTGTTCCTGAATAGTCTTGTCGAAATTCTTTTACAATTTGCTCAATATACTCTTTCTCAATTGAAGGATTGATACGTAATAAGGCAGATTGCATTACTTCAGATAAAATACACTCTTTCTTAGATTTTCTTCCAGTGCCATCTTTTAATTCATCACGTTTATTAGTGTCTGTATCGCAAATAACTATATCATAATTGAAAGATTTTTCTTTCAACTTTGCAAGAATAGCCTGCTCAATATTACCTTCAGATATAAAATTACGCATATGAATTCCTCCTTATTACACTTCAAGCTTTCCGCTCATTAGGCGTGGTAACAGCATATCTCTTTGAGCGATTAACTTAGAATTTTGCTCGGCAAGATTATCAATTTCATCATATATTGGTTTTACTGATTCCGTAAATTTTTCCATTATATCTTTCGGTGGAATCATCAAATTGCATTTCCGAAGAAAATATTCAAATTTAAAATTGATGATTCCTGTAGACTGTGACTGATACTGCTCAATTATTCTAGTTTTGTACAAATATTGTAACCAATGATAAAAATATCTGGGACTTACTTTTTTTATATTGCATCGAATCAGTTTGCAGAAACTTGCACAAATCAATCTATTGTTAAATCTATTTAGTTGTCTTTCTGTTATTAATATAGATCTTCCTACCGGCTGTTTTTGTGTACCGCCAGACACCTCAAAGGCAATATCATTAACCTTAAACGATCTTTGATTATAGTTTGATGATTTATGATATCTCAAAGGACAAGAATCGAGAACACCGAACTTTACATTAGGAAAATCCGTTCCTCTAACAACATATGCCTCTTCAGGGAATAGCTCAGATAATTCTTCTTCTCCCCATCCACCTCCAATGTAATATTCTATTACTGTTCCTATTTTAACTATATTAAACGTAGAAGGAAGTTTCCCTAGAGATGAACCAACAAATTCCACATTCTCATATCCAGGAAAGCGAAATCTTACAAACCATTCTTTATATAGATTCTCTGCAATTTGCTCCAACAACTTGATACGCTTGTTGTTGTTTTCGATAAGGCTGTCGTATGAAGAAAGAACATCTGCAATTTTCTTTTGAACATTAATATCTCTATATTCAATATTAATATTATCCAAAATTGGTTTCGTTAAAAACTTTGTTGCAGTACCTGCAGCATTAGATTTCATTTTCTGCAGTTTTAAACCGATAGAATAATATAAATATTTCAGATTAATAACATCCGATAGAGGTTGAATTAAGTATGTTCTTTGATACGCATCAAATTTCCCATTATAATAATAGATTGGAAAATCTCCACTAGCATTATTTCCGCCTAGTAACACATACTCTCCATCATACGAGTAACTATCAATTCGATAGATTTCATGGGCACAAGTAAAAAAAGGATATGCTCCATCATTGATAGCAGCATTAGAATTTAGTTTCCCAGTGGTATATACGGCGAGTGTTTTTAGTTTTCTATATTCCATATCAATCACCCAACAATTCCTTAAAATTACTTTTAATGAGTTCTTCAAGTTCTCTTGCCTCGGCACTTAAAGAAATAAATTCAGAATTAAGGGAGAGCATTTCTTCTTTAAATTCTTCCTTGGTTAAGCCGTCGTCTTCAATAACCACACCAACGTAACGTCCTGCATTGAGGGAATAGTCCTGATCGATGATTCCATCTTCACCATCCAACGGCGCAGCTTTACAAAGACCAATTACATCAGCATATACACCATCTGGAAATCTTTCTGTTAACCAGTCAATCTGTGATTGCCAGTAATCTTTAGTTAGGACTTCTTTATCATCAGAAGCTTCTGGAGCATTTGCAAGTTCTGTTTTGTATTCATCAAGCAAGTCAACAAGAGCCTGTGTATCACCGTGATATAGTTTTGTTATTACGCCAAGATTTTTAATCTGCTCATCAGAGAATTTTCTGTGAGCACGATCAATTGGTGTAAAGACATTTCTAGCATCAATAAATAAGATTTCTTTCTTTTTGTCTGTCTTTGGTTTTTGTTTATCAAAAAACCAAAGAGTTGCCGGAAGCGTTACTGATGAAAACATGTTTGAAGGAAGTGTTACCATTTGAGAAATAATCCCATCTTCTATGATTTTCTTTCTAATTTCATATTCTGAGCCAGATGCATCTGATGCAGAATTAGCCATTACAAGAGCAGCTTTTCCATTATTATTTAGTGCAGAAGCAAAATATCCAATCCACAAGTAATTTGCATTTGGTACAGTTTCTTTTTTATCTGAATTTTTCTTGGTAGATTTTGACTTGTTTCTTGGAATTCCGTAAGTATTAAAACGAATATCATTAGAAACTCTGTCAAAAACTACTTCATCAACATTGAAAGGAGGATTTGCCATAACATAATCAAACTGACCAAACGCATTGTATGGATCAGAGTAAAAAGAATTCGCCTCTATAATTTCTCCACGTATATTGTTAAGTAATAAATTCATCTTTGCTAATTTTACTGTATCAGGTATTTTTTCCACCCCATAACAACGGAATTTCATCTGTTCACTTTCACTAGCATTGTGGTCATGCATATACCTTGCAGCCTGTACAAACATTCCTCCAGAACCACAGGCAGGATCTAAAAATTTCTTTTCACCTGGCTGAGGATTCAATACATCTACCATATATTTAACTACTGAAGCAGGAGTATAGAATGTTCCTCCTCCCTTTCCTTCAGCCAACGCAAAATTTCCTAAAAAGTATTCATATATTTCTCCAAAAATATCAATAGTACTATTTTCAGGAATATCTTTAAATATGCGAATAATATTAGAAAGAAGTTCTGGTTCTTCTTCTGGTACAAGTTGAGAATAAACTTCTTTAGGCAATACACCTTCCATTTTAGGATTCTCTTCCTCTATAGTTTCCATAGCCTTTTTTACAAGTTTTGCCTTATTTCTATCATCAGGTGAATCATTGAGAAAATCATAATATGCACACTCTGGTAGATAGAATCCACATTTTTCTATAGATATTTCTTTAATGGTCTTTTCCATTCTTCCACCTTTTAATCTGTTATATTCTTCTTCAATTTCTAATTTATGTTGTTTATATAAAATATCAGCATATCTAAGAAAAATTAATCCCAAAATGGGTTGTCCGTATTTGTTTGCAGCTAAATGAGCTCCAGCACGAAGTATATCTGCAGAATGCCACAAAGTATCTTTCAATTCTTTAAGTTCTCTATCTTTCATTTATAAAACTCCTTTAAATTTAATATTTATTCCATTCTTTTTCTAACGGTTTAAAATCAATGTTTTGCTCTTCACAAAACTCTTTAATTTTTTTCATAGCTGACATATTTGGTTTGCTCTTTCCACCTTCCCAACGGTTGACGGATGAAAATGAGACACCAATTTCTCGTCCAAAGGCTTCTTGTGACAAAAAGCATTTCTGACGAATTTTCTTTATTTCTTCTGAATAACTCATAATTTTTCATCTCCTATTTTATATGTCATTAATATAGCATTATTATAGCATAAAAATGAAAATAAAAGAATGTTTTTTTAGTTTAAGGTATTTGAAATAACTGTGAGATCTCTCCATTTCGCTACGCTACAGTCGAGATGACGTATTGGGAGCTTTTATTATCAAGTGATTTGACGTGAAATATTTATATTTTTTGTCAGATATGTTCTTATATATTAAATAATACTAAAAAATAATTAAGAACAGAGCTTTATAAAATATACAATACAATTGTTCTCGTTAGAAATGCTTTTTGCTTTTTTACTAGCACTTAAATATTATTATGAAAGGAACTTTATGAGATCTCCAAGGCAATTGTATCACAATATACAATTGCCCCCGTCAGATCTACTATTGCTTTTAAACAAGCAAAGTCAGGGCTAGATTGACTACGCTCGAGATGACGTGTTGGGAGATTTTCTTTGCAAAGTGCTATGACGTGAAATATTTTGTTTTGGATATAGTTTTAAATAATTTTTGAAGTTTATTTGCTGATAACGTCATACTATTAATAAAAACTTTCTTAATTATTCGTAATTTCGAATTTAAAGTAGCGAAATGAATTTAGATATAAATATTGTATA
>UMHQ01044679.1_pt1 | contig 10379 bp, 8 predicted proteins | sample 1965531 | NCBI WGS metagenome assembly UMHQ01 (sample SAMEA4836098, study PRJEB28245) | human gut metagenome | biome: gut microbiome; material: fecal sample | place: Denmark | collected 2008
CTCTCCTGACATATGCGATGGTCAGGAATGTGCCGAGGACAGCCCCCAGATAAGGCCGGAAAGCGTCTTCATCCGCAATTTCGACATGTTTCAGAAAGAAACAGCATACGCCCGCCCGCGGGAAATTCATGATTTTGACCGAGGCGCCCTATTTAGCCGCGTGGCGACCGAAAATCATTTTCAGAGAGAAGATGATGAGGTGGAGCGACTATGAACTGATGATCCCAGCGCCCTGAAACAAGTTTTTCCATCAGGATATTGCTGCCGCGGACATAATTGAGATTGCAGCCTGTCGCCGCTGCCTCGGCAGCGGCTTTATCTCTGAATTTTTCGCTGTGACAGTCATAAAGTCCGGCGTCTATCACATCAAGATCAGTAAACGGAGCAAACCATCCGGTAAAAGTTTCGTCGCCTTTTTGCCTGCCGTATTTTTTCCGCAGCATTTCGCGCATTGCCCCAAAGGATTCGCCGTATGCGTCGCGCATATAAAGATGAGTGGCCTGTTTGAGATTAAAGTGCCAGGTGTCATCTGTATGAAGCATAAGTGAGATACAGTCATCGACTCTCGGTATCACGACCGTTTTGTCGGTATCGATATCTGCCCATGAACCTCCGCAGAAACCCATCGCTGTCAGCACTGTATCAATGCTGCCGGGAAGATCGCGTATCGCGGCGGCAAGGTGATCGCGCATGGCGGCAGGATCTGCATGATATTTTCGGTCAATGAAAACCGCAGGGTAATCGGTATTCATTTTTTTCTGTGCGGCAAAAACGGCTTTTGCCATTGAACCGCAGCCTACTATAACAGCATTCATGATTTTACCTCCGTATGTTATAAAGTCTGACACAAAAAATTCTAATTCTGAAAAAAATTACTTGCGCCCTGTTGAACATTATGATAAAATAAAATCCGTTATGGGGCATTAGCGCAGCTGGGAGCGCGTTTGACTGGCAGTCAAGAGGTCAGGGGTTCGAGCCCCCTATGCTCCACCAGCGATGAGAGACACCTTCGGGTGTCTTTTTATTGTTTTTGCCGGCGCGCCGCGGCTCGAACCCTTGGGCGCGAGCGTCCGCTCGAAGCTCCGGCGGAGCTTCGAGCAGCGAGCGGTCCGAAGCCGAGCGGAGCGAGGCGAGGAGACAGCCTGCGAGCGTTTACAGGTTTTCAAAAGCGAAGCAGGCGGTCGAGCCCCCTATGCTCCACCAGCGATGAGAGACACCTTCGGGTGTCTTTTTATTGTTTTTGCCGGCGCGCCGCGGCTCGAACCCGCAAAATGACCGGATTTTAAAATGCAAAACGCAGCAGCATCATGTAGCATATGGTGCCTCCCGCTATCGAAAAAAGCATTTGCCTTTTCCACAGGTGAAGACAGACTACGACGGCGATGGAGATAAGTTCCGGTATGGCATGAAAGCCGGAAAAAACGCTTACATCTTTCAGACAGTAGATGATGAGCATACCGAAGACAGCGGACGGGAGAACTCTGCCCAGGTAGCGGATGAATTCCGGCGCTTGTTTTTGGGCCGGAAATATGATGAATGGCGCAAAGCGGGTGATAAGAGTTCCCAGAACGACCATTCCTATGGTTATTATCTGTTCTGTAAGGGTCATCGCAGTCATGGCAGCCTCCTTTCGATAGGCTTTTTTGCAATAGACAGGAAGACGAGAATGGACAGCATTGAGGGAATTATAAAGTCGTCTGATCCGAAAGCGAGCAGACAAAGCAGGGAAAGACCAAGACCGGCGATGGCTCCCGTATGGTCTTTATCCTTGAGCCACTGTTCAAGAAAAATAACCGTAAACATGGCGGTCATGACAAATTCCAGCCCTTCTGTGTCAAAAGAGAGCAGAGATCCGAAAATCCCTCCGAGGGCAGAACCGGTAAACCAGTACATGTGATTGAGAAAAGTCACAAAAAACATAAAACATCCGCGATCCACATCCTTTGGGATGTCAGCTGTATAATTTATGGAGAAACTCTCATCGCACATGCCAAAGATAAGATATATTTTTTTCAGCCCCGTGCCGCGAAACCTGTCCAGCATGGATATACCGTAAAAAAGGTGCCGGGCGTTTATCATCAGCGTCATAGTGAGAGCCTGAAGAGGATCAAAGGCTCCCATGAGCAGATTTACTGTTACAAATTCCACTGAACCGGCAAAAATGGTGAGGCTCATCAACATGGGATACCAGAAGCTGAACCCGGACACATTCATGTAAATACCGTATGTCAGACCGAGAAACCAGAAACCGGCAAAGATAGGGACGGTATAAGGGAAAGCGGCTTTGAGAGCAGGTATGTACCTGTGACTGATGATATCTTTACGCAAAAGTAGCCTCCTTGCCTTTTAATACGAAAGATATTGTACATTAAATTGAATTAAAAGAAAAGAGGGTATATAATCGAAGACAGGGGGTGAATAAAATGAAAGAACTGATCGTTTTCTTTTCGAGAGCCGGGGAAAATCATGTGGACGGCATGACAAAGTATATCGAAACCGGCAACACCAAGGTGGCGGCGCGTATGCTCAGGGAGATCACCGGGGCAGATATGACAGAAATCATACCGGAAAAACCGTACTCCGAAAATTATAAAGAATGTGTCGCCGAAGCGGTAAGAGACTGGAAAAAAGACGCGAGGCCGAAGATTATGACAGATATAACGGATATAAGCGGCTACGGCGCGGTATATCTCGGGTACCCTAATTATTGCGGAACCATGCCTATGTTCGTATGCACATTCCTTGAAGGTCATGATTTTTCCGGCAAGATCATCAGACCGTTTTGCACCAATGAGGGGAGCGGTCTGGGATCAAGCGTGGAAAAGATCAGAGAACTCTGTCCGGGAGCGGAAGTGGAGGAGGGACTTTCACTTAAGGGAACGGATGTGGCGAAAGCAGGGGAGACGATAAAAGAATGGGTACGGCAGCATGAGCCGTGCAGAAGGGACAGATAATGAAGACGATTTTACACAACGCGAAAGTATACGTAGAAAAAGGATGCTATACAGAAGCCGTTTTTGTTGAAGACGGCTATATCAGAAAAACAGGTACCGACGAAGAAATTCTTTCCATGAGGGACACCGGTACGGAGGTGATCGACTGCGGAGGAAAGACACTTATTCCCGGTCTTAACGATTCTCATCTGCATTTTATGCAGTTTGGAGAAACACTGTACCAGGCAAATATTGACGGAGTAAGGTCAATAGATGAAATGATAGAAAGATGCAGGAAGTTCGCCGCGGAACATCCCGAGAGAGTAAAGAACGGACTTCACGCCATAGGATGGAATCAGGATCTTTTTACAGACGGCTCCAGGATGCCCGACAGGCACGACCTTGATAAGATAAGCACGGAATTTCCCATTGTACTTGAAAGAGTCTGCGGCCATATCGTATCGGCCAATACAAAACTGATTGAGAAGCTGGGGATCGACGGAAATTCTCCTCAGTTTCCGGACGGAGACTTTCTCATAGGCGACGACGGTTATCCAAACGGTATTTTCACGGCCAACGCCTGCAATATCGCCAAGGCTGTGATTCCCGACTTTACGATGAAAGAAAGACACGATATTCTCATCGACGCGATGAAGTACGCCGTTTCCCACGGCCTTACCAGCGTGCAGAGCAATGACGTGGGGACGACATTTATGGACGGTCCCGCCGCTTTTAAACTGTTTCATGAGATGTACGACAGCGGCGAGGCGCTGCTGAGGTACAGGCATCAGGTGTGCTTTAATGATATTGACGAATTTTCGGATTATCTTGAAAACGGAGAATATGCCAGAGGACATTACGGCAGTGATTCCTGGCTGACTCTGGGACCGCTGAAACTTTTTAAAGACGGAAGCCTTGGAGCCCGCACCGCTCTGATGAAAAACGGCTATGTAGGAGACAGAGATAATCACGGTCTTGAGTGGATCAAAGAAGAAGACATGGAAAAGTACTGCCGCCTGGCCGAAAAACACGGATTGCAGGTCGTAACCCACGCCATAGGCGACGCGGCGGTGGAAAAGACAGTTGAATGTTATGAAAAGGCTTTCACAGACGGTACAAATAAACTTAGGCACGCTCTGATCCACTGTCAGATCACGGATAAGGCTCTTGTGGACAGGATAGTCAGAGACGATATCCTCGTCTTTGCGCAGCCTGTCTTCCTCGATTACGACATGGATATAGTTGAAGAACTCTGCGGCAGTGAACTGGCATCCACATCTTACGCTTTTGGATCTCTGGCGCGCAAAGGCGCCCATGTGGCTTACGGCACGGACTGCCCTGTGGAAGACTGCAATCCGTTCCCGAATATTTACATGGCAGTTACGAGAATGAACAGAGCCGGAAAGCCCGCGGGCGGATTTTATCCTCAGGAAAAGGTTGACGTGGAGACAGCGGTCGACGCCTATACAATGGAAAGCGCTTACGGAGAGTTTATGGAAGACCGAAAAGGCAGGATAAAAGAGGGCTATTACGCCGACATGGCGCTTCTCGACAGAGATATTTTTACGGTGGATCCGGCCGAAATCAAAGACATCCTTCCTGTGATGACCATGGTTGGAGGAAAGATCGTTTACCGCGCCTGATAAAACCGGCGCAAAAATCACGGGAAAGCTCTTATTTACCGTTGACAACCGACGGGCGATGTGCTACCCTATTACAGGAATAAATCTTTAAAACCGATACAGAGAGATCGGCAAGATTTGATAAAATAGTTTCAAAACGGGCTTTGCGCCTGTTATCTTGATGCGTAAAAATCTTGCCGTAAGGCAGGATTTTTTTGTGAAAGGGTTCAAAATCAGAATGAAGAGATTCGACAGACCGAAAAAAACGATAACAAGTCAGACCGCCGCGGATATTTTTTCTCTTGAGGACGAACTGTTTGATACCGTAAGCTCCCTTAACAGCGAGGAGTATTTTATTTTCCCCGGTTTCTGTGATGTACATGTACATTTCAGAGAACCGGGGTTTTCTTATAAAGAGACCATCGCAAGCGGATGCAGGGCAGCGGCCCGGGGAGGATATACGGCCGTATGTACAATGCCGAACCTTGATCCCGTGCCCGACAGCCCGGAGAATCTCAGGCTGCAGAAAAAAATCATCGACGAAGACGCCTGTATCGCGGTCTATCCTTATGCGTCAATAACCGCAGGTGAAAAGGGAGAGAAACTGGTACCAATGAAAGAACTGGCAGACCAGGCCATAGCTTTTTCCGACGACGGCAGAGGCGTACAGTCAGAAGAAATGATGCGCCTCGCCATGAGTACCGCCGCGTCTTTAAACAGAATGATAGTCGCCCACTGCGAAGATAACAGCCTGCTGAGGGGAGGATATATCCATGACGGCTCTTACGCGATCCGGCACGGTCACAGAGGCATATGTTCAGAGAGCGAATACGGTCAGATAGCAAGAGATATTAAGCTGGCCGAAGAAACAGGATGCGCTTATCACGTATGTCATATATCTGCCCGGGAAAGCGTTGATATTATAAGGGAAGCAAAAGCAAGGGGCGTTAACGTGACATGTGAGACCGCGCCCCATTATCTGATACTCGATGACAGCGACCTCAAAGAAGACGGCAGATTTAAAATGAACCCGCCTCTGAGAGACAGACGGGACAGGGAGGCGCTTATCAGCGGAGTAAGAGACGGAACGATAGACATGATAGCTACCGACCACGCGCCTCACTCGGCGGCCGAAAAGGCCGGGGGTCTAAGAGACAGCGCTTTCGGAATAGTAGGGTTAGAGACAGCTTTTCCTCTTTTATATACATATCTGGTAAGACAGGGAGTAATCTCCATGGAAAAACTCATGGAGCTCATGGTGATAAATCCGAGAAAAAGATTCGGTATTCCACTGGGCAATGACTTTTCCATATGGAGCATGGAAAAGAACGTCATAGATCCGGCGGATTTCCTTTCAGCGGGAAAAGCCACCCCCTTTGAAGGCAGAGAAGTATACGGCAAATGTATGCTGACAGTGTATAATGGCAAAATTGTGTTTAAATAGATCAAGGAGATGATAAAATGGCAAAGAGAACAGACCTCAAAAAAATACTCATAATCGGCTCGGGCCCTATAGTGATAGGTCAGGCGGCCGAATTTGATTACGCGGGTACGCAGGCGTGCCTCGCCCTTAAAGAAGAAGGATATGAAGTTGTACTTGTAAACTCCAATCCGGCCACTATAATGACAGATACGGCTATAGCCGATAAGGTGTATATGGAGCCTCTTACCCTTGAATATGTGGCAAAGATACTCAGATATGAAAGACCTGACGCCATAGTGCCGGGCATAGGAGGACAGACGGGTCTCAATCTGGCCATGCAGCTCGAAAGAAAAGGCGTTCTCAAAGAATGCCGCGTAGAACTGCTGGGAACGAGCAGCGAGAGCATAGAAAGAGCGGAAGACCGTGAACTGTTTAAGGAAATGTGCCAGTCCATAGGAGAACCGGTAATACCTTCACAGATAACCTATGATATAGAAGAAGCAAAGGAAGCCGCTGAAAAGATCGGCTATCCCGTAGTGCTCAGACCGGCGTTTACCCTCGGAGGCACGGGAGGAGGATTTGCTTCTGACGAAGCGGAGCTGGAAGAAATAGGAGCCAACGCGTTCAAACTTTCCCCTGTGCATCAGGTGCTGGTTGAAAAGAGCGTAAAAGGTTTTAAGGAGATCGAATTCGAGGTAATGAGAGACTCCAATGACAAGGCCATAACTATCTGCGGCATGGAAAACGTGGATCCTGTAGGCGTACATACGGGAGACTCTATCGTGGTCGCTCCCATAATGACTCTCAGCGACCACGACCTGAAAATGCTCAATGACAGCGCCATCAAGATAATCAGAGAACTCAGGATAGAAGGCGGATGCAACGTTCAGTTCGCTCTTCATCCTGAAACGAGTGAATATTATCTGATAGAAGTTAACCCGAGAGTTTCAAGGTCATCAGCGCTGGCGTCCAAGGCCAGCGGTTATCCGATAGCCAGAGTGACGGCCAAGATCGCTGTCGGCATGTCTCTCGACGAGATACAGATTGCCAATACCACGGCCGCGAAAGAGCCGTCCCTTGATTATGTGGTAGCCAAACTGCCAAGATTCCCGTTTGATAAATTTACTCAGGCGCCTAATCTGCTCGGCACTCAGATGAAGGCGACGGGAGAAGTAATGGGAATCGGTTCAAATCTTGAGGAATGCCTTCTTAAATCCGTGCGCTCTCTTGAAACAGGAGCGGATCATCTGTATCTTGAAAAATTTGACAAGATGACGGAAGACGAACTGCTGAAATATATCGGAGAGTTCAGAGATGATAATATTTTCGCCGTAGCGGAGCTCCTGAGAAAAGGAGTAAGCGTTGAAAAGCTCCATGAGGTGACGATGATTACTTCATATTTCCTTGAAGCGGTAAAGAGAATAACCGACAAGGAAAAAGAGCTGCGGGAAAAAGTGAAAGACAGTCAGGCTCTGATCTCTGCCAAAATGATGGGATTTTCGGATAAATTCATAGCCCGTCTGTGGAACACAGACGAGATGGAAATATACAGCATGAGAAAGACAGAAAAGCTCATGCCTGTTTTCAGAATGGTGGACACCCTTCATACGGGAGCTTATATACCGTATTTCTACTCGTCTTACAGCGGAGACAATGATTCAAAGCTGACCGGAAAGAAAAAGATAGTTGTCCTCGGCGCCGGTCCGATAAGGATAGGGCAGGGAGTAGAATTTGACTATTCGACGGTTCACGCCGTAATGACCATCAAAAAAGCCGGGTATGAGGCCATAATAATCAATAACAACCCTGAAACCGTATCGACAGATTATACCACAGGGGACAAGCTCTATTTTGAACCGCTGACTGCCGAAGACGTTATGAATATCATAGACTTTGAAAAGCCCGAAGGAGTCATAGCTTCTCTCGGAGGCCAGACCGCGATCAATCTGGCGGAGCCTCTCAGAAAAAGAGGCGTCAGAATCATAGGGACAGACTGTGACGCTATAGAAAAGGCAGAAAACAGGGACAGCTTTGAAAAGATCCTTGAAGAGCTGCAAATCCCTCAGCCAAAGGGCAGGGCCGTGACAAAGATAGAAGATGGAGTAAAGGCTGCCGCGGACATAGGTTATCCGGTGCTTGTAAGACCGAGCTTTGTTCTCGGCGGACGCGCCATGCAGATCGTGGGTGACGAGGCGCAGCTGAGGCATTATCTCAAAACAGCCGTTGAGATAGATGAAGACAAACCGGTTCTGGTAGACAAATACATAATCGGCAAAGAAGTAGAAGTGGACGCCATATGCGACGGGCGCAGCGTATTCGTACCGGGGATCATGGAACTGGTGGAGAGGACGGGAATTCACAGCGGAGACTCTATAAGCGTATATCCGGCGTTCAGCATTTCCGACAGGGTAAAGGGGATCATATTGCAGTACGCCAGAAAACTCGGGCTGGGTATCGGCATTGTAGGTCTTTACAATATTCAGTTCATCGTCGACAAAGACGAGAACGTGTTTGTCATAGAGGTGAATCCGAGATCTTCAAGGACCGTACCGTTCCTTTCCAAGGCAACGGGATACAGCCTGGCGGATATCGCTACAGAGGTAATACTGGGCAAGAGCCTTAAAGAACTGGGAATATTTGATATTTATCCGGATGAAAAAAAGAGGTGGTATGTAAAGGTGCCTGTATTTTCATTCAACAAGATAAGAGGGATAGACGCGTATCTTTCGCCTGAAATGAAATCTACGGGAGAAGCCATAGGATACGATGACAAGCTCAACAGAGCGCTGTACAAGGGACTGCAGGCTTCGGGCATGAAACTGCAAAATTACGGAACGGTGTTTGTGACCATAGCCGACAAGGACAAAGAAGAAGCGCTTCCTCTGATACGCAGGTTTTACGACCTGGGATTCAATATTGAAGCTACGGCGGGAACAGCCAGATTCCTTAAAAATAACGGCATAAGGACAAGGGTCCTTAAAAAGATCAGCGAGGGCAGCGATGAAATAGAGAGATCTATTCGTCAGGGTCATATTTCCTATGTTATTAACACCAGCGATATAGGATCTACCGGCCAGGAAAACGACGGTTATCTGATCAGAAAATATGCCATCGAAAATAACGTGACCATGTTTACGGCGCTTGATACCGTTAAAGTGCTTCTGGATGTTCTGGAAGAGACTACGCTGAGGATTTCTACCATAGACGCGTAGATGTGAGGCGGAGGAAAACAGATGAAGCAGGGAAAATTCAAGATAGTAGAAAACATTCCCCTTACGGAAGATGTGATGAAGATGGTGCTTTCCGGGGATACTTCCCGGATCACTTCACCGGGACAGTTTGTAAATATCCGGCTGGAAGGATTCTTTCTCCGCAGGCCCATCTCCGTCTGTGACGTGGAAGGTGACCGCCTGACCATAATATATAAGATCGTAGGCAGAGGGACAAAAGCCATGGCGGAAATGACCGGCGGAGAGCTGGATCTGCTCACGGGTCTTGGAAACGGATATGACACTGAACCTTCCGGAGACATGCCGCTGCTGATCGGCGGCGGCGCGGGCGTTCCTCCGATGTACCTGCTGGCGCGCCGGCTTATGGAACAGGGAAAGAAGCCTCAGGTCATACTGGGGTTCAACACAGCCGCAGAAGTATTTCTTGAAGACGAATTCAGAAATCTGGGCGCTGATGTTACAGTGACCACCGCCGACGGGTCTTACGGAATCAGAGGATTTGTGACCGACGCTATGAACAGGGAATATTCCTATTTTTACGCCTGCGGTCCTCAGCCAATGCTCAAAGCCGTGAGCGACGCGTCAAAAACAGGAGGACAGCTGAGTTTTGAAGAAAGAATGGGATGCGGTTTCGGCGCGTGTATGGGATGTTCCTGTGAGACTCTTTACGGCAGCAAAAGAATATGCAAAGACGGTCCCGTACTGAGAAAGGAGGAAATCATATGGCAAAAATGAATGTAGAGCTGTGCGGCATAGAGCTGGAGAATCCAGTGATGGCCGCCAGCGGAACATTCGGCTACGGTTATGAATTCGCTGAGCTTTATGATATAAACGTGCTCGGCACTTTCTCCTTTAAAGGAACGACAGCGGCGCCCAGATTCGGCAATCCGACGCCGCGTATCGCCGAATGTGAAGGCGGCATGATAAATGCCGTCGGACTTCAAAACCCCGGTGTGGATAAAGTGATTGAAGAAGAACTGCCAAAGCTTAGGAAAGTTTTTCACAAAAAAGTCATGGCCAATGTCAGCGGGTTTTCTGTTGACGAGTACGTTGAGGTATGCGAAAAACTGGACAAATGCGACCAGGTGGGATGGCTTGAAGTAAATGTGAGCTGTCCCAATGTCCACGGCGGAGGCATGACTTTCGGAACATGTCCCGAGGCGGCCGCGGA
>UMHQ01071024.1_pt1 | contig 10372 bp, 12 predicted proteins | sample 1965531 | NCBI WGS metagenome assembly UMHQ01 (sample SAMEA4836098, study PRJEB28245) | human gut metagenome | biome: gut microbiome; material: fecal sample | place: Denmark | collected 2008
AAATGCAAAGGTTGTTGAGGAAAATGATGGCGATAAATTGTATTCTCAGTCAAGCAACGAGGTTAATAAATTGTGTTCCTATTCAACAGACAACACATATGGTGTTGGGAGAGTTAAAAGCAAAATCAGGTAAAATTCTTTTCAGAAAATTAAATGAGCGTTCCAAAGAATTACAGATTAAACAAGAGGATATTGCCGAGAAACATAATGCGTTATCAGTAAAATATGAGGAGTTGGAACATCTGAAAAATAACATGAATGATTATCTTGGCAGAGATAAAACTGAGAAGAAAAAGGAATCAGTTATCGACGTCATAAAGAAGCATAAGGCTAAGGAAAAAGAAAAGCCAAAAGAAAAGAAAGAAGCAAACAAAGAAGCTGATAGGTAAATTTATGGTCGGTGTGGTCTTAGGGCTGCACCGGCTTTTTACTATTTATAGTGGTAAAATCTAAATAGAAATTCGAATATTTTCGAAATAGAGTTGACATACATTCTGTAAAAAAGTATAATCTATTTAGAAATATATCGAAATAGAATTTTGAAGTTTAAAATAGATTAGACGAGGTAATTTGAGTGGGATTCCCGAATACATTTAAAGCATTAGCAGATCCTGTAAGGCGTGATATTTTACTTTCCTTGAAGCAAAAATCACTTACAGCAGGAGAAATTGCTGAAAAATATGATTTATCTAATTCAACCATTTCTTATCATTTATCCTTGCTAAAAAAAGCAGAATTAGTAACGGAGAGGAAGTATAAGAATTTTATATACTATGACATAAATATATCCGTATTTGAGGAATTGATAATTTGGTTATCACAGTTTCAAGGAGTGGAAAATGAAGAATAAAAAATGGTATGTGGTAATAATACTACTTAGTTTTTCAGCAAGTATATACCTATTAACTAACGGAAATGGAGAAATTAGTTTCTATAAGCTGTATATACTCCCAATGATAATTTCGGTATTTAGCATAGGCTTAGATATAATTGGTGGGATGCTGGCGAAAAGAGATAGATTGCCACATAAATTAGTATTGCCTATTGCAATGAGTGTTCCTGTGTTATTTTCTATATCACAATATGGAAAGTATGTTTTTAATCAAGCGAATGAAAACTATACTCAGAAAATAATACATGTTTTAGTAGCTTTAATCATTATTGCAGTTGGGAATTATTTGCCAAAAACAAAACCAAGTAGATTTGTAGGACTGAAATTTTTCTGGTTATTAGATAGACCGGTACTATGGTTTAAAGTGCATAGGTTGGCGGGATATTTATGGATTATATCTGGCATTTTGATATTATCCGTTGGTCTTTCAAATAAATGGTTTTGGATGATTAGTTATGCAATGCTGCTATATGTCATTCCATTGATATATTCCATTGTGTTATTAAAAAAAGAAAAGGAGGAGAAAAATGAAATCATCAAAGATTAAGCACCTAATTATTAGTAGTATTTTATGCTTAGCTACAGTTGGCATTTTCTTGGTATTTGGTAAGAATTTACCAGATATAGTACCAGTACATTGGGATTCATCTGGAAATGTTAATGGTACTATCGCCAAAACCTACTTAACTTACGGAGCGCCATTTGCATATCTGCTTATTAACTTTATTGCATTTGCAAAGTTTCAAGGAAGTGAAAAAGCAACATGGAAATACTATCTTGTACCATTAAGTGTAATAGCAATTAGTTTCTTGGTAATATTTTTAGCTTTGAGATAAGAACATAGTGCAGAGTAAAATAGCTCCAGACAGATTATTCTGCTGGGGCTATTTTTAGGAGGAATTATGCTGAAAATAAATAATTTTTCGAAAACCTATAGTAATGGTCATGTTGCAATTGCTAACTTAAATTTAACGGTAGAAGCAGGTGATATATATGCGTTTATTGGTTCTAATGGTTCAGGTAAGACATCAACTATAAAGGCTATCGTGGGAATACATGATTTTGATGGCGAAATCATTGTTAATGGTAAAAAAGTAAGCAGAAAAAATGAAACTTATAAAAAAGATATTGCTTATATACCGGATAATCCTGATGTATATGAAAATTTGACAGGCTTTCAATATGTCAATTTTGTATCTGATTTATACGAAGTCGCAAAAAATGTAAGAGAGGAAAAGTTAGATTATTTCTCAAACTTGTTTGAAATGAAATCCTTTCTAAACAATACAATTTCATCCTATTCACATGGTATGAAACAAAAAATTGTGATTATCTCAGCATTGATTCATTCCCCTAAGTTATTAGTAATGGATGAGCCTTTCGTGGGATTAGATCCCAAATCATCATATTTGCTAAAAGAAGAAATGAGAAAGTTAGCGAGAAATGGTGGAGCAATTTTCTTTTCAACACATGTTTTAGAAGTTGCAGAAAAGCTTTGTAATAAAATTGCCATGATAGATAATGGACATTTGATTTTTGAGGGTAAAACAACAGAAATATTAAAAAACTCTGATGGATTAGAGCAATATTTTATGGAGATGATTAAAAAATGAAAAATACTGTCATACTTGTAAAAAATCAAGTGATCAATCTCCTTAATATCGGTAATGGAGAGAAAAACAAAAAAGAAACATTGATATATACTTCATTGAGTCTATTTTCTGTATTTATGTTGGTTTGCTTGTACAATTTCTTTTCAATAAAATCAATTATAGAAATTGGGTTATATAAGTATGCTGTATCGTATGGAGTTTCCATATCGTTTTTCTTTGTGGTTTTAGCAACGATTTTTAGAAGTAATTCTATTTTCTTTTATAACAAAGATTTTGAAATGCTTAGTTCTTTTCCGGTAAAAAAATCTGAAATCATTGCAAGTAAGTTTTTTCTATTATATTTAATAGACTTAATTATATGTGAAAGCGTATTGCTGCCAGATGTAATTTTATTATTATTAAAACAATACATTTCAATTGAACTATTTTTGATTTTTTTAGTAGCAAGCATAATTATCCCTATTATTCCTATGTGTGTGGCTTCTGGCTTGGCGATTTTAATTGAGATGTTAGGTAGTTTATGTAAAAGAAAAAATATTGTGAACATCACATTATCATTTTTGCTTTTCATGGGATATTTTATAGTTATATCAATAAATCGTGGGGCGAAATATTTAGCGTTAGAAAAAATTATTGAGAATAAACTTATAAAAATATTTCCTTTTGCAAAGCTATTTTATATCGGAGAAAGTTTACAAATTAGACTTGTTATTTTCTTGTTGATTTCAGTTGCGATATTTAGCTTGTATTTCACTTTCTCAATGAAAAATTACGATAAAATACATCTATTTCTAAATAGATGTTTTCAAGGGAAAAGAGAGAGTAACTTAATCATTAAGACAAAAACACCATTTAGAGCGTTGTTTGAAAAAGAATTGAGGAGGTATTTAGGCTCAAGTAGTTATGTGATAAATACTTCTTTGGGCATTATGATTTTGTGTTTTGTATCATGGGGATGTATTATATTTGGAATTTCTAATATAGAAAATCTGTTAGGAATAAGCTCATTGGAATCAATACTTACTCAATATGGTTCATTGTTTATTGCTTCATTTTTAATAATGTCTTGCACTACATCATCGTCCATATCATTGGAAGGCAATAACCTATGGATATTACAATCATCACCAGTGTCTACAAGGAAAATCATAAATAGTAAAATAGCGGTTAATGTTTTAATACACTTTGTTGGATATGTACTTGCAGTAATGATGATTCTTTTGAAAACTAAATTGAATGTGCTTCAAATGAGTTTTGTATTGATTGTTCCGATATGTTATTCATTATTTATTTCTGTTGTAGGTCTTTATCTAAACATGCGATACATGAAACTTAAATGGAATGATGAGATAAGTGTAGTTAAGCATAGTACAGCAGCCATACTAACCAATCTTATTGCAATAATTATGATTGCAGTTCCTGTTATAATGATGATTTTCTTGCATTTGTCATATCAAGTAACAATGCTTATAATATGCACCTTAATGCTTATTGTTCGTCAAAAATTATATAGAGTTAGTCTATCTATAAATTTTTGCAAGTAATGTGAAGAAAATACCTATGAACTAAAAATAAAATTAAATATAGAGATATTTTCAAGAGGACATTTTACGCCAAAGTGTAGAAGTCCTCCTTTTTTATTCTCATAAAGCAAAAACAGAGAACTTAAAAAGGAGGATAACTAAGTGGCAAAAGAATATTACATTTATGTAAAAGGCAAAGCCGTACCTGTAAGTGAAGAAGTTTATAAAGCCTACTGGAAGATAACAGAGCATGAAAAGTATCTCCAAAGAAAAGATTGGAAGCACAATGTTATATCATTTTCGGCACTGGATTATGACGGACACTTTATAGATAACATCATAGATGAAAGAATAGACTTAGAAAAAATTGTAGAAGTAAAAATGCAAATTGAAGAATTAAACAAGGCACTAGCCACACTAACAAAAGAAGAACAAGAGTTAATGGAAGCCATCTTCTACAGAGAAGAAAGTCTAAGGTCAATCGGCAGAAAAGAAAAAGTAAGCTATCAAGCAATCGGAAAAAGGAGGGATAAGATTTTAGAAAAACTAAGAAAGATATTAAAAGATAAAATCTAAAAACATGGAAAGGTTAAGTGTCAAAAGATGCTTAACCTTTTTGACTATATATAGAGGTTTGAGAATCTGGGCTATTATTTGAATAAAGAAATTTTATGGTACAATCACTGTAGTTTAGTTGAAAATAACGCAGTAATGTTTATTAGATTTGTAAGCTTAAAATTTTAGAAAATTTTATATTTTAGTATCACTTATGATACTGTCTTGATACTAAAAAACTCAAAAACTATAAAAAATAGGTATAAAACGCTCAAAAATAGAAACAAAATAGATACTGCTTTATAAAAACAAGAAACAAATATGCTATGGTAATTATTGAGTTTGAGTAGTAGATATTTTATCGAAAATGGCTTATTTTCAAGGTTTATAGCCTATTAGAGTGAGCAACTGGGGCAAAATTGGGTAAAGATTTCAAAAAGAATAATCTTGAGTATTGTTCAAAGTGGCTTGCAATTGAATATAAAAAATTAGACCGTAGCTTAGTGGTTACGGTCTTTTTCTGTCTCTATTTGAAAGTGGATGACACATGTAAATATTATTTATATAAAATGGAATTTATCTTTCCTAATCTTCCTATCATATTGACCTAACGGTTAATAAGCATTCCTCGCTCTAAAGAACTCGGTCAATTTCATCTTTAGCTTGCAGATTATTACATCTCGAAATTTCTTTAATTTCAATTATATTTTTCAATCTTTTTTTCTTATCCAACGTTCAAAATATTCTCCGCAAATCCATGTAATAAAATTAATAACAAACAGAATCGGTACAATCTTCAGCCAATTTATCAAATGTATTTTTATCGGTGCTATAATATCAAAAAATATAACCAATATCGTATAAATCACAATAGAAATATAAGTGTATTTATTAAATACTATTTCAGCGTAGTCCCTCCATAAAATCAAAACAGCAACTATGAAAAATATAATACTCATTGTTGCACCAAAAATGGATTTATAGAACATTAAAACCATTAATGATGGCATGGTCCATATAAGTTGTGCTTGTGCTCCTGCATTAGTAATATCAAATCCTTTTTTATTTAGATTACTTTTTTTATAAATTCTGCATATCTTATTCCAAATTACAGTTCCAGATAAGGCCGAAAAAAACAAAATCATTAATCGCTCTGAAGACCACGGATTTTTATCAACTCCTAAAACTGTATCAAGCCAATTTGCTATTAAAGGCGCAATTGCGCAAGAAATCATTGTTAAAATTAAAGTTTCTATATGAGCATTTTTTTTATTTGCCTGCTTACCTTCCATATTTACTATAAATCTCACCTCTGCAACTTCATATTTGTTTATTTCCATTTATAATATAAAAATTTTTATGAGACATAACTTTAACATCGTGCTATGCAATGTAATTAATGGATTAATTATTTATGTTTCTTCAAAAATCTTGATTTCTTAGGAAAAGATAACTTCCAATCTTCAAATTCTTCATCTGTAATTTCCCCGTTATAGTGTTTATTTCTCATTTCGTCCCATTCGACTAAAAAGTCATCAAAATGCGGATTATGGGATAGAAGTGCAGTAGGTTCACCGTTTCCTGCAAGGGGACGGAACTTCATTTCCTTTTCATAGTCAAAGATAATATGCATGATCTCAAAAATAGAATTTGGATCATGGTCGATTAAAGCGGAAATATCACAGTTAAGTGCATCTGCTATTTTTCGTAATTGTTCAATGTTCGGTGATCTATTTCCCTATTCATAATTACGAATTGCAGCATCAGTCAGTCCGGACATGATGGCAAGATCTTTCTGTGTTAGTTTTCTAAATAAGCGAATTTGCTTTAATTGCTTACCGGAAATCATTTCATGACTCCGCTCTTAAAAAGTTGCTATTTTATTTTTTTTTCATAAACTCCACAATTATTATATACTAACTTAAAGGATACTATCCATTAAAAAGAGCCATAATTTTTCATCCAATATGAATATTTCTTTTAAATTTTATATTTTTTCCTTTACAGAAATTCTCAAATTTAGTAGAGCCAAAATTTTTATCAAATTCATCCATTAGATGACTTTTTATATCATCTTCTTTTGATATACCGAGAGAATCAAGTAATAATTCAAAATTATTGTTATCAAAATGATACATGACTTCATAATCAGCTTCATCAAAAATCTCCACACCATAATCCTCATAGCCGATTTCGGCTGATCCATCCGGATTGAGGGTGAATAATAGCCCACTGGTTTTCAACATAATCACCTCTGCTTTAAAAATTCGATTTATAGGAATTTAATGATTTTCAGCTAACTTCATCCAAGACATCAAAAATCTCTTTCTCTGACCAAATTTCTGGAACGGGGTAGAGGGGATTTGCTTCTTTAAGTGCTCTTCTTGCTATTTCCTCATAGTCCGATTTAGACAAAGAGGCTACATTATCGGGGATTCCCATGGCACGGTTATAGCTCTCGACTAATGCGATAAACCTTTGGGAGAGTTCTTTTGTGCTTAGAGAAGGGGACTCTCCTAAAGCAATAGCAAGTTCAGACAAGCTTTTCTCAGCCTTTTCATCATACTTTCTCAAAACCTTTGGGAGTAGGATTGCCATGATTAGACCGTGGGGCATGCCATAAATCCCTCCTATTGCATGTCCGATTGCGTGCACATACCCAACATAGGCTTTGGTGAAAGCCTTGCCAGCGTAGAATGATGCCTCTAACATATTTTGTCGTGCCTTGATATCGTGGCCATCATTATATACTTTTAAAAGATTAGAATGAATTAAAGTGAGCGACTTGAGCGCGTAGGATTTAGAATTTTTGCTAGAGAATTTGTTAATATACGCTTCAATGCTGTGGGTCATGGCATCCATCCCTGTTTGGGCCGTAAGGTTAGGAGGCAGATCTTTTGTTAGCTCTCCATCCAAAATGGCATAATCGGGCAGTAGGCAGGGATCGTTAATTGGGTATTTATAGTGCGTTTTCTCGTCAGTTATTACTGCAGCCAAGGTGCATTCTGAACCAGTGCCGGCAGTTGTAGGCACGGTTATGAAGGTTGGAAGTTTTTTTCTAATCTTCAAAATCCCCTTCATATCAGAAACTGACATGTTTGGCTTAACTGCTCTTGCACCGATAACTTTGGAGCAATCTATCACAGAACCGCCACCCACGGCAAGTATTCCATTGCAATTATGGGAATTGTATTCAGCAACGCCCTCTTCAATCGAAGAAATGGTAGGATCGGGGGTTATGCTTGAAAAAATGTGATAATGTATCCCCATACCTTGTAATTCATCTAAAATTCCATTCAAATAGCCTCTCTTTAGCGTACCCTTGGTGGTCGCAACGAAGAGAGTGTGAACACCTTCTTTTTTCAGTATATTAGGGACATTGGCAATTGAGCCGGGGCTACTTAAAAGCTTCGTATCCTTCCAAGGGAGGAGGGGCACAGCCAGCGACATAATAAATTGATATACACGGTAAAATCCTTTGATTATTTTTTTCATTTTAATCCTTTTTCATGTCCTTGAGTTTTGAGTACTTCCTCTTATACACCTGATTCATCAATATGGCTTCGAGGACGTGTATAGGTTTGTGGCCGGAAACCTTGGCTACAGCCTGAGCTAAGATGTTTTTTTCAAAAATATGCTGCACCGCGGTGGCATCTTCCATATCCTTCCCCAAACAAAATAATTCGCCGTCACCAAATACGACGTTGTATTTGCATGAGCTGTTCGCGCGAATCCCAACTATCTGGGCAAAATCATCGAGATATGGCTTCATGGCGGTATGCTTATTAACGTCATGGCTTGTCATACGGATTATCGCATTTACATCAGGTCTTTTGTTGAAAATGTTACGAGGCATGGTTGCTACGTCATCATTTCGCGTAATCTCAGAGACATTCTCATTAAATGAAATGGCATGAGCACCTATCTTCTCAAAATATCTCTTGCAAGCCCCTTCAACCAATAAGGCATTTTCTAAAGCCGATTCCTCGTCTTCACCCATGATTATCACCCCGTGCATTTCAAGCAAAATAACTTTACACCCAGATAAAGAAGCTAAGTGATCCACGTTATTGTGCAGTTTTTTTGTGCCGGGCAGTGCGTAACCACTGATTTTAATAGAATTTGAACCTAGTTTTTCAGCCTCTGAATCTGTGAGGGGAATATCCCTTTTTAGAAGAGACAGTGCTGAGCCGTATGGCTGGTGCGTGTGAATAATCACATTAATATCAGGGAAGCGGCGATATAGGGCTAGATGCATTGGCGACTCTGAAGACGGCTTGATGTTTCCTTCATAAGAACCGTCCTCAAAGACCTTAACCAAATCTTTCTCTTCCATGTCCTCATACCCCATCCCAGATGGAGTTATGAGAAAATTTCTTTTATTGTCTTTATCTCTTTTGCTCAAATTGCCCCAGGTTCTGAAAAGCAGCCCCTGACTTATGGCTTCCCTTGCTAATTGAGGTATATTCATTTTTTAGACCTCCTAGATTACTATCGTAATATTATGATTTACGGAAACATCGAGCGGCATTACAACATTACCATATACAAAACGCTAGACTATGCTGTAATGCTACCACTTACAAACCGTTATTTTGTTCCACTTAAATTTTCTATCGGTACAACGTGTGAGAAGACTCTGTCAAAGCTCTCCAAAGCCGAGTCAAGATCTTCCTTGGTGTAAGCCGCACTTGTGTATAGACGGCTGCCTGCCAGAGTTACAAGCCCCTCTGCCATATATGCCGCGCCCATGTGTTCCATTTCCTTCTTTCTCTTGGTAGTTTCCTTTAAAACATCAGGAATAGTCCATGGCTTCGACCAGTTAATCGCGAAGTGCATGGTTCCAACTGTTTCCAAATGGCAGATGGATCCCTGGTTGAATGCCACGAAAGGAAGGGCGTACTTATCGATCAACTTATTTAATCCATCAGTTAGGTAATCCCCAGCTTCATTAGCCTTTTCGCATGCGCCGGTTTCTTTAATTTGCTTTAAGGCATAATATCCTGCGATACAGGAAACCGGAGTTGCTGCAAGTGTTCCACCTACTAGAGCCTTTTTCACGCCAGCCTCAAGTCCTGCAGTTAGGTATCGCATGTAGTCTTGCTTGCCACCAATTCCGCCAGCTCCAGGATATCCGCCAGCGATTGCTTTGCCGAAGATAGTTAGATCAGGGTTAATGCCAAAATACCCCTGTGCTCCTCCAACACTAATTCTAAATCCGGTTACTACTTCGTCGAATATGAGGAGGGCGCCATACTGGTCGCAGAGGTTTCTAACTCCTCTTAAAAACTCATCAGATAGTGGCCTTGTGCCGCTTTCAGGACCGACAGGCTCAATCATAACAGCTGCCGTTCCACCCTTTATTTTTTTCGCTTTTAGCTTTGATTCCAGGCTATTTAAATCCCCAGGGAAAAACTCGTCGATATATTTAAACATCTTTCTTGGCACTCCATGGGCCTGGGTGAATTTGCTTCCGGGGATTCTTATGCCGTATGCAAGCTGATCCGACCATCCGTGATAAGCCCCGCCCATTTTTAGGACATGCTTGTGTTTTGTTGCAAGCCTTGCAATTCTAATGGCTCCCATACATGCTTCAGTCCCGGATCCGAACATACGAAACATATCAACAGAAGGCACGTTTTCACAAATGAAATTGGCCAGTTTATACTCATATTCGTGGAACAATCCTGTCGAAGGGTTTGATTCATTTAGGAACTCTACAACCTTATCTCGAACTTCCTTAGGATTTGAGCCCAAAACAGTTGGCCCGCCTGCCTGAAGGAAATCAA
>UMHQ01045831.1_pt1 | contig 10321 bp, 5 predicted proteins | sample 1965531 | NCBI WGS metagenome assembly UMHQ01 (sample SAMEA4836098, study PRJEB28245) | human gut metagenome | biome: gut microbiome; material: fecal sample | place: Denmark | collected 2008
ATAGACTGGATAGACACAATCGAGGGCATTTTGCCAAACCTCGATACCATCGTGCGTAACCCGAGAAAATTCATCGTTCAGGAAGAAGATATCGTGGACGTGTCGCTTGCAAGAAGTATCTCGACGGAATCCGTCAAATTCCTTGCTCAGCACACGAATATGATCTCGAAAGTGGACGAAAAAACGGGTGACGTCACGCCGTCCAAAATCCTCAATATCACAAAAGAGGAATCCTTTGAGATTTACGAAAACCGCTTTATTTACACGCTTCTTCTCAAACTAAAAGACTTCGTTACTATGCGTTACGACAAGATAAAAAAGGCGTCGGCAACGCAGGACGTTCTCGAACTCGACATAGAATCGAGATTCAATCTTCCGAGCAAAAAGATAACTTACAGAACGGAATATTTTGCTCAATTAAGTTTTGACGAGGTTATGCGCCTCGACCCCGACACGCTCACGAAAATCGAGCGAGTTGCCAAAATCGACCGCATTATAACCGACTTTTTGTCCTCGTCCTTTGCAAAATCAATGCGCAATTCCGCGCCCGTCCGTCCGCCTATTATGCGTACGAACGTCATTTTGAAAGAGCCTAACTTCAAAAAGGCGCTTACTCTTTGGCAATTTATCGAAACATATCAGCAATCGGCAGGCTTTTCCACGTCCGATGAAGTCGAGGACTACGACATAGACGACGAAAGCGAGCAAAGGCTTCGCAGTATGGTGACTCTCAACACTATGGTTTTCGAGAGTTTGTACGACCAGTGCGAGACTGATATGGATATGGAAGACAAAGATTTTGCCGACTTCTTGCGCGTTGGCAAAATGGACTTTGAAAAGGACAAAATCGACCGCGACGAGTACTCTCAAAAACTCGACGACGAAAAGGAAAACGAGGACGAAAAAGAGAACGTCGAGAAAGTGAAACCCGAGGAAAACGAGGAAGCGGAAAAGGAAATCCCGCCCGAAACCGAACCCGAAACTCCGCCTGAGCAGCAAGAGGAACAACCGGAAGAACAAGAGCCGGAAACTCCGCCCGAAATCGAAGAAAAAGAGATAGAAAAAGAGATCGAAAAACCGCAAGAGATAGAAAAAGAGATCGAAAAACCGCAAGAGATAGAAAAAGAGGTCGTCGTAGAACACCCGGTAGAGGTCGAGCGTTTCAAAGAAATGCCGCCTAAAGCGGATCAGGAAGAAGTCGATCTCGAACCCGACGCGGAAAAATTCGATCAGCACTTGTTTGAAGTCCGCAAGATATTCAAACGCCCCGACGACGATAAAATCAAGCAAGAGGAAATCATCAAGGCACGCGACGCAATCGACCGTTGCCTTGCGTCCTATCGCAGAATCAAACAAGAGGAACTCGACGAGCGCGACAGACAAGAACGCATACGCCGCCGCAGAGAGGACATCAGAAAGCGCGCCGAAGCGTTCAGAAAACAGCGTGAAGAACTCGAAAGAAACGCGGATTCGGCAACCGATTCGGCATACTTCGGCATGGACCCGTTCAGTTTCCAAAAGGCGAAGATTCAAGAGAAGAAGCGCATAGAGGAAGAAGCAAAGCGCAAGGAAGCACTAAAGTTCGACAAGCGCGAAAACCTCGAATTAGAGGACAAAAACACCGAGAATATAACCAAATCCATCGACGAGATGGAAAAAGCGCGTAAAGAAAAAGCGGCGCGAGATATGAGAATAGATCACGCACTCGACGCGATAGATTCCGTTATGCCCATAGACGGCGAGATTTCGCCGCAAAAGACGAAACAAAAAGTCGTTCTGCCCGTCGTAAACGAGCAAGAAAGCACGGCAGCGCAAGAGCCTCAAAACATTGCGCCCGAAGCGCAAAACGTCGATGACGTCGACGTCAAAGCGGAAAAGCCCTCTGCTCAAAAGAAAGGCAAAGTGCGCATAGCAAAGGCGCAAGAAATCAATGCGTGGACGGAAGAAGAAAAACCGCGCAGAAAACTCAATCTCTCGCCCGTTGACGAAACGAAAGTAGCCGTGGGCGAAGTGCACGTCAAGAGCGCCGATAAGGTTACGCCGTGGGGCGAAAACGCCGAACTCGGAAAAATCGAAACCGAGCAGGAAAAGCCCAAACGCAAGTATAATCGCAAGTCCAAGCAAGAGCAAACCGCCGAACAGACGGGCGAAATCGCAAGCGAAAATGCGGTCGAAAACGTCGAGAACACCGCAGAAAAAGTGGCTGAAACGGACAGCGAAAACGTCGAAAAACGCACCGAAAAAGCATCGAAATCCGCTCGAAATGCGGCAAAGAACGAGGAAGTTCAAGCCAACAAACCGGTGTCGGAATTGCGCATAAACATCGGCACAAGAATAGAAGATACGCAAGGTATGGGCATACACTTCAAGAGCGACGAAAAGATAGTGCCGTGGGGCGTCGGCGTAACTTTCAAAAATCAGGACACCGAACAAAAACCGAAGCGCAAATACAATCGTAAGCCCAAAAACGACGAAGAATCGCAAGACTGATAGGAAGAATCGCAAGACATATTCACTAAATCATAAGTCTGATATCGAACCTAATTGCGAGCAATAGCAAGCATAAAACGGCAAAAAAATGAAGAACAACGAGCAATCAAAAGCAAAGAAAATTTACAACGTCGCGTCAACTGTGGTCGTGGCGTTGATTTTCGTGTTTATGATTGTCGTGGTTGTCGTTATGCTCATACAGAAAAACAGCGGCGGCGAAAGCAAGATTTTCGGCTACTATATGTACGACGTGCTCACGGACAGTATGAGCGGCACGATAGAACCCGGCGACGTGATTTTGTGCAAAGCCGTCGAGGACGTAAACGAGCTGAAAGAGGGGGATATAATCACTTTCAAAGCGCCGAGCGGTCAGTTGATGGGTAGAAACGAGACGCACCGCATAATCGAAATCGCAAGAAACGAGGACGGTTCAATCAAGTATTTCAAGACCAAAGGCGACAACGCAAAAGAGGCGGACAGTTGGGAATTAAAACCCGAAAACGTCAAGGCAAAATACGTCAAAAAGTCGGTTTTTATCGGCGGTTTGCGCCGCTTTATGAAGCACTGGTACGGCTACGTCACAGTGGTGGTCATTCCGCTTTGCGTGGTGTTTGCGCTGATAATCGCGGGATTTGTCAAAGACAAGGTTGCGCTTGAGAGCGAGAAAGAAAAAGACAAGGCGATAAGCATATCCGACATAAGCGACGATGACAAAAAGAAGTTGCTTGAAAACTATTTGGGCGAAACGCAAAACGCCGAAAACATCTCCAAAACCGAAGAAAACGACGACAATAAACGCGCTAGAGCACAAGAAAACGACGAGAATTAATCGCACCTAAATCGACAAAAATTGCAACTGAAATCGCACCTAAATCGACAAAAATTGCAACTGAAATCGAATCGAAAGCGGCGGAAAAAGCAATGAAAAATGCACTAAAAACGACGACTTGTCGAAGAATTAAGCGGAAAATTTCAAACTTCGCTCGACTTTAATCGTATTTTAAGAAAAAAAACTTCAAAAATATTTTTTTGCGGAATCTAAACGAGTATATCGCGCTTACATACACGCTTTGCGTTTTGGGGCGCGATAAATTTTATTGCGTTTTTGCGTGCGCTATGCTAATATAAAAAAACTAAATATATATATTAGGGGATATTATGCTCGCAAAGATATTAAGTTACGCTCTCGACGGATTGACGGGATACGCCGTCGACGTCGAAGTGGACATAAACAGCGGATTGCCCGGCTACGGTATGGTCGGCCTTGCTTCGACCGCAACAAAAGAGAGCAAGGAAAGAGTGCGCTCTGCAATCAAAAACAGCGGATTTCAATATCCCGCAAAGCGCATAATCGTCAATCTCGCGCCTGCCGACACCAAAAAGGAAGGCCCCGTGTTCGACCTTGCTGTCGCGCTCGGTATTATGGCGGCAACCGGTCAACTCGAAAACAAAGCGTACAAGCAGTACGTCATCATCGGCGAGTTGTCGCTCAACGGCGAACTTCGCCACGTCAACGGTATTATGCCGTTGCTCATATCCGCAATGCAAGCGGGACATCGCAAGTTTATCATTCCCGCCTCGAACGCGAGAGAAGCGAGTTTCATCGAGGGCATAGACGTTTACGCGCTCGAAACCTTGCGCGACGTCGTGGAAATGCTCTCGGGCGTGGTTTACGACAAAGTGCCGTCGTCGACGTATGAATCCGCTTGCGAAAATCACGGCTACGGCGTTGATTTTGCAGACGTAAAAGGGCAGACTGTTGCAAAGCGCGCGCTTGAAATCGCGGTTGCGGGCGGACATAACGCGCTTATGATAGGACCGCCCGGGGCAGGCAAAACCATGCTTGCAAAATGCGTGCCTACCATTATGCCCGAAATGACGTTCGAAGAAGCAATCGAAGTGACAAAGATTCATTCGGTCGCGGGCATACTCGACAGCAGCGTCGGTATCGTGACTACGAGACCGTTCAGAACGCCGCATCACACGACCACCGTTCCCGCACTCGTAGGCGGCGGCGCAAAGGCGAAACCTGGCGAGGTGAGCCTTGCAAATCACGGCGTACTGTTTCTTGACGAAATGCCCGAATATTCCCGTCATGCGCTCGAAACTCTGCGTCAGCCCCTCGAAGACAGGCGCGTCACCGTGTCGAGAGTGCAACAAACGACGGAATATCCCGCAAATTTTATGCTCATCGCGTCTATGAATCCCTGTCCGTGCGGAAACTACGGCTCGAAAAATCAAATTTGCCGTTGCACGCCGTCGCAGATTCACAACTACGTGTCCAAACTCAGCGGTCCGCTTATGGACAGAATAGATTTGCAAATCGAAGTTGATAATATTTCGTACGACGAATTGCGCACCAAGCAAGAGGGTGAAACGTCGGCGGAAATCAAGAAACGCATCAACAGAGTTCGCGCTCTGCAAAGAGAGAGATTCTCAAAAGACGGCATATCCACAAACGCCGAAATGGGGTCGAGAGAACTTGCAAAATACTGCCAAATCGACGAAAATTGCGAGAGATTGCTCAAAAAAGCCTTTGAAAAACTCAATCTGAGCGCAAGAGGCACGACGAGGATTCTCAAAGTCGCGCGCACGATTGCCGACATCGAGGGAAGCGAAAATATCACCCCCGCGCATATTGCGGAAGCGATACAGTACAGAGGTCTTGACAGGAAGTACAGTTGATGGACGGATTCGACAAAAATACAAAAATTTTCGTTGCGTTGAGCCTTGTCGAAGAACTTTCGGTCAAGAAAAAGTTTGCTTTGCTCGAACAATTCGACGAGCCTTGCGAACTTCAAGAAACGTTTGCAAGAGGTATCGTGGAAAAGATACTCGGCGACCACGCAAAAGACTTTTACGCAAAACTCGAAAGAATCGACGACAGTCTGAATGAAATGCAAAAGCGCGACGTGCATTGGATAACTTTTCTTGACGACGAGTATCCAAAGTCGCTTTCGGACGTGTACGACAAGCCGATTGTGCTGTTTGCAAAAGGCAACGTCGAGGCTTTGAAAATGCGTATTATATCCGTCGTAGGCACACGTCGTCCCACGAGATACGGCGCAAAAGTCGCGGAAGAATTTTCGAGAGAATTTGCAAGAGCGGGGCTTTGCATTGCCTCGGGTTTTGCAAGAGGCGTTGACGGAATCGCGCACAAGGCTTGCATTGATAACAACAGCGCGACGATTGCGGTGTTTGCATGCGGACTCGACGTGATATATCCCGCAGAGCATAGAGGACTTGCCGACGGAATTTTGGCAAACGACGGATTGCTTATAAGTGAATATCCTCTCGGCACTAAACCGCTTCAATATCATTTTCCCGATCGCAATCGCATCGTGAGCGGAATATCCGAAGCGGTGTTTCTGCCGCAAGCGGCAAAAAAGAGCGGCTCGCTGATAACTATACGCCTTGCGATAGAGCAGGGCAAAGAGATATTCGTCGTGCCGGGCAACATTTACGACGAGGAAAACGCAGGCGGCAACGAGTTGTTGAGGGAAATGCCTCACGCGCTTGCAATATCGCCCGAAGACGTGCTTGACGCTTTGCATATACAGCGTGAAGCGGTTAAGAAAGAACCCGTGCAGATAGGTATCGTCGAAAGCCAGATTCTCGACTCGCTGCACGACGGCGAAAGACATTTCGAGGAACTGTTGGCAGACACGGGACTCAATGTCGCGGACCTTACTAACGTGCTTTTCAACCTCGAAATAGACGGACTTATCGTCAAGACTGCAGGAAATTATTACTCACTTGCGTGAGAATTAATAATTAATAATGAATAATTAATAATTGCGGGTGGGGCATTGCCCCACACCCGAAACGAAAACTTATTCGAAGACTAATCGTACACGAAATGTGCGACTTCGAAAAAAAACAATAATGAAACCTAAAACAACACAATATCAGGAGATAGAATGAAACAACTCATTATCGTTGAGTCACCGCACAAGGCAAAGACCATTCAAAAGTATTTGGGCAACGACGCCGCGGTGCTTGCGTCCAAAGGACACGTTTGCGATTTGCCTACGCGTTCGTTGGGCATCGACGTCGACAACGGCTTCAAACCGCAGTATATTGTCACGCCGGACAAAGAAGCAACCATAAAACAACTCTCGCAAGCAGTCAAAAAGTACGACAAAGTCTACCTCGCAACCGACCCCGATCGCGAAGGCGAGGCTATATCGTGGCACCTTAAAAACACGCTCGGCGTCGAGGGCGACAAAGTGCGTATCGAGTTCAACGAGATTTCGCCAAAAGCCGTTCGCGCCGCTATGGAAAATCCGCGCGAGATAAATATGAATCTCGTCAACTCGCAACAGGCAAGACGCGTGCTTGACAGACTCGTAGGTTACAAGATTTCGCCCATTCTGTCAAGGAAACTCAAACCCAGTCTTTCGGCAGGTCGCGTGCAATCCGCCGCACTCAAAATGATTGTGGACAGAGAAAAGGAAATCCGCAACTTCAAACCCGAAGAATACTGGACAATAAGCGCAATGCTTCTAAAAGACGGCGCGAAAAAGACGAAAGCGAATCTTTTCGTAGCCGCGCTCAACGACAAGAACGGCGAGAAAATCAAACCCTCTTGCGCAGACGAGGCGTATGCGATTGCCGACCTTATGAGAAAGTGCGACTATCGCGTCGACGAAGTGAAAAAGAGCGTATCTTTCTCGAAGCCCGCGCCGCCGTTTACGACGAGTACGATGCAACAAGAGGCGAGCCACAAACTCAATATGACCGCAGAGCGCACGTCGAGAGTTGCGCAACAACTTTACGAGGGCGTAAACATCGAGGGAGAAGGACAACACGCGCTCATAACGTATATCCGTACCGACAGCGTGCGTATTTCACCCGATTTTGCAAGAATCGCGCTTGCGTACATTGCGCAAAATTACGGCAGCGAATACGCGCCGAAAGTGCAGAACGTCTATAAAACGAGCGACAACGCCCAGGACGCGCACGAGGCAATTCGTCCAATCGACCTCAACCGCACGCCCAAATCCCTCGAGGGAAAGATGGACAGGGACGCGTTCAGACTCTACAAACTCGTGTACGAACGCTTTATGGCATCGCAAATGACCCCTGCGCAGTACAACACTATGCGCGTGCATATTCTCGGCGAAAGCGAGGGCGAAAAACTCGGATTCGTGGTCAAAGGCAAGAGCGTTAAATTCAAGGGCTTTACCGCCGTGTACTCGGCAACCGTCGAGGAAAACGACGAGGACAAGGAACTCGACACTATGCCCGACCTCAACGAGGGAGAACATCTCAATCTCGATGACGTGGGTTGCGAGCAAAAGTTTACAAAACCGCCTGCGAGATATAACGACGCAACGCTTGTCAAGGCTCTCGAAGAAAACGGAATCGGTCGTCCGAGCACTTACGCAAGCATAATTTCGGTCATCGCAAAGCGCGAATACACCGAAAAACAGCAAAAAGCAATCGTTCCGACTCAACTGGGCGAAGCGGTTTGCGAGTATATGGAAAAGAATTTCCCCGACATAATGAATCTCAACTTTACCGCACGCCTCGAAGGCGCGCTCGATAAGGTTGCGGACGGCGAGCAACAGTGGCAGGAACTCATAGGCGCGTTTTATCCGCGACTTATGAAGTTTGTCGAACGCGCGGCAAAACAGGGCGGCGGAAATTATCTTCCCGACGAAGAAAGCGACGTCGTATGCGACAAATGCGGCGCGAAAATGGTTGTCCGTCACGGCAAATACGGTCCGTTCCTCGCTTGTCCGAACTATCCCAAGTGCAAGAACATCAAGCGTATCGTGGAAGTTGTCGGCAAATGCCCCAAGTGCGGCGGCGACGTGAGCAAACGAACCTCGAAAGCAGGAAAGACGTTCTACAGTTGCACGAATTATCCCAAGTGCGATTTTATCAGTTGGGATATCCCCGCGCCGTATTTCTGCCCCGATTGCGGCTCTACGATGAAAGTGGTGAAGCGCGACGACAAAACTTACTACGTCTGCACGAATCACGGGTGTAAACATCGCGAACTGGTAAAAGATGAAGAATAAGCAAAAATCGTCGCTGAGGTGATGGCAATCGCATAAATGCGTATTGCCAAAAACCTCGCTCGATTTATTGCTTTGCTAACCGCGCAGAGAATTTGTGCTATCAGTTCGAACACGGATAAAACATCACGCCGCAATTTCGCCAAATTATCTGCTTGGTGAAGCGCACTGTGTGCGCAAGCGGAAAAACTGAACGGCGGTACGGGCGCGACGCGTTAAACAACACATCTTGTGAATGTGTTGTAGCCAAAGCGAACGAGGCGGATTGCCTCGCAAACGCCGAAGTCCAAACACGTGAGGAAGGGGGAAGCTTCAATTCAAAGTTTCTCGTACAAATAAAAACATATAACGAAAACAAACGAAAATGAGCAAACAGGTTGTTAAAATTATAGGCGGCGGGCTTGCGGGGTGCGAAAGCGCGTTGCAACTGCTGAAAAGAGGATTCGCCGTAAAAATGTACGAAATGCGTCCCGTCAAGACTACGGGTGCGCATAAAGGCGATTCTCTTGCCGAACTCGTTTGCTCAAACTCGCTCAAATCCACCGAGCCTTGCACGGCGTCGGGACTTTTGAAAGCGGAACTCGACGTTTTGGGTTGTGCGCTCTTGCCTATCGCAAGAGAATGTGCCGTGCCGAGCGGAAGCGCGCTTTCGGTGGACAGAGAAAAGTTTTCGAAAGCGGTTGAAAAAGCACTCGGCGAATATGCCGATTTCACGCTCGTCAGAGAAGAAGTGACTTCGCTTGACGAGGATATTCCCACAATCGTGGCAAGCGGTCCGCTTACGAGCGACGCTCTTGCGGAAGAAGTGGGGAAACTCACGGGCAAAAGCAGACTGTTTTTCTACGACGCAATCGCGCCTATCGTTGATTTCGACAGCATAGATATGCAAAAAGCGTATTTCGGCGGAAGATACGGCAAGGGTGGCGAGGACTATTTGAATCTGCCAATGCAAAAGGATGAGTACGAGCGTTTTTACAACGAACTCGTAAACGCCAAAACCGTCGTGTTGCACGATTTTGAAAAAAGCGAACTTTTCGACGGGTGTATGCCCATCGAGGAAATGGCAAAGCGCGGCAGCGACACCATTCGTTTCGGTCCGTTGAAGCCCATAGGACTTCGCAATCCGCAAACGGGCGAAAAAGCCTACGCCGTCGTGCAACTCCGCAAAGAGAATATAGCAGGCGATTGCTACAATCTCGTGGGATTCCAAACGAATCTTACCTACGGCGAGCAAAAGCGAGTTTTCAGCCTCATACCCGCGCTCGAACACGCCGATTTCATAAGATACGGCGTTATGCACAGAAACACCTATATCAATGCCCCCGGCGTTCTCGAAAAGACGTTCAGAGTGAAGGGCGAAAAACCCCTTTATATCGCCGGACAACTTTCGGGCGTGGAAGGCTACGTCGAAAGCATAATGAGCGGAATGATAGCCGCAAAGTCGCTTGCAAGCGAACTTGACGGCAAAGAATACGCCGTTCCGTCCGACGTCACTATAATCGGTTCTCTTTGCGAATATATATCCACTCGCGCGTTGGATTTCAAGCCGATGAATGCGAATTTCGGAATATTGCCGCCGATTGAGGGGATACGCGATAAATCAAAAAGAAAACAATGCTACTATATGCGTTCTATTGAAGCAATAAAAGCAATGCAAGAAAATTAATAATTAATAATTATTAATTAATAATTGCGGGCGGGGTTTCACCCCACACCCGAAACGAAAACTTGTTCGAAGACTACTCGTACACGGAATGCGCAAATTCGCAGACGGAACACGAGCCGCAAGGCGGCGAGAAAAGCGA
>UMHQ01048292.1_pt1 | contig 10308 bp, 10 predicted proteins | sample 1965531 | NCBI WGS metagenome assembly UMHQ01 (sample SAMEA4836098, study PRJEB28245) | human gut metagenome | biome: gut microbiome; material: fecal sample | place: Denmark | collected 2008
CGGTGTTCCGCAAAGGGGAGCTCCTGTGGAAGCCCGGCCAGCCCTATGATCGCCTAAACTACTTTCTCTCCGGCGCGGCGGTCCATTTTGCGGAGCATGAGACCGGCCGGCGCAGGATCATCAGCTTTCACGGCCCCGGGACCGTGTTCCCAGGCTATCATACCACAGATTTCCGGATCGAGTTGTCCCTGACCATGTCGGCGCTGTCGGAGATCCGCGTACTGGAGTTTACGATCCCTCAATTCCGGGCTATGTTTGAATCCAATGCAGCCCTGGCGGAACAGGTGGTCAACTGGTACGCCATGTATGTCAACCGGTTTCTCTTTGAAACGGTCCACCAGGAGTTCAACTCCTCCCGGGTCAAGCTGTGCAACCTGCTGTACCTGCTGACCATGAACCAGCCGGCAAATTCCGGCCTTGTCATTGAGATGAACCAGGAGGACCTTGCGGACATCCTTGGAATCAGCCGGGTCCATCTCACACGGGAACTGACCGAGCTGCGGCGCATGGGGGTCCTTACTACGACGCGGGGCAGGCTGACCATTACGGATCTTCCTGCCCTGGCCGGGCTCTGCACGGACGAAACGGTGTAGTGCATGGATCATTCTAACTGCTTCGTCCTCCCCTGTCTGCTACCAAGGTTACACAAGTCCCCTCTGTCACGCTCCTGCGGGCGGGGCGAAAAACCGGAAGAGCGAAAAATGCGCTCTTCCGGTTTTCCTTCTGTTCATCGCTGTCTCCCGCGCCTATCCCGGCAGAGAACCTGTCAGGATCTGGAGAAACCGGGACACCTCCGGGGACGGCTCCTTTGCGTACAAAATGCCGTAGGGGACCGTGTAGTCCCACTCCACCGGCAGCGTGATCAGGGAGGGGTGGATTTCCGCCCAGGCGTCCAGGGTCAGCAGCAGGGTGCCGTTCTGCTCACAGGCGTTGAAGGTGTCCAGGTCGTAGTAGTAATCGGCCTCCTCCACAATGATCTGGGGGTGGGTCAGCTGAAGGACGTCCTGAAAGTGGTCCAGCCGCTCCGTCTCCCCGCGCCTGACCTTCACCAGATGCTCCCCATGCAGGTCCTGGATGGAGAGCACCTTCTTTGCTGCAAGGGGGTGGCCCTCGGGCACGGCCACACAGAGGCGGTAGTCTCCCAGAATCAGGTAGTTTGCCCGGGAGCGGATGGTCTTGGAGTCGAAGGTCCCCACCAGCAGATCAAAGGTTTCCCCCAGTGCCCCAATGACGACAAACCGCTCCTCCTTGGTATCCGTATAGGGCACGATATGGAACTTGTACTGGGGGTAGGCGGTGCGGAGCGGTGCCCACAGGTCGGTCAATACCTTGCTGGGGTTCAGCAGGGACGAGCCCACCCGGATGACGATCCCCTCCTCCTGCTCCGCGCGTTTGGCCCTGGCCGCCGCATGATCGGCCAGCGCGGCCATCTTTTTGCCGTCCTGAACCAGCGACTGCCCCGCCGCGGTCAGCACGACCCCTTTCTTATCCCGTTTGAACAGCGTCACACCCAGGCGGTCCTCCAGGGTGTTGATGTGCTTCATCACCGACGCCGGCGTGACCAAGAGACGCCTGGCGGCTTTGGTGAAGCTGCCGCACTCTGCCACCTGTAAAAACACCTGCATCTGCTGGCTGAGCATGAGACGCGCCTCCTTCCTTCTATTTACTTTTTGTATATAGACTGTAGCATTTCTGGTCATTCCCTGTCAAGGAAAACCGCGCTAAAATAGAGCCATCCAAACCAGAACAGGAGGAAGCGACGATGGAATATACCACTTTGCGCAACGGAGTCCAGATCCCCATGCTGGGGTACGGGACCTATCAGATCCCGGCGGAGGACACGAAGCGCTGTGTGCTGGAGGCCCTGTCGGTGGGCTACCGGAGCATCGACACGGCCCAGGGCTATTTCAACGAGGAGGGCGTGGGAGAGGCGGTCGCCCAGTGCGGCATCCCCCGGGAAGAGCTGTTCCTGACGGACAAGGTCTGGATCAGCAGCGGCGGGTATGAAAAGGCCGCTGCCTCCATTGACGCATCCCTGAAGAAACTCCGGACCGACTACATCGACCTGATGCTGGTCCATCAGCCCTTTAACGACTACTACGGCACCTGGCGCGCCCTGGAGGAGGCATATCGGGCAGGGAAGCTCCGGGCCATCGGCGTGTCCAACTTCATGCCGGACCGTTTCATCGACCTGTGCGGCTTCGTGGACATCGCGCCCATGGTGAATCAGCTGGAGGTCCATGTGTTCCAGCAGCAGCGGACCATCCGCCCCTATCTGGAGAAACACGGCACCCAGCTTATGGCATGGTCTCCGCTGGCCCAGGGGAGAAACGGGCTCTTCACCGACCCTACCCTCCAGAAAATCGGCGCGCGGTACGGCAAGACGGCCGCCCAGGTCAATCTGCGGTTCCTTATGCAGTCCGGCGTGGTGGTGATCCCCAAGTCCACCCACCGGGAGCGCATGGCGGAGAATTTTGACCTGTTCGACTTCCGTCTGACCGACGAAGAGATGGAACAGCTTCAGGCCATGGATCTGGGCCGCAGCCAGTTTATCGACCACTATGCCCCGATGTGGCGGAGATGTTCGTGGGCGCCGGCTCTGTGTAAGGAGGAGATATTGATGAGCAGCAAACTCGGATTCGGCATGATGCGCCTGCCCCAGCGCTCCCAGGAGGCCACGGACATTGACTTTGATCAGGTCAGCCAGATGGTGGACCGATTCCTGGAGGCCGGGTTCACCTACTTTGACACCAGCTGGGCCTACCACAACGGAGCCAGCGAGACAGCGGTCAAGAGGTGCCTCGTCAGCCGCCATCCCCGGGACCGCTTCGTGTTGGCCTCCAAGCTCCCCACCTTTGCCATCACCCGGGAGGAAGAGGCGGAGGAGATCTTCGCCCAGCAGCTGGAGCGGTGCGGTGTGGACTATTTTGACTACTATCTGCTCCACAATGTGAACTGGATGCGCTGTCGCCAGATCATCCGGGACGCACACCTGTTTGAGCACATGCAGCAGTGGAAGGAGCAGGGCAAGATCCGGCACATCGCCTTCTCCTTCCATGACACCGCCGATGTGCTGGACCAGATCCTCACGGAGCACCCGGAGGTGGAGGCGGTGCAGATTGCCCTGAACTACTTCGACTGGGACGCCCGGTATATCCAGGCCCGCCGGTGCTATGAGACCATCCGCGCCCACGGCAGACAGGTCATCGTTATGGAGCCGGTAAAGGGCGGTATGCTGGCAAAGGCCCCGGAGGCGGCCGAGGCGCTGATGCGGGCCCAGCGGCCGGAGGACTCCATCGTGTCCTGGGCCCTTCGGTTCGCCGCCGGGCTGGATGGAGTATTGGCTGTACTGTCCGGTATGTCCACCCCGGAGCAGGTGGCGGACAACATCGCCACATTCCAAAGATTCCAGCCCATAAACGAGAAAGAGCAGGAGATCCTGCGCCAGACCGCAGGCCTCTATCGGCAGAGCGGCCCTGTGGGCACGGCGGATTTTACTCCCTATGAGGCAATCAACCCCAACGGGGTCAGTGCGGCGGACATTCTGGACACCTACAACGCCTGTATGCTCCAGCCGGTCCCCACCTTTGGCGCGGAGGGCAACTACTTCTCCTGCCAAAAGGCCAAGCGCGGGCTGCGCAGGGAGGACCGCTGCATCCCCGGCCCGGCAGTTCTGGCCGACGGCACGGATGTCACGGAGCTGGTCCACAGGGCGGAGGACTTTCTCAGCGAAAACAGCTTTTTCCAGTACGATTTCTAACGCGATGAGGAGCTGCCCGCCCTTGGCGGAGAAATGTAGCGTTTTAGCAGGAGCGGCAGCGCTGCCGCTCCTGTTTTCTGCTGAGTGCGACTGTGGCTGCTGCCGGTCGAGGGTCTGTCCGGAACACGGAAAGATATCGTTTCCCCTGCTTTGTCCGGATGATGACAATACCCCTCTGATGCATCTATTTCTCTGCATCAGAGGGGTAATTTATCTGATGGCTGTGATCTTGAAGCGGTTCAGCTGAACCCAGCGGATCTTTTTGCCTCAGATTTTTTGATTTCCGGTGGACCAGACGTGGCTCTCCTTCGCCGCGGCCGGTGTATTCTGGGCCATGACGCCCACCAGGGGATGGGGGACATAGGGCTCCTCCAGATAGGCGCACTCCTCGTCGGTCAGCTCCAGATCCACCGCTTTGGCCGCCCCTTCAATGTGGTGGAGCTTGGTGGCCCCCACCACCGGAGCGGTCACCTTGGTCAGCAGCCAGGCCAGGGAAATCTCCGTCATGGAGACGCCCCGCCGGTCCGCCAGCTCCGCCACCCGCTGGATAATAGGCGCATCCTGATCCGCCATGCCGCCATACTTCATTTGCGCATAGCTGTCCTCCTGAAGGCGCTTGGAGGTCTCGCCGGGGTGTTTGGACAGCCGTCCCCCGGCCAGAGAGCTGTACGGCGTCATGGCGATGTTCTCCTCCCGGCAGAAGGGCGCCATCTCCCGTTCCTCCTCCCGGAAGATCAGGTTGTAGTGCCCCTGTACCGACACGAACTTGGCAAAGCCCTCTTTTTCCGCCAGGGCGTTGGCCTTACACAGCTGCCAGGCGAAGCAGTTGGAGATGCCGATGTAGCGTGTCTTGCCCTCCTTCACCATCTGGTTCAAGCCGTCCAGGATGTCATAGAGGGGTGTCTGATAGTCCCACATGTGATAGATATACAGGTCCACATGGTCCATGCCCAGATTTTGCAGGCTCTTCTCCAACAGACGGCGGATATGCTCCTGGCCGGAGACGCCTGCCTCGATCTCCTGGTTGGTGCGGGGGAGAAACTTGGTGGCCACCACCACCTCGTCCCGCCGGGCAAAATCCCGCAGGGCACGGCCCAAATATTGCTCACTGGTGCCGCTCTGATAGCCGATGGCGGTGTCAAAGAAGTTGACGCCCAGCTCCAGCCCGCGCTTCATGATTTCTCTGGCATGCTCCTCATCAATGGTCCAGGTATGCTGGCCGTGGTGTGCATCGCCAAAGCCCATACACCCCATACAGATCCGGGATACCGTTAAGTCTGAGCTGCCTAGTTGTGTGTATTTCATCTGTATCCTCCATTCTATTTTTCACCCTTCCTTGGCCGCCTCCATTTTGTATTCAGCATAGCACAAATGGTTTCAAATGTAGAATACCTATTTTCTATGACGAAAAATAGGAAATGAGCATTTTTAGATTGCATGGAAACACAGGATATGATATTTTAAAATCAAAAGGGGGAACCAAGATGGAACTGCGGGTATTGAAGTATTTCCTGGTCGTTGCCCGGGAAGAAAATATCACCAGAGCGGCGTCGCTCCTCCATGTGACACAGCCCACTCTATCCCGTCAGCTGATGCAGCTGGAGGAGGAACTGGGCGTCAAGCTGTTTCACAGGAGCAAATACCGCATTATTCTGACCGATGACGGCATCCTTTTGCGCCGCCGTGCCCAGGAGATCGTCGATCTGGCCAATAAGACCGAGCAGGAGTTTCAACGGCAGGAGGAGCTCTCCGGAGAAATCTCCATCGGAGCCGGCGAGTCCAACAGCATGACAGCCCTGTCCCAAAAAATGGCCGCCTTTCGCCGGAAGCATCCCCTGGTTCGCTTCAACATTTACAGCGCAACAGCGGATGACATCAAGGACCGCCTGGAAAAGGGCCTGTTGGATCTCGGCCTGTTGGCGGAGCCGGTGGATATCGGGCGCTATGAGTTTATCCGGATGCCGAAGCGGGACCGCTGGGGTGTCTGGATACGGTGTGATGACCCGCTGGCGCAGAAAGAAACAGCTGGCCCGGGCGATCTGGTGGGCGTTCCACTCCTGGTATCCCGGCGGGAGTTGGTGCAGAAGGAGCTTGCCGCGTGGTTTGGAGATTCTTATGAAAAACTGGAGATCGCCGCCACCTACAACCTGATCCTCAATGCGGCAAACATGGTGCGAAATCACATGGGCGCGGCGCTGGGCTTCTTTATGGGCAACCTGGCAGACGAGCTGCGCTTTGTCCCCCTGGAACCTCCTTTGGAAACCGGAACGGTCCTGGTGTGGAAAAAGGATCAGGCATTTTCCCAGGCAGCCACCGCCTTTCTGAATCAAATTAAAAATGCCGATTGAGCATTTATCAGAATACAACATAAGTATTTTACATTTATCATCGCCCGTTTTAGAATGTAGGCGTCCCAAAGGGGCGCCTGCTTTTTTATGCGAGCAGAATCATTTGGAGCAAAAGAAAGCGAGACAGCCATGCGCTGCAGCGGCCTGCTCCCTGGCTTCTGGAGGTCCCGGCAGGAGTGGAGAGACGGCCTCTCTGCGGGAATCCGGGGGGGGGGTGACCGAACGCTTTGAGAACTGCTGCGGCACTCAATACTGCCCAACCGCCTTGATTGATTGCAAGGCTGCTTCACAAGCCTGTATAGGAAGCGTCGTGCGGCTCTCCCATGTATTCCAGCTGCAAACTCGAAAAATACAGAAATCGCATTTTTATGATTCAACATAGGCATTGGACATTTCATTTAGAACTGCGGGCCATTCAAATATAGATAGTCCGAAGTGGCTCAGTCAATTTTTATACATGGAAGTGACGGCATGACGATACAGGAGGCGAGCGAACGCTATATGATCCCTATCAAAATTTTGAAAGAGTACGAAAGCTGGGGCTTATGCGGCGCGGTAAAGAAAGTGATGGGCGCTTGGCAGTATGATGACACAGATCTGGAGCGCCTCAGCACCATCATGACTCTGCACGACATCGGTTTTACCACAGAGGAAGTGGAGACCTATATGCGGCTCTTGCTGGAGCAGAAAGATTCCGATATGGCGCGCCTGCGCATGCTGAACCAGAAGCGGAGCACCACCTTGGACGAGATCCACTTTCGGGAGCGTCAGCTGGAGCGGCTGGATTACCTGCGGCATGAGTTAAGAAAAAAGACAGAGGGTCAAAAGGAGTGATCAGTGTGGATACTATTCAGCTCAATAACGGGATCACGATACCCCAGCAGGGACTGGGCGTTTTTCAGGTGACGGACCAATCCGTCTGTAAGGAGAGCGTTCTGACCGCTTTACAGACCGGATACCGGCTCATTGACACGGCGGCCTGCTACGGCAACGAGCGGGCGATTGGCGAGGCTGTCCGGGAGAGCGGGATCACCCGGGAGGAGCTGTTCCTCACCTCCAAGGTCTGGATTCAGGACGCGGGGTACGACAGGACCATGCGCTCCTTTGAGAAGACGCTGAAGAACCTGGGAACGGACTATCTGGATCTTTACCTGATCCACATGCCCTACGGAGATTACCACGGAAGCTGGCGGGCCATGGAGGAACTTCTTCACGCTGGAAAAGTCAGGGCCATCGGGGTGTGCAATTTCCTGCCCGACCGGCTCTGTGACCTGATTCTCAGCCATGAGGTAATCCCGGCGGTGAACCAGATCGAGCTGCACCCCTTCTGCCAGCAGCGGAAGCTGCGGCAGATTATGGCGCAGTACCAGATCCGGCCCATGGCCTGGGCACCCTTTGCGGAGGGCATGAATGGCATCTTCCAGCATCCGGTCCTCTCCGCTATCGGGGCGCAGTACGGCAAGACGCCCACCCAGGTGGTGCTGCGGTGGCTGCGGCAGGAGGGAATCATCGCCATTCCCAAGTCTGTCCACGCCCAGCGCATCCAGGAGAACTTTGCGGTGGACGACTTCCAGCTCTCCCCGGCGGACATGGTGCAGATCCAGGCATTGGATCTGGGGCACAGCCTCATCCTGGATGTGCCCAGCGTCAACGAGGTCTACCGGCTTCATGGCATCCAATTTGAACAGTAAAAGGAGGATTGATCCCCATGAAAAAATGGACCTCTCTGCTTCTGGCCCTGGCAATGACTCTTTCCCTGGCCGCCTGCGGCAGTTCCAATCAGGGAAATACCCCGGAGCCTCCGGCATCTGTCAGCGGCTCGACAGCAGAAGAAACGCCCACAGAAGAACCGGCCGAGGAGCCGTCGGAGGAACCTGCCGAGAGTGAAACATCCACTACCGGGGATTCCAGTTCCGTGCTGATCACCTACTTCTCCTGGTCCGGCAACACGGAGCAGGTGGCACAGATCATCCAGCAGGAGACGGGCGGAGACCTGTTTGAGATCGCCCCAGCGACCCCGTACACAGACGACTACAACGAACTTCTGAACATCGCTCAGCAGGAACAGTCGGACAACGCCCGGCCGGAATTGGCAGGCCAGGTGGAGAACTGGGAGCAATACGACACCATCTTTGTAGGCTACCCCAACTGGTGGAGCGACGCGCCCATGGCGGTCTACACCTTCGTGGAGTCCTATGACTGGAGCGGCAAGACGCTGGTTCCTTTCAACACCAGCGCCAGCGGCGGCTTTGGAAGAAGCCTGTCCGGACTGGAGGAGAGCGCCTCTGGGGCTTCTATTCTGGAGGGCATCTCCTTTACCGAGCGTACCCTTGGAGATGCACAGGGCGAAGTGGCGGCCTGGCTGGATGAGCTGGGACTGTAATAAAAATGGAAAGAAGGCGGCGAATATGCCGCATGTAGCAATCACAATGATCCCGGGACGGGACGAGGAGACCAAATTGGCTCTGGCCAAGAAGACCCAGGAATTTCTGGTGGGCGAGCTGGGGATCGACCCCAAGTTCGTGTCCGTGTCCATCCAGGACATCCCCATGGAGGACTGGCAGAAGTCCATGGAGCAGTTCCCGGATGAGATCATGTATGTAAAACCCGGCGTGTGACCGGAGAGAGGCGGTATTTGTGATGAAGAAGAATATGGGATCTGTACTGGCCCTGTACCCCACCCCATTGGTGGTCGTGGGGACCGTGGTGGATGGCAAGCCCAACTGGACGTTGGTGGGCCACCTGGGCATCATCGGGCATGGCCGGGTGATGGTCAGCATGGCGGCCCCCCACTACAGCAACAAGGGCATTCGGGAGAACAAGGCCCTATCCATTAACATCGTGGACGAGGCCATGCTGAAGAAGGCCGACTATGTGGGCTGTGTCAGCGGAAACAAGGAGGACAAGAGCCAGGTGTTTGACTACTCCATCGGGGAGGGCGGCGCCCCCATCATTGACGAGGCTCCCGTGGCCATGGCCTGCACGGTGGACGACACCTACGAGACCCCCGGCTTTGAGAGCTTCATCTGCAAGATCGCCGCGACTTATGCGGAGGAAAGCGTACTGACTGAGGATGGGAAAATCAACTACCATGTCCTCAAGCCGGTCCTGTTTGAAATGCCCACCTATGAGTATCTCAAGACCGGCGAGGTCCTGGGCAAGTGCATGTCCTTCGGAAAAGACAAGCAGGGATACTCCAGCGATTACGATGAGTGCCTGGACCGGGCCGCCGACGAGAAAGCGGACAACGCACGGCCGGCCCTGGCCTCCCATGTGGACAACATGGAGGACTACGACATCGTGTTCCTCGGTTTCCCCAACTGGTGGTACACCCTGCCCATGCCGGTGCTGACCTTTGTGGAGGAATATGACTGGAGCGGGAAGACGGTGGTGCCCTTTGTCACCCACGGGACCGGCGGACTGGCCAGTACCATCCGGGATCTGACCGCCGCTCTGCCGGAGGATGTGACCATCCTGGAGCCCATTGGCGTCTACCGCCCGGAGGTGGACGGCGCCCAGAGCGCGGTGCAGGAGTGGATCGCGGGACTGAATTTGGAACTGCCCCAGGGCGGAAACGGCCAATCGCAAGAGGAGGAGACAAGTGCCATGGAGAACACACGAAGAATTCGGTTTTCACTGGATGATGGCGCTGAGATCATCGTTCGGCTGAACGACAACCCGGCGGCGGATGCCCTGTACAAAATGCTGCCGCTGGAGCTGTCCTTTGAGGACTTTAACCGTACGGAAAAAATAGCCTATCTGCCGGAAGAAATCCCCAGCGACGGTTCTCCGGACCAGTGCGACCCGGACGTAGGCAGCCTGTGCTACTACATCCCCTGGGGCAACCTCTGCTTTTTCTACCAGGACTTCCGTGCATCCTCTTCCCTGATCCCCTTGGGGCAGGTGGAGACTGGGGCAGAGTTTCTTGCGCAGCTGGACCTCGCCTCGAGGGTGTCGGTGGAGGCAGCCGATGGCGAAACGTAACCCGGACGTCTGCCGGGAACATCGCCGTGAAACGCTCCGCCGGGAGGCCGGCCGGCAGCTGCCTGCGCACAGGCCTGATTGAACCCGAGGTATCGTCCTTTGGCACCCCGCCGTTCAAGACCGCGTGGGTACGGTATAACTTATCTGGAGAGACCCGGATGTAGCTGGAGCTATGAACTGCCCCAAATTGTACGGACATCACAAAAAGCGCCTGCG
>UMHQ01067203.1_pt1 | contig 10296 bp, 6 predicted proteins | sample 1965531 | NCBI WGS metagenome assembly UMHQ01 (sample SAMEA4836098, study PRJEB28245) | human gut metagenome | biome: gut microbiome; material: fecal sample | place: Denmark | collected 2008
TATATATAAACTACCATTTACAATTTATTTTTTCACAATAAAAAACGAGGGTCTTAAAAACCCTCATTAAAAATGTAATCTTATTTTTTTTCGCCTCTTGATTCTTTTACATTTTTAATATAATTTTCAGCGGCTTTTCCTAATTTAATAACTTCAGCTTTATCAATCTTATCTTCTTTAACTTGAGCAATTAAATTAGCATATTTTTTTTCAATACTTTCTTTGTCTGCATCCTTTAAATTAGGAATTTCCAATTCAATAGCTTTTTGAGCTTCCAATGATTTTATAGTTGAATTTTTTTCTTCGTCAGAAGCCTTTTCCATCTTAGGTTCTTCTTTCTTTTCTTCCTTTTTTTCTTCTGCTTTTTTATTTTCAGCCGGTTTTGATTGACAAGCAACCATTGATCCCATTAAAAATATAGCCATAGCAGAAATTAAATATTTTTTAATTTTCATATAAAAACCTCCTAAAAATCTTTATCCATAGTGGATTATACTATAACATATCATTTTTGTCAATGAATTTAACTTATTTTTTCAACTAATTCTACAATTTTATCTACTGAAAATCCTTTTGCTATATCTTCCATATTCAAAGCCATATACTCTATTTTTCTTCTATTTTTATAAAACTTTTTTATTTCCTTTACAACTGCATCAATGCCGTTTGCATAGACTCCAATTTCTTCCTCAACTATAAAATTTTTATTTTCTTCTTCGTGACCCGGAATAAAAAATGGAATTATGAGTGGAATATTTTTAACAATTGCCTCCGTAACTGTAAGTCCTCCGGGCTTTGTAATCAAAATTTGATTTTCTTCCATAAGTCTTGCAATTTCATTTGTATAACCAAAAATCTCAAGTCTTTTTTCATCTATAAACAGACTATATTTTTTCTCAAGTTTTTCTTTTAATTCTTCATTTTTTCCGCAGACCATAGTAAGTTTGATGTCATTTGCAATATCCAATATCGGCATAATATATTCAGAAAAATCATTCATTCCTAAAGTTCCAAATATCGTTAAAATATTAAATCCGTCTTTTTTTTCATAATGTCTTTCCTTAAAGCTATCACTTATAGGTATTCCAAAAGCACAAATCCTATCTTGTTTTATCCCGTCGTCAATCATTCTGCTTTTTGTAAATTCACTTGCCACTATATAATAATCTACATAATCGCTAAAATACATCTTATGTGTTATATAATCTGTAATCACTGAAATAAAGGGAACATTATAATATTTTTTTTGCTTTATATGTTCCATAATTCCAATTGCAAAAACATGAGTCCCTATGACTACATTAGGTCTTCTTTCTTCCAAAATAGGTAATATCTTATTGCTCAAAATATTTAAAATCGGTTTTGAAAGGACATTTTGTGATTGAGTTAAATTTGTTCCTTTATATATCAGTCCATAAATTTCAGGAGTCTTAGTTACAATTCCCAAATATCCTCCAACAAGCAAACTGTCTAATTTTTCAGAAATTTCTTTTAATAAATCTATTTCTTCTACCTCAAAATCTTTTTGCTCAAGCTTTTCTCTAATATTATTAGCAGCTTTATTATGACCACCACCGAAAGATGCCGTTAAAATTAAAGCTTTTTTCATTTTACGCCTCACTTTACAGAAAGAGTCGGAAAAATTTTCCGACTCTAAATACTATTCCTCTACTTTTTCAACTTCTTCAGTTTCAGTTTCAGTTTCACTTTCTTTTTCTTCTACTTCATTTGATTCATCATATTCTTCAGTTTCTTCAGATTCATTATGTTCAACAGTTTCTTCTCTTGCAAGTCTTTCTTCTTCCTCCATTGTTTCATAATCAATTTCAATGGATTTATAGACTTTCATACCTGTTCCGGCAGGAATAAGTTTACCTAAAATTACATTTTCTTTCAATCCGATTAACCCATCCACTTTTCCTTTTATAGAAGCATCAGTTAAAACTCTGGTTGTTTCTTGGAATGATGCCGCTGATAAGAAACTTTCAGTAGCAAGAGACGCCTTTGTGATTCCTAGTAATACATTATCAAAAGTTGCAGGCATCTTATCTTCATCTAACATTTGTCTATTAACAGCTTCTACTTCTCTAAACGGAACTAGACTTCCCTCTAGGAAATTAGTATCTCCTGAAGTATCAATTTTAACTTTAGAAAGCATTTGTTTTATAATGATTTCGATATGTCTATCGTCTATATCTACACCTTGATTACGATAAACTTTTTGAACTTCTTTAGTGATATATTCTTGAACTCCTGTTGGACCTTTAATAGCTAAAATGTCATGTGGATTTATAGAACCTTCAGTAAGCATATCACCCGCTTTAATTTCTTCTCCATCTTTAACTTTAATTCTGGCTCCATAAGGTATAGCGTAAATTCTTTCATCACCATCATCGGCAGTTACAACTATATCATATCTCTTCTTATTATCAACTAATTTTACAGTACCGTCTATTTCAGTTATATAAGCAAGTCCTTTTGGTTTTCTTGCTTCAAAAAGTTCTTCAACACGAGGAAGACCTTGAGTAATTCCAACACCGGCAACTCCACCGGAGTGGAATGTTCTCATTGTAAGTTGAGTACCCGGTTCCCCGATAGATTGAGCAGCTATAATTCCTACAGCTTCCCCAATATTAACTGGATTTCCTGTTGCAAGGTTACGTCCATAACATTTTGCACAAACACCATGTTTAGATTTACAACCTAGAACAGAACGCACTTTTATTTCTGTAATTCCAAGCTTTTCAACTTTTTCAGCCAATCCTTCAGTAATCATTTCATTTTTATGAATTAATATCTCTCCTGTAGTAGGATTTAATACATCTTCAAATGAATGTCTACCTACAATTCTATCTGCAAGTTTTTCAACTATAGCATTTCCATCTTTAAAGTCTCTAGCCAATACATATTCATCTGTACAACAATCATCTTCTCTAACAATTACATCTTGAGAAACATCTACAAGTCTTCTTGTTAAATATCCGGAGTCGGCTGTTCTAAGAGCGGTATCTGAAAGTCCTTTTCTTGAGCCGTGAGTTGAAATAAAGAACTCTTGTACAGAAAGGCCTTCTCTAAAGTTTGCTTTGATAGGAATTTCTACAATTCTACCGGTAGCAGAACTCATAAGTCCACGCATTCCGGCTAACTGTCTAATTTGGTTAATATTACCTCTGGCTCCTGAGTCGGCCATGATTGAAATACTATTTGTAGGATCTTGCTTTTCAACAAGAATCTTTGTAATATCTTCAGTAGCTTTAGTCCAAACAGAGATTACATATTCATATCTTTCTTGTTCGGAAACTAAACCATCTCTAAATAATTCTTCATAAATAGCAATCTTCTTTTCTGCTTCTTTAAGAATTTCCCATTTTTCTTCCGGAACTATTACGTCATTCATTGAAATTGAAATAGCTCCAACAGTTGAATATTTATATCCTGTAGATTTAATATAGTCTAATACTTCAGCAGTTTTAATATTTCCATGTTTTCTAAAACATTTATCTACTATCTTACCAAGCATTTTTTTATCTACAAGTCTATCTATTTCTAATGAGAATTTATCTTTACTTCTATCAACAAATCCTAAATCTTGTGGAATATGTTCATTAAATATAAATCTACCAACAGTTGATTTTACGATTTGACTTTCTCCTGTTTCTTCATCTCTATACAAGATATTAACAGTATCATGAATTTTTACATTATTTGTAGAATAAGCCTTAAACATTTCATCATAATCCATAAATGAACGAACAGCTTGTTCTTCAACAGTTCCACTTGTTAAGTAATATGAACCTAATACCATATCTTGTGTAGGAGTTGTGATAGGCTTACCATCTTTTGGCGCTAAAATATTATTTGTAGAAAGCATCAGAAGTCTTGCTTCTGCTTGGGCTTCAGTTGATAAAGGTAAATGCACAGCCATTTGGTCACCGTCAAAGTCGGCATTATATGCAGTACAAACTAACGGATGCAATTTTATTGCTTTTCCTTCAACTAAAACCGGTTCAAATGCTTGAATACCAAGTCTATGAAGAGTCGGTGCTCTGTTTAAAAGCACAGGATGATCTTTGATAACTTTATCTAAAATGTCCCAAACATTTGAATTTAATCTTTCTACATATTTTTTTGCACTCTTAATATTATGAACAATTCCGTCTTCAACTAATTGTTTCATAATGAAAGGTTTGAATAATTCAAGAGCCATTTTTTTAGGAAGTCCACATTGGTGGAATTTTAAATCCGGACCTACTACGATTACTGAACGTCCTGAATAGTCAACACGCTTTCCAAGTAAGTTTTGTCTAAATCTTCCTGTCTTTCCCTTTAACATATCTGATAAAGATTTAAGCTCTCTATTTCCTGCTCCTGTTACGGCTTTTCCATGTCTACCATTATCTATTAATGTATCCACAGCTTCTTGTAACATTCTCTTTTCATTTCTCATAATGATTTCCGGAGCATGAATTTCAATAAGTTTTTTCAATCTGTTATTTCTATTTATAACACGTCTATACAAATCATTTAAGTCTGAAGTTGCAAATCTTCCACCTTCAAGTTGAACCATAGGTCTTAAATCAGGTGGAATAACAGGAACGACATCAATAATCATCCATTCAGGTCTATTTCCTGATTTTCTGAAAGCTTCACAAACTTCAAGTCTTCTCGAAAGTCTAATTTTCTTTTGACCAGTTGCATCAACAAGACCTTTTTTCAATTCATCTGAAAGCTCATCTAAATCTATATTTTCTAAAAGCTCTTTAATTGCTTCAGCACCCATTCCAACTCTGAAATTTTCTGCACCAAATTTTTCACAAGCTTCTCCATATTCGCCTTCAGTTAGTAATTGTTTAACATAAAGGTCAGTATCTTTTGCATCAAGAACAACATAATTTGCAAAATATAAGATTTTTTCAAGAGCTCTTGGGCTCATATCTAATATAAGACCCATTCTTGAAGGTATTCCTTTAAAATACCATATATGAGAAACCGGAGCAACAAGTTCTATATGACCCATTCTCTCACGTCTTACTTTAGACTTTGTGATTTCAACTCCACATTTTTCACATACATTTCCCTTGTATTTTATTCTTTTATACTTACCACAATTACATTCCCAGTCCTTTACCGGCCCAAATATTTTTTCACAGAAAAGACCATCTTTTTCAGGCTTTAAGGTTCTGTAATTTATGGTTTCTGGTTTTTTAACTTCTCCTCTTGACCAACTTCTTATCTTATCAGGTGAAGCTAAGCCAATTTTCATTGCATCAAAATTATTTAATTCCAACAAGGAGTCCACTCCCTTCCTCTATGTTATTAATCAATATCTTCTTCTATAAATATTTCGTCTTGTTCTACTTTTTCTGAACTGCTTTTTCCTTTTTCATCTTTATCTTCTAAGAAACTAAGGTCAAAGCCATCAAAATCTTCTTCCTTATTTCCAGATTGATCATAAAATGAATCAAAGTCAAAATCTTCTTCCTCTTCTTCTTTGGCATACTCTTCATTTAAAACAAGTTGAGCCTTAATTTCATCGGAATTTTCTCTAAGTTTGATTTCTTCTCCTTCTTCATCAATCAATTTAACATCTAAACATAATGATTGTAATTCTTTCATAAGAACTTTGAAGGATTCAGGAATACCTGGTTCAGGAATATTTACACCCTTAACAATTGATTCATAAGTTTTAACTCTACCTACAATGTCGTCACTCTTAACAGTTAGCATTTCTTGTAAAGTATGACTTGCACCGTATGCTTCCAATGCCCAAACTTCCATTTCTCCAAATCTTTGTCCACCAAATTGTGCCTTACCACCAAGTGGTTGTTGTGTAACTAAAGAATAAGGCCCGATAGATCTAGCATGAATCTTTTCATCTACTAAATGGTGAAGTTTTAACATATACATATAACCAACAGTTACAGGATTGTCAAATTCATCTCCAGTTCTTCCGTCTCTAAGTTTTATTTTTCCTGATTCAGGACAACCAGCAAGCTTTAATGCATCAAGAACATCAATATCACTTGCTCCGTCAAATACAGGTGTTGCAACTTTCCAACCAAGTCTTTTAGCTGCAAGTCCTAAATGCACTTCAAGTACTTGTCCGATGTTCATACGAGAAGGTACCCCTAACGGATTAAGAACGATTTGTAAAGGAGTTCCATCCGGTAAGAATGGCATATCTTCTTGAGGCATTATTCTTGAAATAACCCCTTTGTTACCATGTCTACCGCACATTTTATCCCCTACATTAATCTTTCTCTTAGTGGCTACATAAACTCTAACCACTTCATTAACTCCTGGTGGTAATTCATCTCCATTTTTTCTACTATAACATTTAACATCTACAACAATACCAGTTTCTCCATGAGGAACTCTTAAAGAAGTATCTCTTACTTCTCTAGCTTTTTCTCCGAAAATAGCTCTTAAAAGTCTTTCTTCTGCACTCAATTCAGTTTCTCCCTTAGGTGATACTTTACCAACTAAGATATCTCCCGAATTAACTTCAGCACCAATTCTTATAATACCATTTTCATCTAAGTTCTTTCTCATATCTTCACCGATATTTATAACATCTCTTGTGATTTCTTCAGAACCTAATTTGATTTCTCTCGCTTCACATTCATGTTCTTCAATGTGTAATGAAGTTAAAACATCATCTATAACAAGTTGTTCATTTAACAACATCGCATCTTCGTAGTTATAACCTTCCCAGTTCATAAATGCCATCAAAATATTTTTACCTAATGCAATTTCTCCATTTTCAGTTGAAGGACCATCGGCAATAATATCTCCTGCATTAATTCTGTCATTTTCATTAACTATAGGTCTTTGATTGATTGTTGTTCCTTGATTTGAACGTTTAAATTTAAGTAATCTATATTTATCAACTACATTATCTAAATCTCTTTTAATATGAATTTCATCGCTGTCAACTTTTGTAACAATTCCTGAATTTTTAGCAATGATAACAACACCACTATCTCTTGCCGCTTTATGTTCTATACCGGTTCCTACAATAGGAGCTTCAGTAACAAGTAGAGGCACTGCTTGTCTTTGCATGTTTGAACCCATCAACGCACGAGTAGCATCGTCATTTTCAAGGAAAGGAATCATTGCTGTACCAACTGATACAATTTGTTGAGGAGAAACGTCCATAAGTTGAATTGTATCTCTTGGATAAATATCATTTTCGCCATTAATACCACGACCACTTACTCTTTCGTTTACAAAACGTCCATTTTCATCAAGTGGTTCATTGGCTTGAGCGATAATAACTTCATCTTCTTCATCAGCAGTTAAATAAACAATGTCCTTTGTAGCAATTCCATTATTTACAACACGATATGGTGTTTCAATAAATCCATATTGATCAACTCTTGCATAAGTTGTAAGAGAAGTAATAAGACCGATGTTTGGACCTTCTGGAGTTTCTATCGGACAAATTCTTCCGTAGTGACTTTCATGAACGTCTCTTACTTCGTATCCTGCTCTATCTCTACTAAGACCACCAGGTCCTAATGCTGATAGTCTTCTCTTATGAGTAAGTTCTGCTAGTGGATTGTTTTGATCCATGAATTGTGATAATTGTGAAGAACCAAAGAATTCTTTTAAAGACGCAACAAGAGGTCTTATATTAATAAGTCCTTGAGGCGTAGCAAGGTCTGGATCTTGAGTTGACATTCTTTCTCTAACAACTCTCTCCATTCTTGATAAACCAATTCTAAATTGATTTTGTAAAAGTTCTCCAACAGCTCTAACTCTTCTATTTCCTAAATGGTCAATATCATCACAAATTCCAAGACCATAGAATAAGTTAAATTCATAACTTACAGTAGCTTCAATATCATCACGAATAATATGAGTAGGAGAAAGCTCTTTAACTCTATTTCTAGCAGCTCTCTTAACTTGTGTTTCATATTCTTCGCCTTCATATTCTGATGCAGCTTCTAAAATTTCCATCATAACCGGATAGTAAATTTTTTCTGAAAGTCCATTGCATGAAATGTCAAATCCCAATTCAAACGCACTAATATCAACAAAGTGGTTACCAACAACGATAATCTCTTTGTCTTCAACTTTTACATGAACTCTCTTATATCCTGCATTTTCAATTTTTTCAGCAAGTTCTTCTGAAATATAATCTCCAACACTTGCGATTTTTTCCATTTCACCGAATTTATCAGTCTTGAAAATATCTTCAGTTAAAATTGTTCCTATTAATCTATTTCTTAAAGCTAATTTCTTATTAAATTTATATCTACCAACTTTTGCAAGATCATATCTTCTTGGATCGAAAAGTAAATTATGTAATAAACTTTCCCCACTTTCAACAGTAGCAGGATCTCCCGGTTTTAATTTTCTATAAATTTCAAGAATAGCTTCTTGATAACTCTTTGTTATATCTTTTTCCAAAGTAGTATGAAGTTCTTTAATATCTCCGAAATTTTCAACCATTTCTTCATTTGTTTCATATAACAATGCCCTAATCATAGTTGTTATAGGCAATTTTCTTGTTCGGTCAATACGAACACTTACAACTCCATTTGTGTCAGTATCATATTCTAACCAAGCACCTCTGTTCGGAATTACTGTTGAAGAAAATAACTTATTACCTGACTTATCAATTTCTTCTCCATAATATACTCCCGGACTTCTAACAAGCTGACTTACGATAACTCTTTCAGCACCATTAATAATAAAAGTCCCGTTGTCAGTCATCAAAGGAATTTCTCCCATAAACACTTCTTGTTCTTTAACTTCGCCTGTATTATTGTTTGTTAAACGAACATCTACTTTTAGAAGTGTTGAATAGTTCATATCCCTATCCTTACATTCTTGTTCTGAATACTTTGGAGCATTTTCTAAACGATAATTTAAAAATTCCAACTTCATTGCTTCGGAATAGTCCCTAATTGGACTAATATCGTCAAAAACATCTCTAATTCCTTGCTTAATAAACCAATCATAACTATCAGTTTGAATGGCAATTAGGTTTGGAAGATCCAAAACATTTTGAATTTTTGAATAACTAACCCTTTCTGTGATTCCATACTTTTCAGTATGTGTCATAAAACTTCACCCCTTTGAAAAATTAAAAAAAGATAAAAATACATATTATCCCACTATTACATTATTATCTTTAAATTTTAACAGATTTTTTGTAAAATGTAAAGTCTTTTTTAGAATTTTTTCATTTTTTTAGACAGAAATTGACCTTTGAACCTGATAATTTTAATTTTACATTATGAATACTTTAATTAAATACTATATTATGGTATAATACAGTTGTAAATATATTGTTTTGATAGTTCAATAAATTATTATTTAATATTAATCTATAAGAGGCAGTTATGAGAAAAAAATGGAGGAGTTATTTAACAATCACTTTATTAGTATTTTTAATTATATTTGATTTCAACAACCTTTCCACTATTACAATTACTTGTATGGCAATAGCAATAGCTTTTAATTTATACGATTTATTTAAAGATAAATTTTAACTTTTAATATTTTTTTATAAATTCCACTTTTTAGTGGAATTTTTTCATTTAAAAAGGAAGTAAATTTATTACTTCCTTTAAATAATTCCTAATTCTTTCATATCTTTGACTTTAATTATTTAATTGTTTTATAATTTTTTTCTAAGTTCATATGCTGAATATTTTATATCCGTTCCTGATTTAATAAATTCAGTTTCTTTAAAAATCTCAAATCCATTCTTAAAACAAATCTTCAGAGATGAAATATTTTCTTTTGCAATTAATGTGTTTATAATTTCTACATTATATAATTTTAAGAATTCACACAAACCATTAACAAGTTCTGTTCCATAACCTCTATTCCATTCAGTTAGCTTTATCGAATATCCAATACCCCATATTCTCTTACTCTTTTCAACTTCAAAAGCACAAGCTGTTCCAATTATTTCGTCATTTTCTTTTTTAAAAACAGAAAAATAGAAATCGTCAGTCCATTTTTCCGAATTTTCCAACTCATCTTTCAATATATCTCTAAGTTCTTCTCCATTTTTGTAAAATGGATCACACATATATTTTCCGGATATTTCATTTCCCCATTCTTTCGCTGCGTAGTCACAATCGGAAAACTGCATATCTGCTATATTCAATCTTTCTGTAAAAAATCTAATATTTTTCATAACATCACCTAAAACATATATTTATATAAATAATATAAAATCAATACTTTCATAACAAAAAATAGCGGAACTAAAATTCTAAATTTTAGTTTTGTAGTTTTATGTCTAAATATTTGCATGGATAGAAAAGCACCAAT
>UMHQ01002907.1_pt1 | contig 10273 bp, 8 predicted proteins | sample 1965531 | NCBI WGS metagenome assembly UMHQ01 (sample SAMEA4836098, study PRJEB28245) | human gut metagenome | biome: gut microbiome; material: fecal sample | place: Denmark | collected 2008
CCGCAGCCAGTCCCCGGACGTCTGGGAGATCCAGCAGATACTCGGCGAAGATCGTACCCGCGGCAGAATACGCAGCTTTATAGATAACATCGCTGAGCAGTAAAAAACAACATTAAAGAGAGGATACGCACCCGGGGTGTATCCTCTCTCTGATTTTCTCTATACGTTCAGTTCTTCGTCGTCTGTCTCTCCTCTTATTATGGCGACAGCCTGCATCCTGTTGCTCACGCCGAGCTTTCTGTAAAGATTTGAGGTATGTACTTTTACCGTATTCGTCGACAAAAACAGGACGTCTGCTATATCATTGTTGTTCTTGCCCTTATACAGAAGCATGGCTATTTCTTTTTCTCTGGAACTGAGCCCTTTCTCGTATGCCAGCCGGTCTATCCTCTCTCCTACCGATTCTTCAATCTTCTCTCTGTTCACCGTCCTGCAGGAAGTCCATACGAAGAGAGCGTTCAGCGTGTTGAAAATCAGCCAGAAAACAACATAGACCTCTTTGTCATTCCTGAAGAAATCCCATGACGTCCGTGAATCAGCTATGCTGAGAGTAACGATTACGCACAGGAACAGGAAGAACACATTGTACATCAACAGATACACACACACTTTTTTGCTTACGGCTTCCGCCATGATCCGGCGCATATATCCTGAACATATCCACGCCGTCACTATGAGCGGCAGGGCGTTCAGAAGCACCATGATGATCATATATGCGTTCTGACTCATCATGATCATATTCGCGGAATAAGCCATATCAGTCCAGAGGATGACTATAGCCATGATCAGGAAGAACAGCGATACCCACCTTTTTTGTCTCTGTCCGGCATAATCTCTTTCCATGCAGACGATCGCGTAGGCTATGGCCACTTCGAGCACATTCTCAATGATATAAATCCACTCTGTGCTGTCTTTACCTATCTGGCCGCTGAAAAAAAACGACCAGGAAATCAAAGAAATTGAAAATAACTATAAGTCCGAAAAACAGCGTCGTGCTCCGGCCTTTGACCATGTTGTTGCTGACGTCAAGATTTTTGGCCGCCGTCATCACCTGCAGTCCGAAAGAGATGACTCCGATCATCAGAGCTGTTATATAGAGTAGCTGAATGACCTGAGGCATTTTATCGACCTCCTTCGGGTAGATATTATATCATATTTCGATGGAAAATTTAACGGTTCGGCTTTCGGCCTCCTTTTTTTAGCATTTTCTTAGCGTAAATATACTCAAAAAGCCGGGCGCGAGAAACGTCCGGCTTTTTGAGGTTTTATTTATCAAATTCACCTGATATTAAGGAGAATCTCTATGCCTCCATGGCCTTCAGAGCGGCAGCCTTTTCTGCTTCTCTTTCGGCAAGCACTTTCTGATATTCTTCCTCTGTCATCTTCACCATGGTGATTCCGGTAAATCCGAAGAATACGGATACAACCGGGTTGATCCAGTTCAGGATAGCGAACGGGATATATGAGCTGTCTACGCCGAGGAACTGTCTCATTGTAGCGCCGCAGGTGTTCCAAGGGAAGAAGTTGGATGTGATTGTTCCGCAGTCCTCCAGACATCTGGACAGGTTCTTAGGAGCAAGTCTTCTGTCTTCAAATGCTTCTTTGAACATTCTTCCAGGCAGTACCAGTGACAGGTACTGGTCGCAGCAGATAGCGTTTACAATCAGGCAGGAAAGCTCTGTAGCCAGAACCAGTCCGCCGGTTCCCTTCGCGAATTTGAGCAGTATGCCGGCAAGGGATGCCATCATTCCGGTAGCGTCCATTACTCCGCCGAAGCACATCGCGCAGATGATGATGGAAATTGTCCACATGAATCCCTGCATTCCGTTGGCGGTGAGCAGTCCGGCCAGCTCGTTGATGATGTCGGAAGCTCCCTCAGGTACGTTACCCATCGCGATACCGTTGTTGAGTATGTAGAAGATGTTGTTGATAAGGTCAGGTCCCAGAGTTGATTCGCCCGCTCTCTCAAGAGCCGCTTCAATGTGAGCTCTGTTGAGGAACATGAACGGAACACCGATCAGAACGCCTCCGATAAGTCCAGGGATAGCCGGAAGTTTAAAGGCTACCATCAGGATTACGAAGATAGGCGGGATGAGCGCCCATACGCTGATGTTGGTGGAACCTTCAATGAATGAAGTGATCTCGCTTACTACGCTCATATCAACTTCATTGCTGGAAGCGTGCATGAATCCCATAACGGCGTATGCTATAAGAGCAATAATCATTGATACGCCTGTTGTGTAGATCATGTGTTTGATATGATCGAACAGAGTGGATCCTGCCATTGCAGGCGCCAGGTTAGTTGTATCGGACAGCGGGGACATCTTGTCACCGAAGTATGCTCCGGATACTACAGCGCCGGCAGTCATGGCGGTCGGGAATCCGAGAGCGGTTCCTACGCCGATAAGTGCAACTCCCATTGATCCTGCTGTTGACCAGGATGATCCGGTCGCCAGAGATACGATGGAGCAGAGGATACAGGCCGTAAGCAGGAATACTGACGGGCTGATGATCTTGATACCGTAGTACATCATTGAAGGAATGGTGCCAGCAGCCATCCAGGAAGCTATCAGACAACCCAGAATACCCAGGATCAGGATAGCCTGCATGGATCTGTTGATGGAAGCGAGGATACCCTGTTCAAGGTATGCCCATTTCCAGCCGTTTGCACGGGCTACTATAGTAGCTACCGCGGCAGCAAGGATGAGTGCGATATGAGGCTCTCCGCCGTTGTCCATGAGTATGGACCACATAAGCAGGCCGACCATCGCAACCATGACAATCAGGCATTGCCACATTGGAACTTTTCTACCCATAATAAGTCCTCCTATTAAAATATTGATCACACTGCGGATCGCTCCTTTTTACTTCACCAATGATGATGGGAAAGGAGTCTTCCGCTTGTTAAAAATATACTTTAACTTTCTGCCCCGAACAATAGCCCAAAGGTATTGTAAGGTATAAACTTTAGTATTAAAAACCGAATCCGCAAAAATACAGCAGAGGGGGGCTCCTCCGCCGAAATATTGAAATTTCAGGCTTTGGAACCCCCCTCTGTTGTTTTTTGCTATTTTAGTTGTAACAGTTGCAGAAAATGATCACCAGTAACAGGAAAAAGAACAGTAAGCTGGTATCCACTCCGCCTTCGCCGATAAGACCGCAATTGTTTGCCATATGATTCACCTGCTTCTTTCATATTTTTTATATACACCTCATTCGGTTGTAGTATACAATATGAAATCGGCTACTGTTGTGTTACAGCCTCCGGCATTATTTTTATTAACGCGGAATATCTCCTCCCGAGAGTTTTTCGTCGTATATGGCTCTTACTCCTCCGATGAACTTAGGCCTTGTCCTCGCGCAGGCGAGATGAGCCTCTCCGATGTTCTTTACGGAAAGCCTTACGGGAACGGCAACTTTTTTGAGCTGCATACCTATAAGAGTGTCTCCTATGTCCATGCCGGCGTCAGCTCTGATCTCCTCTACGGCCACAGGACACAGGGCGTTCTTGTACATGGTTGTCGCGAATGAGCCTCCCGCCTTTGGCTGCGGCACCACGTTGACGATCTCCGTACCCGGCGGCAGCGCTTCTTTTTCTACTATTACGGCTCTGTTGAGATGTTCGCAGCACTGGGCGGCCAGATATATGCCTCTCGGTTTCAGAACGCTCATGATACCGTCATAAGCAGCCTCCGCCGCGTTAAGGTCGGAACCTTTTCCTATTCTCTGTCCCATGATCTCGCTGGAACTGCATCCCACGGCCAGAATATCCCCCGCTTTCAGCTTTGCTGTTTCTACCAGCTCTTCACAGGCTTCAGCCGCCTGATTTTTTATTTCTTCATAAGAGATTTCCATATGATCGCCTCCTGTTTATCTTTGACTATATTTGCCAGCTGTTAAGATAAGTCTCCTGCTCCGGAGTAAGGGTATCTATCTCTATGCCCCAGGCAGCGAGCTTTCTGCGGGCTATGGCTTCGTCCATCTCTTTTGAAACGTTTATCACTTTGTTACCGAGTTCTTTGTGATGATCCCTGATATACGCGGCGGACATGGCCTGAACCGCAAAGCTCAGATCCATTATCTCGGCCGGATGACCGTCGGCGGCGGCTATGTTTACCAGCCTTCCTTCAGCTATTACATTTACCCATTTGCCGTTTGGCAGCCGGTATCCCATGATGTTGCCGCGGCGTTCTTTCTTTTCCACGGCAAATTTCTCGAGAGCTTCCATGTCGATCTCGCTGTTGAAATGCCCCGCGTTGGCAAGGATAGCGCCGTCTTTCATGCTCATCATATGATCTGTTGTTATGGTCTTGCAGCACCCGGTGGCGGTCACGAATATATCTCCGAAATGGGCCGCCTTGGCCATCGGCATTACAGAATATCCGTCCATCTTGGCTTCTATTGCTTTCACCGGATCTATCTCCGTCACTATCACCTGAGCGCCCAGAGCCGCGGCTCTCATCGCTATGCCTCTGGAGCACCAGCCGTAGCCTACAACGACCACTTTCTTGGCGGCAATTATAAGATTGGTGTTTCTCATTATGCTGTCCCATGTAGACTGGCCTGTGCCGTATCTGTTATCGAAAAGATGCTTGCAGTCAGCGTCGTTGACCGCTACCATAGGGAATTTGAGGACTCCGTCCTTTTCCATGGCTTTGAGCCTGATTATACCGGTGGTCGTCTCTTCACAGCCTCCCCATACTTCTTCGGCAAGATCAGGGCGTTTTTCGTGGATAAAGCTCACCAGGTCGGCTCCGTCATCTATGATTATATTCGGTCTGTGGGAAAGACACATTTCTATATGTCTCTCATACTCCTCCGGTGTTGCTCCGTGGTACGCGTATACTTTGAGTCCGCTGTCCGCAAGAGCAGCGCATATGTCGTCCTGTGTGCTGAGTACGTTGCTTCCCGTCACAGCCATGTCAGCTCCTCCGGCAGCCAGCACCATCGAAAGATAGGCGGTCTTTGCTTCAAGGTGCACGGAAAGAGAGATCTTGATTCCCTCGAAAGGCTTTGTCTTGCGATATTCTTCTTCAAGACCTCTGAGCAGCGGCATATTGTCTCTTACCCACTGGATCTTTCTGTGTCCGGAAGGCGCCAGACTGATATCTCTTACTTCGTATTTTTCCATATCTTTACCTCGTTTTCCGCGAACCGGCTACTCTACCGTTACCGATTTCGCTAAGTTCTTTGGTTTATCTATATTGCAGCCTCTTTCTCTGGCCACATAATAAGCAAAAAGCTGGAGAGGAACCACGCTCAGAAGCGGCGACAGCTCATCTCTGCACTCAGGAATATAGATCATCCTGTCGCTGTGCTCGGCAATGGAAGTATTGCCTTCTTTGGCCATCGCCAGCACGTATGCTCCTCTTGCCTTGATTTCCTGAATATTGGATACCATCTTTTCATACAGAAAATCCTGACACGCGAGAGCTATGACGAGGGTGCCCGGCTCCATGAGGGCTATCGTTCCGTGTTTCAGCTCACCTGCCGCAATGGCAAAAGAGTTGATGTATGATATTTCTTTCAGTTTGAGAGAACCCTCATAGGATACCGCCGAATCCATGCCTCTGCCGATAAAGAATACCTGATCCTTGTTGTACAGCTGTCTTGCCGTGTCCTCGACAAGAGGCGCCTGGCGGAGCAGTTCTCTGAGCTTGTCAGGGATTTCTCTGAGATCTCTTATATATCCGTCGTATTCCTCTCGGCTTAGTTTTCCGGTCTCAAGCCCCATGTAAAGCGCCAGCATATACATACACATGAGCTGGGTAGTATAAGCTTTGGTGGAGGCCACAGCTATCTCCGGACCTGCCCAGGTATAAAAAACATCGTCTGACTCCCGGGCTACTGAACTTCCGACTACATTAACGACGCTGAGAACCCTCGCTCCTTTGCGCTTTGCCTCTCTGAGGGCGGCCAGAGTGTCGAGAGTCTCTCCCGACTGGCTGATAGCTATGAACAGTGTATCCTTGTCTATGAGCGGATCTCTGTATCTGAATTCCGAAGCCACGTCAACTTCCACCGGCACTTTCACCAGTTTTTCTATTATATATTTACCTACCAGACCGGCGTGATACGCGGTGCCGCAGGCTACGATATATATCTTGCTGAAATTTTCTATATCTTCTTTTGTCAGGCTTATGCCTTCGAGAACGATCTTTCCCGACCGGTCAAGGCGGCGTTCAAGAGTCTCCGACAGTCCGCGCGGCTGTTCGTAGATCTCTTTCAGCATAAAATGCTCGTAACCTTCTTTTTCGGCCGCGTCCGCGTCCCATGTAACATGATATACGTCTCTTTTTACCTCACGGCGCATACTGTCGTATATTGTGACTTTATCCGCCGTCACAAGGACAGTCTCGTTATTGTCCACAAAATATATCTCTTTGACGTATTTAAGAAGCGCCGGAATATCGGAAGCGATAAAATTGCTTCCCTTCCCCAGCCCTACGATAAGAGGAGCGTCCTTTCTGACGGCCACCAGCTTATCAGGTTCGTCCTCAGCCATTGCCGCTATGGCGTAAGCGCCTCTCATTCGGCTTACAGCCTCATACACGGAATCCATAAGGTCTTTTTTCTCTTTGTATATCACTCCTATGAGCTGAGCTATCACCTCAGAATCCGTTTCAGTCACGAAACTGATTCCGTGATCCCGGATCAGTTCCTGCTTCAGTTCACGGTAATTTTCTATTATACCGTTATGGACGATCGCTATCTTGCCGTCAGCGCTCACATGTGGATGAGCGTTAATATCTGAAGGGGCGCCGTGGGTTGCCCACCTCGTATGACCGATACCGACATGGCTTTCCATGGGGTCGCTTCCGATGAATTTTTCAAGGTTGGCAATCTCGCCCACATGTTTTCTGACTTCCAGTTTTCCGTTTCTGATCACCGCTATGCCCGCCGAGTCATATCCTCTGTATTCGAGCCTTTTAAGGCCGTCTATTATCACATCTTTGGCGTTTTTATCGCCTATATATCCTACGATTCCGCACATGTTGCTCCTCCTACATGAATTTCGCTTCTATCAGATCCGCCAGACTTCTCGCGAGATCCATCAGGCGCTCCTCGTCATCGCCCTCGAGCATCACGCGGACGAGAGGCTCTGTACCGGAAGGCCTGATAAGCACTCTTCCGTTTCCCGCCATGGCCGATTCGATGTCTTCTATCGCCTTTGCCACTTCGGGATCGGCAGAATATTTTTTCTTATTTTCATTCTTTACTCTGGCGTTGACAAGTACCTGCGGGAAGATCTCAATTTCACCCGCCAGCTCTGAAACAGTCTTTCCTGATGTGAGTACCGCGTTCATAAACTGAAGAGACGAGAGCATGCCGTCTCCGGTAGTAGTGAACTCTCTGAAGATTATATGTCCTGACTGTTCGCCTCCCAGCACGCATCCGCTTCTGAGCATCTGTTCGAGTACGTATCTGTCGCCTACCCCCGTCACGTCCACGTCTATCCCGGACTCCTCCATGGCTTTGTGGAATCCTATATTGCTCATAACCGTAGCCGTCACCCTGTTGGACGTCAGACGGCCCTGAGCTTTGAGCAGACGGGCGCACACAGCTATGACTCTGTCGCCGTCGATGATATTGCCTTTTTCGTCTATCACAATAAGGCGGTCGGCATCGCCGTCAAAGGCAAGACCAACATCCGCTCCCGCTTCTTTTACAAGCGCGGACAGTTTTTCCGGATGGGTAGATCCGCAGCCTTCATTGATATTTATACCGTCCGGATCACTGCCCATTACCGTGACCTTCGCCCCGAGCGCCTCATATACCGCGGGCGCGATCTCATAGGAAGCCCCGTTGGCACAGTCCAGTGCGACTTTGATCCCGTCAAGCCTGAAATCCGCTGTACTCAGCAAATGCGCCGCGTAAAGATCCGCCGCGTCTTCGGAAGCCTCCAGACATTTACCTATAAGCTCTCCCGTTATGTGACTGTTCACATCGACGCTGCTGATGATTATATCTTCGATCTCCTCTTCAAGATCATCGTCGAGCTTATACCCTTCACCGTTAAAGAACTTTATACCGTTGTATTCAAAAGTATTATGAGAGGCGCTTATCACTATGCCGGCGTCAGCGTCATAATATTTCGCCAGATATGCCACAGCCGGAGTCGGTATCACTCCGGCCTTTATCACATTGCCCCCTACCGCCAGTATGCCGGCGGTAAGCGCGTTTTCAAGCATGTCGCCTGATATTCTCGTATCCTTGCCTATCACTATGACAGGTCTCTTGTTGCTTTTTCTGAGCACATATGCGCCTGCTTTTCCAAGGTTAAACGCCAGTTCCGGAGTCAGCTCTCTGTTGGCCACTCCCCTGACGCCGTCAGTTCCGAACAGTCTTCCCATAATTCTCCTCCCCGGATCATTCTATCGTTATTTCTACTCTGTTAACGGACGTCTCCAGAACTTCGGCTCCTTTATCACATGAAGCTGAAATATTGACTGTCTGTGTGCCTTCTTCCAGATCCGCCACATCGGCCGTCAGGGTTACGTCCTCTTTGACCAGCCCGTTTATGACATCTTCGGCCGCGGTCACCTCAACGGTTATTTCCACCGGGGAAACCGAATACTTCAGGCTCGCGTCCTGATTTATCAGCCTCAGATCACCTTCGTCATACGTAAATGTCACAGATTTCATAGGTTTTACTGTCACTTTTGCCGAAAGTCCCTCTGAAGTGTTTCCTAACCGGACGCCTTCAGGAAGTACCGGTTCAAGAGTTATTGTAGTATTTTCGTTTATATCCCCGATGTCGACCGGAAGGCATGTGATTTTATCCACTCCGCTTATCGCTTCTTCTGTACCTTTTATCACTATTGTCTTTGGCACCTCGACCGTGCGCTCCATACCGTTGGCCGTCCTGTTCTCAACCGGAACTTCAAGGTCTACGGTCTTCGTGTTCAGCATGACAACGGTAACATTGATACGCTCCTGTCCGAGACGGACATTTTCGATCAGATTACCGTCTCTGTCGACCGGCGTGAGTTCCGCGGTCAGCGTCTTCATCTCGCCCGTCACCGAATCCATGGCGACAGAAGCGTTTACTTTCGCTATCCTGTCCACGAGAGTCTCGGCGCCTGTTACATAAACGGTCTGACTGCTGCTTTCAACAACATAAGGTTCTTCGTCAGTTCCCGCTTCTCCGTTTATAACCACGTCTATATCTTTTTCCGCGGTCACCAGCTTGTCAACTGTTACCGTGATCTTTTCTTCACTCAGCCTGTCTATCTCCACGTTATCGGGTCCGCTCACCACAAGTCTTGCCGTGTTTTCGCCTTCTCTGAAGCCTTCTACGTCACATGTTACGGTAAAATCGCCCGGTTCGGCCCGGTTTACATCGTTCCGGCGGCCGTTTATGTGAATGCTGACGGTCTGTACGCTGCTCTGGTATATGGTCAGCCCTTCGGCTTCGAGAGCGTCCTGATTGGTAAACGTTACCGGAATGTCCCTGATAGTGGATGTCGTGTCGGGATTAACGTCTCCCAGCACAAAAGCCCAGAGGGCTATTGCCACGAGAATCGCCAGGATAATATTGAACTTTTTACTTTTCAGCATTCTTATCACCCCTGTTGAAAACTCTGCTCAGCTTCTCCTGGAACATACCTCTGGAATCACCCTGAAGATAAAGGTCCAGCAGAGTCTTTTCGATCCGCTTCGCTTCCAGAAATCTTGTCAGCTCACCGTTCTGAGCGAGGGATATTACTCCCGTTTCTTCGGAAACAATTATGACAAGCGCGTCGGAATTCTCCGTTATGCCTATACCCGCGCGGTGACGGGTACCCAGTTCTTTGCTCAGTTCTTTATTCTGCGTCAGAGGCAGCACGCAGCCTGCCGCGTAAAGTCTGTCTCCACGCAAAATCAGGGCTCCGTCGTGGAGCGGTGCCCCTTCGTAGAATATATTTCCGATCATCTCCGCCGAAATATAGGCGTCAATGACGGTTCCCGTCTCAACTATGTCGTTGAGGGTTATTTCTTTTTCTATGACTATGAGCGCTCCCGTCCTTGAAGATGACATGGTCTCGATAGCTCTTACTATCTCTGTCACCATTCGCTTGGCTTCTTCTTTGTCGATGTCTCCCATGATGTTGGAGAATCTGTTCCTCCCCAGATGTTCAAGCGCCCGGCGCAGTTCCGGCTGAAATATCACCACGATGGCTATCAGCCCCACGGACAGCAGTCCCGAAAGTATCCAGTGAAGGGTATACAGATGAATAAAGTCCGACAGGATCGTAAATATGACCAGTACCAGCAGCCCTTTTGCCAGCTG
>UMHQ01049303.1_pt1 | contig 10267 bp, 8 predicted proteins | sample 1965531 | NCBI WGS metagenome assembly UMHQ01 (sample SAMEA4836098, study PRJEB28245) | human gut metagenome | biome: gut microbiome; material: fecal sample | place: Denmark | collected 2008
CCGCCATGTGGGGTCAGCCGGCTGTAGCTGTCACGGATCATGGCGTGGTACAGGCTTTCCCTGACGCCGCTAAGGCTGCGGACGATCTAAAAAAGAAGAAAAATATAGATATCAAAGTCATCTACGGCATGGAAGGCTACGTATTCGATGACGATGGTCTTAAAGACGATGAAGGAAACATAGATTACAAGAGCAGGCCGACAAATCATATAATACTGCTGGCGGCTACTCAGGAGGGGATGAAGAACCTTTACAGGCTGGTATCATTATCCCATCTTAAATATTTTTATAAGAGACCGAGACTGCCGAAGTCAGTCATACAGGCTCACAGAGAAGGGCTGATCATCGGTTCTGCCTGCGAGGCGGGAGAGCTCTATCAGGCTTTTTATCATCAGAAATCTTCCGATGAGATACGCCGCATAGCTGAATTTTATGACTATTTTGAAATACAGCCCCTGATAAATAACCGCTTTCTTACCGAGGACAGGACGGAAGGCGGCAAATACCCTGACAGGCGCAGGCTGACAAACGATGATCTTATGGACATAAACCGCCGGATAGTCCTGCTGGGCGAGGAAACGGGAAAGCCGGTAGTGGCCACGACCGACGCCCATTACGACCGTGACACCTCCGCCATATACAGAAATATCATCATGGCGGGTCAGGGTTACAGGGACGCTGAAAACGGGCAGGGACTGTATCTGCGGACTACCGACGAGATGATGGAAGAGTTTGCTTATCTGGGAGAAGAGAGAGCCCGCAGGGTAGTAATTGAAAACACCAATCTCATCGCGGACCGCATAGGCAGACTGCTGCCTGTACCAAAGGGCAAATTCCCTCCTAAGATAGACGGGGCTGAAGAAAAACTGCGCCGCACATGTATGGAAAAAGCTCACGCCGTTTACGGCGATCCCCTGCCCGAACGCATAGGACAGAGGCTGGAAAAAGAACTCAGCTCCATAATAAACAACGGCTACGCCGTAATGTATGTTTCGGCGCAGATGCTTGTCAATAAGTCTATGGAGGACGGATACCTTGTAGGATCAAGGGGATCTGTAGGATCTTCTCTTGCCGCGACCATGGCCGGGATAACGGAGGTAAACCCTCTCGAACCGCATTATATCTGTCCTGAATGTAAACATCTCGAATGGGGAGATATGGAAAAATACGACTGCGGGATCGACATGCCGCCGAAAGAATGTCCTGTATGCGGAGCGCAGATGAACCGGGACGGGTTTACGATCCCGTTTGCGACATTCCTCGGGTTTGACGGAGATAAGGAACCGGATATAGACCTTAACTTCGCCGGAGAATATCAGCCTGTGGCTCACAGATATGTGGGCGCGATCTTCGGAGAAAAAAATGTGTTCAAGGCGGGCACTGTGGGCACCATCGCCGAAAAGACCGCCTACGGCTATGTACGCAAATTCTACGAAGAACAGGGTATACCCATAAACAAATACGAAGCCGACAGGCTCACCAACCACTGCACCGGAGTCAAAAGGACCACCGGGCAGCACCCGGGCGGTATCGTCATAGTGCCTGATGACCATGAGATATACGAGTTCTGCCCGATACAGCATCCGGCCAACGACGTCAATTCGGACATAGTCACGACTCACTTTGATTATCACAAGATTGACCAGAACCTGCTCAAACTTGATATACTCGGTCATAACGTGCCGTCGATGATAAGACAGCTTCAGGACATGACGGGAGTTGACCCCCTCACGGTGCCGCTGACAGACAGAAAAGTGCTTAGCATCTTTAACGGCACTGAGGCTCTGGATATAAAAGATCCCGACTATAAATTCACTCACGGATCTTATGCCATTCCGGAGTTCGGAACTTCTTTTGTAAGGCAGATGCTCGATGACATCAAGCCCGAAAGGTTTGCCGACCTTGTGAGGATCTCGGGATTCTCTCACGGTACCGACGTGTGGCTCAACAATGCTCAGGATTATATTAAAGACGGGACAGCTACAATGAGCGAAGTGATCTCCACCCGCGACGACATAATGAACTACCTCCGCCTTAAGGGGATAGAAGACAAGACCGCATTTCAGATCATGGAAGACGTGAGAAAGAACCGTCCTCTCAAAGAAGAGCAGATAAACATCATGACAGAACACGGTGTTCCTCAGTGGTATATAGATTCGTGCATAAAGATCCAGTACATGTTCCCGAGGGCTCACGCTGTGGCTTATACGATGATGTCTTTCCGCATGGCATGGTACAAGGTATATTACCCGCTGGAGTTTTACGCTACATATTTTACCAGCGTGGCGGCGGATTTTGACGCTGACACCATACTCAAAGGACCGGACGCCATTCAGGAAAAAATCCGTCTCGTAAGCGCCCGCGGTCAGGAAGCCACCGCCAAGGAAAAAGATGAAGTCACCGTATTTGAAGTGGCTTATGAGATGTATTCCAGAGGATTTGAATTCAAAGATATGACTCTGGGAGAATCGGAAGCGGTACGTTTTGGAATTTCAGACGGCAAAGTGCTCCTGCCTTTTGTGGCGCTTGCCGGTATGGGAGAGACCGCCGCCAGATCTTTCGTTGAGGAGTATGAAAAAAAACCTTACGAGACCATTGAAGAGATAATGAAAAGAGCTAAGATCAACAAATCTTCGATAGAAGCTCTCAAAGCAAGAGGCGTGCTGAAAGGTCTGCCGGAAACCGACCAGCTCAGCTTTTTCTGAAAACAGGTAAACCAACAAGAGGCTGTCCGTGAAAATCTGCCGGACAGCCTCTTTACGCGGCATGAAATTTCAGCCGCGTACTTCGTCGATTCCTCTGTTTGCCAGCTCGTCGGCAAGATGATTCATTTCGGTGATGTATATGAAGTCTTCATAAGAAAATGAACTGCCGTTCCATCCGAGAAACTTCTCATAGAGGGCGGTCAGGGAAGAACTTTCGGGAAGACTTCCGCCGGCTGTTTTCGGCAGGGAAACATGTCCCTTTACACGATAAAAGGTCACGTCGTTTTTCTTTACGAGGGAGAGCAGTTCTTTCCAGAGTTCCTGATTTTCCACAGATTTATGGGCGGCGTTGCGCCATTTGTTCTTTTCCCATGATTCGTACCATTTTTCTCTGAAGCAGTTGCTGACGTAAGCGCTGTCCGAAAAAACATGTACGGTAAGGCCGTCTTTTTTGAGGGCCCTGAAAGCTTCAATTACGGCGGTCAGTTCCATCCTGTTGTTTGTGGTGTCGGCCTGTCCTCCCCATAGTTCTTTACGGTGACCTGCCGTCTCAAGCACGGCGCCCCAGCCGCCGTAATTTTTTTCCTGCTGATTACCTGAGCAGGCTCCGTCTGTATATATCCTTATGATATCCATAAAAACCTCCGACTGTGATTACTGTTATTTATTATGACTTATTTCAGGTGATTTTACAACGAAAAAGTGGTATAATTCCAAAGTACGGTAAAAAACACGGGAGAAATGATATATGAATTTGGGAATATGTACCATGGCAAGCAGCAGCAAGGGAAACTGCTGCCTGATAAAAAGCGACAGCACATGCGTTTTGCTTGACGCGGGATTTCCGGCGGGCAAAACTGCTGAAGATCTGGGGATACTGGGATTGAAGTTCAGAGACATAGACGCCGTCCTGCTTACTCACGAACATACGGATCATATACGCAGTGCCGCTGCCATAAGAAGCAGGGCTCAGAACGCGCCGTTTATTGCCACTAAAGGAACGGCGGACCGGGTGAGAGCGGGCGGAGACAGATTTTCAGAAGATATGTTCAGAACCGTTTCCGCGGGAGAAACGTTTACGGTAGGTGATATACATATCACGGCGGTGGAAACTTCTCACGACGCCAGCGAGCCGGTGGCATATATATTCAGCCGCAACGGCAAAAAGATCTCCGTTGTCACGGATACCGGGGTTATGACGCCGGAACTTACCCGGGCGGTAAGCGACTCGGATATCCTTGTCATTGAAGCCAATCACGAGGAGAATATCCTGCTGTACGGCAAATATCCTTACAGTGTCAAGCGCAGGATCCTCAGCGACAGAGGCCATCTCTCCAATGAGGCCGCCGGATACTGCATACGTGACATGATAAAGACCATGAAGTCGCCTAAAATTCCCTATGTCATTCTCGCTCACCTGAGCAGAGAAAACAATACGCCTCAGCAGGCGATCCTCACAGTGAGGAATATTTTAGAAGAAGCCGGCCTTTATGTGGGCAGGCATCTGAGACTTGAAGTGGCAGACCCGGAAGAAATGGGCAATTTTGTCGCCGTATAAGGAGCCGTTATGAAAATACAGATAATCTGCATAGGAAAATTAAAAGAAAAATACTGGACCGCTGCGGCGGAAGAATATGTAAAACGCCTTTCCCGTTATTGCGACGTTCAGATAACCGAGCTAAAAGAGGCCCGGCTGCCGGACAAAGCGTCGGAGGCGGAAGAACAGCAGGTAATAGAAGAGGAAGGATCTTCAATTCTCAAAAATATAAAAGACGGCAGCTATGTTATTTCTCTGGAAATAAAGGGAGACGCGATTTCTTCTGAAGAACTGGCGCAAAAGATGAACAGGCTCATGACAGGCGGGAAAAGCCATGTTACCTTTATAATCGGCGGAAGCCTCGGACTCAGCGGCAGAGTAAGCGGCAGAGCGGATATGAAACTTTCTTTTTCAAAGATGACATTTCCCCATCAGATGATGAGGATCATATTGCTTGAACAGATATACCGAAGTTTTAAAATAATCAGTAACGAGACTTATCACAAGTGAATGGCAGGCTGTAAAACGCAGGGAGGGACAGAGATCCTTTCCGGCGTTTTTGTTTTTTGCGATTTTTTTATAAAATGATGTAAAAAAATATTGCATTTTCGCACAAAATGCGTTACAGTTTAGTTATTCACAAACATAAGTAAAAAATGTTTATAAAAGGAGATGATCCAATGCAGTTCAAAGAACTTACCGTTGAAGAACTGACGAGAGGTTACATTCGTTCAGAGGAAAAAGACGCGTATATCTGCATATTTTGCGGTGAAACTTTCAGCGAAGGCATCATCTTTAAAAAGGGCGAAAGATTTGTCACGGCGCAGAGAGCCGTGAAAGAGCATGTGGCCGAAGAACACGGAGGAGCGTTTAACGGTCTTATTGACCTGGACAAGCAGATAAGCGGACTTTCCGATATACAAAAAAATATACTCAGAGGCCTTTATGAAGAAAAGGACAATAAGACTCTCGGACACGAGATGGGTATAAGCGACGCCACGGTCAGAACTCACAAATTCAATATACAGAAGATGAAAAGGGAAGCCCGGATATTGCTGGCGATCCTTGAAAATATAGAGAACGAAAATTTAAAGAACGAACGCGCCGTCATTGAAGAGCAGCTTAACAAAGACGCTGCCGGGCAGAGGCACGGAACGGACGACCTTTCCGTGGAAAGATCTCTGACAGGCAACAGCCTTCACCCGTTCTTTACTCAGTTTTATCTGAAATAAGGAGGAAATATCATGAAACATTATCCTCTTTACGAAAGCAGTCTCAAAGAGCTGAAAGACCTGATCGGCAGAGCCGAATACCTCAAATACACCCTCGGCTCGCTCATTTACTGGGACAAGATAACATATATGCCGCCCAAGGGCATAGACTACAGGACGAAAGTCATGTCTTTCCTGGCGGACGAGCAGTACAGGCTGGTGGGAGACCGGAGGTTCCGCGAACTGGTGGATTATTTTGACGGACACCCTGAAAACGACAGAATCACCAACGCGATGATAAGACGTATAAGGCGAAACTCGAAGTTTTCAGCCTCTGTGCCTGAAGACGAGTACGGCAGATATATCGAGCTGATCGCAATCTCAGAACAGGTGTGGGAAAAAGCCAGAGAAGAAAACGACTTTGAACTTTTCAGACCGTATCTTGAAGAGATATTCTCCACTTTTCGCAGGTTTGCCTCTTACTGGGGCGACGGAGATCCTTATGACGCTCTTATGGGATACTATGAAGAAGATCTTACCGTAAAGAGGACGGATCAGCTCGTTTCAGAGATAAAACCATTTCTGACAGAAGCGGTGGCTTCCGTGAGCCCGGAAAAAAACAGCAGCCGTGAAAGGCTGAGCGTGCCGCCGGCGGACAGATATAAACAGGAGAAACTCTGGACGAATATACTCGGAAAGATCGGCTTTGATTTTGAAGCCGGCCGTGTGGACACAGGCGCTCATCCTACGATACTCGCCAATTCGCCTGATGACGTCCGCATCGTAAATTCGTACAGAGAAGATGATTTCAGGTTCGGACTGTTTAACGTTCTCCATTCCGGAGGAAAGGGAATATATCAGCAGTCCATAAGCCGAGAGCTTCTGGGGACTTTTCTCGCTGAACCGTCATCCTTTGCCATGGAAGAAGCCATAGGGCGGTTTTACGAAAATATAATCGGCAGGAGCCGCGGGTTCATAGAATATTTTTACAATGATACCTGCCGCGGCATCGGAGCAGGGAAATATTCACCTGAGGAAATATTTGAAGACGCCAATGTGGCGCGCCCGTCGCCAATACGCATGGAAGCTGATGAATTTACTTATCTTCTTCATGTCATAATAAGATACGAGATAGAAAAAGATGTAATCGGAGGCGGACTCAAAGTAAAGGACATACCCGGGGTATGGAATGAAAAGTACCGGGAATACCTCGGCGTTACACCGGCTGATGACGGTGAAGGAGTTTTGCAGGATATTCACTGGGCAGGCGGTTATGTCGGATATTTTCCGTCATATATAATCGCCAATCTGGCGGCCGCGCAGTTTAAGGCCTCCATGGAAAAAGAGACCGGAGATCTTGACGGTCTGCTCGGAAAAGGCCGGTTTGATATTGTAAAAAGGTGGTTCAGCGACAATATATTTAAGTGGGGATCCGTATACAGCACGCGGGAACTTATAGAAAAAGCCACCGGAGAGCCCCTGAAGGCAGAATACTACATTGATTACTTACGGAATAAATTTTCCGAAGTATATAAATCCGATCACACACAAAAGATTAAGGAGGAAAAACGATGAATAAACTTTCGCAAAAACTCGGATTGAGCGAAAAACTCTCAAAGAACTTTTTCGCGATAATAGTCGTAGCTTTTGGCGGAGCCATTATTTACGGACTCCCGTATTTCAGATACGACTACTATGACGCTTATCTTGAGGTCTATAATCTGACTGACTCTCAGATGGGTGTATTCGGAAGTATCCTGGGTGTATTTGGTATGATATCTTATTTATTCGGCGGTATAGTGGCCGACAGATTTTCAACCAGGACCATACTTACCGTTTCTCTCATAGGAACAGGTCTGGGCGGATTTGTACATCTGCTGCCGCTCAATTATACTCAGCTGCTGTGCCTGTACGCTTTCTGGGGCATAAGCTCACTGTTCGCGTTCTGGCCTTGCTGTGTAAAAGCTGTCCGCATTCTTTCGGGACACGGCGGACAGGGCAAAGCGTTCGGTTTCTTTGAAGGCGGACGCGGCATCGGCGCGGCTCTCATGGCCTCCGGAGCTGTACTGGCGTTCAAACTGGGATCAGGAGCCATTGAAGATCAGATAGCAGGTATGAAAGCCGCTATCATATTCTATTCCGTACTCACTATCCTCATGGGCGTACTGTCTTTCTTCTTTGTAAAAGACGACAAGATGGAAAAGAGTGACAGAGTTACATTCAAGGGTATCGGAGAACTGCTCAGAATGCCTGCCGTATGGATCATCAGCATGGTAACTTTCTGCAACTATGTGTTCACTCAGATGTATTATTATCTGACACCGTACATGACAGAACTTCTGGGAGCCGCTGTAGTAGCCGGAGCTTTCCTCGCTTCTTCAAGAAGATGGTTCTCGCTGTTTGGTAATGTAGGCGGCGGATTTATCACCGATAAGGTGGGAACAGGCAGAATGCTGCTCATATCTTTCCTGGTAATGGCTGCCGGAGTAGTGGTTATAATGATGCTCCCGCTTGATCCGTCAAGCACTACTATCTTTGTGATCCTGTACATCATCATCTACATTTTCTACAATGTAAACTACGCGATGACATGGGCCATGATGGATGAGGGCGCCATACCTGAAAGACTTTCGGGAAGCGCCGCGGGTATAATTTCAACTATCGGATATCTGCCTGAGATTTTCTGCTCACTGCTGGCGGGAAACTGGCTGGAAAACGATCCGGGAGTAGGCGGATACAGAACTATCTTTACTTTCCTGACTGTAATGCTGCTTATCGGCGCAGTTTTCGTACTGATCTGGATGAAATATCTCCAAAAGATCAGGAAGAAACAGGCCGAAATAGAATCGAAAGAAGCATAGAGCGATGAAGATTGAAAATAAGACAGAATGTATATTTGAAAAAGTATATATTGAAACTCCTGTCGACACCGACAGAGACGGCAAGGCTGATCTGATAGCCGCGTATATCAGACGTCCCGCCTCTACTCTTGACGGAGAGAAGGTCCCTGCCGTACTGGTCGCAAACCCGTATCTGATGACGTGCAACGAAGACTGGTATGTACCTCACGATGTAAACAGGGAGGTCAGAGTATACCCTCAGCAGGATATAACAGAAGATGACGTCAGGTTTGACTTTTCCGCGCCTCTGTGTCTTGCGGCCGGCAGCTTCCGCACTCCGGCCGGAGAGGCAAAAACGGCCATAGTGCCTGAAGACGTGGAATTTGAATGTATTTCTGATCTTTACAGATACCTCAACCAGAAAGGCTACGCTTCCGTCTTCTGCGGCGGTCTGGGTACAAGAGGATCTGAAGGGTACACACTGACCGGTTCGAGAGAAGAAGTCATGGCGTTTAAATCAGTCATTGACTGGCTCAACGGACGCTGCCGCGCTTTTACAAACAAGACTGACAATATCCAGATCAAAGCGGACTGGTGTACCGGCAATGTGGCCATGTCTGCCAAGTCATATCTGGGAACCATGTGCATAGGCGTTGCCGCCACCGGGGTAGAGGGACTCAAAGCGATCATTCCGGAAGCAGGCATAAGCAACTGGTACGACTATTACAGATCCGGAGGACTCAACGTACCGGCTCTTGAATGGCAGGGGGACGACCTTGACATATTGGCGAAATACTGTTTCAGCAGAGCCAAGGACGCGGATGATTATGCCGCGGTTAAAGACGGATATGCGGAGGCTCACGCTGCTCTTGTCGCCGGGGAAGACAGAGATTCTGCCAATTACAACAGGTTCTGGGATGAGCGCAACTATCTCAACCAGATAGATAACTTTAAGGCCGCCGTATTTATCATACACGGACTCAACGACTGGAACGTAAAGACCAATCAGTGCCTTCCGCTGTTCAGAGCTCTGGAAGAACACGGAATTGACAGAAAAATACTGCTCCATCAGGGCGAGCATATATATGTTTACGATCTTGAAGGCGCGGGAGTCCTCGGCATGGTAGAAAGGTGGCTGGATCATTACCTCAAAGGTGAGGATAACGGTGTGGAAAAAGAACCGAAAGTCCTTGTGGAAAGCAATACGGATCAGAGCCTGTGGCTTGCTTCAGATACGTGGCCGCCGAAGTCGATGGAATATGTAAAGTTCCCCGTATCTTCGGAGGGGAAATCTGTAATCCGTGATGATCTTTCAGCTACTGTCTATGACAGAGAAAAAGATAATCAGAAGGAATGGCTCGACGAACTGGTGCTCAGCGAAGATGAAAGCTACAGGAACCGGTTGAAATGGACGTGGGATACAGGCAGTGAAAAGCCGGTACGTATCGCCGGGTCTGTAAGGGTGAGCTTTGAGGCAGCCATAGATAAAAAGACCGCTATCCTCAGCGCGATGCTCGTCGATATCGGCGAAGAACGCCGCATAACAGCCGAGCAGATACCGTCAGAGGGAAAAGAGGAAGGAACTTTCCGCTTCGGCCTCGAAGAGACGCCGTCGAAGTACAAAGTCATATCGAGAGGATGGCTGAATGCTCAGAACAGATCATGTCTGTGGAGCAAGGAAGAAATAGCGCCGGGCAGATCATATAAATATGAAATAGATATGGTACCTACAGACCATACTCTTGCGCCGGGACACAGACTTGCGCTTATAATCTACGGCATTGACGCTCAGCAGACTCAGAGACCTGAAACCGTAACGGAAATAACAGTTGACACGGACAAGACAGAAGTTCTCGTTCCTTTTGTAAAACAGTGAAACTGATATTGCCAAAAACTCCCGCCGGGTACCGCCGGCGGGAGTTTGATAGTGCAGACAAACCTCAGACAATTTTCACGAGTTGCCTGGGGTTTTCA
>UMHQ01022508.1_pt1 | contig 10256 bp, 8 predicted proteins | sample 1965531 | NCBI WGS metagenome assembly UMHQ01 (sample SAMEA4836098, study PRJEB28245) | human gut metagenome | biome: gut microbiome; material: fecal sample | place: Denmark | collected 2008
AATTCACCCGGTTCAGAAAATGTACCTATGGGAACCATCAGAAGTCGTGTCCTTTTTTGTGGATTCCGCGGGCCAAGGCCCGCTCCGCTCCTCGGGATTTCAATGCTCGGGGCGGCAGAGCCGCCCCTGCGCCAAGGTTTTCGCCTACGGCGAAAACGCTTGTGCGGCGCACTCGCGCCGCGGCCCATAAGGGCCGTTGAATGGTTCTGTTTCTCGCTCCTGTGCGGTTCTGTCTGCCTGGGAGAACTCACCGCCGCACCCACTTGCCGAAGAAGGTCTTTTTGTAGCGCCGCAGCTCCTCCTTGGCCTCGGCATGGTCGCCGGCCTTCTGGAGGTACTCCACGCCCTTTGGAATGTCCTCCGGGCCGCCCAGCCCCCGGGCATAGAGATATCCCAGAAGGTAAAAGGCGTTTCTGTTGTCCCAGTCTACCATCTCCAAAAACTTTCGGGCCTGAACGTAGTCCTGCTGGGTCCCCCGGCCGTGGGCGCAGCAGGCCCCCAGGTAGTAGGCCCCCCAGTTGCTGCTGGTGTCCTGGTCATAGGCCCACTTGAGCAGCTGGAAGGCCTTGGCATAGTCCTGCTCCACCCCATCGCCGTTGTAGTAGAAGGCCCCCAGCCGGTTGGCCGGGCCGATTTTGGACTGGATGGGGGCAGCCAGCGCCCGCTGGTAGTAGTCGGCGGCCCGCCGGACGTCCTTCTCCACGCCCCTCCCCAGCTCATAGGACCAGCCCGCCATGAAAAAGGCCCGGGGCTCCCCCAGCTCCGCCGAGCGCCGGTAGAGGGGCAGCCCCTCATCATCCTTTTTTTCATCGATGAGGGTGTAGGCATAGAAGTACATCGCGTCCGGATAGCCCTTTTCCGCCCCATAGCGCTCTACCTCCCGCTCCTGCTCCGGCCGGGGAGAGATCAGGCCCTGTTTCCCGTTTCGGTAAAAATTGCCCAGGTTGAGGCCGGCCAGGGAGACCCCGTTCCGATAGGCACGCCACAGCCAGTCCTCGCACTTGGCGTAGTTTTCCCGCAGATAGCTCTGAACGGCGTCGTCGCTGTCAAAATCCTCCCGAGTCCTCCCCTGGATTGCTGCAAAATCTCCCCAGAAGTACACGTTGCCGATGAGCATCTGGCAAAAAGGCTCCCCATGCTCCGCCTTGTCCTGCACCGTGTCAAAGGCCTCCTGGAGGCTCAGGGGCATGGCCTGGGCCAGCTGCCGGTCCATCACCCCGCTGCGCAGGGACAGCAGCGTCCCCATGGCGCTGCCCCCCAGCACCGAGCGGCGCATGAGCTCGTCCCCAGCCCTGTCATCCACGGGGAAGCCGTGTCCCGGCCAGGTGTACTCCGGGCCGTACAGGCACCGGGCCAGCAGACAGCAGGCGTCCGCGTCCCCCTCCTGTATCGCCTGCTGAAGCAGCTGGAAGCCCTCCCGCCCCCGTCCGGCAGCCAAGTCATAGTAGATGTATTTCAGGGCCGTCTCCACCCTGTCGCTGAAAAAACGTCCCATGGGCATGTCCTCCTGTGATGATTTTGAGTCGTTTATTGACTGAAATGTGTTTTAGCTGTGCGTTGTCAAGCCAGGCCACTCTTTTCTCAGAATGGCGTACTGATATGTGTTTTCATAGCGGGGTGTTCCGTCAGGGTTGTTGACGAAGGAGACAAATTCCTGAAACAAGCCCTCCCGGCGCATGCCGAGCTTCTCACACAACAGCTGACTGGATTGGTTATCGTCCTCCACATAGGCATAAATACGCCTTGCGTCCTTTTGGCGGAACAGATAATCAAAGAAGGCGCGGGCAGCCTCAAACGCATAGCCCCTCCCTTGATAATCTGCGTTCAGCATCCAGCAGGGGCTGAATGTGTCGCGGACGGCAGTTTCATCTGCATGGGGCTCGCCTGCCTCCGGATATGCGTCGATCTCGCCGATCACTTTGCCCGAGTCTTTCAGCGTGATTGCAAAATAATACTCAGTTTCGCTGCTGCGTTTTTTCATTTCCTCCTTCGCTGCATCAAGCGAATTCAGCCTCATGCTGGCGAAACAGTTCACAACCGGTTCGCTCAGGTATGCGTATACATCCTCTGCGTCGCTCTCTGCAAAGGGCCGCAAAATCAATCGTTCCGTTTCAAGAATCATATCCGATCTCCTTTTGGTCCTCAGCTCCGCGTTTCTCCACATGCTCCATTCTGCACCTCCTGGAAGTCAGAGACATTCACTGGCCTGTGATCGTATGCGTCGGAGAAGTATTTTGTGGCTTCCTGCACATCCGGCACCACCCGCTCCCACAGGCAGGAACCATTGGGGGAAGAACAGCCGATCTCCACCGCATACTTGCCCGCATCCGGCCCCTGGCTGGCGACGGCGCACTGGATAAACCAGTAGTTTTCCAGGTTCTGAGGGGCCTTCTGCTCCAGAATCAAAAAACTGTCCGGATCTGGGACCAGTTCCCGTAGCTCCTCCTCAATGTCCTGCCAGGATGGATCAGCGGTGCTGCCGGCATACCCGCCCACGGTCAGGGTCCAGGGCCAGTCCGGATGGGGCTGGGGCGGAGCAGGGGAGGTGGTCCGGCCTTGACGCTCCATCACCGGCCGCCAGGTGCGGCCGGAGCGCTCCATGTAGGTCCAGCCGTCCAGAGCGGGGCTCTCTCCCCGCAGCCAGCCCCGCAGCACCGTCTCCGCCTCGCCGGCGGAGAGGTCCCGGGTCCAGGCGTACTGCCCAGACACGTTTGGCGTACCGGAATACTCCTCTATCAGAATGCGGGTAGGCTGTGCCGTGCCGCCGGCCAGGCAGACCAGACGGCTGAAGGTGCGTCCCTGCCCCTGGAAGGGGACGCCGGGCAACAGCTGGAACGGAGCAGTCTCTCCGGTCTGATCGGGCTGCCGCAGCAGTTGATGGATGGTGTCCCAGGTGATGCGGGAAGTCACCGAGCCGTCGGGCAGGGTGAGCACCTGATTCTGAGCCCGCTGCTCCTGCTCCCGGCGGTTCTGCTCCTCAAACTGCGCCGCCCGATTCCGGTAGGCGCGCTCCTGGGCGTACTGCTGCTCCTCCTCCTTGGCGTAAATCAGGTCGTTGTACTCCCTGGAGTTGTATTCCCCGAAGACTGCGGCGGGGACACGCCGACGCAGGCAGTCCATGGCTTCCTCCACCTCCCGCTTTGACTTGAGAGAGGTGACCTGCTGCTGCCGGCGGTTATCCACGATCCAGATCTCATAGAGGTATGTAACCTGGGTGCGCTTTCCGGCATGGCGGGTGTGCCGCTCCACACGGCTGAACACGCCCCGGATGCGGGGGATGGAGGACGCCTCGTCTCCCAACACCCATTCCCTGCCGATTCCCAGCTTGCCGCACCACTGGCCGTTTTGTTTCAGATCCTGATCCACCATGGCAAAGAGCTCCTTGACCGGGGGGGCCTCCTCGGGATAAGGGAGCTGATCCCGGATGGACTGGGCCAGGGCGCTCTTTTCCGGGTGCAGGGCGTCCCGCAGGCTCCGGTAGGCCAGAAAGAGCCCCACCAGAATCGCTCCGGTCCCCGCCACGGGGATCAGGTAATAGCCGAAGCTGATCTTCTCCTTGAGCCGCTCCACCTCATAGGGCATGGTCTCGGCCACCGCGAAGAACCAGATGGCCAGACCGCCGCCCACGGCCAAGAGAGCGGCCGGGATCAGTCCGATCAGCCGCCCCCGGGTGCGCTGGAGGCAGTAGCCCTCCTCCGGGCCGTCGGGCTGCTGCTTCTTGTTCCACCACATAATCAGGAGGATCAGGGGGATGGCAAAGATGCGCAGCGCTACCACCAGAAGTACGTAGACGATGACATTCCAGGGCCATTTGAGATAAAAGCGCTTTTTGGACGTTTCCTTCGGCTCCATGATATTGATCCCTCCGTATTCCAAAATGACGGTATTCCCCTCCGGCGTGTGACAAGGGGCACGGCTTCATCCGATCAAAAAAATCCGGAAGATGCCCTAATATTTTGCCTCTTTCATTGTACCACGAGTTTCATAGGGATGGGAATACCGCACTGTGTCATTTGGAGAGCTTTTATGTCTGAAGGGGGCTCCGCAGGACCGTGGAGAGAGGGAAGTGCATGGGGAAAATAAAAGAGGTGCACGCCCCTGGTCGTGCACCTCTTCGTTTTGAGAAAAAATGAGCTGGAATATCGAAAGACATCCTCCAGGCAGCCCGCCCCGGAAGGGCCCTGCATTTTGTCTGCTCAGTCCGGCTCCTGCAGGGCATCGCCGCTCACAGACAGCTTCAGCAGGCTGCCGGTCCGGGGGGGCAGGGTGAGCACATGCCCCTGGGCGGAAATTTGAAACCGGGCCGCCCCCAAGAGGAGCTCGATGCGCTCCGCGTCCTCCAGACGCAGCTCGGCGGACTCGCCGCCGGTGTTGAAGGCGGCCAGGATGGTCTCTCCCTCCGCCGACCGGGTGAAGGCCAGCAGGGGACCCTGGGCCGCCCGGTAGCGGATGTCTCCCCGGCACAGGGCGGGGGACTCCTGCCGCAGGTGGCCCAGGCGGGTGAACCAGCCCAGCAGTTCATAGTCCTCCCGTCCCCAGGGGAAGGTGCGGCGGTTGAAGGGGTCCTCAAAGCCCTCCATCCCCGCCTCATCCCCGTAGTACACGGTGGGGGAGCCGGGGAAGGCGAACAGCAGGGTGGCCCCCAGCTTCAGCAGCTCCTTGCCCCGGCGGCGCTGGTCGGCCTCCATGCGGAAGCTGGCCCGCCACTCCCGGGAGCGCTCCCGGCACTCGCTGCCCACCCCCAGGAGGGTGAGGATACGGGGGGTGTCGTGGGTGCCCAGGGAATTCATGGCCGAGTAGTAGGCGAAGGGGGGATAGTTTTCCCGCAGGGTCTCCATGGTCTCCATGAAGTCCGCCGCGTCGCCCCCCCGCAGGTAGTCCAGGGCGGCCCCCCGGAAGGGGTAGTTCATCAGGCCGTCGCAGTGTCTGCCCAGGATGTGCTTCCGGCGCACCCCGTAGGCCACCTTGGTAGAGCCGTCCTCCCACACCTCTCCGATGACTACCGCGTCGGGTTTCTCCGCCCGGGCGGCGGCGTGGACCCCAGCCACGAAGTCGTCGGGGAGCTCGTCGGCCACGTCCAGCCGCCAGCCGTCCGCACCCGCCCGAAGCCACCGCCGGACCACCGAGTCCTCCCCGCCGAAGATGAATTCCCGGTAAGCGGGGTCGTGCTCGTTCATGGAGGGCAGGGAGTAGATGCCCCACCAGCTCTCGTACTGGTCTGGCCACTGATAGAAGTTGTACCAGGAGTAGTAGGGGGAGTCCTGGCTCTGGTGGGCCCCCAGCTCCGGGTAGAAGCCGTCCCCGTTGAAATAGCGGCTCACAAATCCGGTGTGGTTGAACACCCCGTCCAGCATCACCCGCATCCCCAGCTGGTGGGCCTTTTGGCACAGGCGGGAGAAGTCCTCCTCGGTGCCCAGCATGGGGTCGATGGAGCGGTAGTCGGCGGTGCCGTACCGGTGGTTCTCCGCTGCCTCAAAGATGGGGCAGAAGTACAGGGTGCGCACCCCCAGGCTGTGGAGGTAATCCAGCTTTTCCTCCACCCCCTGCAGGCTGCCCCCGAAGAAGTCCCGGTTGCGGATCTCCCCGCTGTGGTCGGGGCGGTACTCCGGCTCGTCCTGCCAGGCGGCGTGGACCCACCGCCCCCCCACCATTCCCTTGGGATCGGGGACACGGAGACGGCGAAACCGGTCGGGGAAGATCTGATAAGTCATCCCCTCCCCAAACCAGGCAGGGACCGCCTCGCCGCCGTCGTACACAGTGAGCTGGAAGGGGCCCAGCTGCTCCCCCTTTTTGCCGTCCAGCCGCTCCAGGGTGAAGGTATACCACACCAGGCCCACATAGTCCACGGTATTCAGCACGCAGGTAAACACATCCCGGTCTCCGTCCAGGCCGGACCAGGGCATGGGAATCTCCACTGTCTCATCCGCCCGGAATTCAAAGCGGGCGGACAGGCGGGCCCAGGAGTAGCCCTCCGCCCGCGGGGGGCGCAGAGTCAGCGTTACCTTGGTCCCCGAGGCCACCGCCCCGTAGGGGGCCTTGTACCGGATGTCCCGGGAGTCAAAAATGGTTGGTCCTGTCATGGTATCACCTTAGTTTCTCGTTCTTCGTCCGGGCGGCCTGCGGCCGCCCCGGTGGCTGGCTCAGGAGTAGTGGTAGCTCCCGCCGCCGATGAACTCCCGCAGGAGGGAGTCCTTATCCACCAGCTCCGGGTCGATGGGCTCGAAGTACTGGAAGGCCTCAATGAGCTCCAGCAGCTCGGCGCGGCGCACATTCTCCTCGGGAACTGCCTGGAGGAGAGGGAGGGCGTAGTTCTTCATCACTGACACCTCATAGGGGAGGGAGGAGTCGAAAATGATGTCCGCCCGGTTCTTGTAGGGGGAGATGTACAGCTTCTCCCCCCGGCGCACATTGGCCCACATCTCCAGGGTGTCCTCCACATCGGTGCCCCGGAAGTTGTAGTCCCGAACCGCCCGGCGGGTCAGGCGCATCCAGGTGCCCTTGAAGCGCAGGACGGAGCCTTCGTTCACATTGGAACGGGCGGAGATGTACAGCTTGGTGGCCTCCGGGTGGCGGCCGGCGATGTCGTCGTTGAGGGCGTGGATGCCCTCGAACACCACGATCTCATTTTTGCCCAGCTTCAGAGGAGTGGCCCGGCTGTCGTTGCGCATGTGCCGGGCAAACTCATACTTGGGAATGAAGATCTCCTCCCCGTGGGCCAGGGCAGTGAAGTGCCGGTCCAGCAGATCCATATCCAGGCACAGGGGGGACTCAAAGTCGATGTCCCCCTCCGGGGTCCGGGGGGCGGTGCGGGGATTGATGGTGTGAAAGTAGTTGTCCATTGCCACCGCGTGGGTGTTGACCCCCCGGCGCTGGAGCTCCTCGGCGATCTTCATGGCGGTGGTGGTCTTTCCGGAGCCGGAGGGGCCGGAGAGGAGCACGATGGGGCTGCGTTCCAGATTGGTGAGGATTTTATCCGCGGCCAGGGACACCCGCTGGGCGTAGTTGTCGTCGCACTCGGCCAGAAACTCATGGACGTCCGTCTGGATGCGGCGGTTGATCTCCTGCAGTTGGTAAGCCATGGGAAAAACTCCTTTCTGTCAATCGGCTGTGTTCAAATCCGCGCTCTGGGCATTAAGCAGGGCCTAAGTCCGGTCCTGATAAAAGGCTGCGATTTCGTCCTTCTGGGCCAGAATCTTGTCCCGGGAGGTCAGGTAGTCGTGGGGGTACTTGGGGTTGGGCAGGCGGACGATCCGCCCGTTTTTCCGGTCCACCAGCTTGGTGACCCCGCCGCCCCCGATGGAGACCACCGTCTGCAGCTCCTCCATCATAATGATATTATAGACGCTCTCCTTGCCGGGGAGACACCAGCCCACGTTTTCCAGAGAGCCGGACATGTACTTCTGCCGGTACAGGTAGTAGGGCAGGTAACCTGCCCCCCGCAGGGTTTCCCGGGAGAAGTCCAGCATGCGGGCGGTCTCCTCACCGCTGGGGAGGGCACCGCCCTCCTCCATCAGCCGGGAACCCTTCTTCAGGGCCAGGGTGTGGACGGTGACGTTCTCCGGCTTCAGGGAGAGCACCCCCTCCAGGGAGCGGCGGAAGCCCTCAAAGGAGTCCCGGGGCAGGCCGGCGATCAGGTCCATATTGATGGAGTCAAAGCCCACCTCCCGGGCCAGGGCGTAGGCGTCCAGGATGTCCCGGGCGGAGTGTTTCCGTCCGATGGCGGCAAGCACCCCGTCCTCCAGGGTCTGGGGATTGATGGAGATGCGCTCCACCCCCTGGTCCCGTAACACCTCCAGCTTCTCCCGGGTGATGGTGTCGGGACGCCCCGCCTCTACGGTATATTCTACGCACCTCTCCAGGGGGAGATGTGCCCGGGCGGCGGAAAACAGCGTCTCCAGCTGTCCGGCGGACAGGGTGGTGGGGGTGCCGCCCCCCACATACAGGGAGTGGATGGACAGGCCGCTCTCCTTCAAAACCCGGCCGGTATATTTCACCTCCTCCAGCACCGCCGCCAGATAGGGCTCCACCAGCTTCAGGGTCCGGCCCACGTCGGCGGACACAAAGGAGCAGTAGGCGCACCGGGTGGGACAGAAGGGGATTCCGATGTACAGGGACACCTGGTCCTCCCGCACCGCCCGGTCCACCGCCAGGCTGGCCTGGGCGCAGTCCACCGCCAGCTTGGCCCGGAGAGGGGAGACCCGGTATTCCTCCTCCAGCTCCGACTGGGCCTGCTCCGGCGTGCCCCCCGCCAGCATGCAGCGGGTGGGCAGCTTCACCGGGCGCACCCCGGTGAGGGCCCCCCAGGGGGGCTCCTGGCCCAGCACGGCGGTCCCCGCCCGGTAAAAAGCCATCTTCAGAGCGTGCTGGAGGGTGTGGTACACCCGCTCCGGGGCCTCGTCCAAAAGGCGGCTCTCCACCTGGGTCTCGCCCCGGGCGGTCCCCTCGGGGCGGGTCACCCGGGCGGTCACCACCGTCCGGTCCGGGCCCCGGTCCAGGGCAAAGACCGCCTCGTTGTCGGAAGGGGCGTACCCCTCCGGGTACTCCGGGCGCTCCCCGGGGAACAGCATGAGCATCATCTGTTCCACCGAGTATTTATAGCGCTCCGGCTGCCAGTTGTAATTTTGAATTTGGAAATACAGCTTCATAACAGTACCACTTGAATTGTTTTTTGGGGAGTTTTGCCGCCTTCTTGTTTTTAAGCCTTCCCCCTTCAAGGGGGAAGGCTTATGAGGAAAGACGGCGAAACCCTGCAAAAAGGCTTACCCTCTCATAGCCTCCATCAAAAACGGATTATACCTCCGCTCCTGCTCCAGGGTGGAGGTCCGGTCGTGCCCGGGGCACACATGGAAGTCCCCCTCCAGCTCCCCCAGCCGCTTGAGGGAGGCCATGATCTGCTCATAGCTGCCCCCCCGCAGGTCGGTGCGGCCGCAGGAGCCGCAGAACAGAGTGTCGCCGGTAAAGAGCACGTCCCCCACCCGCAGGGTGACGGAGCCGAGGGAGTGCCCCGGGGTCTCCATCACCTGGATGGTGAGGGAACCCAGGGTGAGGGTGTCTCCCTCCTTGTAGTGTTTCAGGCCGGCCACCTGTCCGGCCAGCGGGTACAGGGTGGACCCGGCCCCGTTGGCGTCGGCCTGGTGGATATATACCTGGGCGTCCGGGAAGCGCTTCTTCAGATCGGGCACCCCGGTGGTGTGGTCGTAGTGGCCGTGGGTGAGGAGAATATACTCCACCTCCGCTCCGTCCTTCTGGAGCACCTGGGCGATCTTGTCCGCCTCGTCACCCGGGTCGATGACGGCGGCCTTATTGGTGGTCTCGTCCTCCAAAATATAGCAGTTGGTGCCGATGGGGCCCACCTGCATCACTTTTACCTTCATATGCAATACCTCCAAATCCCTGTAGGGGCGCACACTGTGCGCCCGCATTCCTGGGCCGGTGTCTCTCAGGCGCACACTGTGCGCCCCTACTTATGGTCCGTATCAAATAAAATGGTCACCGGCCCGTCGTTGACCGAGGCCACCTGCATGTCCGCGCCGAACTCCCCGTGCTCCACCCGGAAGCCCCGGGCGCGGCAGGTCTCCATGAAGCGCTCGTACAGGGGGACGGCCAGATCGGGCTTGGCGGCCCCGGTGAAGCCCGGGCGGCGGGAGGAGGTGTCGGCGTACAGGGTGAACTGGGATACCACCAGAAGGGAGCCCCCCACCTGTTCCAGATTCAGGTTCATCTTGCCGTTCTCGTCCTCAAACACCCGGAGATTGCAGATTTTCTCCGCCAGCTTGTCGGCCACGGCCTCGGTGTCGCTGGGGCCCACCCCCAGCAGGACCAGATATCCCTTTTCAATGGCCCCCACCGTGTTTCCATCAATGGCGACGGAGGCGGAGGAAACTCTTGTAACTACTGCGCGCATTGTTTCACAACCTTTTAGATTCTTGTGAGAATTTCACCGTTACTGCGGCGGGAGGGGCAAGCCCCTCCCCTACGGGTTTCCAAAAACGATTCTTAATCTGGGTAGGGGAGGCCCTTGGGCCTCCCGTCCGAATTCGCACCAGGAGCGATGGCTCGGCAAAGCCAGGCGCAGGCGGTAAACCGCACCAACTGCAATTTTGGAACAGTCAGCCCCCTGTGGGGCGGTAGGAATTGCAGACCGCCACTCAGATTTTGCGCGCCGGAAATTCTGCAAAATCCAGCAGGTACGCGTCCCCCGTAATGGGGGTCTGGGGGAAAGCCGTCATTGGCGAACGAAGTTCGCCTCTGCGGCG
>UMHQ01024626.1_pt1 | contig 10255 bp, 11 predicted proteins | sample 1965531 | NCBI WGS metagenome assembly UMHQ01 (sample SAMEA4836098, study PRJEB28245) | human gut metagenome | biome: gut microbiome; material: fecal sample | place: Denmark | collected 2008
TCTCTTTTTATTTTTTATGTGACACTTTATTTTACAACTTTTACATATGTATTATCGCATAACATTTTTTTTCTTTATGATATTACTTTTCTATAAATACATCTATATCCGATATTATAAATAATTTGCTTGTGAAATAATTAATAATTGAGTATAATAGAGCTATAAAAAATATGTAAATAAAAGATAGGGGGAGGAGTATGCTAAAATTTTACATTGATGTTGTAAGTTTTTTAACGATTTTTGCTTTTTTAGTAGGAATAATTTTAGCATTTTTGAAGGAAGAAAAAAAGATGTTTTTGAATATTCTCATGCTTGTTATTTCTGTTCTGGGAATATCTTTGACGACTGCCATGATTGTGTTTAAGCAGTTATATCCTCAAAAAATGGTAAAAATTTCTCTGTTTTATAACAGACTGGCTTTGAGTATGGGAATGATTTTTATATTACTTTCTATACTCTTCTTTATTTTTACACTTGTTCAGAAAAGGAAAATGCTACCACTTGTAATTATCACATCCGGTTTGGCTACTTATTTTTTAGCCTTTACAGTTTTCCCACAAGTGTACGCTTTGACAAAGGAATTTATTGCTTTTGGAGAAGATTCTTTTGGGACACAATCTCTTTTGAGATTAGGAGGCTATTTATTAGGAGTTCTTACAGTTGTTGTTATGGGCTTATCTATCTATAAGATGTATTTTAGATTTCATTTGCCTCAACGCAAAGTTTTTGCACTTTTCATTTTTTTAATCGTAAGTTTAGATTTTATTTTACGGGGAGTGTCCGCTCTAGCAAGATTACGTTTTTTAAAAGCAAGCAATCCCTTTGTTTTTCAAGTTATGATTTTGGAAGATAAGGGCAATTTACCAATTTTTGTTATGTTTCTAGTTGCTTTTGTCTTTTCCGTTTTATTGTTTTTAGAAAATTTAAAAGTAAAAGGAAGCTTTAAAAACAGAGCTATGTTGCGAAAAGAAAAAGCAAGATTGAAAAATAATCGGGCATGGTCCATCACCTTATGTTTTATGTCTATTTTGGTGGTGTTATCTGTAACTTTAGTTCACAGTTATATCAATAAACCGGTAGAATTGACTCCGGCACAACCTTATCAAGAAGAAGGAAATAAAATTATTATTCCTTTAACAGATGTTGAGGACGGGCATTTACATAGGTTTTCTTACAAGGCAACGGGAGGAAATGATGTTAGATTTATTGTCGTCAAAAAGCCGAAAGGTGGTAGCTACGGAGTTGGATTGGACGCTTGTGATATCTGTGGAGTTGCCGGTTATTATGAAAGAAATGATGATGTAATCTGTAAACGTTGTGATGTGGTTATGAACAAATCGACAATTGGTTTCAAAGGGGGTTGCAATCCTGTTCCTTTTGAATATGAAATTGTAAATAAAAAAATTATAATTGATAAAGCGGTTTTAGAGCAGGAAAAAGATCGCTTTCCGGTGGGTGAGTAGTATGTTTTGGAGAATGGTAAGAGGAACATTATTTCGACAGAGAAATAAAATGGTTATGATAGCTTTTACAGTGGCATTGGGAGTTTCTCTAGCAACTGCCATGATGAATGTTATGTTGGGAGTTGGAGATAAAGTAAATAAGGAACTAAAAACTTATGGTGCAAATATTACGGTCATGCACAAAGATGCTTCTATTTTGGATGACCTATACGGGATTCACGGAGAAGATGTTTCGGATAAGTTTTTACTGGAAGAAGAAATTCCAAAAGTAAAACAAATATTTTGGGGATTTAATATTGTAGATTTCGCTCCTTATTTGGAGAGAAGTATAGAAGTGAAAGGCTTCCTTGAAAAAGTAAAAATATATGGAACTTGGTTTCATCATCATTTAGTCATGCCGACAGGAGAAGAGTTAGATACCGGTATTAAGAATTTAAAAAATTGGTGGGAAGTCAAAGGGGAATGGCTGGAAGAAGAGGATGAAAATGAAATTATGTTAGGAAGTTTGCTTGCTGGAAAATATAATTATCAAGTTGGAGATACTTTAGAATTTACAAGTGATAGCGGAATAAAAAAACTTAAGATTAAAGGAATTTTTAATTCAGGTGGAGATGATGATTCCAGTATTTATGCTAATTTAAAAACAGTTCAAGATTTATTTGATTTAAAAGGGAAAATTAGTTTATTGGAAGTATCCGCTTTGACAACTCCGGATAATGATTTGGCAAAAAAGGCGGCACAAGATCCTAATAGTTTAACAATTTCCGAGTATGAAACTTGGTATTGTACTGCTTATGTCAGCTCTATCAGTTATCAATTGCAAGAGGCATTGACAGATAGTGTTGCCAAACCAAATCGACAAGTGGCGGAATCGGAAGGAACTATTTTAAATAAGACGGAACTTTTGATGTTGTTAATTTGTATTTTAAGTTCCTTTGCGTCTGCTTTAGGAATTTCTAATTTGATTACTGCTTCTGTGATTGAAAGAAGTCAGGAAATTGGTTTAATTAAAGCGATAGGGGGAACCAGTACGAGAATTATTCTTTTAATCTTAACAGAAATTGTTCTCTCGGGAATCTTTGGAGGAATTTTTGGATATGTGGCAGGAATTGGATTTACGCAGGTCATAGGAAAGACCGTTTTTTCTTCTTATATTGAGCCTGCCATTATTGTGATTCCTATTGATATTGCCCTTGTGTTTGCAGTTACTATTTTGGGAAGTATTCCGGCTATACGATATTTGTTGGCATTGAAACCAACAGAAGTATTACATGGTAGATAGGAGGAAAAAATGACAAAAAGAAAAATGTATATGAAGCTGGTACTAAATTCTCTTATCCGAAGAAAAGCGAGAATGATTGTTGCTTTATTGGCAATTGCTATTGGAGCGACCATTATGTCCGGACTAGTTACCATTTACTATGATATTCCTAGACAGCTTGGAAAGGAGTTTCGTTCCTATGGAGCAAACTTTGTGGTGCTACCAAGTGGAAATGAGAAAATTTCAGAAGAAGAATTTCAAAATTTAAAATCTAAAATTAAAGTACATAATGTAGTGGGAATTGCTCCCTACCGTTATGAAACGACAAAAATTAATCAGCAACCTTATATTTTAACAGGAACTGATATGATAGAAGTGAAAAATAACAGTCCTTTCTGGTATATTGAAGGAGAATGGACAACAAATGAAGATACAGAAAATGTTATGATTGGAAAAGAAATCTCTAAAAAATTAAATTTGCAAATAGGAGATAGCTTTACAGTGGAAGGTCCTAAGGCGGGAACAAAAGTCGTTGCTTCCAAACAATCGGATTCCGCTGAAGAAAGTAAGAAAAAAGATTTTGGTTCTAATTTTTATGCTAAAAAATTGACAGTGAAAGGGATTATTACTACGGGAGGAGCGGAAGAATCTTTTATTTTCTTACCAATTACTCTTTTGGATGAGATTTTAGAAGATGTGATTCAAATTGATGGAATTGAATGTTCCGTGGAAGCAGATTCTAAACAATTGGAATTGTTGGCAGAAAATTTAGAAAGCTATGATAATAACATTATTGCCAGACCGGTAAAAAGAGTAACACAATCTCAAGATATCGTATTGGGAAAATTACAAGTTTTAGTATTGTTGGTAAATATTGTAGTTTTAGTTTTGACAATGATTTCCGTTAGCACTACCATGATGGCGGTTGTTGCGGAACGAAGAAAGGAAATTGGATTAAAAAAAGCTTTAGGAGCTTATAATAGTGAAATTAAAAAGGAATTTTTGGGAGAAGGATCTGCCTTAGGATTTATTGGAGGTGTCTTAGGAGTAGGTCTAGGATTCATCTTTGCTCAAGAAGTCAGTTTGAATGTATTCGGAAGAGCCATTGAATTCCAATGGTTATTTGCACCAATCACAGTCATTGTATCAATGTTAATTACGACACTTGCTTGTCTATATCCTGTAAAGAAAGCAATGGAAATCGAACCGGCACTAGTGTTGAAAGGGGAATAAAGAATGGAAGAACGAGAAGTATTATTGGAAGTCAAAAATGTTTCCAAAATTTACGGAGATTTAGACGCTTTAAAAGATGTTAATTTAACGGTGAGAAAAGGAGAATGGGTTGCGATTATGGGATCTTCCGGTTCCGGAAAATCTACCATGATGAATATCATTGGTTGTATGGATAAACCAAGTGTTGGAGAAGTGATTTTGGATGGACAAAATATTACGAAAGAAACTCAAAAATCTTTAACAGAAATTCGAAGAGAAAAAATAGGACTTATTTTTCAACAGTTCCATTTAATACCATATTTGACAGCTTTGGAAAATGTTATGGTAGCTCAGTATTATCATAGTATTCCTGATGAGCAGGAAGCTTTGGATGCCTTAGAAATTGTAGGATTGAAAGAAAGAGCCCACCATCTTCCTAGTCAATTATCCGGTGGAGAACAACAAAGAGTATGTATTGCAAGAGCATTAATCAACAGCCCTGAAATTATTTTAGCGGATGAACCAACAGGGAACTTGGATGAAACCAATGAAAATATTGTAATCAATATCTTAAAAAAATTACATACAGAAGGAACTACTATTATAGTTGTTACTCATGATGCTGAAGTGGGAGAAGCGGCAGAACGAAAAATTATTTTGGATTATGGAAAAATTGTGGATGATATTTATTTAAAATAAAAAAGGAGAGAAGTATTATGAAGAAAAAAATGTGGATTTTAATGTTTGCTATGTCAGCTCTTATGATAGCTTGTGGAAAAAAGGAATTTTCAAATATGAGTTTCCAAGATGGAAATTATGCAGGAGAATATATTTCAGAAGATTCGGAACATAAAGACAGTTGCGAAGTAGCATTGGAAATAAAGGATAATAAAATTATTTCCTGTGAAGCAGTATACAAAGATGCAAAAGGGAATATCAAAGATGAACATTATGGAGAAAATGCAGGAGAAGAAAAATTTGCAAAAGCACAATTGGCAATAGAAGGTTTTGAAAAATATTCCGATATGTTATTGGAAGTACAAGATCCTGAAAAAGTAGATTCTATTGCAGGAGCTACGGTATCTAATAAAGAATTTAAAATGGCTGTATGGAATGCTTTAGAAAAAGCAAAAAAATAAAAACTAAAAATATTTCATTTCAAAGGAAAACGTTATGGACATAAAATTTTAAAAACAAAAGGAGTTTTAATGATGAAAAAAAATATATTTGAAAAATTGGGAATTTTACTATCTATTATTTTGCTTTTAATTCCAAAATGGATTGCCCCTGTTTGTCCAGGATTGAAAGAAGATGGAGGACACATGGGTTGCTATTATAGTGGAAATTTAGTGATGAAAATCGCAGTAGTGATGATTATTTTATGTATTCTTATGATTGTTTTAGCGAAATATAAATATGTAAAATTGCTAGGGAGTGCCATCATCATTGCTTTATCTGCTTTCAGTTATTTAATTCCTCATGGAATGACCCATATGCACAATGAAATAGGGAAACCTTATGGATTTTGTAAAATGGAAACTATGGCATGTAGAGTGCATCATACTTTTGAAATTGTAGGAATTGTTGCCGGGATTATAGCTATTGTTATGATTATTAACATCATAACAATCTTGTTGAAGAAGGAAAAGTAAAAAATGAAGAAGAGAATAGATGCCACGAGTCTGGCAATGGAAAATATAAGGCAACGAAAGACAAGAAGTATTTGTATGATATTACTAGTAGCTCTTTTTAGCATTATTGTATACATGGGTTCTATGTTTTCTTTAAGTTTAAGAAGTGGCTTGGACAGTCTTTCGAATCGTTTAGGAGCAGATGTGATTGTAGTTCCTGCCGGATACAAAGCAGAAATTGAAAGTGTTCTTTTAAAAGGAGAGCCTTCCACTTTTTATCTTCCGGAAAATACCATGAAAAAACTGGAGCAATTTGAGGAAATTGAACAAATGACACCTCAAATCTATGTTGCCACTCTATCGGCTTCTTGTTGTTCCTATCCTGTTCAGATTATGGGAATTGATATTGAGAGTGACTTTTTAATCTATCCTTGGATTAGCAATAGCATCCAAAAGGAATTAGATGATAATGAGGCAATTGTAGGAAGCCATGTAGCCGGAGAACAGGGAGAAAAAATTCATTTCTTTAATCAGGAACTAAAAATTGTCGGACGATTAAAGTCAACCGGAGTAGGCTTTGATGCTACTGTTTTTGTCAATCAAAAGACGGCGAAAGAATTGGCCAAAGCTTCTGAACGAATCACAGCAAATCGAGTAGCGGAAGAGGATGTGATTTCCTCTGTTATGATTAAGGTAAAGCCCGGAGTGGATTCCGTAAAGCTTTCCTCTAAAATTTCAAGAGCTCTTGCTCATGAGGGAATCTTTGCTATGTTTAGTAAGAAATTTGTAAATACCATTTCTTCCAATCTCAAGGTACTATCTTCCTATGTTGGAGGATTGATTCTGATTATTTGGATTTTTTCTATTGTGATACTAAGCATCAGTTTTATGGCAATTTTTAATGAACGAAAAAAAGAAATGGCAGTTTTGAGAGTTTTGGGAGCTTCTAAAAAAATGTTACAAGAAATTATTGTGAAGGAAGCTGGGATTCTCTCTTTATGGGGAGCTGCTTTAGGAAGCTTTTTAGGAATTTTACTTTCTATGATTATTCTTCCGCTCGTGGCAAAGAGCTTGACGATGCCATTCTTATCTCCAAGTATTTTAAAATATATACTTATTTTTCTTTTGAGTTTTGTATTGGGAAGTTTGATAGGACCTATTTCTACCATTCAAGTAGTGAGAAAACTAACGGAAAAAGATAGTTATATGAGCTTAAAAGAAGAAATATAGGAGGGAAGATGTTAGAAATCAAAAATATATCAAAATCTTATATGAGAGCAAGTCAATCTTTTTATGCTGTAAATAATGTCAATTTAAACATAGAAAAAGGTGATTTTATTCATATTATTGGAAGAAGTGGAAGTGGGAAATCCACTTTACTAAATATTTTGGCAGGATTGCTCTCAGCAGATAAAGGAGAAGTGCTTTTAGAAGGACAAAATTACACTATTTTAGAAGATGAAGAAAAATCAAAATTTCGAAATGAAAATATCGGCTTTATACCTCAATCTCCTGCCTTACTTTCTTATTTAAATGTATTGGAAAATATTAGACTTGCCTATGATTTATATCATACAGATGGAAGTTCTGAAGAAAAAGCAAGGTACTTTTTAAAGGAGTTGGGTTTGGAACATCTTGCTAATTCTTATCCAAAGGAATTGTCCGGTGGAGAATTGAGAAGAGTCATTATTCTTCGAGCTTTGATAACGGATGTTAAAATTTTAATTGCAGATGAACCAACTTCCGATTTGGATATTGAAGCAACAAGAGAAGTTATGGAATTATTACAAAAATTAAATGAAAGAGGACTTACCATTCTTATTGTCACACACGAATTGGATACTTTAAAATATGGAAAAAGTATTTATACCATGTCTGAAGGGGTATTGACTCCCGGGAATCATTTGACAAAAACATCATAAAGCAGTTATTCATAAAAATGAGATGAGGTAAAGACATGACAAAAGAAGAACGTGCGGGAAAATGGTTTCGCAAGATAGCAAATTCAGAAGCAATCAGCATGGAAAAGAAAATGGAAATATGCAATAAAGTTGCGAAGAAAATGGTGATTCTTTTTATTGTAATATTTCTTCTGGAATTTGTTTTGTTATTTATGATAAATGATAGAGTAATATTCAATCACTTATCAGATTTTTTGAACAGACTTAGTGAAGAAAAACATACCAGAAATCATTACAAGGGGATTGCTCTTGTTGGGACTTTGCTGTGTTTGCCAATAATGGTTTTACCTATAATTGTTACTCTTATCTTCAAAAAAACATGGATGAAAGCTGAAGTATACAAAGTCATAGATAAAATAAAAAGAGACAAAACATTTTCCCCTAACAATGAGCCTGTAAGTTGTATGAATGAATGGATGGGAAAATGGGAAGGAATCAAGGAAAACTTAGACTGTCAGATTGATTTAGACTCATATTTTACCAAGAAGCAAATAGGAAGAGGAATTCTAAATATATTAGATATTGGTACAGTTTATTTTCCTACAGGGAGAATTTTTGCTTGTGATCCTATGATAGAACTGGAAGATGCCAAGCCTTATATATAGACGGTGCCTATAGGAACACACCCTGTCAAAATTTGCGTTGTCAGTGAAGAGGTATCAGGAGACCGCTACGCCTGTGTGAAGGTTGAAATTAACAAAAACAAAGTGATGAGATATGAACTGGCTATGGTGGGGAATGAAAATCTCGATGAAGAAATGGAAAAAGGAGATTATTTCGGTTTTGGAGTGGACTGTGGTATGGCTTGCATTGCGGATGTGAAAACTCAGGAAGCCTTTAAGAAATATTGGAAACAACGCGAAAGAGAAGAAGAAGGAATTGACCCGTATAACGACTTGTTTGACAATCTATTGGAAGAAAATTTCAAGACGAATCCAAAATATCAAAGAGAATGTGGTGACTGGCTGAATTGGAGAATTCCGGAAACGGAGTATAATGTTCTTATCTTTGCTTCCGGTTGGGGAGATGGTTACTATCCTTGTTATTTCGGATACGATGTCCAAGGGAAGATTAGTGCCGTATATATTCATTTCATTGATATTCAATCAGACTATATAGACTAAAAAGAGAAACTCCAAGTTAGAATTTTTCAAAACTTTAACTTGGAGTTTTTATTTCTGATTCTCGTTTTAAAAAGATATTTTTTATCAATTTATATGATTACAATGTATTTTAGATAAATATCTCCGCTTGGTGCTACCGATAAGCCTTGAATGTCGGAATGTAATAAAAGACTTGTATTTTCTTGAAGAAGAGGGATAACAGGCAAGTCTTTCAAAAATTCTTCTTCTGTTTTTAGATTCTTTCCATATTTTTTTGAAATATAGTAATAGAAATCTTCCTTTTGATTTGTTCCCACCAGATAGTTTTTTATTTCAAAACTTGTTTTTGCTTCTTTCTCTGAAGTAACTCGAATAGGAAACTTAAAACTGCTAATCCACTCTTTCAGAGTAGAAAGCAATAGCTTTTTTTCTAATAGACTATTAGAATCAAATTTAGCTACATAAGGAGATTCTGAAAAAACAAAGTTTTCTTTTTGTTGCAGATTTTCAAATTCTTCTTTACTTTTTGTAATGATTTCCGAACTTGGATGAGGATGTGGAAAAATAGATGGAGAATCATTTTGAAGAATGACTCTTCCCATAAATTCCGGATCACTGACAGCATACAACAGCTCTCTTAGCTTTACATTTGATTTCTCTAAAAATCTTTCCTTATTTTCATTCGGAATAGAGATATAGTAATATTTCATAACTGGAAAAACCAATTTTTCAGGAAGAGTATTTGCTTGTTTTAAACGTTCAAAAGGAATCTCATAAAAGGGAGCACCAAAAATATCAATTTCATATCGTGGAAACATTTCATAAGCCATAATTCCGTCTTCCACTAAACTGATATCCACTTTTTTAAGTCGAGTGTTCACAGCATCCCAATAATCTTCATTTTTTTCCAATATAATTTTATTTTCTTGAAAAGAAGCGATCTTGAAAGCAGCATTCACAATTTTATCTTCTTCTTTTAAAGTTTCATTTTTTGGATGAAGAGGATAAAAAATAGGATTACTTACCCATTCATCAAAGTTGGGAATAGGCGTATTCAAAGTAACTTCAAGTACATTATCTTTTACTTGAATTCCCACTTCCTTTTCAGAAACTTTATTTTCAGAAAATTTTTCAGCATTTTTAACAACAAACATTCGGTATTTCTCTTCTATCATAGGAGAATTTTTTAAGCTGTCCAACCAACTTTTTCGATAGCTTTCTGCTGTGATTTTTTCCCCATTGGACCATGTAAGATCGTCTCGTAAATGGAAGGTCCATGTTAAGAAGTCTTGACTATGTTGAATATCAGTGACTTCAATAAATCGAACTCCCCCGTCTTTTAATTCTGTTAATCCTTCCCATAATTGAGTAATTAATGCTCTATCATTTTTTTCATAATGATTAGGAATTAGATGATATTCCTTTTTGGGCATAGCAGTGTATAGAATTTGCTCTCTTTTTTCTAATTCTTGTTTTTCCGAAGAACAGGCAAAGAAAAAAAGTGAGAAGAGGCATAAGAGATATTTCAATTTTTTTTGCATTTTCATTCAACCTTTCCTTTAAAGTAATATTATTTTCTTTATTTTAACATACTTTTTTATTTTTAAAAAATAAAAAATTT
>UMHQ01071822.1_pt1 | contig 10235 bp, 7 predicted proteins | sample 1965531 | NCBI WGS metagenome assembly UMHQ01 (sample SAMEA4836098, study PRJEB28245) | human gut metagenome | biome: gut microbiome; material: fecal sample | place: Denmark | collected 2008
CAAGGAAGAAAATACCTTAAACTAGAAGAAAAAGGGATTTTCAGCCAACTATGACAGCATAACGCCCCTTGCATTCTCCAAAACGTGATGAAAAGACAAAAAAGAGGGAGAAAACCGCGGGTTTCTCCCTCAAAAAATCGGCTTGGTAGACATCTGGTAGACCGGCTCCCAAAACAGCAAAAAGAAAACCGCCGGAAACCCTTGGCGCGCAAGGCTTCCCGGCGGTAGACCTGGTAGACGGCTGGTAGACCAGGCAGAAGGATTCCGAGAGAGAAATTGAATGCACTGCTCTGCGTGCCGAATTTGAAGAGGTCAGAACTCTGAGCTCCGGCACAGGGTGCGGGCAGAAATTTCTTTCCCCAGTGCTTGAAAAATGTGCTAAAATTGTGGTGCGCTTTTCCGCTCTGTAGATGGGAAGCGCTTCTGTACCAAGGATGGAGGCTCAATGGGATGAATAAGACCGCCCTGTATCTCATCTATTTCTGCATCTACTCCGCTGCCCTGCTTTTGATCGGAAAGAGCAGCCTGCGGGAGGACCCAACCGCCCGCAGTTACTTTCTCTGCGACCGGACGGCCAGTCTGCCGCTGTGCATCTGCACCTTTGTGGGTACTTGGCTGTCTGCCATTACGATTCTAAGCCTCACCGGCGGAGTGTATGAGGACGGTTTGGCGGTGCTGGCTTACTCGGTGTTCCCCTGGTTTTTCGGCGCCTTTCTGCTGGCGGCTGTGAGCCGCCGCCTGTATGCCCACAATGTGGTCACCATCCCAGAGCTGTTCGGCCAGCGCTATCAGTCGCCGGCCCTTCAGGTGGTCTACGGAGCTATTATGGTGGTGGTGTACGTCTGCTATCTGGTTACCCAGTATAAAGGATTCGGGACGGTTGCGGCAGCCCTGTTTGACATCCCCTATCCGGTGGCGGTGCTGATGGTATACCTGTTTGTGCTGTACACCACCTTCGGCGGGTACCGCTCGGTCCTGCGCACAGACGCCTTTAATTTGGTGCTGCTGGTGCTCAGTCTCGCAGTGCTGCTGGTGCTGATGATCAGCTGGGTGGGCGGTTTTCCGGAGCTCTATGCCCAGGCGGGGGCACTGACCGGATCGGACCCCTCCAAGAGCCTGCTCTCCCTGTTCAATGACCGCTATACCCCGCTGATCTGCATGTCTATGTTCTGGGGCTGGGGACTGGGGCTGGCGGCCAATCCCCAGTACATGGTCCGGGTGCTGTCCGCCCGCAATCCACGCAGCGCCCGGTGGACGGTGCTGGGGTCCCTGATCCTGCTGGCCTTTTTGTACTTTGCCCTGGTCCATATCGGCTTGGCGGCCCGGGTTCTGGCGCCCCAGTCCCCGGAGGTGGCCTCCAGCGACGAGATCATTGTCCACCTGATGAATAACGAGCTGTACAGTGTGTGGAGCGGCTTCTTCCTGTTTTCTGTGATCGGAGCCTGTGTGTCCACCGCCAATTCCCAGCTGCTGCTGATTGCGTCCTCCTTCTCCTACGACATCATCCGCACCGTAAGCCCCAAAGAGGTATCAGAGCGGCAGGTTTTGAACCTGGGACGGTTGGCGGTGTTCGGCGGCGGCACCATCTCCATGCTGCTGGCCCTGAACCCGCCGGAGTTTACGCTGTCCTATGGCGGTGACGTGTGGGGCGGCGTGAGCATCCTGCTCTTTCCCGCCACCTACGGAACTCTGCTGTCCCGCCGGGTTACCAAGCAGGGGGTCTGGGCCTCGGTCCTGGTGGGGGGCGCGGCTATTTTGACGCTGTATCCTGCCTATTACGGCGGCCTGCTGCCCCTGCATCCGGCCCTGCCTGGCGTAATTCTGTCCACGGCCGCCCTGCTTGTGGGGTCGGCGCTGAGCCGGAGAGAGGAGGCGGCACAATGAAGCTGCGGCGTATCGTGCCCCTGGACATTGAGAATAAAATTCTGATCCCCTTTGCCTGCATCAGTCTGGCCACTGTCCTCTGCTTCTGCATCATCCTATATTTTACGGAGTTCCAGGTCAAGGTGGAGACGGAGCGCCAGGAGGCGCAGACCCTGATCGGCTATCTCCAGGCGGACCTCCAGTTGGAGGAGTACCGGCAGCAGCCGGAGCTGCTGCTGGACAAGTACCGGGGAGATTACCGTGGAAACCTGCTGTTTATCTACGACCAGGACGGCCGCCTTCTTCTGGGTGATCCCGAGGCGGACGCGGCGTCTATGGAGCTGCTGGAGCAGGTCTCCGTTCCGCAGATGGGCTGGGAGATCCGCTGTTACCTGGACCGGCAGGGGGTGGGCAGCGGGTTTATCGAGGAGCAGAAGTACATGATTCTGGCGGCAGTGGCCATGCTGCTGGCCATTGTGCAGGCCAGCGTCCTCATCGCCCACAATATCTCTGATCCCATCCGGCGGCTGAGTGAGGTGTGCCGGGGCATCAGCGGAGATCCCGGCAAGGAGAACCAGCTGGGAGAGGAGTATCTGAACAAGACGGACGAGGTAGGGCAGCTGGCCCGGGCCTTTCAGAAGATGATGGAGCGCATCCGGGGCTACACCGGCGAGCTGGAGCGGGTCAAGACTCTCAACGAGAGCATCGTGGAAAACCTGCCTCTCGGGGTGGTGGCCTATGACCAGGACGGCACCCCTATTCTAATCAACGCCGCGGCCTCCACCATGCTCCGGCGGGAGGACGAGCGGGACGGGCAGAACCGCGACCTGCGGATGCTCCTGTCCCGCATCCAGCGGCGGGAGGACGTGCTCCCCGAGCCCGCCCGGCTGACAGATCAGGGCGGAAAGGCCCGGGATTACGAGTTTGGTGTGTGGCAGCTGCGGGAGCCGGACGGCACCCGCTGGGGGGTGCTGTGCACCATCGACGACGTGACCTATAAGAAGCACATGGAGGAAAAGCTCACCGAGGATGAGAAGCTGGCCTACACCGGCAAGCTGGCCGCCGACGTGGCCCACGAGATCCGAAACCCGCTGGCGGGCATCCGGGCGGGCATCCAGGTGGTGAGCCGGAAGCTGGGCGAGGAGCGGGACCGGAAGCTGTGCGGCGGCATGGTGCGGGAGGTGGACCGGGTCAACCTGCTCATTGAAAACCTGCTGAACCTGTCCCGCCGCCGGGAGAGCGAAAAGACCACCGTCAGCCTCAACGCCCTGTTCGAGGAGCTGCAGATGCTCTATTTCAAAGTGGCGGAGAACAAGGGAATCCTGTTCAATGCCCTGGTGAACGGCCGCCTCTGGCTCTACGCCGACGAGGGGGAGCTGCGCCAGGTGCTCATCAATCTCATCAACAACAGCGTAAAAGCCATGCCGGACGGCGGGGAGCTGGCCATCCGGGCATGGAAGGAGGAGGACGGCGTGGCCCTGTCGGTGGTGGACACCGGAGTGGGCATGACGCAGGAGAAACTGCACAAGGTGCTGGGCGAAGGGGGAACAGGCGGCCTGGGCCTCTCCATCGTCCAGCGGCTGCTGGCGCAGAACGGCGGCGTGCTGTCCATGGACAGCACGCCCGGGTCTGGGACCCGGGCGCAGATCCGCTTTCCCCACAAAGGAGGTACGGCATGAACACAAAGGTATTGGTGGTGGACGACGAATTTCTGATCCGCATGTCCCTGGAGAGCGGCCTGTCCGACCTGGGGCACCAGGTGAAGACGGCGGAGACCTTTTCCGAGGGGCTGGCTCTGGCGGAGTCCTGGCGGCCGGACGTGGTGCTGCTGGACAACAAGCTGGGGGGCGAGCTGGGCCTGGAGCACATTGAGGACTTCAAAAAGCTGGATGAGGACATCCAGATCATCATGATCACCGCCTACGGCTCGGTCTCTCAGGCGGTGGAGGCCATGAAGCGGGGGGCCTGCCACTACATCCAGAAGCCCTTCGATCTGGAGGAGGTGGACCTGATTATCCGCCGGAACCTGGAGCAGCTGAAGCGCCGCCGGAGCCTGGAGCTCATGCGCCAGCGGCCCCGGCAGATCGTGGGCGAGAGCGAGGCCATCCGGCGCATCTGCCGCAATGTGGCCATCCTGGCGGAGAACGACAATGTGGACCTGCTCATCTGCGGGGAGACCGGCACCGGCAAGGGGGTGGTGGTCAACGCCATCCACGACAGCAGTCCCCGCCGGGACACCCCTCTGGTGAAGATCAACTGCGGGGCCATCCCCGAATCCCTGCTAGAGTCGGAGCTGTTCGGCTATGAGAAGGGGGCCTTCACCGGGGCCAACAAGGCCAAGAAGGGCCTGATGGAGCTGGCCAACGGGGGGACCGTCTTTCTGGATGAGATCGGGGAGCTGCCCCTGGCCATGCAGTCCAAGCTGCTCACCTTCCTGGAGGACCGGCGGTTCAAGCGGGTGGGCGGCCTGCGGGACATTGAGGTGAACGTGCGCATCATCGCCGCCACCAACCGGGACCTGGAGGCGGAGGTGGAGAAGGGCGCCTTCCGGGAGGACCTGTTCTACCGCCTGAACGTGATGCAGATCCGCATCCCGCCCCTGCGGGAGCGGCGGGAGGACATCCCCGTGCTGGCCCGGTACTATCTGGACCACTTCAACCGGAAGTTCAACAAGCACATCCGGGACATCGCCCCCGCCTTTCTGACGGAGATGGAGCGCTGGTCCTGGAAGGGCAACGTGCGGGAGCTGCGCAACGTGATGGAGCGGTGCGTCCTGTTCAGCCGGGGGGACCTGCTCACCGGCGAAGAGACCGGCCTGGAGTTCAAGGGGGAGGACGCCGCCCCCGCCGGGCCCGCCTACCCCATGAAGGACCTGGAGCAGGGCCCCATCGACCTGAAGAAAGAGGTGGACGCCTTCGAGCGGACCTACATTGACCGGGCCCTGGCCCTCTCCGGGGGCAACAGCAGCCGGGCGGCCCAGCTGCTGGGCTGCACCCGCTTCACCCTGAAGCGGCGGCTGGAGCATGAGGAAGCTTGAACACTGTGCGGATCTGAACGGCCGGGTGTGCGAAAACGCACACCCGGCCGTCTGCCTTTGCCCATTCTGCCAGGTGATGTCATCCATGCGAAAATAGAATTTATGGTGCAGACTGCCGGAGGCAGCCAACATATTCCCTGGTTTTTTGCCGAAAAGATGCAGGAATTTCAAAAAACAGGAAGGCGGCCGGAAAGCTGGCACGGAACTTGCAATATATATGGGATGAAATTTATTGCTAAGGAGGCAATTGGCATGTACAAAGTAGATCTGAACAGCGACCTGGGTGAGAGCTTTGGCGCCTACACCATCGGCATGGACGAGGCGGTCATCGCCCACATCTCCTCCGCCAACGTGGCCTGCGGCTATCACGCCGGAGACCCCCTGGTGATGGACAAGACCGTGGCCGCCGCCAAGGCCGCCGGCGTGGCGGTGGGGGCCCACCCCGGCTACCCCGACCTGATGGGCTTCGGCCGCCGGAACATGGTGTGCTCCCCCAAGGAGGTCAAGGCCTACATCCAGTACCAGCTGGGCGCCCTCATGGCCTTCACCGCCGCCCACGGGGTGAAGCTGCAGCACTGCAAGCCCCACGGCTCCCTGTACAACATGGCCGGTAAGGACATGGACCTGGCTATGGCCATCGCCGAGGCCATCTACAGCGTGGACAAGGACATCATCCTCCTGGGCCTGGCGGGCAGCAAGATGCTGGAGGCCGGCAAGCAGGTGGGCCTGCGGGTGGCCAGCGAGGTCTTTGCCGACCGGGCCTATCAGGCGGACGGCTCCTTGGTGCCCCGGAAGCAGCCCGGCGCGGTGATCCACGACAAGGACGAGGCCATTGCCCGCACCATCCGCATGGTCACCGAGGGCAAGGTCACCGCCATCACCGGCGAGGAGGTGTCCATTGACGCCCACTCCATCTGCGTCCACGGCGACAACCCCTCCGCGGTGGAGTTCGTTAAGAACATCCGGGCGGCCCTGAATGCCCAGGGCGTGGAGATCGCCCCTCTGTCTGAGATCGTGTAATGTGTGACTGAGAGACAGACATAAGGAGAGACCCCTGAATTTCATATCATGGGAGGTACATTATGAGCAAGGAACCTAACACCCTGAATCAGCCCGCGGCAAAACCCAGCCGCTCGGTGCTCTTCGGCGCCGCCTTCCTGATGGCCACCTCGGCCATCGGCCCCGGCTTTCTGACCCAGACCTCTACCTTCACCGCCCAGCACGGGGCGGCCCTGGCCCTGATCATTGTCATGGCCATCATCATGGACATCACCGCTCAGATGAACATCTGGTCGGTGGTCACCGTCTCCAAGATGCGGGCCCAGGATGTGTGCAACAAGCTGCTGCCCGGTTTGGGCTATGTCATCGCCATTCTGGTAGCCATCGGCGGCCTGGCCTTCAACGTGGGCAACGTGGGCGGCGTGGCTCTGGGCTTCAACGCCATGTTCGGCCTGGATCAGACCATCGGTGCGGTGGTAGCCGGCTGCCTGGGCATCATCATCTTTATCAACAAGAACGCCAAGACCATCATGGATAAGGTGGCCACCCTCCTGGCCGCCATCATCCTCATCACCGTGCTGGTAGTGGCCGTCATCTCCCAGCCTCCTCTGGGTGAGGTGGCCAAGGGCGTGACCCGGGTGGACTATCTGCTGAACCCTGAGAACAACGCCTTCACCGCGCTGACCACCCTGCTGGGCGGCTCCTGCGGCGGCTACATCGCCTTCTCCGGCGCCCACCGGCTGCTGGACGCCGGTATCTCCGGCCCTGAGAACGTGGGCCACGTGCGCAAGAGCGTCATTCAGGGCTGCGGCACCTCCGGCCTGGTCCGTATCCTGCTGTTCCTGGCGGTGCTGGGCACCTGCATGAGCGGAACCCAGTGGCTGGCCGAGAATGCCCAGATCATCACCGACGCCGCCAACGGCGGCAACCCCGCCGCCGAGGCCTTCCGTCTGGCCGCCGGTGAGTTCGGCTACCGCCTGTTCGGCCTGTGCCTGTTCTCCGCAGGCGTGTCCTCCGTGGTTGGTGCGGCTTTTACCTCCGTCTCCTTCCTGAAGACCCTGCACCCCTTCATCAACAAGTATGAGCGCCAGTTCGTGGTAGGGTTCATTGCCTTCTCCACCCTGATGATGGTCATTGTGGGCAACGCCGCCCAGCTGCTCATCGTCGCCGGCGCCTTCAACGGCCTGATCCTGCCCATCACCCTGGGCGTCATGCTCATCGCCAGCCGCAGCAAGCGGATCGTGGGCACTGAGTACAAGCATCCCATCCCCCTGATCATTCTGGGCGCCATCGTGGTGGCCATCTCCCTGTACTCCGGCGTCCAGGCTGTCCCCGGCATCCTGAATCTGTTTGGCTGATCCCAGGTGAACATTTGATCCCAGCGCCCGGCAGGCCATCTCTTTGGTCTGCCGGGCCTCACAAGAAAGGAGCCTTCTATGGCTGATGTAAGATTTCTCCTCTCCGGGGATTCCTCTGTGACGGTGGAGTTCGGCAACGAGATCAGTCCGGCCATCAACGCCCAGATCCGCGCCTTCACCATCGCCCTGGAGGAGAGCAAGATCCCCGGCATTGTGGAGGTGGTCCCCACCTACCGCTCCCTCATGGTCCACTACGACCCCGGCGTCATCCTCTATGACGAGCTGGTGAAGGAGCTCAAGGGCCTGATGGGCCAGCTGTCCAATATTCAGATCCCCCCCAGCGATGTGCTGGAGATCCCCGTTCTTTACGGCGGGGAGGCGGGCCCGGATCTGGACTTTGTGGCGGAGCACAACCACAAGACCCCGGAGGAAGTGGTCAAGATCCACACCTCCACCGAGTACCTCATCTATATGCTGGGCTTCACCCCCGGCTTCACCTACCTGGGCGGCATGAGCGACGAGATCGCCACCCCCCGCCTGAAGCAGCCCCGGGTGAAGATCCCCGCCGGCTCGGTGGGCATCGCCGGTTCTCAGACCGGCGTGTACCCCATCGACTCCCCGGGCGGCTGGCAGCTCATCGGCAAGACCCCGGTGCGCATGTACGACCCGGACCGGGCAGAGCCCATCCTCCCCAAGGCGGGCGAGTACATCAAGTTCTATTCCATCACCCAGGCGGAGTTTGACGCCATCGCCGCCCAGGAGGCGGCGGGCACCTATGAGTGCAAGCGCCATCCCAGAAAGGAGGGCGGACAATGAGCATCACGGTATTGAATCCCGGTCTGCTGACCACCGTGCAGGACATGGGCCGCATCGGCTATCAGCAGTTCGGCGTGTCCGTCTCCGGAGTCATGGACCCCCGGGCGGCGGCCACCGCCAACATCCTGGTGGGCAACCCGGAGGACGAGGCGGTGCTGGAGTGCACCATGCTGGGTCCCCAGCTGCGCTTTGACGCGGCCAACACCATCGCCCTCACCGGCGGAGACCTGATGGCCTCCCTGGACGGGCAGCCGGTGCCCACCTACCGGGCCATCGCGGTCCAGGCGGGGCAGACCCTCCGGTTCCAGGCCCCCAAGACCGGCTGCCGGGCCTACATCGCCTTCACCGGCGGACTGGACATCCCACAGGTTATGGGCAGCCGCTCCACCTACATGAAGGCCAAGATCGGCGGTTTCCAGGGCCGGAAGCTCCAGAAGGACGACGTGATCGGCTTCCGGGCCCCCGGCACTCCCAAGAACCTGAACGAGCGGTACATCTACCCCGAGTTTATCCCCCGCCCGGTGTACACCATCCGGGTGGTCATGGGGCCCCAGGACGACGCATTCACCGAGAAGGGCATCGCTACCTTCCTGGGGGAGACCTACTCCGTCACCAACGAGTTTGACCGCATGGGCTGCCGCATGGACGGTCCGGTGATCGAGCACGTCACCGACGGCAACATCATCTCCGACGGCATCGCCTTCGGGGCCATCCAGGTGCCCACCGAGGGCAAGCCCATCATCATGATGGCCGACCGGCAGACCACCGGCGGCTATACCAAGATCGCCAACGTGATCTCCGCCGACTTCCGCCTCCTGGGCCAACTGAAGGCCGGGGACAAGGTGAAATTTGAGAAGGTGTCCATCCAGGCCGCCCAGGAGGCCCTGCTCAACCAGCGGGCCGCCCTGCGCACCCTGCGCCGGTCCCTGGACATGTAACCGACACGGGCTCCGTCCCTCTGGGGCGGGGCCATAAGACAGAAGGGATGGTAACTATGGCCTTTGACATTACCCCTTATATTGACAAAAAGCCCTCTGAGGTGCGGGAGCTCATCCGCCAGGGCGTCATCGACTTCCCCACCGCCGGCATGTGCCGGGGCTACGCCCAGGCCAACCTGGTGATTCTGCCCCCCGAGTACGCCGACGACTTTGAGGAGTACACCAAGAAGAACCCCTTCCCCTGCCCGGTGCTGGAGATCATCCGGGGCACCCCGGAGACTCACGCCATGGGAGAGGGCGGCAACATCGTCACCGACATCCCCCGCTACCGGGTATATGAGAACGGCGTGTTCACCAAGGAGCTCACCGACGCCTCCGAATACTGGAAGGACGGGTATGTGGGCTTCCTCATCGGCTGCTCCTTCTCCTTTGAGGAGGCGCTGATGGCCGCGGGCATCCCCGTGCGCCACATTGAGATGGGCTGCAACGTGCCCATGTACAAGACCAACATCCAGACCGTGAAGGCCGGCCCCTTCGAGGGCCCCATGGTGTGCTCCATGCGCCCCATGACCCCGGAGCAGGCCCAGGTGGCCTATGACATCACGGTGAAGATGCCCAACGTCCACGGGGCTCCGGTGCAGATCGGCGACCCGGAGAAGGTGGGCGTCATGGACGTGATGAAGCCCGACTACGGCGACCCGGTGGAGATCCGGGAGGGCGAGGTGCCCGTGTTCTGGCCCTGCGGCGTCACCCCCCAGGCGGCGGTGGAGAACGCCAAGCCCCCTATCGTCATCACCCACGCCCCCGGCCACATGTTTATCACCGACATTTTGAACACTGAGCTCAACGACTATCTGGAAGCTCAGAAGCACAAATAAAATTTCTATCTCCTTTTCATATCAGGAACCGGACCCGGCGCGGGGGCGCCGGGTCCCCTCCTTTCTTTGAAAAAGAAAGGAGGCAAAGAAATTTTGTGCGAAGCTCCGCTTCGCCTCTGCGTTTTAAGGGACAGGTCCCAGACCTGTCCCTTTTTGTTTTTCCTAAGCCTTCCCCCTGGGGGGAAGGTGGCTGGCCGTAGGCTAGACGGATGAGGGGGCAGTTTCCCGCGCTCTCTCTTGTAGGAGCGCACACTGTGCGCCCGCCGTTCTTCGCCCACAATCCCCGCAGGGGCGGGCGTCCTCACCCGCCCGTTGCCCGCAGACCACTCTGTAGGGCGCGGCCTCC
>UMHQ01025296.1_pt1 | contig 10184 bp, 8 predicted proteins | sample 1965531 | NCBI WGS metagenome assembly UMHQ01 (sample SAMEA4836098, study PRJEB28245) | human gut metagenome | biome: gut microbiome; material: fecal sample | place: Denmark | collected 2008
GCAGGCGAGTTCACCCAAAGTCCATAACCGCCGGCCCAACAAGCAGTCCCCGTAACAGACTGCTATAGTTGGGCTTTTGCGTCTATAGCGCCATACCGACGGTACGTATACAAGGAAAGGAGTCGAGCAATGGCAGCACTACGTGGTCCGGATAGTTCCGAGGATGAACGTCGTTTGGGGGAGCAGGCCGTCTTTCCCGAGACCGTCGATGTCAACATTCGTCAGCTTGACCCCATTCCCGCGCCGCGTGCCTTCCTCAGGGAGCAGCCGCTCACCGATGAGATGAGCGAGCTCGTGCTCCACTCGCGGCAGGAAATCCGCGATGTGCTCAACGGCCGCGACGACCGACTGCTCGTCATCGTGGGCCCCTGTTCAATCCACGACCCGAAGGCCGCGCACGAGTACGCAGAAAAGCTGGCTGCCGTCAAGCGCGAGCTGGAAGACCGACTCGTGATCGTGATGCGCGTGTACTTCGAGAAGCCACGCACCACCATCGGCTGGAAAGGCCTCATCAACGACCCCGATCTGGACGGTCGCTTCAATATTCGTAAGGGCATGTGGCTGGCCCGCAAGGTGCTCACCGACGTGCTGAGCCTCGGCCTGCCCGCCGCCACCGAATGGCTTGACCCCATCACCCCGCAGTACATCTGCGACGCGATCAGCTGGGGTGCCATCGGCGCGCGTAACACCGAATCCCAAGTCCACCGCGAACTGGCCAGTGGCCTGTCCATGCCGGTGGGCTTCAAGAACTCCACCGACGGCTCCATCAAGGCCGCCGCCGATTCCTGCTTCGCGGCCGGCTTCGAGCATCACTTCCTGTCCATTAACTTGGACGGTCGCGTGATTTCCGCCGAAACCAAAGGCAACCCGGATTGCCATCTGGTTCTGCGCGGTTCCAGCCACGGCCCGAACTACGATGCCGAATCCGTGCGTCAAGCTCTGGAAGACCTCAAGGTTTCCAAAGCGTCCGGCCCGAGCCAGCATGGCCTCGTCATCGATGCCGCCCACGGCAACTGCGGCAAAGACGAAAACCGCGAAGCCGAAGTCATCGAAGAGATCGCTGAGCGTCTGGCGCACGGCGAACAAGGCATCACCGGCGTAATGATGGAAAGCTTCTTGGTCGGCGGTCACCAAAAGCCGGCCCCGCTCGACCAGTTGGTCTACGGTCAGTCCGTCACCGACTCTTGCGTGCCGTGGGAACGCACCAACGAGCTGCTGCACACCCTAGCCGACGCCGTCACCGCTCGCAGCTCGGCTAAATAGCTTTGTCTTTGTAAAAATGCTCACTGAGACCCACTCAGTGAGCATTTTTTGCCAATAACGGTGGTCATGTCAGTTTGTTCCCGTGACACCTTATCCTTGGGAAAGATACTGATCCAAGGAGAGATGTTATGCAGCAGCAGGAGGAAGCAGCACATTCGCTGCATCCGTTGCAAGTCGGTCCGCAGCCGTTGAACACCCCGGAAGAGCTTCGCGCCATTCGTCAGGCGATGGGGGAGGGGAAGAACCCGCTCGTTGCCACTGATGTGCCGCGCTGGGAAGATCAGGTGGGTGTCAGTCGCATCATCAACCGCCGCGTATTGGAGCTGGAGCCGCTGCCCACGCCCGCGCAAGTGCTCGCTGAACTCCCGCTGACCGATCAGGCTCAGGAAATCGTCGCCTACTCGCGTGATGAGATTCGCGCGTGCCTGTACGGCCAAGACGACAGGTTGTTGGTCATCGTCGGCCCCTGTTCGGTTCATGACCCGAAGGCCGCGCTGGACTACGCGCGCCGATTGGCCAAGCTGAAAGATGAGCTCGGTGAACAGCTGCTCATCGTCATGCGCGTGTACTTCGAGAAGCCGCGCACTACCATTGGCTGGAAGGGCCTGATCAACGACCCGGATATTGATGGCAGCCACAATATTCGCAAGGGCCTGTTGCTTGCTCGCAAAACCTTGCTTGGTGTGCTGAAGGAAGGATTGGCGGCCGCCACGGAATTTCTGGAGCCCACCAGCCCGCAGTTCATCTCGGACGCGGTGAGTTGGGGCGCCATTGGTGCGCGCAACACGGAAAGCCAGATCCACCGCCAATTGGCCAGCGGGCTTTCCATGCCGGTCGGCTTTAAGAATGCCACTGACGGCTCGGTGAAGGCAGCGGTCAACGGTTGCTTCGCCGCTGCTCAGCAGCACACGTTCTTCGGCATTGACCATCTGGGGCGTGCCTGCGCAGTCGAGACCCTTGGCAACCCGGACTGCCATGTGGTGTTGCGCGGCTCGATTCACGGCCCGAACTACGATGCCGAATCCGTGGCCAAAGCCATGGAAGACGTACGCGCCGAAATGCCCGCCGAATCCGCAGCCTCGCATGGTCTGATTGTTGATTGCTCGCACGGTAACTCCGGCAAGGACGAACATCGTCAGGCCGAAGTCGTGCGCAATATTGCCAGCAGAATTGCAGCTGGCGAACAGGGTATTACCGGCATCATGATGGAAAGCTTTATTGAAGGAGGCAATCAGAAGGCCGCGCCGCTTGATCAGCTGGTCTATGGCAAGTCGATTACTGACAAGTGCATCAGCTGGGAAGAAACCGAGGCCTTGCTGCGCGAGCTTGCGGAAGCCGTAGCCACACGGCGTTGGCACTGAGTTGCGTCATCGGCTCTCTCGCGGGAGCAATGCAACGAAACGTCTCTACCCCTCAGCCTGCCATTCGGCGGCCACCTCCCCTGACAAGGGGAGCCGAAAGTGTTGTGAAAGGAACTTACGTATGGGTATGAAAACTGTAGCTATTATTGGCGCATTGGATGAGGAAGTGGCGCTGATCGCCAAATCGCTCACGCATGTGACGCACACCGCCAAGGGCAGCCTTGACATCGTGTCCGGCACGGTCGACTCCTTCGGTTCTGACGTCATCAAGGTTGCCGCAACGGTAGGCGGCATGGGACTGGTCAATGCGGCCGCCACCACGCAGCTGCTGATTGACGAGATTGCCCCGGACGCCGTGATTTTCAGCGGCATCGCCGGCAACCTCAACACCCACCTGCACATCAACGACGTGGTGCTCGGCGGCACCCTGCGCTACCTCGACACTGACATGCGGCTCGTAGGCCAGTGGAAGCCCGGCACTGCGGACGCTCCGGTGGAGGAATTCCACTCTGATGACCGTCTGCTGGAAGTCGCCGACGAGGCGCTTGCCAATGCGGGCATTACCCACATCACCGGCATCATCGCCTCCGGCAACTACTTCGTGGACACGCCCCAAAAGGTCGAGGAGGTCATCCGACTCACCGGGGCTGACGCCGTGGAGATGGAAGGCGCCGCCGTGGCACAGGTCGCCGCCCGCAATAACGTGCCGGCACTGGTGATTCGTGCCCTTTCCGACAACGCCGACACCGATTACGAGGTATTCAAGGAGTTCGACATCTCCGAATACGCCGATACCGCCGCCCGTCTGGCTGTCGACATCGTCAAGCGCCTGTAACTGGTCACCTCCAAGTTCGGCGTTGCCGGTGTGGGCTGGTACATGGCCATCATGACTGCCCTCGCTCTGCTCGCTCTGTTCCTGATCAAGGAAAGCAAGGACAAGGACTACGAGCTGTAAATAGAGCTCCCCATATTATGCTCCCGCCAGCGGGAGCATTTTGTTATGTCGTCCCGCCAAAAATGAACAATAGACGAACTTACGTAGTTTAGGCATCTCACTACGCCTCGCACGTTTTACTCTGGAAATCATGGATATCTGGCAGATCGTCGTGATTGTGGTGCTCGCCGCGCTGATACTGGTGTGGGTTGCCGTCATCGCCTACAACAAAGGCCGCGTTTCAGGCCGGCTCGCCGCCGAACAGGACCTGTCCGGCGACGAGGATACGCATTCTCTATTCGGTGATGATGCGCCCGTGCGCCCCACCGAGCGTCGCCTGATTGAAGTCCTGCCCGAAGCCCTGATCGTCACCGACCGCAACGGTCTGGTCCAATATTCAAGCCCCGGCTCAGTGCCATTCGGCCTAGTCTCCGGCGACCGACTCAACTCGCGTGAAGTCGAGGACATCCTCACTCAGGCCGCCGCCGACGGTGGCATGCGTGAGCGTGAGGTTCAGCTGCCGGTCAATCGCAATTCCTATCCGTCCTCTAATGGCCGAGGACTGGAGGCCGGCCAGTCACGCCCGTCCAACACGCTGGATTTGCGTGTGCGCATTGGCGATATCGGCGATGACCTGTACGCCATCTTCATCAACGACATGTCCGAGCAGCGCCGTTTCGAGGCCGTCCGCCGTGACTTTGTGACCAACGTTTCGCACGAACTCAAGACTCCGGCCGGTGCCATCGCGCTACTGGCCGAAACCGTGACCGACGCCGCCGATGATCCGGACGCCGTACGGTATTTTTCCGGCCGTATCTCCAAGGAATCCGCGCGCCTGACCGAACTGGTGCATCATCTTATCGACTTGCAGAAAGCCCAAAGCCCGCAAAGCGTGATCGATGCGCGGCGCATTTCCGCGCTGGATGTGGCACGCGCCGCCATCGCCGCCAATCAGACCCAAGCCGACTCCCGCCATGTGGATATCCGACTGAGTGTCAACGGACAGTCAGTACCCACGAAGGTCGAGGAGCCGGCCGATGGCGAAGGTTCCTTGGAAGAATCAGGCAGCCCAGCCACGAACGGTCCGATGATCAAGGCCGACAAAGAGGCCATGCAAACCGCCGTCAAGAACCTCGTAGAGAACGCCATCCATTACTCGCCCGAACACACCACTGTGGCGGTCGGCGTGGGGGAGCGCGATGGCAAAGTCACCATTCGCGTGGTCGATCAGGGCATCGGCATCCCCGCCAAATCGCTGGACCGCATTTTCGAGCGATTCTACCGGGTCGACCCGGCCCGTTCGCGCGAGACCGGCGGTTCGGGACTCGGCTTGGCCATCACCAAGCACTGCGTGCAGGAGAACGGCGGTCGGATTTCGGTCTGGTCGCGTACGGGGGAGGGGTCGACGTTCACCATCGAGCTGCCGGCCGCCCCGGATGAGGATGACGACGAGGCCCGGTCGGACGAGTCGACACAAGCGTAGGGCCTTGGTTGGTGCCCGACATGGTGCCATTCCATTGCCACACAATCACACAGTGGGCGAGGTGCGCACACCGCGCGTAGCCCAATTACGCAATTACGTACTTTCGGGAAACAGCAGGCTAACGGAGAACAAATGGTTACGATAATGTCGGAAAACTTTGCGCCTATGCGCACGGGAACATACCCAAGAAAGGCTACTATGACACGCATTCTTATCGTCGAAGACGAGGAATCCTATCGCGAGCCGCTGGTATACCAGCTCACACGCGAGGGGTACGACGTGTCCGCCGCCGCCACTGGCGAGGAAGGTCTGGAACTGTTCACCAAGGGCGGCATCGATTTGGTGCTGCTTGATTTGATGCTGCCGGGCATTGACGGCACTGCACTGTGCCGCCGCATTCGTGAGCAGAGCCGTGTGCCGATTATTATGCTCACCGCCAAGAGCGCCGAAATCGATAAGGTCGTTGGCCTTGAGATTGGTGCGGACGATTATGTGACCAAGCCGTACTCTTTCCGTGAGCTGCTGGCACGTATTCGTGCCGTGATGCGTCGCAATCAGGCCACTGCCCAGGCTTCCGGCACTGTGGATGACGATATTCCGCTGGTGTGTGGCGATATCGCCATGCAGGTTGGCCAGCATCAGGTCACCGTACGCGGCGAAACCGTGTTCTTCCCGCTCAAGGAATTCGAACTGCTCGAATACCTCATGCAGAACAAGGGCCGTGTGATGACGCGTCACCAGCTGATCGACCGCATCTGGGGTTCGGATTATGTGGGCGACACCAAGACGCTCGACGTGCATGTCAAGCGCGTGCGCTCCAAGATCGAGGAAGATCCGGCGCACCCCAAGTATCTGACTACCGTGCGCGGTCTCGGATACAAGATCGATACTCCCGCGGAGTAAATGGAAGGCGGCCTTCGGGTCGCCTTTTTTTGTTGTGGATTGTGGGCTCGCTGTGGACTCGCCGCAGGCGAGCCCGCTCCAAAAACTACGTAGCCTCAACGTAGCCCACAAACATCCAAGTGTTCATCTTCTGTTTACTGATTTCGGTTTTGGGCCCTTGAAACCACCAATACGCTTGTAGTTGTCATGAATTGACCGGGCAGCGCTGAGCCGCCCGCGAATAGTTGATAGAGGGATTAAGTAATAATCATGCAGAAGAACATCCTCGTTCGCTCCATTGCCGCTCTGTCCGGCATTGTGATGCTCGCTTCCGTGGCCGCCTGCGGCGATAACACCGCCACCACGACCGACAACAGCTCCTCCTCCGATTCCACTTCCAAGTCCACCCCGATCTCCGGCAACTTCTCGGGCGCCGGCGCCTCCTCTCAGCAGGCCGCTGTTGAAGCTTGGATCGCCGGCTTCCAGGGCACCAACCCTGAGGCCAAGATCGCCTACAACCCGTCCGGTTCCGGCGCTGGCGTGCAGACCTTCCTGACCGGTGCCACCGCTTGGGCCGGCTCCGACAAGGCCCTTGCCGATGACGAAGTTGAGCAGTCCAAGTCCGTGTGCACTGAAGGCACCGCCTTCGATGTCCCGGTCTACATCTCCCCGATCGCCGTGGTTTTCAACCTCAAGGGCGTTTCCGATGCCGGCAAGCACATCAACATGGACGCTGCCACCATCGCCAAGATCTTCGACGGCAAGATCACCAAGTGGAACGATCCGGCCATCGCCGATCAGAACAAGGACCTGAAGCTGCCCGACACCGCCATCACCGTGGTGCACCGCTCCGATAAGTCCGGCACCACCCAGAACTTCATCTCCTACTTCAAGGACGTCACCCCTGACAACTGGACCTACGACCTCTCCGAGAACTGGCCGAACGAGGTTGGCCAGGGTGCCAAGGGCACTTCTGGCGTGATCTCCACCGTCAAGCAGGCCGACGGCACCATCGGCTACGCTGACTTCTCTCAGGTCGGCGACCTGGGCACCGTGGCCGTCAAGGTCGGCGACAAGTACAACGAGATTTCCGCCGAGGCCGGCTCCAAGGTCATTGGGGATTCCAAGCAGGACGACACCGTTAAGGGTGACAACCGCATCGTCATCAAGATCAACCACGCCACCGAGGCCGAGGGCGCTTACCCGATTGTCCTGGTCTCCTACGACATCGTCTGCCCGGCCTACAAGGACACCAAGCAGGCTGAGTTCGCCAAGGCTTGGCTGACCTACGTGACCTCCGACGAGGGCCAGAAGGCCGCTCAGGATGCCGCCGGCACCGCTCCGCTGCCCTCCTCCCTGAAGTCCGAGATCACCAAGTCCATCGAGGCCATCAAGACCAAGTGATGACGTCGGCCCGCAAGGGTCGTGTGGACTGGACCTGACAACTGAACGATAGACTGTAGTAGTAAGAGCAGTCGCCGCCAACTTTAAGCCGCAGTCGTAAACCATACGGCTGCGGCTTAAAGCGGGTCAGGACCCGAACGGTTTGGCAACGTCACAGACGAAAACCGCACCACTTGAATACTTGATAACCACCCTATATAAGGAGAATCCGTGAGTTCGCAAGACAAAACGGCTGTGCAGCCAGTTGGTGGCAAGACCGCCGACAAGGTGTTTCGCGGTGTGGCATACGCCTGCGGCATCCTGATCCTGGTTGTACTTGCCGCTGTGTTCCTGTTCCTGTTCTTCCGCGCCTGGCCACTCATCGGTGGCGATCAGGCCGCCAACAGCCAGACCGTGTCCAGCTTTACCGGCGGCAAGGCCAGCAGCTTCTGGGGCTACGTGCTCCCGCTGTTGTTCGGTACTGTGCTCGTGTCTTTGCTGGCACTGCTGATTGCCTTCTTCGTGTCCATCGGCATTGCGCTGTTCATTTCGCATTATGCGCCTAAGAAGCTCGCCACCGCGCTGAGCTATGTGGTCGATTTGCTGGCTGCCATCCCGTCCGTTATCTACGGTTTGTGGGGCGGCCTGATTCTGGTGCCGGCCATCTACCCGTTCTGGAACTGGGTTGCCAACCACCTGGGCTTCATTCCACTGTTCGAGGGCCCGGCCGCCAACCCGCCGCGCACCGTCGCCACCGTGGCTGTGGTGCTCGCCGTTATGATTTTGCCGATTATCACCTCCATGTCCCGCGATATCTTCATGCAGACCCCACGCCTGCACGAAGAGGCCGCGCTGGCGCTCGGCGCCACCAAGTGGGAGATGATTCGTCTGGCCGTGCTGCCCTTCGGCAAGTCCGGTATCGTGTCCGCCTCCATGCTGGCTCTCGGCCGCGCGCTTGGCGAGACGATGGCCGTGTTGATGATCCTGTCCCCGGGCCTCAACTACTCCATCAAGCTGCTGCAGGCCTCGCAGAACCAGACCATCGCCGCGAATATTGCCGCACAGTACCCTGAAGCCAACGATCTGGGCGTCTCCACGCTGATCGGAACTGGTCTGATTCTGTTCCTGATCACGTTCGTGGTCAACTTCATCGCCCGTAAGCTTACCGAGAAAGCGACTGCGTGATGACTGCTGCTGAGAACACTGAAAAGACTCCGATGGACGGCGCGCCCGAAATCGACTTCGATCGTTTCCGCCCGACCCGTTCCGCCATCCAGCGCCGTAATATCATGGACCACTTCATGTGGGCCCTGATCGCGGTGGCGTTTGTGATCGCCTGCATCCCGCTGATCTCCCTGCTGTGGACCACTATCGTCAACGGCATCAAGCGCCTGAACCTGAACTTCCTGAGCTACAACATGACCGGTGTGGTCGGTGGTAACCAGACCCCGTCCGGTGGTTACGGCGGTGTGCTGCACGCCATCATCGGTACTCTCGAAATCACCGCTGGCGCTATGGTTATCTCCATTCCGATCGGTTTGATGTGCGCCGTGTACCTGGTCGAATACTCGAACCGCGGCAAGCTCGCCACCACGGTCTCCCTGCTCGTCGACGTGATGAGCGGCATCCCGTCCATCGTGGCCGGCCTGTTCGCCTTCTCGATGTTCACGATTCTGCTGGGCCCCGGTACCATCAACGGTTTCGAAGGCTCCGTGGCTCTCTCCCTGCTGATGCTGCCCACCGTGGTCAAGTCCAGCGAGGAAATGCTCAAGATCGTGCCGAACGATTTGCGTGAGGCTTCCTTGGCTCTGGGCGTTACCAAGCAGCGCACGATTACCAAGATCGTGCTGCGCACCGCTCTGCCGGGCATCGTCTCCGGTGCCATTCTGGCCATCGCCCGCGTGATTGGTGAGACCGCACCGTTGCTGATGACCGCCGGCTACATCTCCAGCACCAACGTGAACCTGTTCTCCGGCCAGATGACCACCCTGCCGGTGTTCGTCTACCAGGAGTACTCGAAGCTCAGCGCGAACTGCCCGCCCAACGCCGACGCCACCTGCGTGACCACGATTCCGATGGAACGTGCGTGGGCTGCGGCTCTCGTGCTGATCGTCATCGTGCTGCTGCTGAACCTCATTGGCCGAATCGTGGCGAAGGTCTTCGCCGTCAAGACCGAACGCTAAGCCAGTCGCTAAGCCTAAGCCTTAAGAACACAAGGAAATATAAGGAAACATCATGGGACAACGTATTGACGTCAACCACGAAAACATCTACTACGGCGACTTTCTGGCCGTGGAAGATGTGAACATCAACATCGAGCCGAACAAGGTCACCTCCTTCATCGGCCCGTCCGGCTGCGGCAAGTCCACCGTGCTGCGCACCTTGGACCGTATGCACGAGATCATCCCTGGCGCTCACGTCGAGGGCGAGGTGCTGCTCGAAGGCAAGAACCTGTACGACAAGGACGTGGATCCGGTGGCCGTGCGCCGCGACGTCGGCATGGTCTTCCAGCGACCGAACCCGTTCCCGACCATGTCCATCCGTGAGAACGTGCTGGCCGGTGTGCGCCTGAACAACCACCACCTGGCCAAGTCCGACGCCGACGATCTGGTCGAGTGGGCTCTGCGCGGTGCCAACCTCTGGGAAGAGGTCAAGGACCGTCTTGACAACCCTGGCATCGGCTTGTCCGGTGGCCAGCAGCAGCGTCTGTGCATCGCCCGCGCCGTGGCCGTCCACCCGCAGGTGCTGCTCATGGATGAGCCCTGCTCCGCCTTGGATCCGATTTCGACCTTGGCTGTCGAGGATCTGATCGACGAGCTCAAGAGCGACTACACCATCGTGATCGTGACCCACAACATGCAGCAGGCCGCCCGTATCG
>UMHQ01062752.1_pt1 | contig 10183 bp, 7 predicted proteins | sample 1965531 | NCBI WGS metagenome assembly UMHQ01 (sample SAMEA4836098, study PRJEB28245) | human gut metagenome | biome: gut microbiome; material: fecal sample | place: Denmark | collected 2008
AGGAGCTTGAAGGAGTTCTGGCGGATCTTCTGCTCCAGCTCCTCCGCCAGGTCCGGGTTGTCCCGTAAATACTGCTTGGCCGCGTCCCGGCCCTGGCCCAGCCGCAGCTCGCCCATGGCGAACCAGGAGCCGCTCTTCTGCACCAGATCCAGCTTGACACCCAAGTCCAGCAGTTCGCCCACCTTGGAGATGCCCTCCCCGTACATGATGTCGAACTCCGCCTCCCGGAAGGGGGGCGCCACCTTGTTCTTCACGATCTTGGCCCGGGTGCGGTTGCCGATGATCTCAGAGCCGCTCTTCAGGGCCTCAATGCGCCGCACGTCGATACGCACCGAGGAGTAAAACTTCAGGGCCCGGCCGCCGGTGGTGACCTCCGGGTTGCCGTAGACCACGCCCACCTTCTCACGCAGCTGGTTGATGAAGATGACAATGCAGTTGGTCTTGGCGATGCAGCCGGCCAGCTTCCGCAGGGCCTGGCTCATCAGACGGGCCAGCAGGCCCACGTGGGAGTCGCCCATGTCCCCCTCGATCTCGGCCCGGGGGGTCAGCGCGGCCACCGAGTCCACCACCACCACGTCGATGGCGCCGGAGCGCACCAGGGCCTCGCAGATCTCCAGGCCCTGCTCGCCGGTGTCCGGCTGGGAGATGAGCATGGAGTCGATGTCCACCCCCAGGGCCCGGGCATAGGTGGGGTCCAGGGCGTGCTCGGCGTCGATGAAGGCCACCTCGCCCCCCCGCTTCTGGGCCTCGGCCACCACATGGAGGGCCAGGGTGGTCTTACCGGAGGACTCGGGGCCGTAGATCTCGATGATCCGCCCCCGGGGCAGTCCGCCGATCCCCAGAGCCAGGTCCAGGGACAGGGAGCCGGTGGGGATGGACTCCACCATCACGTCCACATTCTCACCCAGGCGCATAATGGAGCCCTTGCCGTAGGCCCGCTCGATCTGGGCCACCGCCGTCTCCAGCGCCTTCTTCTTATCCGAGGCGGGAGACGCACTCTCCACCGCCGGTTTCTTGGTCGCCATACTTCATATCTCCTTTGCCTCCGGCCCGTTTTCCTCTCCGGGCCGGCTTTCTTCTGTGTCAACAGCTTACCGCTGGATTCGTCCCATTGACCGGACTTTTCCCCGCACGCGGCTCCGCCGCGCACCCATTGTCCATTGTCAATTGTAAATTGTCAATTATTGATGGTCCCCTCCACCACCCGCCAGATGCCCTGGGTGTCTGCGGTGGTCTGGATCTGCTCAAAGCCGTTCTGGGAGAGGATCTCCTCCACATCGGGCGCCTGCCCGATGCCTACCTCAAACAGCAAAGTGCCCCCCAAGCGGATGGCGCTCTTCCACTTGGAGGCGATAAAGCGGTAAAAGTCCAGGCCGTCCGCCCCGCCGTCCAGGGCCATCCGGGGCTCGTAGTCCCGCACGGACACGTCCAGCCCCGCAATGTCGCCGGAGGGGATGTAGGGGGGATTGCACACCACCACGTCAAAGTCCCACAGGGCGGCGGGAGGCGGCTCCATCGCGTCCACGGACAGGCAGGTCACCCGGGCGTTCAGGTTGTTGCGGCGCACGTTCTGCTTGCACACCCGCAGGGCCCCCTCGGACAGCTCGCCCAGCACCACCCGGCACTGGGGGGCGTGGACCGCCACGGCCAGCCCCACGCAGCCGCTGCCGGCGCACAGGTCCAGCACCCGGCAGCCCTCTCCGGCCGCCTTGGCCTTCAAAATGCCCCGCTCGGCCAGCACCTCGGTGTCCGACCGGGGAATGAGCACGTCGCTGGAGATGTCCAGGGAGAGGCCGTAAAACTCCCACTCCCCCACGATGTAGGCCACCGGCTCCCCCGCCAGACGGCGCTGGACCAGGGCCTCCACCCGCTTCTCCAGCTCGCCGGAGACGTACAGGGGCATATCCCGGTAGAGCTGCTCCCGGCTCTTGTCCGAGGCGTAGCACAGCAGCTCCCGGGCCTCCAGCTGGGCGGCCTCCACCCCGGCCTTCTTCAGCCGGGCACGGGTGTCCAGATATAGGTTGTTATAGGTGGTCGCCACTTTGTTCACCCCCCACTTTGTTGTAATGAAAAATGCAGAAGGCAGAATGCAGAATATAACTCTCAACTGCCCCTGCTTTTTTTCAAACACGGCTCAGGAATTTCCAGCCGGCGTGTTTTCACCCCGCAGGCCACGCCGCTCCCCATTCATTCTGCATTCCTGCATTCTGCATTTTACCACGCGTCCTCGCCTTTCACCTCGGGCAGCACCAGCTTCAGCGCTGTAATCCCCACCTCGATCATGGAGTCGTCCGGCTCGAAGGTGGTGAAATTCTGGAGCCACAGGCCGGGGGCGGTCAAAATCTTGGTAATAGGTCCGTCGTGGCGGCCCGCCCACCGGTTGAACTCATAGCTCACCCCCACGATGATGGGGAGCATGAGCAGGTGGGCCAGAAACCGCAGCAGCGGGTGGTGGACCGGCCAGATGGCAAAGACAATGGTGGACACAATGATGGAGATGGCGATGACCATAAAGAGGAAGCTGGTCCCGCATCTCGGGTGGTGCCGGGGCTGCTTTCGCACGTTCTCCACCGTGAGGGGCAGGCCCGCCTCATAGCAGAAGATGGTCTTGTGCTCCGCCCCGTGGTACTCAAAGACCCGGTGGATGTCCTTCATCCGGGAGCACAGGGCCAGGTATCCCACGAAAATGGCCAGCTTCAGCAGGCTCTCCGCCACGTTCCGCACCAGCATGGAGTCGGTCACCACCGTAACCGCCGTCCCCAGCAGGGTGGGCAGCAGGAAAAAGAGGCCGATGGACATGCCGATGCCCAGGATCACCGCCAGGGTGACCACCAGAGAGGCCATCTTCTCGCTGCCCAGCCGCTTCTCCAGCCACAGCTCGAACTTGGAGGGCTCCTCCGGCTCCGCCTCCTCGTCCTCGGGGTAGAACTCCGCCGAGAACATGAGGGCCTTGACCCCCTCCATCATGGAGGCGCAGAAGGTCACCACCCCCCGGACCAGGGGCAGGCCCAGAACCGGGTAGCGGTCCTTGATGAATTTCAGCTGGCTCTCCTTGACGGCCAGCTCGCCGTCCGGCTTGCGCACCACGATGGCCTGCTTTTTGGGGCCGCGCATCATGATGCCCTCAATGAGGGCCTGCCCGCCGCACATGGTCTTGAACCCGCCGGCGGGACAGGTCTGACAGTTGTTTTGTTCTTCCGTTGTTCGCATGAGCAGTAGTTTCTCCTTTGGATCGGGGGACAGGCATCCCCGCAGGCGCATCCGCGCCCAGGGTATTTTATCAAGTTTTTGGGGAAATTGCAAGGTTCCCGGCAGGCTAGGCTTCAATGGGCAGGCGGATGGTCACCAGACAGCCGCCCCCCTCCGCGTTGCCGATGGTGAGGGTCCCCTCGTGGCGGGTGACGATCTCCTCGCACACCGCCAGGCCGATGCCGGAGCCCCGTGCCTTGGAGCTCCCCTTGTAGAACTTGTACTTCACGTGGGGCAGCTCCTCCTCGGGGATGCCGGGGCCGTAGTCCCGGATGCGGATGACCGCCTCCTCCCCGTCCTGGGCGATGGACACGTCGATGCGCTTGCCGGAGCCGCCGTGCTTGGCCGCGTTGTCCAGCAGGTTGCAGAACACCTGGCGCATCCGCTCCGGGTCGCCGCTGATGGGGAGCATCTCCTCCGGGCAGTCCTGGTAGGTGAGCTCGATGCCCTCCCGGCGGAAGAACTCCCGGTAGGTGTACACCGCGTCCTCCAGCTCCGCCTTCAGGTCCATAGGCTCCACCGACAGGGTGAACCGGCCGTCGGAGATGCGGGAGAACTCCAGCAGCTCCTCTACCATATTGGTGAGCCGCCGGGCCTCGGACACGATGATGTCCATGCCCTTCCGCACGTCCTCGGGGTTTTTCAGCTCGCCGCTCTGGATGGTCTCCGCCCAGCCGGTGATGGCGGTGAGGGGGGTGCGCAGCTCATGGGAGACAGAGGAGATGAACTCCGACTGGGTCTTCTCCGACTGCTTGATTTTCAGGGACATGTCGTTGATGGTGTCGGTGAGCTCCCCCACCTCGTCGTCGTACTTCTTCTCGATCTGCACCCCGTAGCTGCCGTCGGCGATGAGCCGGGCGGTCTCGGTGATGCTGGCAATGGGCTCCACAATGGAGCGGACAAAGTACAGGTTGGAGAAGTAGACCAGGGCGAAAATCACCGCCCCCAGCAGGCAGGCCAGGGCCACCGCCAGCACATACTGCCGGTCGATGTTCACCAGGGAGGTCACATAGCGCACCACCGCCACCGTCTGCCCGTGGTAGACGATGGGGGCGGAGGCGGTGGCGATCCGCTCCCCGGTATCCGGGTCGGAGCCGATCCACACCTGGACCTCCTGGTTGGTCAGGGCCTCCTGGATTTCCGGGGTGTCCGGCGTGGTGCCGGCGGCCAGGTCGTTGCTGGAGTACTGGACGGAGCCGGAGGTGTCCAGGAACTGGAGCTCCAGCTTGGTCTTCTCCTCAAAACGCTGCACCGCGTTCTGGGCGTTGGTCCAGTACTGGCTGCGGGTATAGGAGGCAAAGCCGCCGGCGGTGGATTCCGCCCGGCGCTGCAGGTCGCTCGTGGTGGAGGAGTAGTAGTAGCTCCAGATGGCGGCGGAGAAGGTGGCCAGGGCCAGCACCAGCACCAGCAGCACCACGCCCACGCTGTTGATGAGCCAGCGGCGGCGGATGCCCCGGATCTTCCGCTGGTCCGTGATTTTCACTTTTTTGGCCATGTCTCCACCTCCTCTTTAAAATAAATTGTGCGTTCAGAGCGCTGTGCCGTCTATGGCAGCCGTAACAGCCGTCTCAGCTGCCCCACTTATACCCGTAGCCCCACACCGTATTCACATACGTCGGTTTCGTGGGATTGCGCCCCAGAAGCCAAGCTTCTGGGGACCCCATCTGTTTTAAAATGCTCGGGCGAAATCAATTCGCCCATCTCCGCGCCAAGTGCCGCCGCTGCGCGGCGGTTGCGCTCCGAAACGCCTCGCTGCGGCTCGGTGTCCGCCAAGGTTTTGGCCCTTCTGGCCAAAACGCTTGTACGCGCTGACGCGCGCCCCGCTTTGCGGGGCCCCAGGACAACCCCACCAGACTTGTCTGCGGTTTAACTACCCCACTTATACCCGTAACCCCACACCGTATTCACATACGTCGGTTTCGTGGGGTTGTCCTCGATTTTGATGCGCAAGCGGCGGATGTTCACGTCCACGATTTTCAGCTCGCCGAAGTAGTCCTTGCCCCACACCGCGTCCAGGATCTCCTCCCGGGAGAGGGCCTTTCCCGGATTCTCCATGAACAGCTTGACGATGCCGTACTCCACCTGGGTCAGCTTCACCCGCTGGCCGTTTTTCTCCAGGGTCCGGTTGCGGGTGTTCAGCAGGAAGGGGGGCTGGCTGATCTCGTCGGCGGAAACGGACTCCTCCTCGCCGCCGGTGCGGCGGAACAGGGCGTCCACCCGGGCGGTGAGCTCCGCCGGGGAGAAGGGCTTGGTCACATAGTCGTCCGCCCCGGTCATCAGGCCGGTGACCTTGTCCATCTCCTGGGTGCGGGCGGTGAGCATGATGATTCCGATTTTGCTGTCCATGGCCCGGATGCGGCGGCACACCTCAAAGCCATCGATGCCCGGCAGCATGATGTCCAGCAGCGCCACCTTGATGCCCGGGTCCTCCTTGATGAGGGCCAGGGCCTCCTCCCCGGTGCCGGCCTCGATGGTCTCATAGCCCGCCCGCTTCAGGTTGATGACCACAAAGCTGCGGATATTTTCTTCATCCTCCAAAACCAAAACTTTTCTCATGTCTGTCTCCCTCTCATCGGCTTCCCGTCAGTCGGTCCAGCTGCTTTGGATCAGATGGAAGGCCGCCTGAAGCTCTGTGCTGTCCATGCCGCAGTTCCAGTCGCTGTCGTAGAAAGTGGCGGCGTATACCGCCCCCTCCTCCTCCCGCAGGAGGAACCGGTTGGAGGTCTCCGCCCTACTGAACTGGCTGGTAAACTTATAGATCACCAGGAAGGGGCTGCTCTCCCGCTGTCCCTTCTCGTCCAGATGGTAGAAGGAGACCGCCCGCTGTCCCGTGACAAAGTCGTTCCGGCTCAGCGTGATCTGGTCCTTCCAATCCTCCGGGACCGTCAGGTACCAGCCGTCGGCGATATTGTGGTAGGTGGTACACACATACTCCTTTGTCCCCCGGCTGGTGTACTGGCTCCAGTCGATGAGCCAGAAATCCGAGGCGGAGGTGTCGCTGCTGCTGGGCAGCTGGATGGGGCTGGGCAGCTCCAGCACTCCGTCCTCATTGACGTCCGCGGGGTCCAGATCCACATACCGGTCCAGCACGTCCCGGCTCACGCCGGTCTCATCCAGGCTCAGATTGGCAAGCTTCCCGTCCCGGTAGGTCACCACATCCACCGCGTGGCGCCCATCGGCCAGTTCGCTGGAGATATACAGGGCCCGCACCGGCACGTTTTCCTCCCCCCGGAGGAGGTTGGCAGCCACATTCCGGATGCCGTTGCTGACGATTCCCGCGGACAGGGAGACGGTATCCCGGATCATAAAGGTGCCGTCCCGCCAGCCATAGATCTGCACTGTGCTGTTGGTGCCCGCCGGGTCCACCTGGATCACCGCGATCTCCGTGCGGGTGTCCTGGTCCAGATCATAGAGGGCGTATTCCGTATAGGCGGTGGTCATCCACTCCTCGGCCCGCAGGGCGTCCTGCTTGGGCACCGCCGCCGCCCCGGAGGCGGAGGAGGAGACCGCCGCCTGCTGTACGTTGCGGTTCATGACCTCCTCCAGGGAGTAGGCCCCCAGGAGGTAGGCGCCGGTGTTCATCTGCCAGCTGACCACCACCTCCTTGGTCCCGTTTCCGTTCAGGTCCACATAGTCCACCCGGTAGATGGAGGAGCCGGTCCCCTCCACCACCGCGCTGGCGGTATAAGTATCCTCATCCGACTTGGTGAAAAAGTAGATCTTCAAAGGCCGGTCCGCGTCGGGCACCCGGAAAAAGGTGACCGCCGTCTCCGTTGTCCCGTCCCCGTCCATATCCTGGAGCTGAATGAGGGCGGTGTTGTTGCCGCTCATCACGGAGATGTCCTCCACCTCCACCCCGTACTCCTGGGACAGGGCGTTCTTCGCGTTTCGGATGGTCTGGGTCAGGCTCAGGTAGTCCGCCGACTGCTCCGGACTCTGATACAGGTCCGCCGGCGCCCGGAAGAAGCAGCCGGACAGAGTCAGCACCAGAACCGCCAGCCAGAACAGCCCCGCGCTCCAATGTCTTTTCATGTCCGTCACTCTCCTTTCCCCGCCGGGCCGCCTCAAATCCCAGGCGGCCGCGCATTCATTGGTATCATACCATAAAATCAGAAAAATGAATATGGCTTTTTTGAAAATCTTCTCCCGGGCACACCTCAGCGATATCTTTCATTGTGCCCTGCCCCCTCTCCCCTCGCCTGTCCCATGCAGGCTGCGCTCCCACGCGGTTCCCGGGCATGGATCGCGGTTTCCCTCTTTCATTTTTCAGAAGAATATGGTATACTACACTTTGTTACGAATTTCACAAGGAGAGAGGTTAGACCGTGGGAAACGTCACGCTGATTGGAATGCCGGGTTCGGGGAAAAGTACGGTGGGAGTATTGCTGGCCAAGGCTCTGGGCTATGGCTTTCTGGATACGGATCTGGTGATCCAGCAGCAGGAGGGGGCGCTCCTCCAGGAGATCCTGGACGAGAAGGGGGTCCCCTATTTTCTGGACGCGGAGGAGCGCGCGGTGCGCTCGGTGGAGTGCGACCGGCACGTGATCGCCCCTGGGGGCAGCGTGGTCTGCCGGGAGGGGGCCATTGCCCACCTGAAGGCCGCGGGTCCGGTGATCTATCTGCGGGTGCCCCTGGAGGAGCTGAAAGCCCGGATTCACAATCTGGACTCCCGGGGCATCGCCCTGGAGCCGGGGCAGACCCTGGAGGACATTATGGACCTCCGGGCCCCCCTGTATGAGCGCTACGCCGACGCGGTGGTGGACGCTGTCCCCGGACAGTCCACGGCCCAGACCGTCTCCTCAGTGCTGGAGCGCCTGGAACAGCTGGTTCCGGGTCTCACCTGGCACGCCCCCAGCCCACAGGGAACCGTGGGCCGGCCCCGGAAGGAAGATTCTCCGGAGGCCGAATGAAAAGAAGGAAGTAGAACATGACATTTCAGACACTGGGGCTGTGCGCCCCGATTTTGACCGCCCTGGAGGAGCACGGGTATGAGCGGCCCTCCCCCATCCAGGAGAAGGCCATCCCCCCCGCCCTGGCCGGGCGGGACGTGCTGGGCTGCGCCCAGACGGGCACCGGCAAGACCTGCGCCTTTGCCGCTCCCATTTTACAGCGCCTGAGCGCCTCCAGGGTCCAGGGACACCCCCTGCGGGCCCTGATCCTCACCCCCACCCGGGAGCTGGCCATCCAGATCGAGGAGAGCTTCCTGGCCTACGGCAAGCACCTGCCCCTGCGGTGCGCCGTCATCTTCGGCGGCGTGGGCCAGAACCCCCAGGTGGAGGCCCTGGGCCGGGGGGTGGACATCCTGGTGGCCACTCCGGGCCGGCTCATGGACCTGTACCAGCAGGGCTTCGTCAAGCTGGACCAGCTGGAAATCTTCGTGCTGGACGAGGCCGACCGGATGCTGGACATGGGCTTCATCCACGACGTGAAGAAGATCCTCAAGTGGCTGCCCCGCAAGAAGCAGACCATGCTGTTCTCCGCCACCATGCCCCCGGAGATCGCCGAGCTGGTGAACTCCCTGCTCCACGACCCGGTTCGGGTGGCGGTGGACCCGGTGTCCTCCCCGGTGGAGGCCATCCAGCAGTCGGTGTACTTTGTGGACAAGAACAACAAGACCAAGCTGCTGGCCTATCTGATCCGGGAGCTGGATGTGAAAAACGCCCTGGTGTTCACCCGCACCAAGCACGGGGCCAACAAGGTGGCCAGGGATCTGGCCAAGGCGGGCATCACCGCCGCCGCCATCCACGGCAACAAGAGCCAGACCGCCCGGCAGCAGGCCCTGGCCGACTTCAAGGCCGGGAAGATCCAGTGCCTGGTGGCCACCGACATCGCCGCCCGGGGACTGGACATCGAGGAGCTCTCCCACGTGTTCAACTACAACCTCCCTGAGGTGCCTGAGACCTACGTCCACCGCATCGGCCGCACCGGCCGGGCGGGCCGGGAGGGGGCTGCCGTCGCCTTCTGCGACTTTGGGGAGAAGCCCCTGCTCCGCGACATTGAGAAGCTGATGGGCCGCACTGTGCCGGTGGTGGAGGATCACCCCTACCCCATGGTGGTGCTGGAGGCCCCCAAGAAGGACAAGCGCGGCCGCATCATCAACGAGGAGGACGCGGAGGCCCGGGCCGCCGCCAAGGAGCGCCGCCGGGCCCAGGACGCCGCCAACAAGGCGGCCGCCGAGGAGCGGAAGAAGAAGGCCGGGGAGGCGGTGCTGTCCGCCGTCTCCGCCGTGGCCGCCGCCGTCACCGGCGAGGGCGGCTCCCAGGATGGGAAGAAAAAGAAACGCCGCCGGAAAAAGGGCAAGGGCGGCGGGGAGGCCGCCCCGGTCCAGGAGGCGCAGGCGCCGGAGACGCCGGCCCGGGAGACCGCCCGGGTCAAGCCCCTCCGCCCCGGCGTGCGGCTGGATACGGGGGACGCCATGCCCCGCACGGAATTTGACCGGCCCGACCCCCTGGCCGGCGACCACATCATGGACGCCACCGCCCGGCTGCTGGCCCCCCGGAAGAGCACCCTCAGCCGGGAGGGGAGCGCCGCCTCCCGCCGCGCCGCCCCCAGAAAGCGGCGCAGAGGGAATGCGGGGGGCGAGGGAGAGCCCCGCGCCGCCGGGAAGGAGAAACCCCAGCGCGCCGCCGCCCCCGCCGAGGCGGGCCGGAAGAAGCGGAGCGAGGCCGGGGAGAGCAAGGCCCGTCCGGCTGCCCGCTCTCCCAAAAAGCACCGGGGCGGCCCCCGGGGCCCCATTGAGCCCATGAAGTCCAACCGCACCAAGGACTCCACCGAGCAGCACAGCTTGATGAAGCCCTACTATTTGGACAACTGACCCCGGGGCGGCACGCTCCCCCGCGGACATACCCGCCTCACAGGGGCGGGGAACATAGAGAACCATTCCGGAAAAGGGAAACAAAATAAAAAACTGGAGGGCATGAACAATGGATTATCA
>UMHQ01072074.1_pt1 | contig 10162 bp, 9 predicted proteins | sample 1965531 | NCBI WGS metagenome assembly UMHQ01 (sample SAMEA4836098, study PRJEB28245) | human gut metagenome | biome: gut microbiome; material: fecal sample | place: Denmark | collected 2008
CGCAGATCGTCCATCCCCTGTCCGCTCCGTGCCGTCGCCGTCACCACCGGTGCGTCCAGCCCGCGGGACAGGGCGTCCACGTCCACGGCGACGCCCTTGCGGCGGGCCTCGTCCATCAGATTCACGCACACTACCAGCCGCGGCGTGCGGCAGCGCAGCTGCACCGCCAGATGCAGATTCCGCCGGAGGCAGGTGGCGTCCGCCACCAGCACGGTGACATCGGCACCGCCGCCGCAGATGAAGTCCCGGGCGATCTGCTCCTCCGGCGAGTCTGCCCGCAGGGAGTAGGTCCCGGGCAGGTCGATGAGTCGGAAGGCCGCGCCCTGCCACGTGTAGGCGCCCTCCGCTACCGCCACCGTTTTCCCGGGCCAGTTGCCTGTGTGCTGGCGCATGCCCGTCAGGGTGTTGAACACTGTGGATTTCCCCACGTTGGGGTTGCCCGCCAGCGCCGCTGTGTACTGCTCCATTGACTGTCTCCTCCTTCTGCAGGCTGCTTCCGGCCATCCTATGCGGCGGCGGGGCGGCAGGTGCAGGACATGACGACGGGGCACGCCATAGAAAACGCAGTCGCGCACCCGAGGGTGCGCGACTGCGTTTGCCGGTTTCCGGCAAACGCAGAAAAGTAAAACCGCCCGAAGGCGGTTTTACTTTCAGCCGCTGCGGCGGGAATTGAACGTGCAAGACATCCCTGATGGGTCTCTTGCACACATTCTTCCTTTCCGAAAATCGGGGATACTGCGGAACATGTCATAAAAAAGCGATCGCGCACCCGAGGGTGCGCGACTGCTTTTTGGTAAAGGAGAGAGAATAACAATGTCACTTAGTCACTTACTTGCTTTCTGATGCTATCATAACACGGCATCCCGGAAAGTCAACGGCTTTGTGAGAAGATTCACAAATTGTTCATAAGCTCCGCGCAAATACGCTCTTGACATTGGAAAAGCACCGTGCTATTATTTAGCGCACTAATAATTAGCACGCGAAACAATTCGAAAGGAGGCACATCGTGGAACGCTGTATCACGGAACGGCCGGAGCATTTCGGCCCGCTGTTCGGCTACTGCGACCATCAGGTGCAGAAGCTGTTGGATCGGCGGCTGCGGCAATACGACGTATCGCCCATGCAGTGCCGGACGCTGACCTACCTCCACGAGGCGAAGGGCGAGGTCAACCAGAAGCAGCTGGAGCGGCACCTGATGGTGAAGCCCAGCACGGTCAACGGCATCGTGGACCGTCTGGAGGAGAAGGGCATGGTCACCCGCACCGCCAGCCGCACCGACGGGCGCTGCCGTATTCTGGCGCTGACGGCGCAGGGGAAGCAGTTTTATGACAGATTCATCGCCATCGTGCATGAGGTCAACGACCGACTGGAAAAGGGCTTTTCGCCGGAGGAGATCCGGCTGCTGACGTCACTTCTTCTGCGGGTGGCAAAAAATCTCTCGGAGGAGGACGAAGTATGCTGAAAAAGCTTGCCCCGTATACAAGGGGCTACCGGTGGTATATCCTGCTGGGCGTATTGTGCTCGGTGGGTGAGTCTGTGCTGGAGCTGGAGCTGCCCCGTGCCATGAGTGAGATCGTGGACGTGGGCATTGCCAACGGCGACCGCGGCTATATCCTGCTGACGGGCCTGAAAATGTTCCTGATGGCCATGGCGGCGCTGCTGTGCGGCGTGGGTGCGGCGGCGCTGGCCGCTAAAGCGGCCATGGGTTTCGGCGCCAACCTGCGCCAGGCGGAGTATGAGCAGGTGCAGCGCTTTTCCTTCGCCAACATCGAGCACTTCTCCACCGCCAGCCTCATCACCCGCCTGACCAACGACGTGTCATCGGTGCAGATGACCATGTTCATGGGCATGCGCATGTGTGTGCGTGCGCCGGTGATGCTGGTGACGGCGCTGATAAAGGCCATGCAGATCAGTCTGGACCTGAGCCGGGTGTTCCTGGTGGCGGTGCCGCTGCTGCTCCTCGCGGTGGTCATCGTCATCCGCTACGTGGGGCCGTTTTTCACGGCGCTGCAGAACGCCACCGATGATCTGAATCTGGTGGTGCAGGAGAATCTGAACGCCGTCCGCGTGGTGAAATCCTTCGTCCGCGAGGAGCGGGAGGAGCAAAAATTCCAGAGCCGCAGCAATAAGCTCCGCGACACGGCGGAGAGGGCCTTTGGGTTCGTGGTGATGTTCATGCCCATCATGATCATGATCATGGGCGGCACCACGGTGGCGCTGATGTGGCTGGGCGGTCACGACGTGGCGGAGGGCACCCTGCTCTCCGGCGACCTGATGGCGTTCTTCACCTATTCCAGCGAGATCCTGATGTCCCTGATGATGGTGTCCATGGTGCTGATGTTCCTGACCCGTGCCATCGCCTGCGGCAGGCGCATCGTGGAGGTGCTGGACGAACAGCCCCAGATCACCGATGCCCAGGCCGATGCCGCATTGACTGTGGACAACGGCGATATCCGGTTCGATCACGTGTATTTCAAGTATCACCCCACGGCGGAGAGCTGGAACCTGACGGACATCGACCTGCACATCGAAAGCGGTATGACTGTGGGCATTCTGGGCGGCACCGGCAGCGCTAAGACTACGCTGGTCAGCATGATCCCCCGTCTGTACGAGGTGAATGAGGGCGCCGTCTCCGTGGGCGGCCGCAACGTCAGAGAGTACACCATGGAGGCGCTGCGCGACGGCTGCGCCATGGTGCTGCAGAAGAACACCCTGTTCTCCGGTACCATTCGGGAGAACCTGCGCTGGGGCCGTGAGGACGCCACCGATCAGGAGATCGAGGAGGCCTGCCGCATGGCCTGCGCCGACGAATTCATTCAGCGGATGCCCGACGGCTACGACACCTATATCGAGCAGGGCGGCACCAACGTCTCCGGCGGCCAGAAGCAGCGCCTGTGCATCGCCCGGGCCATTCTGCGGAAGCCCAAGGTACTGATCCTGGACGACTCTACCAGCGCGGTGGACACCGCCACCGACGCCAAAATACGCGGCGCTCTGAAAACGGCGCTGCCCGGGGCCACCAAGCTCATCATCGCCCAGCGCATCACCTCCGTCATGGACGCGGATATGATCCTGGTGCTGGACGACGGCCGCGTGGTGGGACAGGGCACCCACGCGCAGCTGATGGACAGCTGCGAGATCTACCGTGAGGTATACGAATCCCAGCAGGAAGGGGTGAGCATCGATGGCTGAGACGAAACGCACAGGCGGCGGCCATGGCCCGCAGGGCCACGGCTATCAGCGGCCCAAGGACATGAAGGGCACCTTCAAAAAGCTCATGGGCTACGTGGGCAAGTATAAGGGGTCGCTGGTGCTGGTGGCGATATGCCTTCTCATCAGCTCCGCCGCCAGCGTGGCCACCAGCTACCTGCTGAAGCCGCTGCTCAACGACTATATCATCCCCGGCGATTTCCCGGGACTTTTCAAAATGCTGCTGGTGATGGGCGGGATGTACCTTCTGACCTCTCTGTGCTCCTTTGCCTACGCCCGCATCATGGTCCACGTGGCGCAGCACACGGTGGCCGCCCTGCGGCAGGACCTGTTCGACCGGCTGCAGGAGCTGCCCGTCAGCTACTATGACCGCCACCAGTCCGGCGACCTGATGAGCCGCTTCACCAACGACATCGACACCGTGTCGGAGATGCTGAACAGCAGCTTTGCCAGCATCATCTCCAACGTGCTGACCTTTGTGGGCACCGTGGTGATGATGATCGTGCTGAACCCGTGGCTGACGCTGATCACTTTCCTGTTCCTGGGCCTGATGGGGCTGGTGGTGAAGGTCATCGGCGGCCGCAGCCGTGCCAATTTCCAGCGGCAGCAGGCGGCGCTGGGCGCGCTGAACGGCTATATCGAGGAGATGATCGAAGGCCAGAAGGTCATCAAGGTATTCAACCACGAGGGCCAGGCCGTGGAGCGCTTCACCGCCCTCAACGGCGACTACCGCGACGCCGCCACCGCTGCCCAGGCCTATGCCGGCATGATGATGCCCGCCATGGGCAACCTCAGCAAGATCAACTACGCCGTCACCTGCTGCGTGGGCGGCCTGCTGGCCATCGGCGGCGTATTTGACATCGGCTCTCTGGGCGCGTACCTGCTGTACGTCAAGCAGGTGAGCCAGCCTGTGGGCCAGATCAGCCAGCAGATCAACACCCTGCTGGCCGCGGCGGCCGGCGCCGAGCGCATCTTCGCCGTCATGGACGAACAGCCCGAGACCGATGAGGGCAAGACCGTCATCGTCCGCGTGGAGAAAAACGGCGATACCCTGACAGAGACGAAGCGGCGCACCGGCCACTGGGCCTGGAAGAAGCCGGACGGCACGCTGGTGGAGCTGCGGGGCGACGTGCGCTTTGACCACGTGACCTTCTCCTACGACGGGGAAAAGACGGTGCTCAACGATGTGTCCCTGTTCGCCGAGCCCGGGCAGAAGATCGCCTTCGTGGGCTCTACCGGTGCGGGCAAGACCACCATCACCAATCTTATCAACCGCTTCTACGACGTGCAGCAGGGTATTATCACCTACGACGGCATCGACGTGAAGGATATCGCCAAGGATTCCCTGCGCCGTTCGCTGGGCATTGTGCTGCAGGATACCCATCTGTTTACCGGCACCGTGGCCGACAACATCCGCTACGGCAAGCTGGACGCCACGGATGAGGAGATCCGTGCCGCAGCGAAGCTGGCCAACGCCGACAGCTTCATCCGCCACCTGCCCCAGGGCTACGACACCGTCATCACCGGCGACGGCGGCAGCCTCAGTCAGGGCGAGCGCCAGCTGCTGAACATCGCACGGGCCGCCGTGTCCGACCCGCCGGTACTCATTCTGGACGAGGCCACCAGCTCCATCGACACCCGTACCGAGACCCTGATCGAGCGGGGGATGGACTCCCTGATGGAGGGACGCACGGTGTTCGTCATCGCCCACCGTCTGTCCACCGTCCGCAACAGCCAGGCCATTCTGGTGCTGGAGCGGGGCCGCATCATCGAGCGCGGCGATCACGAGCAGCTGCTGGCGCAGCACGGCAAGTACTACCAGCTCTACACCGGACAGGCAGAGCTGAGTTGAATTAAATTATCCGAATACACCATACTAAGGAGGAACCATCCATGACCGAACAGGCGCTTTGCCAGAAGGCCATCGACATGCTGGATATGGCCTATGTCCCCTATTCCCATTTCCCCGTGGGCGCCGCCCTGCTGTGCAGGGACGGCACGGTGTTCACCGGCTGCAACATCGAAAACGCCGCCTACGGCGCCACCATCTGCGCCGAGCGCACCGCCATCTTCAAGGCTGTCAGCGAGGGGCACCGTGACTTCGACACCATCGTCATCGCCGGACGCAGCGACGACTACTGCGTACCCTGCGGCACCTGCCGCCAGGTGATGATGGAGTTCGCCCCCGATCTCACCGTCATCTGCCTGAATAAGAAGGGCGAGAGCAGGAAGTTCGCCCTGAAGGAGCTGCTGCCTTACGGGTTTGACCAAAGTTGGTTGTAACGCTTAACGGGCGAGGGATTTTTCGTTCAGACGAGGCGCGGGAGCGCAGGCAATACTTTGTGTATGGCAAGCGAGTGCAACGACGTATGGACGGAAAAGACCCGCCCGTCGGGAACAAATGAGAGCGCGGCTGCGTCCTATCCACAGCCGCGCTTCCTTTTCCCTGCGCGGAAACACTGAAAATTTGGAGGATATTTCCATGAAAAAGTTCGTATCCATGATGCTGGCCGCCCTGCTGCTGCTAAGTCTTGCCGCCTGCGGCGATAAGAATAACGCCAGCGGCGACAAGCCCGCAGCGCCCACCAGTGCCCTGAACATACTGGAGACGGTATGGAACACCTACGGTGAGGATGAGAAGTTTGCCGTCGCCGGCGGCGATTTCTCCGAGGCAAACGCCCGTGAGGACGCCCCCGGCGTCTTTGACCTGAAGGACCGTGCGCTGGTGGACAGCGAGCTGGGTCTGCCGGAGACCGCTGCGGTGGATGAGGCCGCGTCCCTTGTCCACATGATGAACGCCAACACCTTCACCGCCGCCGCCTACCACGCCGCCGGCGACACCGCTGAGCTGGCACAGCAGCTGCGGGACAACATCATGCAGCGCCAGTGGATGTGCGGCTTCCCCGACAAGCTGGTCGTGGCCGAGGTGGGCGAGTATGTGGTCACCGTCTTCGGCGCGGATGAGCTGGTGGACACCTTCATGACCCACCTGAACGGCATCTACGGCGTCAGCGCCACCTACGACGAGGACATTCTGTGACACGGAGGATGGTGCAGCGGGGCGCGTTCCTGCTGATGGCGGCGGCACTGGTGCTGGGTGCGGCAAAGCTCCCCGCCCATACGTCGCAGCCCTCCGCGCCCGCCGACACGGTGTACGTCTATGAGGGCTACGCCGCCAAGACGGACGCTCCCTTCGATGCGGATTCGCTGGACCGCGCCGCCTATCGTTTCCGGCATCTGTACGACCTGTACTTCACCGGACGCACCGTCTATCTGGCGGTGGTGCCGGATAAGGCGCAGTTCACCGTGCCGCCGGAGGGCTACGTCCCCGCTGGCGCGGCGGAGACGGCGGACTACCTCTGCGGCGCGCTGGACTTTTTGACGCCGGTGGATATCGCCGCCGGCCTGACGCTGACGGACTACTACCGCACCGACCCCCATTGGCGGCAGGAGCAGCTGCGCCCCGCGGCGGACGCACTGCTGACCGCCATGGGTGCGCCGGTGTCCGGCACGCGGGACGAGACGCTGTGCGCGCTGGAGGGGGCGTTTCACGGCAGCTACTGGGGAAAGGCCGAGGGGCCGCTGGAGCCGGATACGCTGTCCTATCTGACCTCCCCCACGCTGGAGAGCTGCACCGTCCATAACTACGAGACGGATACCGACGGCGGCGTATACGATTTTGCCGCCGCGCAGGACGCGCCCTACGACCTGTTCCTGTCCGGCAGCCGCTCCCTGCTGCGTATCGACAACCCCGACGCCCTGTGGGACAGGACGCTGGTGGTGTTCCGGGATTCCTTCGGCAGCAGCATCATCCCGCTGCTGGCGGAGAGCTATCGCACGGTGTACGCCGTGGATATTCGTTATCTGGCCTCCGACCGGCTGGGACGCGTTGTGGAGTTTCCCGACGATGCCGATGTGCTGTTTTTATACAGCGCCACCGTTCTCCACAACAGCATCACCCTGAAGTGACCGGCGGCATAGGCTGGGGCGTAAGGGGGATATGACACATGACGTATACGTTGGCGCAGCTGCCTTCTGGCGAAAGCGGCCGCGTAGCCGCGCTGGACTTCCCGCCCCGGAAGGCCCGCCGCATGGAGGATCTGGGCTTTCTCCCCGGGCAGCAGGTCACCGCGCTGCACACCCCGCCCTTCGGCGGGATCACCGCCTATCAGGTGCTGGACACCGTGATCGCGCTGCGGGACACCGATGCCCGCCGCATTACGGTATACACGCTGCAAGACGAAAAAGATGACGTTCTGTAAGTACAGAACGTCATCTTTTTCTTTGATAATACGATTTGTTATCAGAAGGACACCATCTCGTTGGCGGGCTTGGTGGTGGCGGCGATGCTGCTGACGTACAGCACAGGGCCGTCGCCCTGATAGGCATCGCACTTCTCCTTCTTCACGGTGGCGTGGATCTTCACCCACTCCTTGTCCCTGAAGTTCTCCAGCCCCTCGCCGCGGCATACCAGCGCCAGGAACTGCATGTCCTTGTCGCAGCAGACCATGGCGAACCGGCCCGGGCAGTGGACGCCCTTAAATTTCTTGGAGTGGCACATAATGGCCTTGAAGGACACCTCCACGCCCTCGTAGCGGTCGGGGTTGTCCATCATATCCACATACCAGATGCCGTAGTCGTCGTCGGGCACCTCCAGCTTGCCGCCGGACAGGTCGAAGGGGGACATCTCCGGCGTCACATACTCCTCGCTGGTGCCGTCGGTGTTCTCCAGATAGATGTCGGCACGGCGGTTCACCATCCGCAGGTTGCGGCTGCGGAGCTGGGCGCGGAGCTGCTCATTGCAGCGGTTGAAGATCAGCAGGTCCGCGTTGGAGATCTTCTCCATCATCAGCTGGCCCATGTTCCGCACATACGGCTCAAAGGTGTTGGCGTCCACCAGGCACATGATCTGATACAGGATCCAGTTGGCGGGCAGACCCTCCCGGTACAGCGGCTCGATCTGCCACATACCATTGTACTCGATGATGACCTGCTTGGGACGGTACTGCTTTTCCAGCTTCTTGAAAAGCTCCGGCGTCATCTGCTCCGGCTCGTCGATGGTGTAGGTGAACACGTTGCCCAGCACCTTGGGGTCGTAGGCCGTCTCGCCCTCCTCGCAGCACAGCAGCAGCGTCCGGTCCTCAGCGGCAAAGCCGTCCTGCAGGATGCCGTTGATGAAGCTGGTCTTGCCGGCATCCAGGAAACCGGCGATGAGATAAACAGGAATATCCATACGGTGTACCTCGCGTAAATTACAGGCCGAACAGCTCAGCCAGCTTGTCCTCCTTCAGCTGGGAGCCGATGACGCACAGACGGCCGGTGTAGTCGGCGGCGCCGAAGCGTACCTGGTGCTCCTCCGGCACGAAGTCGAAGTGCAGCCACTTTCCGTCCTCGCTGTGGACGATGCCCTTGGCGCGGAGGATCGCGCCGTAGTCGCCGCTGTCCAGCGCGGTGAGGATGGTCTCCAGCTCGCTCTCGGTGAATACCTTCACCGTCTCCACGCCCCAGCTGGTGAACACCTCGTCGGCGTGATGATGGTGATGGTGGCAGCCGCAGTGGGGATCGTCACACTCCTCGCCGTCGTGGTGGTGATGGTGATGCTCATGCTCGTCGTGATCCTCGTGGTCATGCTCGTGATGGTGGCAATGCTCGTCCTCGTCATGGTCATGATGGCAGTGGTCATGCTCCTCGTGGTCATGGTGGCAGCAGTGGTCGTGGTCATCGTCCTCATCGTGGTCATGATGGTGGTGGTGCTCCGCCTCGTCCGCCGCGTGCTCGGCCTGCATGCGCGCCAGCAGCTCATCGGCCAGCGACACCTTCTCAATGGCGCTGAGGATGGTCTTGCCGTCCAGCTCGTCCCACGGCGTGGTGAGGATGGCGGCGCTGGGATTCTTTTCCCGCAGCAGGGCCACGGCGGCTTCCAGCTTCTCCTGGGTCAGCTTCTGGGTGCGGGAGAGAATGATGGTGCCGGCGGACTCGATCTGGTTGTTGTAGAACTCGCCGAAGTTCTTCATATAGACCTTCACCTTGGTGGCGTCGGCCACGGTGACGAAGCTGTTGAGCTTCATGTCCGGCACGTCCTTGACAGTGTTCTCCACCGCCACGATCACGTCGCTGAGCTTGCCCACGCCGGACGGCTCGATAAGAATGCGGTCGGGGGCGAACTGCTGATGTACATCCTTCAGCGCCTTGTTGAAGTCGCCTACCAGAGAGCAGCAGATACAGCCGGAGGACATCTCGCTGATCTGGACGCCGGACTCCTTCAGAAAGCCGCCGTCGATGCTGATCTCGCCGAACTCGTTTTCGATGAGCACCAGCTTCTCACCCTGAAACGCCTCTGCCAGCAGCTTCTTGATGAGCGTGGTCTTGCCGGCGCCCAGAAAGCCGGATACGATGTCAATTTTTGTCATAGTAAACCCTTCTTTTCTCTGCCGCCCGCGGCGGCACATATTCTTTCCCCCATATCATAGCCCATTTTTTCAAAAATGCAAGTGGGCACAGGGCGAAAAATGTGTTTTCCCTGCGCCCATCTGCATTTTTTGCGGAAACTGCCGCTGTTTTTGCGAAAAATGTTACCAGCTGGTGTTTTCGCCGTCGTTGAGGAAGCCGTCGCTGTCGTGGACATAGCCGTTTTCCAGCATCTGGCGGAAGGTGGCGGTGCGCTCCGCGCCGCGGCGCATACGTCCCTCCGCCTGCGTGCCGGGCAGCGTATCCTCCCCATTTCGCCGGTTTTCTCCGGCGCCGGGCTGGGTGGGCGTGTCGGTGCCGTTCTGCCAGCTGCCGCCGCTGCCGTTATCCTGCGGGGCGTTCTGGCTCTGGTTGGTATCGGGGCGGTTGGGACTGCCGCCGTTGTTCCGGTCATCGTCCTTGCCGCAGGCCGTCAGTGCCAGCACCATGGCCAGCACCAGAAAAATCGCAGAAAGCTGCTTCATGATGAAGAAATTCTCCTTTC
>UMHQ01007131.1_pt1 | contig 10161 bp, 10 predicted proteins | sample 1965531 | NCBI WGS metagenome assembly UMHQ01 (sample SAMEA4836098, study PRJEB28245) | human gut metagenome | biome: gut microbiome; material: fecal sample | place: Denmark | collected 2008
GTGGGGGCGTTGTCGTTCCAGTCCTTGGCGTTGTCGGAGTCGATGGACAGGCCGTCCCGAGTGGCGGTCAGCAGCACGTCGCAGCCGTCGTCATAGAGCACATAGGTGCCGCCGGGGATCAGGCCCACATCGGCGGTGCCGGCGGACAGGGCCTCGCCAACCGCCTCGTAGCTGGTGCCCACGGTGATGTCCACCTCGCCCACGTCGTAGCCCAGCTTAGCCAGCTCATCGGTGAGCATCTGCTTCAGGGGCTCGGTGGCGGTGATGATCTCCTCCGGCTCCCGAGAGGGGACAAAGGCGATGCGCAGGGTGTCGATGGTCTTGTTCCCGGTCTCCTGGGTGCTGCTGGTGTCCGGCGTGCTGCCGGAGCCCTGGGTGTCCTCCGTGTTCTGACCGCCGCAGCCGGCCAACAAGCCAACACACATCACGCCGGCCAGCAGGAGAGAAAGTGCTTTTTTCATACTATGATCCTCCTCGATTTCTCATTTATTGGTCTGTGTTTGATTTTGGATCTATCTGTTATAGAGGTGAAATCCTCTTATAACCATTTTAGGAAATCAAGCAGTATCGCCGATTTTCAGATGCGTCGGTACTGTGACGGTGACCGCCTGGGAGCGGCGCTGGCTGATCCGGCCAAAGAGCAGCTCCAGGGCGTTCTCCCACACATAGTCCGGGAACATCTCCAGGCAGGTGCCAGTGGGCCACTTGCTCTCCAAGGTCTGGATGTCCTGATAGATGATGACAGCCACATCTTTCGGCACACGGACGCCCAGTTCCCGGAAAGCCTCCAGAGCACCCTCGGCCACCTCGTCGCTACCCAGCAGAACCGCTTCCGCCAGGGTATGCTCTTCCACGGCTTTCTTTGCCAGAGCGTATCCGCTCTCCCGGCTGATCTCCCCCACATGGAAGGTGCGGGGATCATACTGGCCGCGCGCCTCCAGGATGCGCTGGATGGCCGCCAGACGGTGGGCACCGATGCGTCCGTTGGCCCCGTCGTAGATGCCGCCGATATACCCCAGGCCGGTGTAACGCTTCTGATCCAGCAGATAGGCAACCATCTGCTCCTGGCCCCGGTCGAAGTCCACCTGCACCTGGTCGAACTCGTAGTTGTGCTGATTGGAGTTCACAAAGACAATGGCAAAGGACAGGGAGCGGAGGAAGTCGATCTCCTTCTCGCTGAACACCCCCAAGGCGATAATACCATCCACCTTTTGAGGTTCACCGAAGGTCAGCCGGACAAAGGAGACCTCATACTGGTCGGTCATCATCTGCACCAGACAGGATAGGGAGGACAGACGCACGTTGGGCCGATCCGGGCGGATGATCCGCCAGTCCGCCACCCCGATGACCAGATGGGTCTTGTGTTCCGCCGCCCGCCGCTGTCGGGGCGACACATAGCCCAGGGCGTGGGCCGCCTGAAAAATCCGGGCCCGTACCTCCGGCGAGACAGAGATGTTGTCGTCCTTATTCAAAACCCGGGAGACCGCCGCGGCCGAGACCTGGGCCGCCTGGGCCACATCCTTGATCGTTGCCATGGGGTTCCCCCTTTCGTGTCGTTCTAAAGACATTATATTTCACCCGCTGTCGAAGTCAATAGATTTTACTAAAATTTTACTAAATAATAAATCGTCTATAACAGATAAGCGCCCTCAAATTCTGCGGGGGAATAAAACAAAGAAAGCCTTCCACCATTTACAGAAAGCCCATGCTCCGCTATACTGAAGTCAGAAAGAGAATGGGGGGACAGCGATGGCGGGCAGGCGGATCTGTGCTGGATACTACCGGCGGTACGATGGCAAGGTAATCTATGTGGTCTCTCTGGCCACGGATGCCGACACCGAAGAGGAGACCGTCATCTGGACCGCCTATCCCTTCGCGGATGTTCCAAAGTACCACACCTCCAGCAAAAAGTCCTTCTGCGCCTTCGTGGAAGTAGACGGAGAGCGGAGAGCCAAGTACAAGCGGCTGATGAATATGAAGATTTCGGCGGAGGCCATCGAGCGGCTGGATGATGAGGGCTTTCGAGGACCGGTGCGCAAACGACATCGGCGGCAGCTGGAGGAAGCATACGATTCCCGCGAGTATCAGCAGTCTCTCACCTACCTCGCATACGCCAAAGACCTCTGCGAGAACTACAACTTCGACCGGAGCAAATATCGCCTCTGCGTAAAAGAAAAGAGGTTTGCCGCTATCACACGAAGTGACTTCGCCAAGCTGAAAGAGGACCTGCAGTTTCTGGACAATGCCATGAAAACTGTACTGGCTGAGTACAAGGACTATTTCCAAGAGCGGTTCGTGGAGGGCCTGTCCATCCGCAAATATGCTGTGGCCCACCAACTCAATCGGGGCAGCGTGGACTACCTGCAAAAAAAGTTTTTCTCTGCCTTAGCCCTGCTCTTGAAAGAGCGAGACGAGGCGGAGGGAAAATGCCGTCTGAGGAAACCAGTGCAAAATTGAACTGATCCAACACCAAACGGAGCGTCTGCTGACAAAGCAGGCGCTCCGCTTTTCTGTCAGAAATATGTCAAAAGGATATTATTTCCCCAATACATAGTGAGGGGGTAAAAGAGGCACAGGTGTGTCAATTCTATGTCACTTGAGAAATGTCCTCGGGTAAAGTAGTAGAGGGGGTAATCAAAATGAAAGAGTCTGTCTACAAAAATTATGAGGAGTTGCCGCTGTTTCTCAACTCAGAGACAGTGGCAAAAGTCCTGGGCGTCTCTCCATCGTCGGGATATGAGCTGATGCACGAACCAGTCTTCCCGGTGCTGCGCATCGGCAACAGGATGGTGGTGCCCAAGGAGCAGTTCATCCAGTGGGTGAACGAGCACACAGGAGGTGGTGTATGAGGTACAGCAAATACAGTGGGCGCGGAAATTTTTTCTCTCTGCCCAACGAGGTGTTTCTCCTGGGTCTGAGTGCTGGAGAGTTATCTGTGTATAGTTTCCTGAAACGGTGTGAGAATCACAAGACGCATCAGTGCTGGCCCAGCATCAAAACCATCGGACAGGCAGTGCGGATGAGCGAGAATACTGTCCGCAAGTACATCCGGCAGCTGGAGGAGCGTGGTCTCATCACCACACAATCTACAGAGGTGATCACCAAGACAGGAGAAAAGCGCAACGGGAATCTGCTGTTCACCCTCCGGCCGATCCAGGAGGTGATTGACCAGTATTACGACCACCAACTGGAGGAATTGGAGTTGGCCACGGAGCGTCAGCGTGTAGCGAAACTCCTGCGAGAGCAGGAAAGCCCCGCGTGACCGCCTGTGAACCGCTGTGTGGCCCGATTACGGGAGAGGCAGAGTCCCCTGCCCCTCCCAGCGGATATGGATCGGATTTGGGCCGCTGTTCCGCCGTTGCGAAGGAGCGCCTATCCGAAGTATCTGCCGCTCTCTAACTGATTTACGGAGGACGAAAGGAAAAGCAGGATAAAGGCCGGGGTCGCCGGTGGCGCCTCCGGCCGGTCACAACTGCCCGCAGTGCGGGCAGTTACGGGAGTTTTGGGTGTATCAAAAGTGGGGTCAAAAACAGGCGGCGGGGATCACGTTTGTGGTCACAATCCCCGAACTCCTACTGCCATAACGAAAAAGCAGGGGTCAGACCCCGGAAAGGAGCAGTTTATGGGCAAAAAAGAGAGATTCGCCTTCTATCTCACCCCGGAAAAGAAAGCCATTCTGGAGCGCCGGTATCAGGAGGACGGCAGCCGGAGCATGACCGCCTTCGTCGAGCGGGCGGTGGACTTTTATCTGGACTACCTCAGTGCCAACAGCGCCGGATTGTTTCTTCCCACCTCGGTTCAGTCCTACCTGGACGGCAGGCTGGATCAGTTTGAAAATCGCATGGCGTCGCTGCTGTTCAAGCAGGCGGTGGAACTGGACATGGGTATGAGCACGCTGGCCGACTGCGTCAAGCTGGACGAGGAGTATCTGCGCCGCCGCCGCGCCAACAGCATCGCCAATGTGAAGCGCACCAACGGCAGGCTGCGGTTCGAGCAGATCGCAAAAGACGCCGACGGGAGTGATGATGAGTGGCAAGACTGATTGTCAAGAGTCCCTACATCAAGTGCGGCGGCGGTCAAGGCGCAGGCGGCTACATGAAGTATATTGCCACGCGGGAACGGGTGGAGATCATTCCAGATGACCGTCCGCCCACCCGCAAGCAGGAGCAGCTCATCACTAAACTGGTGAACGATTTTCCTGACACAAAAGGTTTGTTGGAGTATGAGGACTACACTACTCGTCCCACCAAGGCCAACGCCTCGTCTCTCATCACTCTGGCTTTGGAGGAGAACTGGTCCCAAGTCCAATCATCTGAGGGCTACGCAAAATACATTGCCACTCGTCCTCGCGCTGAGCGTCTGGGTGACCATGGACTGTTTGGAGATGAGGATAGTGTGGATCTAGACAAGGCCATGTCGGAACTGGAGCACTACACAGGAAATGTGTGGACGCACATCATCTCGCTCCATCGGGAGGACGCGGAGCGCCTGGGCTATAACAACGCCCAGGCGTGGCGTTCTCTCCTGCGTACACACCGCAATGACATTGCTGCTGCTATGAAAATTCCACCCCAGGACTTCCGTTGGTACGCCGCCTTCCATGACGAGGGTAAGCACCCCCATGTGCACATGATGGCGTGGTCAGTGAAACCTGGGCAGGCATATCTGTCCAAAGATGGTATCCGGCAGATCAAGTCCACGCTCACTAACCAGATCTTCCAACAGGAGATGCTCCATCTCTACGAACAGAAGTCTGAAAGCCGGGACGAACTGGTGCGAGAAACACGGAGAGTCATGCTGGAGTTGTCTCATAAGATGGGCGAGTCGGTCTGTGAGCATCCGCAAGCGGAGCAGATGATCTCGAATCTTGCCCGGCGGCTGGGTGAGGTAAAGGGCAAGAAGTCCTACGGGTATCTTCCGAAAGCATTGAAGAAACAGGTAGATGAGATCGTAGACCAGATGGAGCGGCTGCCGGTTGTGAAAGAGTGCTACCAGAAATGGTGGGACCTGCAGTGCAGAGTAAGTGACTTCTATTCAGAGAAGAAACGCCAGCGTCCGCCGCTGTCTCATCAGAAAGAGTTCCGCGCTATTAAAAACGCGGTGATCCAAGAGGCCGAGCGCATCCGGCAAAATCAAATTTCCTTTGAGGACAAGGACATGGAGGATGGTGGCGGCTGGGTAGATGACCGGGGACTCACCTGGGCGTGCTGGGAACTGCGAGGGACGATCGAAAATGAGAAACTGCCTCTTGCGGAACGGGATGCTGCAGCAGAAAAGATGGAACAACTGGCCCAAACGGGTGACGTATACGCGCAATATTTTCTGGGGCTGTTGTATCGAGATGGCGGACTTCTTGTTCCGGATATAGAGAAAGCCAAACATTGGTTGGAACAGGCAGCAAAGCAGGAGGTCCACGCCGCGCAATACGCCCTAAGCAGATTGCTTCTCTCTGACGATCCGGATGTACATGACCCTGACGAGGGTATCCGCTGGATGAAAGCAGCCGCCAGAAACGGGAATGACTATGCCGCCTATGCACTGGGCAAGGAGTATCTCAGCGGCAAATATGTGGTGAAGAATCCTGGTACAGCAGCGGAGTATCTCCACCAGGCGGCGCAAGCGGATAACCCTTGGGCGCAGTATCTGCTGGGCAAACTGTACCTGATGGGCGAAGGTGTGGAACGGGATGAGAACGCCGCCTACGAGTGGTTCCAGACTGCGGCCGAGCAGGGCCACACCTATGCGCAATTCTTTGTGGACCGGATAGATCAGCAGGAACAGCTTGTATCACCAAGCCTGCTGATCTCGGCTACCCGACTGCTCCATCATATGGGGAACATCTTCCGGGACAACGCTCCGCAGGATTCCACCACAAGGGCACCGCATATTGACCACAAGCGGTTCCAGAAACTCAGGGCAAAGAAAATTGCTCTGGGGCACAAGCCGGATGACCATGAGGAGGAGCAGACTATGGGCGGCATGCCCATGGGCGGCATGACCATGGGCGGATGGTAAGAGGCGAAAACAAATACAATGGAATAATCAGTGAGCCTCCCACACAGTTGCGGGAGGCTCCATCAAAACTCAAATGAAGATTTCGGTTTCTGTTCCGCCCACATAGAACTCAGCCATGTCATCCAGGCGCAGGCAGGCCAGACAGCGGTGGGGAGCGTTCAGGTTGCCGCAGCCGCAGTCGATGTCGATGATCCCGTTCCCGTGCCAGATAGAGGAATCCTCGTCCATTCTGCCGGTGAGAAATACTGTAGGGGTGTGGCCGACGATGCAGATGGTGTCCGGATAGGGGCTTACGCTGTCTGGTTCTACCCGGCCCCAGATGCGGGTGTCGTGGTCGTCCCCTGGGAAACCGTGGACAAGATGGAATTTTTGATTGCCCACCGTGAGCTCCAGAGCATCCGGTAATTCAGAGAGGAAACGCAGGATGCGGTTCCTCTCCTGATGCGTGCAGTGGTAGAGCAGCTCTCGGTAGGTGGTCCCTCCGCCGTTCTGCCGCCACAGGTCGCGGGCACCGAATTCGTTGTGGGGGCCGAGGGTGCTCAGACACATCTGCTCATGGTTGCCCAGGAGCATGGTCATGTTGGAGGCTTCCATGATCTGCTCCAGCAGATCGATGCCGCCGGTGCCCCGATCGATCACATCCCCAAGGATGTATAAATGGTCCGTATCAGAGAACCGGATCTGCTCCAGCATTCGGAGAAAGAAATCTCGTTCTCCGTGGAGATCTGCCATGCAGTAGATCATTCGTTACACCTCCCACAGCCAACATAGAGTAACCGCATCTTACCACAGGCTGCGAATCGATACAAGACGGCGCGCAGGACTTGCGCCGCATAAACAAAAGTAGGCGCCGGGCAATTGATAACAAATTGATAACTCGCTGGGATTGGGATGGCTATTGACCAAACCTTGTGGTATGTTGTGTCGCTGATAGGAGGCGGTACACATGAACGACTACATGAGAGCTCTGCACCAGAGGTTCTACCGGGAGCCAGATTTCAGTGAGTTAGAAGAGGACATTGAGAACACCCGCCAGGAAGTGCGTGACTGCCTGGACAAGCTGCAGCGGCGCAGGCTCATGCACTTGGTGGATACTCAGAATCTGCTGCATGAGGAAACCTCCCTGGCCAGCTTCACAGCAGGATTCAAATTGGCCTGGGGACTGAGCAAAGAACTGGAGGCGAACGGTCTGTACTCCTTTGATGAAGAAGAGACGGAGCGTGCCTGCCGTCAGATGAGAGAGGAGGAACGAAACTATGGGAAAGCGTAGACCATCCGGTGACGGCATGGTGCGCAAGCGGGAAGATGGCCGCTGGGAAGGGCGCATTGTCATCGGCCACAAGGAAAGCGGCGAGCCCATCTTCTGTTATCTATCTGCCAAGACGCAGAAGGAGCTATTGAAAAAACTCCATCAGAACATTGAGGAATACCGGGATGTGGACTTGAGCGAGAACAGCAAAATGCCCCTGGGCCAGTGGCTGGACCGCTGGCTGGAGGAGTATGCCACGCCCTCGGTGCGTCTCTCTACGCTGGAGGGCTACCGGGGGTACATCGACCGCAACATCAAGCCCTACCTGGGGGACAAGCCGGTGGGGAAGGTGACTCGGGAAGATGTCCAGAAACTATATCGGGAACTCCAGAAAAACGGGCGGAAGGAACTCCACCCAGAGTATGGATACCAGTTGTCCGGCGCAACCATCCGCCGTATCCACGGGGTATTCCACCAGGCCATGGACGCGGCGGTACAGGAAAATCTCATCGCCCGAAATCCTACCGAGGGCATCACACTGCCCAAGAAGAAAACGGCTCCCAAGCAGATCCTCAACGACGCCCAGTTAGAGCGATTCCTGGAGGTGATTCGGGCGGACAGTGTCTGGCACGACTTCTTCTACACCGAGCTGACTACCGGATTGCGACAGGGTGAGATCTGCGGCCTCATGTGGAGCGACTTCGACGAGGCCCATGGAACGCTCTCCGTCCGCAGGACACTCCATACACAGAAAGGTGGCAGGCTGGTTGCCGGTGAGACCAAGACGGGCACAGGAAAACGGACCATCACCCTGCCACCCAGCACCGCCCAACTGCTGGTCCAACGGAAGAAGCACTCCTACTCCCAGTGGATCTTCCCAAATCCGCTCCGGCCGGAGCAGCCCACCAGTCCCGGCACCGCCTACAATCGCTTAAAAACGCTGCTGAAAAGGGCGGGACTGCCCAGCATCCGCTTTCACGATCTCCGGCACACTTTTGCCACTCACGCCCTGGCCAGTGGAGTGGATGCCAAGACCCTCTCGGGAATCCTGGGCCACACTCAGGCGTCGTTCACCCTGGATACTTATACCCATGTGACTGGCGATATGCAGAAGCGGGCCAGCGAGATCGTGGGCGGCTTCATGGAAAATATCATGGTGAGGTGAGAGAATGGCGGGCAAGAGAAAGAAGGGCGAAGGCACTGTCCGCCTCCGGAAAGATGGCCGCTGGGAAGGTCGGGTAGTAGTAGGCTATGACGAGGCGGGCAACCCTAAGACAAAAAATGTGCTGGCCAAACCGAAGAAAGAATGTATCGCAAAGTTGGAGGCCCTGAAAAGTGCCTGCCAGGTGGTGCGCCCTGTCCAGGTGCGGTCCGATATGCTTATCCGGGACTGGCTGGACTACTGGTACCAGAATTACTCCAAACCCAGGCTCAGACAGACAACCCAGCTCAGCTATGAGGGGTGGATCTACAATCATCTGATCCCGGGATTGGGAGACATCCCACTGAACCAGCTGACCCAGGCGGAGCTTCAGCAGTTCTTCCGGCGCATGAAAGAGAGTGGGCGGAAAGTGAATGTGGAGCGCAGAGGCCTCGGTATGGCGGACCGCTCAGTGCGCAGCTGCCACGCCGTCTGCCAGATGGCTCTGGACAAGGCGGTGGAGGAAAAGTTGATCCACTCCAATCCGGCAGTAGGCTGCAAGCTTCCGCCGATAAAGGGTAAAGAGATGAAGATTCTGACCCAAGAGGAGATCCAGCGATTTCTCATCCAGGCCAAGGCGGAGGGAATGTACGAACTCTTCCTGTTGGAGCTGACCACCGGGATGCGTCGGGGCGAACTGCTGGCCCTCCGATGGGACGACCTGGACTTCACCACTGGAAAACTGCGTATCGACAAGCAGGTTTATCCGGTGGGCGGCAGACTTATCATCAGCGAGCCCAAAACCAAAGCGGCCAACCGTACCATCATCCTGCCGCGTGCCATGGTGGAACTGCTGGCGGAGTACAAAAAGGGTATCTTCTCTGAATTGATGTTCCCGTCCCGCACCAAACCGGAGCAGCCCATTGACCCCGGCTACGTCCGAAAGCGGCTACAGATAATTCTGGAGAGGGCGGGGTGTAAACGGGTAAGATTTCATGATTTGCGCCATACTTTTGCCACCCTGTCCCTGGAGAACGGAATGGATGTAAAGACTCTCTCAACTATTATCGGCCATGTTTCCTCGGCGACCACGCTGAACACCTATACCCATATCACCGACGAGATGCGCCGCAAGGCGGCGCTGAGCATCGATCAGGGCATCGCCAAGGCGGAAGTGGAGCTCATGCCGGAACAGACGGACGAACCCCCAAAGCAGGACTTTGTGCCGGTGGAACCGCCCCGGCGCAGGCCGGGAACCGGGTGCGTCAGCCAGCTGCGGGAACATCTCTGGGAGGGCCGCTATTCCCCGGTGTGGCCGGACGGAAAGAAGCACTCCCGAAATGTCTACGCCAAGACCCGCGAGGAGTGCGAGGAGAAGCTGAAGACACTAATCCTGGAGATGAAAGCGGAGATCGCCGCCCTCCGCTCCGGAGCCAGTACGGAATATCCCGACGGGGTGAGTCCCAAAAAGAAGGCCATCGCCGCCTATCTGAGGGAGCACCCAGGCGTATCCAGCAAGTCCTTAATCGCCAGAGAATTGCACATGGACCGCTCTACGGTGCAGCGGTACTATGACGAGATTCGGGAGGAGTTTCAAAGGCAAGGATGACATGGAGGAAAACCGGGAGGGCTGCACCTGAAACAAGAGCAACCCTCCCGGTTTTTGATGGATCAATTCCATGGTTGACTGTATATTTTCTCTGCACAAAAAGTCTGTGTAGGTTTGTCAAACATATTGGACGGCGAACAAGGAAGG
>UMHQ01016584.1_pt1 | contig 10158 bp, 7 predicted proteins | sample 1965531 | NCBI WGS metagenome assembly UMHQ01 (sample SAMEA4836098, study PRJEB28245) | human gut metagenome | biome: gut microbiome; material: fecal sample | place: Denmark | collected 2008
TTTGTATAGTATTGAATTCCAATCGGTTGAGAAGAGGGCCTTTGCACCCCCTTTTTCGTCTGTTTTTGCCTTATTTTGCAGGTGGAAATTCTGTAAGATGAGTCCCCAGGGTAGGCTTCTACAATGCATAACCCCCGAAGTTTATCGCTAATTCATTTGCCTTTAGAAAAATATTAAGTATCTTGTCGTCATATAATAATAACTATCAAGCTTGCACAATAAATAGAGATGATTATGAGATTTGGATTGAGCAATCAGATTGCACTCACTCAGGTAGAAGAAAGATTGTACCGACCCTCCAATGCGTATGAAGAGGGGATTCTGACTAGCTTCGAGCGTATGCCGGTAACCATAACGCCCACCCCAGAGGAGGCGGCGGAGAGCATCGCCCGAACCATCTGCAATGATATAAAGGCCAAAGGCAACCAGCCCTACACCATTATGCTTTCGGCTGGAACTAGTCCTGAGCCCATCTACAAGACACTGATACAGATGCGGGAAAAAGAGGGGGTCTCTTTTGAGAATGTACACCTATTCCCTATGTACGAATTTGTACCCCTTCCCAATAAAGACACAGGCGTACTAGCACAGATCAAAGAGCACTTCGCCACACATGTGGGTATTCCCGATGAGCATCTTCATGGCTTGGATAGCCAGCTCTCCAAGGAGGATGTGGGCCGTGCCATTGAGGAGTTTGACGACTGTATTCACCAGCTAGGGGGCATCGACCTCCTTATCACTGGGTTGGGCCGTAGAGGATCGGTTGGGGTCAACTCTCCTGGCTCTATCTGGTCGCAGGGTACGCACTTGTCGGTACTGGATAGCACCTCGGTTCAGGAGGCCATTAGCACCTTTAATACTAAAGACAATGTACCTCCTACAGCGGTGACTATCGGTCTAAAGAACTTGAGTGAAGCACGTAAGATAATCCTTCTCGCATGGGGCGAGGCCAAGGCCGAGGTGATCGCCAAGGCGGTGGAGGAGCCCATGACGGAGAGCTTGCCTGCTTCTTACTTCCAATCTCACAGCCACGTAAGAGTCTACACCGACCTACAGGCGGCCAGTCTGCTCACTCGTATCAATCACCCTTGGAGGGTCACCTCTATTGAGTGGACGCCTAAGCTGGTTCGTCGTGCCATTGTATGGCTTTGCCAGAAGGTCAATAAGCCTATCCTGAAGCTGACCAATCAAGATTATTCCGACCATCAACTGGGAGAGCTGCTTACGGTCTATGGCTCTGCCTATGATGCCAATATCAAGGTGTTTAATGATATCCAGCACACCATCACCGGTTGGCCAGGGGGCAAACCCAATGCCGATGACTCTAATAGGCCTGAGCGTGCCTTGCCGGCTAAGAAGCGAGTGCTTATTTTTAGCCCACACCCCGATGACGATGTGATCTCTATGGGAGGTACCTTCCGCCGCTTGGTGGTGCAGGGGCATGATGTGCATGTAGCCTACCAAACCTCGGGCAATATCGCCGTGGGTGATGAGGAGGTGATCCGCTATCTCTCTTTCCTTCGCAATACCGCAGAGCACTTGGGAATGGCTGATAGCAAGCTCCACCAGCATGCCGAGGAACTCCGACACTTCTTGTTACACGAAAAGGAGGAGGGCTCTATTGAGACACCTGAGGTACGCTTTATGAAAGGAACGATCCGTGTAGAGGAGGCTCGTACGGCCGACCGCTTTATTGGAGTTAAGGAGGACCATGTACACTTCCTCAACCTGCCATTTTATGAGACAGGAGGCATCAAAAAGAACCCACCGACTCAGACCGACGTGGATATCGTGATCCAATTGCTTCGCGAGGTGAAGCCTCACCAAATCTTTGTGGCGGGTGACCTTGCCGACCCACACGGTACTCACAAGGTGTGCCTAGATGTCGCCCTAGCAGCTATTGACCAAGTGAAGAGCGAGGAGTGGTTTAAGGATACGTGGATCTGGATGTACCGTGGTGCGTGGGCTGAGTGGGAGATTGACCATATCGAGATGGCTGTGCCTATGAGTCCCGAGGAGCTTCGCTTCAAGCGGAATAGCATCCTCAAGCATCAGTCGCAGATGGAGAGTGCTCCTTTCCTAGGTGATGATGAGCGCCTATTCTGGCAGCGCTCCGAGGATCGCAACCGTGCTACAGCACAGCTCTACCAAGACCTTGGCCTAGCTAGCTACGAAGCTATTGAGGCTTTCGTCCGCTACCATCCCATCGACTAAAGAATAGAATAGCCACCTAATGTGGCATACCAAAACAAAGCTAGCCAGCTCTCCATATATGGGGAGCTGGCTAGCTTTGTTATTTGATAAAGAGAAGTGCTTACTTCAGTGCACTCTGGAAGTAGCTCTGGCTAGCATAGCGGGCGAACTCTCTATCGTTGAGGAACTTAGTAGCCATACCTGGCTGTAGGCGTACTGCCTGACGTATACCCTCAGTCATCACATCGGTCTGAGAGGTACGAGCCCCCATCAATGCTTGTAGGTAGTATGTGGTAGCATCTTTAGCTACGATCTGATTGAGTAGCTGATTGGCACGATTATAGTCCTTATTAAGGATCTGAGCCAATACACCATTATTGGTTGCTACATCATAAAGTGCCTTGGCAGCCTCAGCATATTTACCCTTCTGTATATAGATCAGTCCAAGAGCCTCACCTAGCTCAGGCACATTAGTAGCCTGCCCGATCAGGGTCTCACCCTCCTCGAGGTTACCATCTAGTAGCTGCAATAGCCCTTGATTCATCTTCACCTCAGGGAGCTGAGCCTTGGTTGCAGCCTTTTGGAAGTAGCTACTTGCTGTAGCGTAATCGCCATTCTCATAGGCTAGCACGCCAAGGTTATTGTAAGCACGTGCATCGGCTGGGAATTGAGCCACTGCCTGATTGTAGATCCTACGTTGCTCTGCCTTGTCATTCGTTAGCGTCGCAGAGTAAAGGAGCTCCTCTACATTCAGCTTGCTTGGCTCATTCTTTGAAAGTGCTGCGATCTCCTCGTTGCTCTTACCGATGATCTCGATATTAGCAATCAGACGAGAGCGACGGAGCTGTGGCAAAATCTCATCGGCCAACTGACTAAAGACAGAAGAGATATTCTTAATCTCGCGCTCACGGGTCTCAGGATCCTTGTACATTGAGAGGACAGATAGGATCAGCTCCTTATCTTGAATATTGGACTGCTCCACTAGCTTCTGGAAACCTTCCCAGTCCTGAGCTGTATAGTGTGCTGACATAGGCACCTCTACCTTGGCACGCTTGAGGTCTCGCCCAATGGTAGCAGTGGTGTTACGCTCACGCTGTGCCGAGAGCTTCTCATTGAGCTCGCGACCACCATCTGGTGAAGCATAGGCCTGAATCTCTACATCTACATTTTGGTTGGGAGTGATATTGGCACTCTCCACAATCCCTTTCCACTCACGCACATCGGCAGAGTTGAGCTCCGTGCTACGCACATTCGCTTGCTGGATAAGGAAGTGGATATCAGCATCGTACTTCTCCTTGATAATTCTCTGGAAAGCGTCGGGAGCAATCGCAGGAGTGGTAAAGGCAGCACTAGCAAGAGCCTCAGTAGCCACAACACCCTCGCCGATCTTAACATCGGGAAGCTGTACCTCCTTGCCACGAATGCGTGCAGAGAAGATCAGGATAAGATCACTCTTTGCCATCTCTGGCTTGTACTTAAAGTTGGAGTGGATGGTCACACTCTTTGGCATACCATAAGGGATAGTGGTGGCATTTCCACGTACCTTCTCGCCTTGGAAGTTATAAGTGGTTCCCCATACTTCACCACCAGCATACTTAAGCACTGGCGTTACCCTCACCTCGGCATTCTTATTGAACCACTTAGCTGGGAAGTTGATGTTAATGGTTGCTGGTACCTCACCGCCAATTAGTACAAGTGGCTGAGGATCAACTGATACTTGCCTAGCATCCAGTGGCTTTAACTTGCCTGCACACGACGACATCAGCACTACAAGTGCTGCAAAGAGTGTGCTCAGCAGAAGATTCTTGATTTTCATAAAGTCAAATACTTATATAATTAAAACGTAAATAATTTCCACAGTTACAAATATACCCAATTTAGCCCACATTACTCAATACAAATACTAGGCGAAACCAATCCACCGACTTACCTTGGTTCCTGCCAATCCCCTCACGAGGGCGACAAGAATGAAGCTAAGAGTGAGTATAATAACGGCACTCAGCACAAAGTGTATTTCAGAATACCAAGTGGTATGATTGGAGAGTAGCATTAATATCAATCCGTGCGACAAGTAGATACCAAAGGAAAAGTCACCAATTTTCTTCAAAACTATAGGTGTCTGGCTCATCTTACTATCAAGGATATATTTATATGCAGCAAATAGTGCGATGGTGCTAGTCAAAAGGGAGGTCAACTTTAGTTGTGTTCCGCAAGTACCCATCCCATAAAAAATATACCATACATATCCTTCTCCTATCTGCAAAAGGATAGTGAGCCCATAGAGTAAAATAAGCGTCTGCCACTTTATATTTATTGTCATCAAGCCATTACCCAACAATAAGCCAAGATAGTAAAACCCAAACCATCCTAGAGCCGAAATGGCCCACAAGTTAGATATTAGCCAATTTGGCTGAACCCCAAAAACAAGATTGACATAAGTATATCCTATGATAGAAACTGGAGCGATCAAGAAGCCAATCCACCGGTGTTTAGAAAGAGCAAGCCGTCCGAGAAGTGGCGTGAGAAGGACGAACTGAATGTACACAAAAAGGTAGTACAAATGAGGTGTAGCATTAGCAAAGAGAATATGCTCCAAGTAATCTTTGGGATTAGTGCTAGGGAGTGTATAGATAAGCGTCCACAAAAGGAATGGAAGCAATGCACGCAACACTCTCTTTGAATAAAACGAGGACCAATTGTCGTTGGTCACTTTAGTCAGAAATCCCGATATGAAGAGAAATAGAGCAACGGAATAATTGACAAACGGTCTGAAAACCACTTGCCAATATCCACCCCAGGTAGTATGAATCAATACCACTCCTATGATCGCAATACCCCTTAGTACCTGTACCTTTTGGCTTTGAATAGTGTCCATAAAGCTAATGAAAAATAGCGAACAGCCACATAGATAAACCATGTAGCTGTTCAGCAAACAATTTCTACCCTACCAAAGGGGGGTAGTCTTATTCGTTGTAAGGAGCGAAGTCGCTCTTCTCTGCACCACAAACGGGGCAAACCCAATCCTCAGGAATGTCCTCAAATGGAGTACCTGGTGCAATTCCACCATCTTCGTCACCCAGCTCTGGGTCATAGATATAGCCACATGGCTCGCAAATATACTTCTGCATATTCCTATTATTTATTTTATGTTTTGTGAAATATTTCAATATCACTGGATAAGCCACAACTGCCTATCCTTGCCAAAGATACCTAAAAATAGTGACATCGGGCAACCCTCTCCCAACATAATTACAGCCAAAAGCTTATAGTGACTATTATCATTGATTGTAGATGCGCTTCACTGTCGAGTATGTCATAAAAATAGGGTGAGCCAAAAACTTGGCTCACCCTATTGCCTATAGTAAGTATTCAATACGCTTACTTCACTTCTTCAAAGTCGGCATCAGTGACATGGTCATCGCCCTTAGTGCCTTGGTCAGAGGCACCACCTTGAGCTCCCATATCAGGTCCTGGCTGTGTTCCCGCATCGGCGCCAGCATTCGCGTACATCTCCTGGCTCATCTGTTGCATAATCGCATTGAGTCCTGAGAGAGCGGAATCAATAGCTGCCACATCTTGAGCCTTGTGAGCCTCCTTCAGCTTCTCCAGCTCTGCCTCTATCTGGCTCTTCTTATCAGCTGGCATCTTATCGCCAATCTCCTTCAGCTGCTTCTCAGTCTGGAATATCACGCTATCAGCCTCATTGATCTTATCCACACGCTCACGCTCCTTCTTATCGGCCTCAGCATTGGCCTCTGCCTCTGCCTTCATACGCTCGATATCAGCATCGCTCAGACCGCTCGAAGCCTCGATACGGATCTTCTGCTCCTTACCAGTTCCCTTGTCCTTAGCAGAAACATTCACGATACCATTGGCATCAATATCAAAGGTCACCTCAATCTGTGGTACCCCTCTCATCGCTGCTGGGATGCCATCAAGGTTGAACTTACCCAGGCTCTTATTATCCTTTGCCATTGGACGCTCACCCTGTAGCACGTGGATCTCCACGCTAGGCTGGTTATCGGCGGCAGTGGTAAAGATCTGCGACTTCTTGGTAGGGATAGTGGTATTAGCATCAATCAGCTTGGTCATCACACCACCCATCGTCTCGATACCAAGAGATAGAGGAGTCACATCAAGTAGCAATACATCCTTTACATCACCACTCAATACACCACCCTGAATAGCAGCACCTAGAGCTACCACCTCATCAGGATTCACACCCTTCGAAGGCTCGCGACCAAAGATTTTAGCCACCATCTCCTGTACCGCAGGGATACGGGTAGAACCACCTACTAGGATCACCTCATCGACATCGCTAGGTGCCAAGCCAGCATCCTTCAAGGCCTGTGCTACCGGACCACGACAAGCCTGGATGTATCGGTCACTAAGTTGCTCAAACTTAGCCCTTGAGAGGGTGCGAACCAAGTGCTTTGGTACACCATCTACTGGCATAATATATGGCAGATTGATCTCGGTAGAAGTACTGCTTGAGAGCTCAATCTTAGCCTTCTCAGCCGCCTCCTTCAGACGCTGTAGTGCCATAGGATCCTTACGTAGGTCTACCCCTTCGTCGTTCTTAAACTCCTCAGCCAACCAATCAATGATTACGTGGTCAAAGTCGTCACCTCCGAGGTGAGTATCACCATTGGTGGAAAGCACCTCAAAGACACCATCACCAAGCTCTAGGATAGAGATATCAAAGGTACCGCCACCGAGGTCGAATACCGCAATCTTCATATCCTTATGGCTCTTATCTAGTCCGTAGGCAAGAGCCGCAGCAGTAGGCTCATTCACGATACGCTGTACCTTGAGCCCTGCGATCTCACCCGCCTCCTTAGTAGCTTGGCGTTGAGCATCGCTAAAGTATGCTGGCACGGTGATCACCGCATCCGTCACCTCTGCACCGAGATAATCCTCGGCCGTCTTCTTCATCTTCTGCAGAATGATAGCCGAAATCTCCTGTGGAGTGTAGTGACGACCATCAATATCTACACGTGGGGTGTCATTCTCCCCCTCTACCAACTTATAAGGCAGGCGGTGTGCCTCATCCTTCACGGCAGAGTAACGCTCACCCATAAATCTCTTGATAGAGTAAACAGTATGCTGTGGATTGGTAATGGCCTGACGCTTTGCAGGGTCACCTACCTTTCGCTCGCCATTCTCCACAAAAGCCACCACACTAGGGGTGATACGCTTACCCTCGCTATTAGCAATCACCACTGGCTCATTGCCTTCGAGGACAGCCACTACTGAATTAGTAGTTCCTAAGTCTATTCCTATTATCTTTCCCATAATCTTAATCAGTATTTTATTTAATTATTTCTGACAAGATAAGAGCAACCTATGTGCCAACCCTCCCAACGTGCCAAATCTGTCACCCTAGACTGACACAAAAAGAGAATGTCGCACGGCAATTTATCAGACGAATCGGACAATTCATAAAGACCAAACCAAATAAACGTTCATTGGTTCGATCCGTCCGATCTGTCCGATTCGTCTGACTTGTCCGATAAGGATCCCTCAAATTGATGGCTCCTCTTTGTACAAAGGTCTTGTTAGTGGTAGAGGTATCGCTTGATACTCTGCTTAGGGGTCTTTTCAAACTCCCCATCAATCATCTCCATAGCAGCGATCTGTGCGTAGCTAGCGATCTGAGTATTGACCTGCTTTCGCTGATCATCCAAAATCGCTTTTATCGCCTCTTCGGTAGCATGCCCATCCTTTTCCAGCGCTGCCCTATCTACTGATAGTAGCGCCACTAGACGCTTGTCACGCTGCACCAATATAGCATCATTCACATAGGGGAGCATAGCCAGCTTCGCTTCAATCTCCTCCGGGTAGATGTTCTGACCGTTGGAGCCGAGTAGCATTGCCTTAGAGCGGCCGCGGAGGAATATTGTATCCTGCTCTATATAACCTAGGTCGCCAGTCCGCATCCAGCCATCCTCTGTAAAGAGATCGGCCGTCGCCTGCGGGTTTTTGTAGTAACCGAGGCAGACATTCTCGCCCCTTACCTGCACCTCGCCTACCATTTTGCCCTCAATAGATTGGGCTCCATCAATACGCACTTCCTCTATCTTATGGAGAATACGCCCTGCGGAGTGATGTAAAAACTGTCGGTTTCCCGTATACGAGATGATAGGGGAGCACTCCGTCATGCCATAGCCGACCGTGATGGGGAAGCCGATCTTCATCAGAAACGCCTCCACCTCCGGATTGAGTGCAGCCCCACCGATAATCACCTCATTTACATTGCCCCCAAAGGTATCAATCAGGGTTTTGCGTATCTTCTTATGCACCACCCCCTTCACGATGGGTAGCTTCAGAGCCAGTGAGAGCCATTTATCTTTCAGCTTCTTAGCGAGGACATTCTTATAGATCTTTTCTAGAATTAGCGGTACCGAAATCACCAGCTTTGGGCGAATATCCTGAAGAGCTTTCAAGAGAATACGTGGCGTAGGCTTCGAGCCAAGGATATAGACATGCGTACCCTGTGCCTGTGGCAAAAGGAAGTTGAAAGCACAGCTATAGGCGTGGGCATTGGGAAGAAAGCAGAGCAAGTCGTCGCCACGGAATTGAAGTTTGGCATCTTGCCCAAATTGAACATTGGCAATCAAGTTATTCGCCGTCGCCATTACCCCTTTGCTAAAGCCAGAAGTGCCCGAGGTGTAGCTGATCAAGACCATTTCGTCATTGCCGATCTCAGGGTACTTCACATCCTCCCGTGTGAAGCCATCGGGATACTTGGCGCTGAATAGCGATGCTACATCCGTACCCTTTGCCAGCTCCGTACGTGAAAGCTCAGCTATCGTCTGTAGATCCTTAATCCTAAAGGCCCCCCTTACCTCCGGAAGTGTCTCAAGGCTCAGTAACCGCTCATGCTCCTTACCCACAAAGAGTAGCTGGCTATCACTGTGCGCTATGATATGAAGGATGTCATCTTGATGAAACTCTGGCAAAATAGGAACCACCACCGCCCCATAGGTGACAACGCCCATCCACGTCATACACCATTCGGCACAGTCCTTACCTATAAGAGCCACTTTGTCGCCCCGTTTTATCTCGTTATGCTCCAAAATCAGATGCACACGTGCCACCCACTGGGCCACTTGTGCAAAGCTATAGGTAACCCCCTCTTCATAATTAGAAAAAGCGGGAAGCACCCAATACTCTTTATACTTTTCCTCGTAGAGCTTAATAAAATTCTGCTGTATCATAATTCTATAATCTATGGCACATATATTCTAAATCTGTGCAAAGATAGATATATCTTCAGAGATAAACAAGAGAAGCCAGAGTTGATCTTACCAATTATAGAGCTAGCTATTGGCAATGAATAGTGACGCTTCCTGTAATCAGGACCTCATATTACCCATATAGCATCGACACAAATACCTGATATACAATTAAGAGACGGTTGCACGAAGACGCCCCACTTTGTGCAACTGTCACTTTCGTAACTTTTTTATAGGTACCTTTGCTAAAGACAGCTATTCATTTAATAGACTAAGTATTATGGAAAAGAAATTGTACAGAAGCAGTAACGACCGAATGGTCGGAGGCGTATGTGGAGGCATTGCAGAGTATTTTAATATCGACTCTTCGCTAGTACGTCTCTTATGGGTGCTCTTCTCCCTAATGGGAGGATCAGGCCTACTCGCCTACATCATTTGCCTTATTGTTATTCCAAGTAAGTAAGGAGCTCGATTAAGGGGTAGAGAAGCCCCCTAGGTAAAGTGATCCTGGGGAGTTACCTTACAATCCCCTAGTCATCGGCTCTAAGAGCCGTGACTAGGGGCAGGGATTAGTCTGTCCTCTCCGGTTTTTATTCAACCTCTTGTGAGTTGGATCATCTTATTCAGGACAAAAAAAAGGTATCTCTAAGCACCTACTTAAACCTTCCACCTATGAGGAGACTTTTGCACGAAGGCGATCTGCTGCGTTGCTTTCGGAATTCGGGCC
>UMHQ01033675.1_pt1 | contig 10157 bp, 7 predicted proteins | sample 1965531 | NCBI WGS metagenome assembly UMHQ01 (sample SAMEA4836098, study PRJEB28245) | human gut metagenome | biome: gut microbiome; material: fecal sample | place: Denmark | collected 2008
GCCGCCCCCCGGGCGCCCCGGCACAAAAAAGCCAAGGGGCAAAAAAACGGCTGCGCAGGCAAAAGCAGCAGCGCAGCCGTAAGGGAAGACAGCAAAAGGAAGCATGGCAGGCCATGCCAACGGTCAGGGCGGGTTATTCGGTGATGAGGAACTCCGCCAGGATGGAATAATCATGGGGGTCGCTCAAGCCCAGCTCCACGCCTTCGATGTTTTTATCCTGGAACATCTGGGTCAGGGCAATGTACTGGCAAAGGGTAGACTTGAGGTTGAGCTTATCGCCCTCCGTGGTGGTGAGCTCCACACGGCCCTTGCACTGATTCACAGCGGAAAAAAAGCGGGTGGGTTCGGCAATGTTCTTGATACGCATAAAACTTAACCTCCTACTGTGCCATGTTACAAATCCGATTTATCTTATTATCCAACAATTCCAGAAAGAATGCAAGCGTGTTTCACAATTCTTTCAAATTAATATGCGGCTCATGTCAAGGTGATAGAGTATATTAGCACTCGTAGGTTGAGAGTGCTAATGCACCGCCCGTTTTCCCAGCATAGGAGCGGGTAAGGGGAAGCAAGCTAAGATAAAGGAGGTTTGCGTATGAATCTAAATAAATTGACCCAGCGATCTTTGGAAGCGTTGCAAAGCGCCCAAAGCCTGGCGATCCAACATAATCATCAGCAAGTAGACCAGGAGCATTTATTGTTGGCCCTATTGCAGCAGGAGAATTCGCTGCTCATGCAGCTGTTGCGGCGCATGGGGCGGGACGAAGGGGTAATTTCGTCCCTGGAGCAGGCGCTGCAAAAGATCCCGGGGGTAACGGGCACAGGCCGGGAGGCGGACAAAGTGTATATCACCCCCCAGCTGGACAAAGCCCTGGTAGCCGCGGAAAAGCAGGCCGAGCACATGAAGGACGACTACATCTCCGTAGAGCATTTGTTTCTGGGGCTGATGGAGGCGCCCAACGAGGCGTTGAAAGGGCTGTTTAAGGCCCATGACATTCGGAAGGATGAATTTTTAAAGGCGTTAAACCAGGTGCGGGGCGGGGCGCGGGTCACCACGGACACCCCGGAGGATACCTATGACGCCCTAGGCAAATATGCCCAGGACCTGGTGGCGCTGGCGGAGCAGCAGAAGCTGGACCCGGTGATCGGCAGGGATGACGAGGTGCGGAACGTGATCCGCATCCTGTCCCGGAAGAGCAAGAATAACCCGGTGCTTATCGGCGAACCGGGCGTGGGCAAGACCGCCATTGCCGAAGGGCTAGCCCAGCGGATCGTCCGGGGGGACGTGCCTGCCGGATTAAAGGAACGTCGGATCTTCTCCCTGGACATGGGCGCCCTGATCGCCGGCGCCAAATTCCGTGGGGAATTTGAGGAACGGCTCAAGGCGGTATTGGGGGAAGTGAAGCGCAGCGAAGGCAAGATCATCCTGTTTATCGATGAGCTGCACAACATCGTCGGGGCAGGCCGTACTGAAGGCAGCATGGATGCAGGCAACCTGTTGAAGCCCATGCTGGCCCGGGGCGAGCTCCACTGCATCGGCGCCACCACCCTGGATGAATACCGCAAGTATATTGAAAAGGATGCGGCCTTGTCCCGGCGGTTCCAGCCGGTCATGGTGGAGGAGCCTACGGTGGAGGATACCATTTCCATCCTGCGGGGCTTGAAGGAGCGGTATGAGGTATTTCATGGCGTAAAGATCCAGGATAATGCCTTGATCGCCGCCGCCACCCTGTCCCACCGGTACATCAGCGACCGGTTCCTGCCGGATAAGGCCATCGACCTGGTGGATGAGGCCTGCGCCCTGATCCGTACGGAAATGGATTCCATGCCCACGGAGCTGGATGACATTTCCCGGCACATCATGCAGCTGGAGATCGAGGAAGCGGCTCTGACCAAGGAGAACGACAAGCTGAGCGAAGCCCATTTGGCGGACATCCGCAAGGAGCTGGCGGAAAAGCGGGAGCAATTTGCCACCTTAAAAGCCCGCTGGGAAAGCGAAAAGGACGCCATCAAACGGGTGCAGTCCCTGCGGGAAGAAATGGAAAAGTGCAATGCGGAAATGGAGCAGGCAGAGCGCAGCTATGATCTGAACCGGGCCGCAGAGCTGAAATACGGCAAGCTGCCCAAGCTCCAGGAGGAGCTGGCCGCAGCGGAAGCCGAGATGGAAAAGGGGAAAGCGGAGGGCCTATTGCGGGACCGGGTCACCGAGGAGGAGATCGCCCGGATCGTGGCCCGCTGGACGGGCATCCCGGTATCCAAGCTCATGGAAGGGGAGCGGGAGAAGCTGCTGCACCTTTCCAGCATCCTGCATCAGCGGGTCATCGGCCAAGACGAGGCGGTGGATACGGTATGCGACGCCATCCTCCGTACCCGGGCCGGGTTAAAGGACCCTGGCAAGCCCATCGGTTCCTTCCTGTTCCTGGGGCCCACCGGCGTGGGCAAGACCGAATTGGCCAAAGCCCTGGCGGAAGCCCTGTTCGACGACGAAAGCAACATGGTGCGGATCGATATGAGCGAATACATGGAGAAACACGCGGTCTCCCGGCTCATCGGCGCGCCTCCGGGGTATGTGGGTTACGACGAGGGCGGCCAGCTCACCGAAGCGGTCCGGCGGCATCCCTATGCGGTGATCCTATTCGATGAGGTGGAAAAAGCCCATCCCGATGTGTTCAACGTCCTCTTGCAGGTGCTGGACGATGGCCGGATCACCGATAGCCAAGGCCGTACGGTGGATTTCAAAAACACGGTGATCGTCATGACCTCCAACCTGGGGTCCAATTACATCCTAGAAGGTATCCGGGATGGTCAGCTCACCGAGGAAGCCCGCGCCCAGGTATCGGGCCTGCTCAAGCGCAGCTTCCGTCCGGAATTCCTCAACCGGATCGACGACATCGTGTTCTACAAGCCGTTGAGCGAGACTGAGATCTTCAAGATCACCGACCTGATGTTGAACGCCCTGCGGGCGCGGCTCAAGGAGCGCAGGCTGGATGTGCAGCTCACCGACGCGGCCAAGCGCTACATTGCGGAGACCGGCTACGATCCCCAGTATGGCGCCCGGCCCCTCAAGCGGTTGCTCCAGAGCAAGCTGGAGACCCTGCTTGCCCGGCACATCATCCAGGAGGACCCCGCCCCGGATACGGTGTTTACCGTGGATTACGACGGCAAGGAACTCACGGTGCAATAGCCGTATGCTTGCCGGGGCCTGGAGCCCCCTCCCGGGGAGCTTCCAGCCCCTGGCCGGCTTTTAAAAAGCATGGAACACCAGCGGGAAAACTTTTTCTGGTTGCCCAACGGAATTATGCAGGCGCGCCGCTCTTTGGGAGCGGTGCGCCTGTTTGGTTTTGGGTGTGCGATAATTATCCCAAATGTAGGCGGAATATGCTACGTTTTTATGCCAACAAACCGTCGATATCAATGGAAAAAGCGGTTTGCAGATAATACCAAGTTTGTCTCTACGCGTTGCTGAAACGCCGTCGCCTATTTTTACCATTGGGTATTGGATCGTGGATTTATTTTTACCCCCTTTTCTATATTGGCAATTGCTTCCTCCAATATCTTTAACATCTCCAATTTACGTTTAGGTAAATACCCCACCATAGGCACCAAATTGGAAAGATGGTTAGCGACAAATAGGCATTCTTTTCCTTTAAATTCCAGTTTTTGTAAGAGCAAATATTCTTCCATAAGGGATTCTTTTTCACCTTGACAGATAAATGTTCCCTCTTCTACTCTTTTAAAAAGCTGTGTTCCTTCAATCGGGGTAAGTCGCATGAGACGGAGGGACTGGGGTGCAAGCCAATTAAGAAAGGCCGCAGTGGCATTTGCCGCTTCAACAGCAGTTCCTTTTCCGCCAAGGCCAATTATACAGCTCAGGCCGTATGGTATGCCAAGCGTATCCAATATCTCAAATGCCTTGCGCATTTGTGCGGTAGAAACGCCCTTTTTGCAATCCTGAAGAAATTTATCGGAGCCTGATTCCACCCCCACATAAAGCGTACTAAGGCCCTGCGCCTTAAGTTCAAGGAGCTGCTCCGTATCTTTATTAAGGATATCCGTCGCCCTAGCGTACATGCTAAATTCTCGTACAAAGGGTAGATATCTTTTTATGATATCGAAGAGATCTAAAAGCATGTCGCTTTTAAAGGCAAATACATTTCCGCCAGCCAAAAAAATACGTTTGTTTAGGGTCCCGGAGGCACGTATTTCCAGTAAATCCCGTTCTACTTGCTCCCACGGGCATAGGCAAAAAAGCTGGCCGGCAGCGGAACATCTGCAAAAGGTACACTTTCCGTAGCTGCACCCTTCAGAAACCTCCAGTAGGAGGCTTTCGCACTCTACTGGAGGTCTGTATACAATATTGTTTGGTCCTTCGTTGTTCATATCAATTGCTTGGTATACAAAGGCGTTTGCGGGGAAGTCGCCTTATTGAATATAGCCCAACATCTGCCAATAGGGTACGCTTACCAATAGAGCCACAAGGTTTACAACAAGGTGTGCATAGGCGCCGGGCATTACATTGGAGAAATTCAGCGTATCGTCCGCGCCTGCCACAGCCCACCCTGCAAGCATGTTGGAATTCTGATACTTCGTAACCCAAATACATACAGAGCAGTAAGCAATCATCATTACGACCCAGGGGCTCATGCCAGCGGCTTCTGCAAGCGGCGTGAGGATGACGGTAAACAGAATAACCAGCGTGGAGAAGTTGACCATTACGTATCTTATTACATATATGGCTAACACAAACACCAGCGTAAACAACATAGGCTTTTCAATCAGTCCGCCCAGCAGGGGTTGAATGATTGTGCCCACCCAATCGGAAATCGCAAGCGCTCCAATCACCTTCGAAATATTCAGTATGCCGCCAATAAAAATTATTAGGCCCCAACCCATTTTTGTATTGAAGTCCGCCGGGGTAAATACGCCAAAGATGGTCATAGCCATTAGGCAAAGGAGGGAGGTGAGGCAAGCGGAAACGCCGATCTTATTCTCCAGTATCCACATTACCAGGGCAATCGCCATAATGACACTGACAATCTTCTCATCCCGGGACATGGGTCCCAACGCCTTGATTTGCTGCTCAATATGTTCTTTGCTGATTTTGTTTTGGGTTTTCGGTTTATAAATGGCGGTAAGAGCAAAGTAATTGCCAATAACAACAACCAGCGCCCAAGGGATCATGGCGATAAACCATTTTGACCATGTAAACTGCGCCTGAACCTCTGCGGGTAAATTGCCCATGAATAAATACCCTAAAAAGGATGCGCTGATAAATACTGTGCCAGTAATGGACCAGCCAACATACATTGCGTTAAACAGCCCACCTAGTTGCTTGCTTCTCTTTTCAAACCCCAACGTTTCGCCAAGGTTCATTGCAAGCGGGGCAACAATGGCCATTTTGGCAGTGGTGCTAGGCATGAGCGGCTGGCAAACCGTACCCACCCCCAAAAGGGCGGCTGTAATGCCGTTAAAGGTTGGCGGGAACAATTTTAGCGCGTAGAGGGAGATGCGCTTAATCAGCCCGCTCTTATTGATGGCAACGCCAATGCCTAAAACGCCTATGATAAGCCAAAAAGTGGTCCCGCTGAACTCGCCAAAGGCGACAGTAAAATCCACGCACTTGAACAAGGCGAAAGCAGTACACATTAGGGTAGTAGTGACAAAATTCGGCAATACGTCCAAGGATAAAAACACAATCGCGCCAACGAAAATACCCATGGCCCGCATTGCTTCAGGCGTTAGATTCCCCGGCGGGGTGATGCAGGAAATAGCAACGGCTGCTATTATGCCAACGATTGCACCAATAATCTTTGTGCGTTTTTTCTTGTCCATTTTTGTTCTCCTTGCAGTATTATTTGCAGTATTTTTAGGACTTTAACTTTTCCAATACTTCTCTTGTAACCTTGACTCGTTCTTCTTTTTCGGCTTCCGGAGACATTTGCGGCATGCCGAACGGATACTTAATACTAGGAGATGTCCAAATTCTGTTAACGCCCACCGCTTCTGCCACTGGCGTCATGTTGCAAACCTGCACGACGGGGATGCCAGCCTTCTCAAGCTCTTTACATATCGTTGCACCGCAACGTGTCGAAGTTCCTCAGGTGGATGTCAAAATTACAGCATCAAGATTATGCTCTTTCACATAATCCACCATTTGCTTCCCTGTCTTTGTTGCGTTTTCAACCGTGCAGATTAGTCCTGTGGTTGCCAAATACGCATCATGTAATTTACCAATTACGCCTTCCTTCTCTAGCGTCCGCATGGAGTCAACGGGAACAAGGCGGTTGGGGTCCGCGTTACTAAAGCTATTATCATAGCCTGTGTGACGAATAATATAATCTCCACTTTTTAAAGTATCTAAATTGGAGATATCATACGCACAGCAATGGTCCGCATTCGCATAGGGCATATTGTCTGGGTTGTCCTTGGGGTACAAGCCTCCATCGGTTGCCAGCAGAATAGTTGCTTTGCTCAGGTCCTTGATTGCTTTAGGCTTTTCAATATGTTCTTTTGCCGGAAGCGGTATTTCGGAAACAAACGGCCGGCCGTAAAATTTATCTAGCAGCATATCCACTGCCCGAACCGGCGGATGCTTCTGCGCATGAACGTTCTTTTTATATCCCTTTGCATGGTATCCTTCCTCATCTGGGGTACCCAGGGGTTCGCCATTGATCAGCTTTTTAAGGAAGCTTGCAAGATGATCGATGTCTTTGCGCATCGTGGAAGCGCTGGTACCTGTTTTTAGGATAAATACATCCTTGCGGTATATCTCAACGCCGGGATTGATATCGTTCATGGCGGTTACGACAGGGATATTTAATTTTTTGCTCACTGCAGCACACAAGGAACCGCAAGCAACGCCATATCTCCCTGCCCCGTACGCTGGGCCGGCAACAAATGCGTCGGGTTTATAGCTTTCAATTATTGTAACGATTTCGTCGGTTACCTCATTCAGGCGTTCAGCAATGTAGTTATCGCCACAAACGATGGTTGCGACCACCTCACAGTCCTCGCCAAAGGACTGCTGAAAGCGTTCGCTAACGCCGAAGGGCCCATTATGCACGGTTATCCCTTCGCTTGCAGCTTCTTCGCCTCCCACCTGACCATAAAATTGGTTTAGATAATATACAATTCTTTTTTTCTCCATAGCCGCTTCTCCTTTTCCTTAATAAAGAACTGTAGTGAGGTCGGTATTTCCTATTTGGTTTGCGGCATCCCGCATAAACAGATAGGCATTTTGAACAAATGGCCCGTAAGAATCTATCGTCCCCGTCCTAGCGCGATTTGTCATTGTCTTCAAACCGATCACCCTATCCATATGCGGATAATTTAATACCTTCTGTCCGCCGTTTGTAACCATGGCATTTGCATTAGGCGTGGAGAATAGCACCAGTTCGTTTACCGGATTGCCGGCGGAGAGGAATTCACTAAGCATTAGCACAGTCTTAATCCCTAGCTCTTCGCAAGCGTCGCAGTTTAACCCGCAGTCGATCTGGGGATGTCCGCCGCCCTCTTTTGTAATAATGGCGCAATCTGCTTTTAACACATATTTGGCAAGCCCTGCGCACATCATGGCATTTCTACGTTTATTCTCAACCTCAGCAGGCGTATTTGACATAATGACGCCCACAAAGTTGATGTCCTTATTGTGTCTTGCAAGTAGCTCCAATATCATAGGATGATTCTGCAAAACAATTGTCGGGGAAGCATTATTGATCTGATAATAATCTCTATAAACGAGAGCGCCATCCAGTATTTCATTGGGCTGAACAATGATTGGCATCATGGTTGCGCAGCCATCGCCATAATATACGGTATCGGTTAAAGGGGCATGAGAAAAGATCTGGAAAATATAGGCCACCCTTGGGAGTTTGGGGTTTGTGCATTCCTGTTGTTCGTAAACTTCAATAGAATCCGGTTTTGCATCTGCCGCAAGCTGCGCTAAAAATTTTGCCACCTTTTTAGAAGCTGTGTTAATTGCGCTAAAGAAATCGTTATCCTTTACCTCTGCTGCAGGTTTCGCCAGTAAGCAAAGCTGAATCAGTTTGGGCAAAAGCAAAGATTCTTCAGTCCCTGGGCCAGACATGTCAAGGACAGATTGGTTCCGGTTGGGCGTAGGAATGAGGGATACTTCTGCAACGCTGACCCCTTTTAGAACGATCGTAGTACCAGACCCTACCCGATGAATGGGGTCCACCACACCAGGGAAGGTGGATTCTCCCGGCTCCGGCTTGAATACGGGCTGAACAAAGTCGCAAACATAGGTAATTCTGCAGCTTTCCCCTGGGTTTGCAATTTCAAAATCAACAAATTCAAAGCGATAATCGGAAGCAATACTTTGTAGTTCTTGCTTACTTACTTGCAACACCCCATCTTTGAAGAAAGACTTATCTCCAAAGACAACTTGCTTTACGTTTATACATCTTTTTTCTAAATGCATATTGACCTCCTATCTGTTATTGGGGACAAGTATTGGTATTTAATATGGCAAAAGGTCGCCAGCCTTAAAACGATGGCTATATAAAAGCATGCATATATTCAATTCGTATACATTTTATGCAATTGTTTCTATACCATTTCAAAAAGGCAAGCTAAATAATAATGAAAAGCAATACCGGATCTCATTGTTCTTTTCGCCCAATTAAATGTACATGTCACCTGCTACCCTCAATAAATTTAAATGGACTTTTTTATAATGATAAGCTTGCCTTTATTGATTCGCAATGAACATAATATTTATATCCTTCAACTATTTTGTTGTACCCCTATACCTGTATTATTGACAGGGAAACCTATGCAATATACAATATAATCGTAGATATAGGCCAATTTATTATTATTTCCTATACCTTTTATCGAGGCTACAAGCATGAATCTAAATCAACTTAGCTATTTTATACAAGTATGTAAATGCGGCAGCTTTTCAAAAGCAGCAGAGAAAAGTTTTATTTCTCCCCAGGGGATGAACGCCACAATATTGCGGCTTGAACGGGAACTTGGGACCCGGCTTTTTGATCGCTCTAGCAATGGGGTCAGCCTGACGCCAGACGGACAGTATTTGTATCGAATTGCCTTGGAAATTGCCCATAAAGTAGATGAATGCCACACTTACTTTAATACTAAGAAAAAAAAAGAGGATACCATTATTCTGGCGCATACGCCAGAGCTAACTTGCGCCATGCCATCCAACTTCCTTACCATGATGCTAGACAAATATCACCTGGATATGCGGGCCTATGGCTCTATCACCTGCGAGGAAGCTGTGGCCAGCGAGGAGATAGATTGTGCCTTTACCAATGGCCCATATTTTAGAAGCGATCTGATTTATGACCATTGTTTTACGAAAACCCAATACTTTATTACACATAAAAGCAATCCATTGGCCCAAGCAAAAAAACTATGCATGCGGGATCTTAAAAACAGCAGCTTTATTATGCCGGATAATACATATAAATTTTTCCATGTTTTTAAGGAGCGGTGTCAGCAGGCGGGATTTATACCTAATATTGTTTTCTCTTCCCCCAATTTTGCCACGGTATTCGCTTTGCTAAAGCAGTATCATAACTGGATAGGATATTCCTTTGATTTTTATATCGACCAAGTTATGGATGAAGAGATTGTGACACTCCCAGTTGAAGATGGCGGCTGGTCATGGGATGTATATATAGCATATAAGCCCATTGTTAGAAGCAATTATGTTGCGCAGTTTGTAAATGACGTACTCCATTACCTGGGCAGCGAAACGGCCCATGGCGGTTAAGCTGTTTGTTTGACCCGCCCATTCAAAAAACTAGATGCGGAATTTTGACTCGTTCTCTTTATCTAGATACGTTTCCGTCGCTATATTTACCTTTTTTATAATTATTCAATTCTCTTTGCCCCTTTTTCCATCCCTTTTTATAAAACGGCCGGATCCTATTTTTACATTATCATTTTTCAATATTTGGTGTAACATTTTTACTGCATAAATTATTCCATGCATAATTATTATAATAATATAGTTATTAATCTATATTGCAATTGCTAGTTTATTATTTTAAATAATCAATTAATCAAATTAGAACTTATAACTTTATACTTTCAAAAGTATGAAGTTTTCTTATTTTCTTTGTTTTAATATAGTTTTTTATTTTTCCATCCAGTTTAATCTTTTATTA
>UMHQ01009771.1_pt1 | contig 10152 bp, 5 predicted proteins | sample 1965531 | NCBI WGS metagenome assembly UMHQ01 (sample SAMEA4836098, study PRJEB28245) | human gut metagenome | biome: gut microbiome; material: fecal sample | place: Denmark | collected 2008
CCTGTCACCGGGCCAGACCGCCGCCTTTGCCCGCGCTTTGCGGGCCGCGGAGCGCAGTCCGGGGACCATTGAGAAATACCTGCGGGATGTATGTCAATTTGCCGCATGGGCAGGCGGGGGAGAGGTGAGCCGGGAGCGGACGGCGGCCTGGCGGGACAGCCTGCTGGAGGGGGGCTATGCTCCCGTCACCGTCAACTCCATGGCGGCGGCGGTGAACCAGTTTTTCACCTTCCTGGGCTGGGAGGACTGCAAGGTGAAGGCCCTGAAAATCCAGCGGAAGCTGTTCCGGGACGACCGGCGGGAGCTGACCCGGGAGGAATATGAGCGCCTGCTGGACGCCGCCCACGGTCTGGGCCGGGAACGGCTGGCGTTGCTGCTGGAGACCATCTGCGCCACCGGCATCCGGGTGAGCGAGGTGAAGTATATCACGGTGGAGGCGGCGCGGGCCGGGCGGGCGGAGGTCTCCCTGAAAGGCAAGCTGCGCACCATTCTGCTCCCCGGCAAGCTGTGCCGGAAGCTGAAAAAGTATGCCAGGGCACAAAAAATCGCCTCCGGCGAGATTTTTCGCACCAGAAGCGGAAAAAGTTTGTCCAGACGGCAGATCTGGGCGGAGATGAAGCGGCTGTGCAAGTCGGCCGGGGTGGCCCCCAGCAAGGTGTTCCCTCACAACCTGCGGCACCTGTTCGCCCGGACCTTCTATAAGGTGTGCCGGGACGTGGTAAAGCTGGCCGACGTGCTGGGGCACAGCAGCGTGGAGACCACCCGCATCTACCTCATCTCCACCGGTGCGGAGCACGCGGGAATTTTAAGGAAAATGCGCCTCATCCAATAAAGACAAAATAAGTGTTTTGACATACTTTTTTATAAAAACGCCAAAACGCTACATAGAAGTAAGAGCATTGTAGCACGGGAATTCCAAATTTTCAAGGGCTTCTTCCTGATTTTGGGTGCAAAAATTCAGCCGCATAGACCATCACTGTTTATGTGGCCGGATTTTTGCGCCCTATTTGCCTCTGTGCGGCCCTCGGCTGCCGCCGGCTCCTCCATGTTCGGAAAAGTTCGCTGTCCCTCACGGCCCGAGCCGATCTCAAAACACTTATTTTGCCTACGAGGGACAGGGGGGGAGGAGCTTGAACGGTCTCAAGGCGCGTGCTGCCGGGCAGGGGACGGCGGAGCTGAGGCTGACGGAGGAGTGCATCGCCTCCTTTTTGGAGGAGCTGGCCCGGAAGGGTCGCACCCCCGGCACGCTGGACACCTATCAGCGGAATATCTGCTCCCTGTACGACGCCCTGCCCGAGGACAAGACGCTGCGGCCCGGGACACTGGACCGGTGGCAGCAGGACATGCTGGCGGAGGGATATTCCCCCCGGACGGTGAACACCCGCCTGTCGGTGGCCAACCACCTGGTGGCCTTTCTGGGGCGGCGGGAGCTGCAGACCCGGGGGACCCTCCAAATTGAGGAGGGCGGCACGCCGGAGCTGACCCGGCGGGAGTACCTGCGGCTGCTGTCCACCGCCCGGATTCTGGGCAAGGAGCGGATCTATCTGCTGGTCAAGCTGTTCGGCAGCACCGAACTGGCGGTGGGGGACCTGGAGCAGCTGACGGTGGAGGCTTTACGCGGGGAGGAGGCGTGCCCGGTGCGCCTGCCGGATTTCCTGCGCCGGGAGCTGCTGGACTACGCCAGCCGCAGCGGCGTGGTCCGGGGTCCCCTGTTCCAGACCAGGAACGGCCGCCCCCTGGGCCGCACCGCCGTCACCGACAGCATGAAGCAGCTGTGCCGGGACGCCCGGGTGGCGGAGGAGAAAGCAAATCCCAGGTGCCTCAAGCACCTGTGGCAGACGACCCGGGACGGTTTCCGGGCCCAGCTGGACTGGATGGTGGAACAGGCCTGCGACGGCCTGCTGGAAGCTGAACAGCTGTCCATCGGCTGGGATTCCAGGGAGGTGAGGGGTCCCTGAGCGTGTGTTCCATTTCCCGGCGGAGGCCGGAAAATTGACCCTAGTATAAAGGAGGAAAATGCGAGATGAAAAAACGATTATTGGCGGCGATTATGTCCCTGTGTATGATCGTTTCCCTGATGCCCATGAGCTCGATGGCGGCGGAGGATAGGTTTGGTCTTTTAGATGGAGACCAGACTTATAATGCGTATTTTTATGTGGTAGACCCCAACAAATCAACGGCGCCTACGAGTAGTCGCGAAACAGCAGATTTTGATTTTATTGGTCAAGGTACTGTAAGCGGCGGGATTCCCGCAGCCTCGGAGTCCCGGGTAAAAGATCAGACTATTGGAGTTAACAATTCGCAAGCAAGGGGCTGGAAATACACTGCCCCCACAACATCCAGCTCGATTACATATCAGGGGAACAACTATCAGTATTGGGACGGAACCACTGACCAGCCGACAGAAAATTACTACACCGTTCATTGGTATCGCTATTCCAGTGCGAATGGTTATACCGACAAAGATGATATTTCTCAGGATGTAGGCTATTGCTGGCACGTGGACGGATATATGGAGTTCAACAATATGGAGAACGTCCAATTTAAGGTCCAGTTCCCGGGCAGTGCAGGGTTTGTTCCCGTCACCCAGGATGGTACTGAGGGAGATGAACGATCCATTTGGTATGTCAAGAGCGGTGAATACTTTGACAGCATTGCGGACACGCCAGATATGGAAAAGACTAAGGAGTATCAGGGAGTAACGTATACCTTTGAAGGGTGGTACAAGAATGAGCTGTGCACTCAAGAAGTAACAAGCCAGACTGCCATTACTGAGGACATGACCTTCTACGGCAAGTATGTGCCGGACGTGCCCAACATCACTGTGGAGAAAGAGATCACCAGTGTGGTGCGGAATGAGAAGGAAGTCGATTCCAGTTACAACTACAGTAACGACACAGTACTTCAGGTGGGAGATCGAGTTACCTGGACTGTGACAGTCAAAAATAACACGGGAACTGACATTGGCGCACATCTAACGGATTCGTTGAAAGAGAATCATCCAAATTTTGTAACAATAACCCCTGCCTCGGATCAATTTTTTAATATGATGCCGTATGGAAAACAGGTATTCACTGTTACCTATTACGGAGTCGCAGATGAATATACAGACGATAACTTAACGAACACTGTTACGGTCAGTAACAGTGTGACCAGTGAGGTGTATGATAAGGCCACCACCACGAACCACGTCGTGGACGCCGAGCCCACAGAGCCAAACCTGTCTGTCACAAAAGAGGTAAAGCTTTGGAAAGACAGCCAAATGACAGAAATTGAAGATAACCAGAAAGTAGACGTAGGCGACACCCTCCAGTACACCGTGACGGTTACGAATAGCGGTGCGGCGGCAGACGCGTCCACTGTGGTTGTGACAGATTCAAAGTTCCCCGAGAATAAAAACAATGTCACAGTTACTTCCAGCAGTGGTGCGGAGACCGTTGCGTGGAGCGGGAGTTCCGCAACGATTACCTCCGAACTGGCAAAAGGCGAGTCTGTAACCTTTACCTATACGTACCCGGTTACAGAACAGGACCAGTATGAAGGTACTGTTTCCAATACAGCCAGTGTAACCTTTAATAATGTGAAGCAAGATACTGCCACACGTACCGTATCTGTAAAAGCCAAGACCTATTCCCTGACCTACAACGCCAACGGCGGCACATTCGAGAATGGCCAGTCTACCTCTGTCGTCAACAATCTTACTTCTGGAACCGACTATTCATTGGGCCAGGAGACGAACTACCAGAAACCGACTCACGCACAGGAGAACCTTAACGGTGAAACGGTGAATGTGGCTTTTATCGGTTGGACACTCTCCAACAACAACGGATTTATTTATTCCGCCAATGCCCCAAATCTCCCTCAGCTTAAAGATATAGTTACCATTCAATCGCCGGGCGTCACTGTCTACGCTGTCTGGGGCTACGACAAGGACGGCGACGACACCGCCGACGTGTTGGAGCATACTGTAACCTTCGATGCCCAAGGCGGCACCCCTGTTCCTGAAACGCAGTATGTCCAGGATAACGAAACGGCCACCGAACCCACTGACCCCACCAAGGCTGGCTACACCTTCGCTGGATGGACTCTGAACGGTGAGCCCTATGACTTTACCGACCCTGTGACCAGTGATATTGACCTGGTTGCTCAGTGGACGGATGCCACCCGATACACCGTGACCTATAATGCCAACAACGGCACTCTAATCGGTGCATCCAGCGTGACTGTAATTCCGGGTCAGGAGGTGCAGCTGGAAAGCAGCGCCACCCGTGACAGCTATATCTTCATGGGCTGGACCACGGAGCCCATCCTCGGCCAGACCTACGGCGTGGGTGCCTCTCTGCCCGAAACGATCTTCCAGAGTGGCGAATCCTTTACTCCCACCGGCAACACCCCCCTCTACGCCGTGTGGGGCGAGGACCGCAACCATGACGGCGAGGAAGACGTGTATGAAGTGTTCATCGCCCCCGCCGACATCACCATCTATACCGGCGGCACGGGCTACGAAGGCGTGTCTGACGGGGCCGGAAATGAGATCGAAAACTCGAACAGCGGCCTGCCTGAGCCCGGCTTCCATATCATCCTGCCCGCCGATTTGAACATGGGATTCGGCGAATATTTGGATGAAATGGTACGCTTCACATATAAGGGGTCGGACGACCTTGCCGGCGGTGCACAGGTGACCCGTGAGTGGACCCTGTCCTATGTGGGCATCTACTCTGATACTCCTCGTCAGTACGTGTATTCCCTGGAGTCCGCCGATGGCACGCCCCCCATCCGAGTGACATATAGGGACCCGGTAAGCGGAGCGGTGCTGGAGGATGCCGACATCGGCATGACTGAAGATGCCGCACACGGAACCTACACCATATCCATCAACCACGGCGGACTGACCCCAACCGCGATTCAGGCCGAGATCACCAAACCGGATGGCACTACAGAGAACCGCAGTCTGGTCATCGGCACCGGCGAGCTGACCATCCGCAGCACCGTGGACAACGACACCACTGCCATCGTGGACCATGAGGACAGCGTGACCACCGGCGACTTCACCGCCGTGGGCAACAACGCCTCCTACATGGTCAACGACAGCCAGGTGCCTGTTACCACCGCAAACAACCGCGTCCAGCTGCTGGTGGACGATGTGTCTGACAGCACGGCCTTCAACAGCGCCATGGGCGAGGCAGCTCTGGATCATGCAAATATGTCCAATGCATCCTATGAAACCGCCTATCTGGACCTGGTGGACACCCAGAACGGCAACACCGTGGTTACCCTGAACAGCGGCAGCATGGACATCTACTGGCCCATGCCCGCGGGCGCCGACGTGGACGGCGATTTCCAGGTGGTCCACTATCGTGATATGAACCGTGAGAACACTGTGGACGCGGACAATCTGGCCGCGCAGGCCACCGAGGTGCTGACCGGCACTCCCGTATACACCAACGGCGACTGGTATGTCCGGTTCAATACCGACAGCTTCTCCCCCTTCGTCCTGGTCTATGAGGAGGACACCTCCCGGCCGGTGAACCCCAACCCCGGCGGCGGCTCCGGCTCCGGCGACAACGACAGCGACCCCACCGGCAACCTGTCCATCGAGCTTGACGTGAACGGCGGCGACGACGAGTTCACCTTCACCGTCATCCTCACCGACAAGGACGGGGACGACCTGGAGAACAACTTCTACTACAACGGCGACTACACCGGCACCATCGGCAGCGGCGACGAGATCACCCTGGAGGGCGGCGACAAGATCGTCATCCGCAACCTGCCCGAGGGCACCCGGTATGAAGTCATCATCGAGACCGCCGACGGCTACACCTACGTCATCGACGGCGAGGAGGGCGTCATCCACACCGGCATGAACGAGGCGGAGTTCACCGCCACCCGCACCGTGCCCGTGGCCGACCCCAGCGTCACCGGCGTGTCCCGCTGGCTGAACACCACCGACCACATCGCCTACCTCACCGGCTATCCCGGCGGCGCCTTCGGACCGGACAACAACATGACCCGGGCGGAAGTGGCCCAGATGTTCTACGCTCTGCTGAACAACAAGAACGTGACCATTACCAAGACCTTCCCCGACGTGCCCGCCGACGCGTGGTACGCCACCGCCGTGAACACCCTGGCCTCTCTGGGCATGGTCTCCGGCGACGAGCACGGCAACTACCGGCCCAACGACCCCATCACCCGGGCTGAGTTCTGCGTCATCGCCCTGGCCTTCGCCTATGAGCCCGAGAACGCCGTGTGCTACTTCGGCGACGTGTCCCGCAGCGACTGGTTCTACACCTACGTGGCCCAGGCGGCCAGCTACGGCTGGATCGGCGGCTACACCAACGGGAACTTCGGTCCCAACGACCGGATTACCCGCGCCCAGGTGACCACCATCGTCAACAACATGCTGGGCCGCGCGGCCGACCGTGACTACGTGATCGACCACCAGGCCGACCTGGTCCAGTTCACCGACCTGACCCGGGCCCACTGGGGCTACTTCCAGATCATGGAGGCCACCAACGCCCACGACTACACCAAGTCTAACGGAACCGAGAACTGGCGCTGAGACGCGCTGACCGCTTCCGCGGGACGCACACAAGCTTTTCCACACGCTGAGGCCCGCCTCCCCATCCGGGGAGGCGGGCCTTTTTCCGCTACGCCGGACACTGCCGGCCCGTGTGATCGATGGTGTAGTCGGTGTTGTACTCCCCGCCCAGAATCAGCTGGGAGATGGGCACAAAGGTATAGCCCTCCTGGATCAGCGTCTCCAGAATGGAGGGCAGGGCCTCCGGCGTGTGAAGGGCCGCGTTGTGGAAGAGCACAATAGACCCGGGCTGCACTTTGCCCGTCACCCGCTGGACAATCTCCTCCGCCGGGATCTCCTTCCAGTCCAGGCTGTCCACGTCCCACTGGATGGGCTCCATGCCGATGGACCGCACCGCCCGAACGGCATTGTCGTCGTAGTCCCCGTAAGGGAGGCGGACCAGGGTGGGCCGCACGCCGGTGATGGCCTCGATCTTGTCGTTGCAGGCGTTCAGGTCGGCCACGATCTCCTCCACCGACAGCTGGGGGTAGTGGGCATGGGTGTTGGAGTGGTTCATCACCTCGTGGCCCGCGTCGTGGAGGGCCTTCACAGACTCCGGGTATTTATCGACCCAGTCCCCCACCACGAAGAAGGTGGCTTTTACCTGGTAGCGGTCCAGGATGTCGATGAGCTGCTGGGTGTCCTCGTTGCCCCAGGCCGCGTCGAAGCTGACGGAGGCCAGCTTCTGGTCCCGCTGGACGCAGTAGATGGGCAGCTGCCGCTGGGAAGCCGAGGCGTCCACGGCGGCGGGGTAGTTGATCACATAAAACATCAGGCAGACAGCGGCGGCGCAAGCAGCCAGAGACAGGGCCCTTCGGCGGATCAGGAATGTTTTCATGGTAATTCGCCTCCCAAAAATACGCATTGGTCAGCACCAATATATGCCCCCGCCGGGCGGGGCATACCCCTCCAGCGCCCGGGAAACACCGGCGCCCGGAAGCCATGCTTCTGGGCGCCGCCTCACTCCGATTCAACGGGATGTGGTCCTCTATTTCCGCCCCGAGCGGTAGAGGACCCCGTCCTGGGCCTCGATCCCGTTCCGGGCCAGCAGGTCCTCCACGGTGACAAAGCAGTAGCCCTTCCCCAGCAGGGCATCCACGATCTGCACCGCCGCGTCCACCGAGCTGCTGTACAGGTCGTGCATGAGGATGATGTCCCCGTCCTGGACGTGCTCCACCACCCCGGCCACAATCCGCCCCACGTCGTCGTCCTTCCAGTCCTCCGGGTCCACCGACCACAGGACGATAGGGCTGTCCGCCCACTGCCGGGCGGCCTCGTCGGTGATCCCATAGGGGGGCCGGAGCCAGAACTCCCCCTCGCCCAGGATGTCCAGGAGAAGGCTGCGGGTCTTGCCCACCTGCAGGTCGAAGTCCTCCCTGGACAGGCCGGTGACCTCCACGTGGTCGTAGGTGTGCACCCCGATCTGGTGGCCTTCCGCCGCCATCCGCCGCACCAGGTCCTCGTTGCCCGGGATGCGGTGGCCCAGGAGAAAGAAGGTGGCGGGCACCTCCCGCAGGGCCAGCTCGTCCAGCAGCCGCCCGGTGGTGGAGGAGCGCGGCCCGTCGTCAAAGGTGAGGGCCACCACCGGCATATCGGTCTCCTCCGGCTCCGCCTCCACCTGGGCTGGGGCGGAGGCGGGGGCGTCCGTCTCCGGCACGGAGGCCGGCACCGCCAGCATAAAGCACACCACCAACAAGACCCAGCTCACCCAGGGCGCTCCGCTGTCCCGCACCTGTTCCACCCCCGCCCATCGTTCGTTTCCATTCGTCAGTATGTGACGGCAGCGGGCGTTTGTTGCGGTGAAATTTTTGTCAGCGGAATCGGCCGGATTGACATTTGTCGATTGATTTGATCAAAACAACAGTCAACAGGCAAGCGATCCTTTCAAGCAAGTTCCAGGCATCTCTGCAAGGTTCACATTGGAAGCTATATAAACCGTTATCCTCCGAAGGATATACGCTCAGGGCCCCCGGCGCTTATGCCGGAGGCCCTGTTTTTTCTCATACTACTCCACCGCCACCTGGGCGGAATTGCTGACGATATTCACATAGGAGGGGCCCACCCCCAGCCTAGCCGGCTGGCCGTCAGGGGTGAGGTAGGTCATGGGGGCGCTGTCCCGGGCCTTGGACCAGGTGATCTCCTGCACCGTGCCGTCGCAGAAAAGCAGGCCGCTGCCCGTGCCGGTGGTGCGCACTTTCAGCCGCCCGGCCTCGTCCCCGGGCACATTGGACACGTCGGTGCGCAGGACCAGGACGTTTTTCACCTGGACCTGCTCGTCCGTGTTGCCGTCCACATAGGGGCTGCCGTACTCCTCCACGGCGTACATGCCGGTCTCCGGGTCGTAGGTGAACACCCCGGTTTTGTAAGTAGAGAAGGTGACGGACACCTTGGTCCCCGGGTCCCCCTGGGCGGTCTGCCCCTCGTCCAGGAACTGGACGGGGTAGGAGAAGCCCTCTCTATGCTCCATGCGGTATCCGTAGGTGGGCAGCAGCTCTGAGATGGTGTCCCCGGAGGTGAGCACGCTGTGCTCCAGCCCCATGTCCCGCCGCCGCTCCTTGTCCCGCCAGAACAGGGTGCCCTCGTAGGGGCCGTTGACGCAGTCAAAGGCGGCCGCCCCCCAGTTTTTGATGGCCAGGTAGGCACTGGGGCTCCCGCCCGCATGGAGGAACAGGGCGTCGTGGCCCAGGGCCAGTGACACGTAGTAGTCCCGGGCGGAGCGCACCGAGCCGATGTTTCCCACCCCGTCCACCGACTGAAACACCGCCAGCATGCGGGTGATCCCTCCCTCGGCGGGGGCCTCGTAGATGACGTCCGCCTGGGACACCCCCAGCTGGGGCAGGGCCTTTTTCAGGTTGTTGAGCATCACGGCCACCGGCCGGTCCTGGGCCACGTCCTCCCAGCAGCCCTCCCCGGTGAGGGGATTGATGTAGGGGGGCTCCGGTTCGGGCTCCGGTTCCGGTTCCGGGGCCAGGACGGAGACGGAGGGCTCCTCCGGGACCTGGGGGGGCTCCTCCTTGGGGGCGCAGGCACAGAGAGAGGCCGCCAGCGCAGCGGTTAGAAAGAGAGCGGAGAGACGGGGGTTTGTGGCCATCGTGATTCCTCCCTTTTGATTTGGGGTGCTCTTATGGATGGCGGGGGGTCGCCGCCCCGGCGGCAGGATTTGTTTCCCTTGCTTTGTAGGGCGCGACGACCCGGCGCGCCGTTACACGGGGTTCCGCCCTGCGGGGCGGGTTACTTTCCCATCGATGGGAAAGTAACCAAAGGATCGCCGGGGGACGCGTCCGATGGACTACGGCTCCGCTACGCTCTGCCTAGGTCCATAGGCCGCTTTCCCCGGACCCCATTACGGGGGTTATCCCTTGGGCCGGGCAAAAAAGTTCCGGCGCGCAAAATCTGAGTGGCTTTCCGCAATTTTTTCCGGCCCACTGGGGCCTGGCATTCCAAAAATTGAGGCTGGTGCGGCTCCACCGCCGCGCCTGGCATTGCCGAACCAACGCTCCCGGTTTGTTTCTTGTGTAGGGGCGACCCTTGCGGTCGCCCGCAAGCCTTCCCCTTTAGGGGAAGGTGCCGAGCGA
>UMHQ01075610.1_pt1 | contig 10146 bp, 8 predicted proteins | sample 1965531 | NCBI WGS metagenome assembly UMHQ01 (sample SAMEA4836098, study PRJEB28245) | human gut metagenome | biome: gut microbiome; material: fecal sample | place: Denmark | collected 2008
CGCTCGAACCCGATCCGGTCATCTCGTAGATGGGGGATTCGCGCTTCGGCGCGCGAACCTTGAGGATGCAGCCGTTGAGCACCTGCGTCCATCGCAGATCCGAGGTGATCGGCTGGACAAGCGTCAGTTCATACTTTCCGCCGGCCTGCTCAGTAATCGTGCACTCCGTGGGCGTGAGCAGGCCCAGCCCGCCGGAGGAGAAGTCTGTGGCATTTTGCGCGTAAATCGGTATGCCGATCATATCACAGCCACCTCCATCTCGGCGTGATCTCGACGCTCGTCACGAGGCCGCCGCTTTCCACGAGCCACGATACGATGGTCTGCTGCGGCTCGATTACAAAGTATTCCTCGCTCACATGGTCGGTCAGCAGGGACGCGCCGTCGAGCGTAAAGGCGTCCATCAGCTCACAATCGACGATCACGCCGTCCGTGATTTCGGTGAAGAACATGGTCTTCATGCCGATGGTCACGCTGAAATCGCCGCTGCCGGTGATCTTCACCCTCGGCAGCGCCGGCGCATTCCCCTGCGTGACGAGCGCGGTGCCGCTCTCGGTGATCGTGATGGCGCTCGCCTCCGGGTACATCCTGCGGTACGGCTGACAGATGAACCGAACCTCACACTCGTAAATCGGGTCGCTGCCGGGAATCAGCGCTTGAAATTCGATCTCGTCCACGATGCGCGCATCATACGCCTTATATGGATCGTAGGAGAATCGCAGCGCGCCGCTGCCGCTCAACCATGCCATGGCGCTGTCCAGTTTGCTTCTAGGCACGCGGAGGCGAATCACAAGCTCCGTCGTGCTCCGCGCATCCTCACCCTGCCATAAATCGCCATCGCGTCCGACTGCCTCAAGGCTGTCGCCGCGCTGCGCGCCTTCAATATGCGTCGCTGCGGAGACCACTTTGACGCCGAGCGTCGCCGAACTTATGCCTTGGAATTCCATCCAGTACCCTGCTGCTCTCGCCATCCTGACCTCCCTCCTTGTCGGCTGCGTCACGCCTTCAGCGCGCCGCAGCTACGCCCGGCTTATCCTTCGGAAAGCTCGGGCTAGTCGCGCCCTCTGGGCGCTCCCTCCTTGTCAATAACCGAACCCGAGCGCCGTGCTGCGCCGGTATTCGGCCTGCCCGCGCGCGGTATCCTCGGCGCCGATTCGCCCGACGGTTCTGCCGTCGTAATCCAGACGAATGTTCAATCTTGCCATCGCCTGGGCGAGGCGGTCATAATCGATGCTGAGCGTTTCCCTGCGCTGGCGGCTTTCATGATAGGGGACGGCTGCGCGGAGCGCCGGATTTCGCACTGTGCTCCCTTCAATCAGCGCGCTTGCGACGCTTTGAGTGGCTCGTTCGACGGCACTGATCTCGTTCATCATGCCGATGGCAAGGCCCTGCCCGGCGTTTTGGCCGGTTTCCATCAGTACGCGGGACGGCGAATGCACTTCGAGCGTGTTGTTTGCCGCCCGAATTGCCGCCTGTGCAACGCGCACCGCCGCATTGATGACGGTGGATTGCCCAGACAGGATGCCCTGAGCCATGCCGAAGGAGAGGTTGTAGCCGGACGCCCACAGAGAATTGCTGTATCCGGACATGGAAGACGTGATCGCGGAGGCCATTGTCGAGGTCGCCGGGGCAAAGCTGTACGACGTCAGACCCAATGCCAGACCAGCAGATTGTCCCATGCCGATGGCGTTCATCGATGCCGTGCCTGCGAACGCGGAAGAAAGCGCCGTCTGGAGGTTCACGGCAAGGAGGACTGCGTCCATGGCGAAAGAATACTGCGCCAAGCCCTGCCCGATGCCGGCGGGAATGCCCGCGCCGATGGACGCCATGCCGGCGGCAGGCCCTTCGCCAGTACCCAGCGCCGCACCGATCGCGGACTGGAGGTAGAATGCCAGGGTAGTAGCCGCAAGGTCTAGACTTGACATATCCTCAGTCATGCCCGCGCCCACGCCCTGTGTTACGGAAAGGCCAATGGGCTTGGTGAGACCCGCAGGGGATCCCTGCTGCACTGCATCCGCAAGGCTAGTATAGGTATAAGTGGCAATGTTTCCAGAAGCCGTATCGATGCTCGACATGTCCTGCGTCATGCCCGCGCCCACGCCCTGCACGATTGAGATGCCAAGCCCTGCAAAGCTATCCGTAGAGCTTTCGATCGCTGCAGTCAGGTCGCCCAAAATGGATTCTGTAGTCGAGTCCCATCCGATGTTCTCAGAGGAAAACGCTGTTGCGAGCGATTCCTTCATAGCAGTGGCAACGCCATCAAATTCAGTGCCTTCCATCTCGGAAATGGAGGTTTGTAAGCTGGTTACGAATTCTGCAAGCCCCAGCGCATCTTCTTGAGTAAGACTGCCCTCGGACAAAAGTTCGAGGCCATTTGCTACATAGGATGCTACTGTATCAAATCCTTGACCGCTCTGAGCGAGATAAGTCAGCGTGTCGGCATTCATGCGCATTGATAGCTGCCAGCCTTCAGCATTTGGAGAACCACTGGCAAGCGCTGCATCATACTCTCGTTTTGCTTCAGCGAATGCATTGACAGCATCAAGGGCTTGTCGGCCGGAATCAGCCATTGCAGTCCAGCTCTGCTGATTCAGCGCTGATTTTGAGTTGTTATATGAGCCAACTGCGTAGCGTGAATTCGAATATTCGCCGTCGGAAAAATCCATTCGCGCTGGAATAGTCACCGGCTCGGGCGGCGTAATGATCTCCGTAATCTGCCCGACGAGTTCGTTTAAGCCCAGACTTGCAGAAAGCATTTCCGCAGTGCCGCTGTAGCTGACAGCAGTGACCGTGCCGTTCATCTGCTGAAGCTGCTCCAGCGTAAATACCGTTTGCTCGCCAGCGTCGTTGACAGCGACCACCGTGCCTGTAAGTTGGTCGATTCCTTCGATCCGATAACTTGTCTGTTCTCCAGTCTCGATTGAACTTACCGTGAGCGTGACGTCTTGGCCGCTTAAATCAAGGAAGCTTTCCGTAATTTCTATCGCCGGAATGATGTCCGCATGCTCGCCAGCAGCCCATGCGTTATATGTCTCGTCCAACATCGTCGTATTCAACGATGCGTTGATCTCAAGCACTTCTTCGTCGAAGCCCTCGCCGAACATCGAATCGAGCGCCGTTGAAAGCGACTCTATGTTGTCGAAGGTGCCTTCTGCGACGGCACCTTTCAACGCAGAAATCGCATCAACGGCCTGTTCCATGCCATCGGACATCGTGGCTCCGCTGGCCTGCATTGCCGAAAGCGCGGCCGCCATTTCGGTGACCTGCGTCTCATCCAGCCCGGACAGGGCTTCGGAAAACGCTGTGATGTTTTCACTGTTCGGGTTCGCGGAGGCTGCATTCATGGCATCGAGCGCAGCGGTGAGCTGGTCGATCGTGCCGGCATACTGCCCGCCTTCTTCAAATGCGCCCGTGGCTTCGGCAGCTTCGGCGAGCGCCTGTGCATAAGCCTGTGTGCCTGCCGCTGCCTGCTCGTTATACCACGTCTGCAACTGTTCAAGTGCAACTCGCTGTTCTTCCGAGCCGGCTTCCATCATCTGGATGATGGCGTATTGCGAATCGTATTCGGCGTTCAGGGCATCCGTATAACTCTGTATGCCCTGAGATGCGGCGGCATAGGCGTCAGACCAGACCGTACCGGCATCCGCGCCGCGCGAGAGCGCTGACTGCACGTCCTGTGTGATCTGCGAAAAACCGTCCACACCATCGACCGGGGTCAGGTTGTACTTGATCGATATTTCGCCGCGTTCATCGATCAGCGCCTGCAGCTGCGCGAGGTCATCCTCGCTGAAATAGCCATTCTGCCGTTTTTCCAAAAGAGACGCGACTTGTGCGTCGATCTCGTTTAAGCGCTCCATATCCGCGTCGAGACCGGTCAGAAAACCTTCGCCAGCATATCCGCCGGATTCGGCCGTCGCGCGGATTTGTTCGAGAGAGGCACGCATGGCGTCTGTTCCAGAGGTAAAGCCCTCGGTCATTTCGGAAACGATCTCATCCGTTTCGATTTCACCGTCTGTCCAGACGCGCTTGAGTTCCTCAAACCACGCTGTTCCAGCTTTCGGTGAGAATACCTCTTTCGACAGCCCGAATTCTTGCAATCCTCCGGACTGCTCAAACGAGGTCGTGGCGTTCGTCTCCGCCCATTCCTGCGCGACCTCGTTGAGGCGCTCCATGGCCTCGCGCGCAGCGGCTGCGCCGGACGCCCAATCCACAAATTTGTAGGCCGCATAGCCTGCGGCGGCGGCTACGGCCGCGATTCCGACGGGGCCGAGCAGGCCGGAGATCGTTTTCCCCAAGGTGGAGAGCGCGCCGCCGAGACTGCCAATGCTCGATACGGTCTGCGCCATCTCGCCGATCTTCCCGATGACTTTTCCGACTGTGTCATTTGCGGTTTTCAGCAATTTCAGCGCGGGGCCGATTGCGGCGGCCAGCGCGCCCCACGTTGCGACGTTGCGGACGGTCGCTTCATCGAGCGAAGCAAACCAGTCGGCCGCTTCGCCGATGGCCTCCACAACGTCCTCGATGACGGGCATCAGCGTATTGCCGAGCGATCTCGCCGCCGTGTCGACGCGGTTTTTGACCATCGTGATGCGCGATGCCATCGTCTGATTGCGCTTTGCCGCCTCGTTCGTGAGCGCGATATTTTCATCCCACGCGCTGGACGCGCTTTCGATGCTTGCGGAAAACAGGTCGGTCGCGTTGCTCGCGCGCTTCAGCGTGTCGGTGATGACGACCTCTGTGATCCCCATTTCATCGAGCAGCTGCGTCGCACTGGCCGTGCCGGAGCCGAGGCCGGCGATAAATTCCGCCAGCGCGCCGGCCGCGTTTTCGCGAAACGCGGCTGCGAATTCGTCCGCCGTCATGCCCGCGACAGATGCGAACTGTTCGAGGGAATCGCTGCCGGTTTCAACTGCAAGCTGCATGTCCGTCAGCACGCGGGAGATCGCGGAGCCGCCGGCTTCCGCCTGCAGTCCCAGAGAGGACAACGCGGCGGAAATGCCGAGGATTTCGCTCTCGGTCATGCCGACCTGCGCGCCTGCGCCTGCGAGGCGCATCGCCATGTTGGCGATCTCCGATTCGGTGGTGGCCGATGTGTTCCCCAGTTCGACGATCGCGCTGCCGAGGCGCTCGAAGTTTTCGCCGGTCTTGTCCATGCCGGTGATGTTTGCAAAGCGCGCGAGGATGGTCGCGCCCTCTTCGCCCAGATTCGTGGCGGATTCCAGCTTTGCCATCGTCTCGGTGAATTCATCGATGACGTCGAGCTCGATGCCGAGCTGGCCGGCGGATTCTGCGATCGCGGCGAGGCCTTCGGCGGTGACGGGCAGGTTGTGCGACATCTCGACGAGGCTGGATTCCAGCGCGGCGAGCTGTTCATCCGTGCCATCGACCGTCTTTTCCACGCCGGCAAAGGCGTCCTCGAACGAGATGACTTCCTTCGCCGCATAGGTAAACGCCCCGACGACCGGCGTCGTCACGCCGACGGTCAGCAGGTTGCCGAGCTTGTTCTGCCATTCGGTCGCCGATTGGACGCTCTTGCCGTACTCCTGCATGGCCTGACCGGCTGCGTTCAGCCGCGCGGCGCTCGACGACAGGACAGAATTTGCCGCGCTCAGCTGCGACTGGAATCCAGAAAGGCTTTGTTCGGCGGAATCGAGGTTGCCGGAAATTTCATCGACGCTCTTGCCGAGCTTGCGAAGCTGCTGCTCGCCCTTCTGGGATTGCTGCGTGAGCTTCTGCACTTCTTCGCCGCTCTGCTCAAGTGCCTGCTTCGCCTCGATCAGCCGCAACCCCAATTCGTTTGCCGCGTCGCTGTTCTCGCCCGTCATGGCGACCTGTGCCTTGTAGGCGTCGGTCAGCCGGCTGACCTCCGACTGCAGCGACGACTGGGCACTTCGAGCCGTTTCCAACCGCTGATTGAGCTGTGCCTGCGCCTGCTCGGCACTGCGAAGGGAACTCTGCGCCTTGCTGAGTTCTGATTGATAGCGCGAGACCGTCTTTTCAGACGCGGCAATCGCGCTCGACAGCACCTTCGTCTGGTTCTGCGCACTCTGAAGGCCCTTGGAAAAATCCTTGTCGTCGATTTCCAGCGTTGCGAAAAGCTCGCCGATCTTCAGTGCCATTGCGTTCCCCCCCTTTGGGTCAAAACTCCCCGAATCGGGGGTTATCTCTTCAAGGCGTCCATTGCCGCCCAGAATCCCTTTGCCTCGGCCGGGATCTCTCCACTTTTGCGGCGCTCCCGCTCGCTCACGCGCTTCTGGACGTCCTTGTAGTGCGTCGCGACGGCGCCCCACGGGTTTAGCCCGTCGAGCAGGCGGTTGAAGTCCCTCCATCCGAGCGTATAGACCGCTTCGGTGAGGTCAATGCCGTAATCGCGCCGGAAGTCCGCGACGATGTACGGCCACAGGTCGAGGACGGTTACTTTTTTTTAGCCTGCGGTGCGCCGAAATCGTCCTCGGTCATCTCGGCGGGCTCGCTCTCCTCAAGGCCCTGTACGGCGCGAATCGCGAAGCTGATCATCTCGCCCAAGACCTTTGTGGTGAATTGGGGGTGCATGCTCAGCTCGTTCAGTGCTTCCTCGCCAAAGATCGAATAGGCGAGGCGAACCATCGACTGCCACGGCATGTTTTTTTCCGACGAATGCCGCACCATGGAGAGGATCAGGGCGGCGGGTGGGTTGAGCGAAAAATAGTATTTCTTTCCGAAAACCTTGACACAGCCCTTGCCGGCGCTCTCGTCGGGCGCATCGGAAGCCAGTTCGGGAAACATCGCATCGAAATCTTTGTAAGCGCTCATCAGGTTGCCTCCTTACGGCGATGCGGGCTGCCCGAAATCGAGCAGCCCGGGAAATGAAATTACGTTCCTGCGGTGACGGTGACGGCGATCGTCGCTTCCTTCGAGTTGTTCATCGTGCGCACGACGACGTTGACCGGTTCCTCGGTCACGGCGACGCCGACGATGTCGAAATTCAATCCGTCGATGTTCGCGACCTTTACCTTCGTGGTGTCGGCGCTGGCGACGGAGAACTTCTGGTTGCTCGCCGTGTCCGGCGTGAAGGCAACGGTAACGCTCTCGGTCTCTCCAACCTCGATGCTCGCGCTCGTCGCGGGCGTCGTGGCGATGGACGTGACCTGCACATAGGGCTGCTCTTCAGGTTCGCCGACGATCTCAGTGTCCCACGTGCGCGTCTCGCTGGTGTCGTCCGCGCTGCGCTCGTTGGAGGTCACCACGACGTCGATGATCTGCGCGCGGCCGTAGGGGTCGGCGATGCGCAGCGTGGCGTCGCCGTCACAGCCGCCCTGCGTCGCGTAGTAGTCCAGCTCGGCCTGACCGGGATCCTGCGCGCCGGTGACAGAATCGATCACAGGCCGTCCTTCAAGGGACAGGCTTCCGTTGCGCTTGGTGACATACGGCTCGCCCCACAGGCTTTCAGCGGAGGAGCCGTCCTCGGTGTCCGCATCGGTCGAAAGCGTCATGGAGGTCAATCCCTTGATGCGGATCCACGTCGGATTCGCCTTCGTCGATGCGCGCGACAGGATGTCGATCGCCCAGTCGCGGACGGTCATCGGGCATCCGTTTTTTCTTGCCATGGTTATATACCGCCTTTCTATTGGTCGCCCCGGATCGCTTCGCGCTCCGGGTTTCGGGGGAATTTGTTGGGGAAAAATGAGGGTGGCTAGCAGTACCACACGCGGAAATTCAGGGAGTACAGCAGCCGGCGGCTGCTGTCTTCGCCCATCGCGGCGATGCCGCTCTCTGCCACAATCCGACCGAAATACGGCGAATCGATGGCGGTGATCCCGCTGAAGTCATCCAGCAGTTCCATGATCTGCATGGCGTCTGCGAGGGCCGTGTCGATGCCCTTCTCGCTGCGCACGATGATCTGAAACCGGGAACCCTCCTCGTCGCGCCGCGCGCGGACGCCGGTGGCGTAGACCGTGACGGCCCGGTCGGGTTCGGGCGGCATCGCGCCGCTGGTCGCATCGGGAAATCCATTTGCGCGCAGAAACGCGGCGATGTGTTCGGTCAGCTCCATGTGCCGTCACTCCCTCAGATTTTCAACGCTGTCTGGCAATAATTGAGGATCCGGGCGCGCACTGCGGCGTCGTTGACCGGATCCTCGAGGTATTTGTTCTTTCGGCCGCGCTGGAAGTTGGCCTGTTCCTCGTGCCAGCGCACGGCGTAGGGCGTATCGTAGGAGATGACGGCGATTGTGCCGTCGGAATCCACTGCGCCGCTGCGTGACAGCGCGCCGGTGTCGATAGGTACCTGCTTGCGGCTCTCGTCGAGGATGTAGTGCGCTCCGGCGCGAACGGCCTGTTCGCACTTCCCGGAGACGCTCGCGGCGATCTTTGCTCCATTCCACGTGACTTTCAGGCTCACTGCACGTCCACCTCCACGTGATTCTCCTTGCCGGAGAGGTCATAGCACGGCAGGCAGGAGAGCACAGTGTACTCCACGCCGTCGAAGGAAACCACGTCGTTGGGCTTCAGACGCGTTCCGGCGGGGAAGAAGATCGTGCCGGAAGCGACCGTTTCCTCGACCGGGGAGCTTCCCGAGCGCAATACGCGCTTGCGGGCAAAATTGACGCGGCAGCGGCAGGCTTCCCAGTCGGAATACATCTCCGCATTCACGCCGCGCCCGAGCCAGCGCCTGATCTGCGCCGTCTGGCGCAGGGCGAAGTCCGGCGTCAGCATGAGATCACCCCGCGATACAGAAGCCCCGAATAGAGCAGTTCCGCAACCGCGGAGCGGCAGAGACCTGCGCGTGAGGCGGCGTCGCCGCTGTTCGCGTCCAGCGTCGCAGAAAAGCCATTGACGGTGAAGCCGGTCAGGCCGGACGGCATGTCTTTCAGCTCAGATGCGACTTCGCCGCTCTCGTATTCGAGCTGCGCATAGACGGCGCGGCAGAAGGCCGCGATCTGCTCTTCGCATTGGGGAGCGTTCGGAATGATATAGGCGAGCAGGCGCGTTTCGCAGTCCTCAAGGGCGCGATCCGCGTCGCCCACGCTGTCCTCCCAATCGAAATAGTTCTCGCCGAGGTACTCCTGCATGCCGTCCGCAGAGACGTATCTCATGCCGAAGCCTCCTTCCCATTAAGCGCCGGTGGCCTTATAGGTCGCAGTCGCAGTCACGGTCGTATTGCTCACGCGCTCGACCTTGGTGGCGGTCGCGGCGGACTTGCCCGGCAGGCCGGTGAAGTTCGCAGCCGTGATGCCGTCGTCAAACAGATAGCCGTCTGCGGCGGTATAGGTCACCTTGGCCGTGTAGACGGTCGAAGCCGCGAAAGTCGCAGCGGCCGGCGTCCACTCAATCTCAGCGGTATAGCCGGTGCCGGCATCGTGCGTGGCCTGCGGCGTGGCGTCCTTGACCGGTGCGGTGACGTTCCACGTCAGTTCGTTGACGAGCGTCGCATCGGTCTGCTGGAGCACCGCGAAGGGGAAGTAGTTCGTGCCGGAGACGGGGTTGACCGGCTTCGGGAGCGCCCAGCCGAGCCGCATGACCGCGCGCAGGGCGACGCAATCCTGCTCCATCAGCGACAGGACGACCTTGCCATCCTCGTCGGTGATCGTGCCCTGATCGAAGACCTTGAACGTCATGTCCTGACGGATGGCGTAGCGCGCGTAATCGAAGTTGCCGGCGAGTAGCAGCGCCTGTCCGGCATCCCACGCGCCGTTGGCCGGGAAGCGGATCGAATTGCCCTCCAGCTCGTAGGGCGTGGCGGAGGCCGCGCCGTTGGAGTAGGCAGTGCGGAAGATCGGCTGGCCGTTGGCGTCCGTAGCGCCGCGCAGCAGCGCGCGCAGCTGCAGCGCGCCGACGTAGCCGGTGACGGCGATGCCCTGATCCTCGACCTTGGCGATCAGACCGTCGCGGCCGGAAATCTCCTGATAGAACGAGGAGCCGGATGCGCCGGAATTGTGCAGCGCGACATTGCCTGCAGCGATGGCCGCCGGGACGATGCCCTCAGGCCACGAGGTGGGCTTGTTCGTTCCGAAAAACGCCGCCGCGTCGATGGCGCGGCCGAACGCTTCGGAGACGCGCGGGCGGACTTCCGCCCAGAGGTCGTACTCCGAATCCGCGAGCACCGCCTCCGGAATCGGGACGATGACGGCCAGTTCCTCGGCGGTCACGAACACGTTGTCCCACGTCAGAT
>UMHQ01064132.1_pt1 | contig 10138 bp, 4 predicted proteins | sample 1965531 | NCBI WGS metagenome assembly UMHQ01 (sample SAMEA4836098, study PRJEB28245) | human gut metagenome | biome: gut microbiome; material: fecal sample | place: Denmark | collected 2008
GATTATATTTATAAGGATATCCCGGGATAGCCGCCGTATGACTCAAACGAGGGTCAAAGCTATTTTCATCGAAATACTCTTTGAATCTTCCTTTCATTTCCGCATCGTTAAACGTATCGAACAAAGGCAATCCGTCTGTACCGGTTCTGAAGGCATTTGCCATATTAAAGCTCATCTTATGGAAGTCACAACATGGGAAATAAGGTTCCCAGGAAGGAGCATTCAATTCTGCACCATTGTTTGTATTTCCTCCGCTTGATGTTCCGTCGTTGATAGAATACTGGATTTCCCAAATTGCTTCTTTGGTAGCATTATCATATTCCGGCAAGAAGTTTTCGGCAAAGTCTTCACACAAGCCTACGTTTCCACCTTCTTGATCAGTGATCTCGTTGATATAAACCAAGGCACGTTCCAGAATCTTCTTATCCACTTCGACTACCTGATGTCTTGCATCCTGCTTGTACGCCATGAACAATAAAGCTTTGGCAGCCATTGCACGTGCGGCATTCTTGTTGATACGACCTATCTCCTCTTGTTTTTCAGGCAACAGTCTGACAGCCTCTTCCAAATCGGCAACAATGTGTTCCCACAAATATGTATCATCAGTACCATTGGGGCGGTTCGAGATATTAGTCACATCTTCCACCGTTCTTCCGTTCTCTTCATCCACCCAAGGAATGTATCTCCACAGAGTCTTCATAAAGAAATAAGTAGCTCCGCGCAAGAATTTCACCTCACCGGTACGTACACCTTTCAACGGATAGTTTTCATCAGTAACTTTAGACAAGGCATAGAGTGCCAGGTTGTATCTGGATATCGCTACATATCCTTTGAACCAAGGTCCGTCATTGTTCCCTACATTAGCAGTTACAGAAGAGAAAACTTCCATATCGTGCCAGGCCGACTGGTCACTTACACCCGATCCGCCTTTGTAAGCATCATCCGATCGGATAGAACCATGCATCCACCATGCATGAGCTTCCGACCAAGGCAGATAAGGAATCAGCGAATAGCACGGAGTCACAAAATCATCAATATGTTCGGGCTTTCCTAATAATAAATCATCAGCCAGCACCCCTTTAGGGTTAATATTCAATTGGTCGGCACAGCTCGTCACCAATAAGGAAAGCAAAAGGGCTGATGACAGAAATAAACTATAAAAGGTTTTCATACTATTTCTATTTAAAAGGTTATATTAACTCCGACTGTAGCGGTAAATGGAATGACATAGCCAAAGTCACGGATTTCAGGATCGGGACCTGAGAAACGATTGCTATCCCACCATTTCTTGATAGTGAATACATTGTTAGCCGAAACATAGGCACGCAAGCGGCTGATCATGGCTTTCTTCACCATACTTTCCGGGAAAGTGTATCCCAGTTCTATCGTTCTCAACTTCAAGTACGAACCGTCTTTGAGGAAATACGTAGACGTACGCTTTTCATCATTGGTGTTACGAGTAGACAGAGCCGGAATGTTAGAGTCCGGATTCTGAGGAGACCAAGCATTAAATACACCTTTCAAGTGGTTGGTATTATTCACATTCTGAATGTTCCAGAAGTCACTGTATTCAATCCATGAATCCCAAACATCTCCGCCATGCACACCCTGGAAGAAGAGAGCTAAGTCTACGTTCTTATACGAAGCCTGAAGATTCAAACCATAAGTAAAGTCCGGGTCACTGACACCAATCCATGTACGGTCGTAGTCCTGAGTGATACGTCCGTCTCCGTCAAGGTCTTTATAGCGAATGCGTCCCAAACCTTTTCCTGCCTGCTGCGGTGAATTGTCCACCTCTTCCTGTGTCTTGAAGATTCCGTCTGCCACGTATCCGTATATAGAGTTACGGGGGCGTCCGATGATATCATCCAACATACCGTTTCCACCATATACACTTCTCACATTGTCCGGCAATTCAGTAATCTTATTCTTGAAAGTCGCGATGTTTCCCGTAATGCTATAATTAAATCCCGATGGAAGACTGTTCCGGTATGTCAGCAAGATTTCAACTCCACGGTTTTCCATACTCGGACCATTCACATAAGTATCTCCACCTTCACCGAATGCACCGATATAAGGGGGCAAATAAAGCATATCGGTTGTCTTCTTATAAAAGTAATCGATTGTTCCGACCAGGCTCTGGTTGAAGAAACCAAAATCGATACCGTAGTTGGTCTGTGTTACAGTTTCCCATTTCAATGTCGAATTACCGGTGAGATATTTACGGAAACCAGACTGTAGAGAACCGCTTTCCTGTCCGTTCATAGCATAAGAAGTTCCGTTATAATCGGCTACATAACTACTTTGCAGGTATCCGCTAGGAATGGCCGAGTTACCATTACGTCCCCAACTGAATCTCAGCTTCAGGTCCGAAAGAAAATCTACATTCTCAAGGAACGGTTCATTCTTTATTCTCCATCCCAAAGAAAATGCCGGGAAGACTGCCCAACGGTTATCAGCACCGAACTTGGAAGAACCATCATAACGTAATGTTGCCGATGCCAGATATTTGGAAGCATACGAATAGTTGAATTTACCGAAGTATGACAACAGAGCATAAGCATCACCCGAACCGGTAGCCTCTGTAATCTTGTCACCAGTAGCCGAACTTAAAAAAGCATAGTCTCTGTCTTCCAGAGTCAAACCGTCTTTACGTGCATAGAATGCTTCACTTTCAGCTTTCGTAAATTCCATTCCGACTACAGCTCCTATCGAGTGTTTTCCGAATTGCCCGTTATAGTTGATCTGGTTGGTCCACTGGTATTCCAGGAAATGAGTCTGATCGTTGCGGACATAGTTGAACTTTTCATCACGGCCCGAACCGTCTGCTTCACTCCATTTTTTATCGACTGCACGATAATATGAACCACGATAATCTACACCGAATGATGTTCTCAGGTTCAAACCTTTGATAATCATCAAATCGGCATACGTATTACCAATTACCTTCAGGAACTTATTGACATTGTCTTTCCCCAGGATAAGGTCTTTCACCGGATTACGATAGTCATCCATACCCACATCGAGAGAAGCACCACCCCAACCACCGGTTTCGGTATATACAGGAATGATAGGGGGTTCATTTGCAGCAAGCTGAGTATGGTTGGCTTCACGATAATTCATATAGTTCAACTCCAGGTTTTCACCTACTTTCAAACGACCATTCAATAAGTCATACTCCGAGTTCAAACGAGCCGAATATTTTTTCCAGAAAGTTTCAATCTGAATACCTTCTGTGTTTTCATAACCCAGGTTGAAGAAAGTACGTGATTTATCAGTACCACTCGATACTGAAATCTGATGGTTCTGCGATACTCCGGTACGAGATATTTCATCGATCCAGTTAGTATCGGCCGAGCGCATCGTCTGAGCTGTATTCAGCCATTCCACCGGTTTCACGGAATTAAGTACCGGATAACCGTTGCTGTCATAACTCCAGTCATAATCGAAGAAACGGACGCTTTGCTTGATTTCACCAAGTTTATCGTCGTTTGCATACGCTTGCCAGATGGCACGTCCATACTCATCGGTATTCAACAGGTCGGGTTTATTAACCCATTTAGAGAACTGTACACGACCTTCGTAACTAATCTTCGATTCACCCTTTTTACCCTTCTTTGTTTCGATGATAATCACACCACCGGCAGCTCTCGAACCATAAATACTGGCCGAAGCCGCATCTTTCAGCACCTGAATCGATTCAATATTCGCCGGGTTGATATCACGCAGGTTATAGTCTCCTGCCAATCCGTCAAGTACGATCAGCGGGTTAGGCTGCGCATTCAGTGACGTAAGTCCGCGAATCTGTATCGAAGCATTTCCCCCAGGGCTACCATCTGTAGTAATAAATACACCCGGCAATTTTCCCTGTAAAGACTTCAATGCATTAGTCGAAGGGTTCTGAGCCAAATCCGAAGTGTTGGCCATAGCAACCGAACCGGTAAGATCAGCTTTACGCTGTGTCATATAACCGGTCTGGATCACTACTTCGCCCAACATCGTGGCATCATCGGCCATCACCACATCAATCTGACTCAATCCTTTCACTGCTTTCTCCTGTGTAGCCTTTCCGATAAACGAGAATACCAGAATATCTTTATCGGAATTCACATCGACCGAATACTGGCCATTCAAATTTGTAATTGTACCCTTCGAAGTACCTTTTACCGAAACGTTTACTCCAATTAACGGATCACCTGTTTCCTTTTCGGTCACCGTACCCGTAATGACTTTCGTCTGGCTGATATCCAGATTGCCCGCGTATGCCATCAATGTCCCCGAGGACAAGACAACCACCCAGACCAAAAGCCTTCTCAACACTTCTTGCAGCCAGTCACTTCCGGAGGCCACAAGGCAAGGTCTTTCATGTTTCATATTCACCAATTAGATTTAATTAAAAATTTAAATAATACTATCATATGTTTTTCAGTCTGCCGAAGCCTCAACAGCAGGCAGCAACTGCCGGCGGGCTTCTTCAATACCTGAAGTTCCAAATACCTGTGCCTCCGGATCGCCATACCAATAAATAGTAGTGGCATAATCGGCCTCACCTCGTTTCCATCCCAGCATTTCAATATCGAACTTAAAGCTCTTATTGAAAGGAATACCATCCAGATGGCGGGTGCGATAGAAAGCATTATAACCGTGAGAGCTTTCCAAATCGGCTCTCGGGGCTCCTCCAAATGGAGTATAGAAAGGCACTACCGGTGCCCATGAACTATTGTAGTAATCTTCCGTGCCTGTACCGAAATGTGATGGGAAAGTATCGTCGTCCACCCAAATCTTTTCATCACCTTCACCATACCACAACGGGGCATGATTATAAAGTGAAAGTAAATCGCCTTTGTAGACACCTCTACCTTTCAGGGTAGCAAAGTTCCATTCTACACATTGGTCGGCCTCTTCAGGTTTATCGTGGATATAGATACCATTTTCCTGTCTCCATGAAGCATAGAAATACAACGAACGATCTTTATTCCACTTTAATGGAGCTACATTCACCTCCATTGTAGCAGCAACCGACCGGGAAGAGAGGTTAAGCACTTTCAGCACACCATCTTTTTGGTAAGGCATCAACCAACGACTGGAGATATTTCCTTTTCCATCGGATGTCAGATACCAGCTATCTACCTTGGGGGCACCCATACCACCTCCGGAGAAGTCACTCAACGGTACCCATACGGTCTGCTTTCCGTCAAACCCGGCACTGAACACCAATTCCCGCATCAACTGGGCATATTGTTCAGGATTATCGGTACGAATATTGAACTTCACTTCGTATACCGCATTTTCGCCTGCAGGCAGAGGGATGACCAATGAATCGGAAGGAAGAATACTCTTCTCCTCCCGGAGGATCTCACCTTTACGGCCGGCTACCGGCTGAAGAAGACGGTTGTCTACTTCGGCAATCTTCTGTGCCGCTCTCTCCACTACCTCCTTAGAAAAAGTCTCTACCTGTGTGCCTTCGGGATATTTACGGAAGTTGATGTGATAATACTTGGGAGTCGGATTCACCCCCGGCTCGTCTTCGAATGTCACTTTACATCCACGGGCATAAGGGATAGGCAGGAACAAGGTATTTCCTCCTTTACCTTCGGGCGTATAGCTGGTGTGTGCCTGTAACATTCCCTTTCCCAATCCGGGTACATTGATCCGCATCAGGTCATAAGCCGGAATGATCCAGCCCGGTTGATCAGAACCATCAAAATAAAACCGCCATGTACCCCGCTTGTCAATGGTAGTAATCCAGATACGAGTGATCGCTCCAGGTCCGACTTCGTCGAACATCACTTTCTCAATGCGGCCTGCCACCGTATCTACCCGTTTGATTCCAAACCCGTCACTATTGGCAAACCAACCGGCAGAATCGGGTGATACTGATGCACGGTCGTAGCTACTTTCCTGACGACAGGTATAAGAGGGAACCGGATACAGCGCCTGTTCCTCCACCGATACCATTTCGTCCAACAACGTTTCCAGCGTTACCGGCTTATCCGACACCTGGGAACTACATCCCCACGAGCAGAACAAGAGTCCTGCACAGACGGACCACCATACATTTCTTTTACTTTGTTTCATACTTATATCCAATTTTGTGTTTATTATATTTTCGAGAAAGCATGTTCTTCTTTCACATTCTCCTCAGCCTCTTTATCCACTCCCAGCTCTTTTTCTATTGCCTCCAGTGACTTGCCCTTGGTCTCGGGCACACAAAACAAAATGAATGCGAATGCTGCAATGCTGAAAACGGCAAAGATTCCGAAAGCAACCGATCCGCCCAGGTTATTCAGTATCCAGGGGAAAAACTGAACGGTGAGAAAAGTACATAACCAGCTGATTCCGGTGGAGAGTGACATAGCTGTTCCACGAATACGAGAAGGGTAAATCTCGGAAGTCACCACCCACATCAAAGGTGCCAGTGAAGCGGCAAAGAATCCGATATAGCATAACACGGCTATTAAGGCACCGATACCATTGGCTGCCGGAACGACGAAAGTGTAAACCAGGTACAGCAATGAGATGCCCATCCCCAGACTTCCGCAAAGAAGCAGAATCTTACGCCCTACTTTATCGACCAGCCACACAGCAATCAGGGTAAACAGCAGATTCACCACTCCCACCAGGATAGATTGCACAAGGGCAATATCCCCGGCAACACCTGTCATCTCGAAGATGGAAGGTGCATAATTGATGATGACGTTAATACCCGTGATTTGCTGTAAGGCGGCCAGTATAGAACCTATGAAAACCACTTTAGCCAAGTTACCCTTAAACAATTCAGTTACCTTTATCCTATCTCTACCTTCTTGTGTGTTTGTGTCGGACACGGTCATCTCACCGGCTTCCAGGTTCAGTTTACTGGCCACCTGCCTGGCTCTACCTGCTTTTCCACGAGCCGAAAGCCAACGTGGGCTCTCAGGCAATATACCCAATAACAACAGATAGGCCACACTAAAGAAGAACGGGAATCCCAACATCAGGCGCCAGTTCCGCTCATAGTCCAGCAATATATAATCTACAATGTAAGCAATTAGAATTCCTATCACAATAGCCAACTGATTGTAGGAAACCAGTGTTCCCCTCAGCCGGGCAGGAGATATTTCAGATATATAAATAGGTGCTACGGCAGAGATCACTCCGATACCCAGCCCGCATATCAGGCGAAAAACCAGCAGTGAAACCAAATTACCGGATAATGCGCAGCCCAAAGAAGAAACAATAAAAAAGACAGCTGACGAGAACATGACTTTCTGTCTGCCATAACGGTCGCTAAAACCTCCTCCCAGCAAAGCACCGCAAAGGCAACCTACGGTCAGAATACTTACCACCAATCCCAAAGCCATATCATCCAACATGAATTGTTCCTGTAAAAAAGGAACGGCTCCGGAAATACCTGCCATATTTAATCCCACAATCAATCCACCAAAGACGGTGATAAAGGTATATAGGAATAAAGGTTTGTTCTCTCTGTTCATTTTGATTCTAAATTTATAGTAGTTATACGATGTGTGATTGTTGATGCAAGGTTAGCCAGAATAGTACAGAGGCGATATAACGCAGGAAACAAATAATATAAGAATGGTAACATCCGGCAAAAATACCGGCAGACTATCAATCCGGTTACCCGCTGATGTAACGAAAGGATAAAACTAATAATGAAGCATTTGGAAAAAAATGATTCTTGTAAGAAGTAGATTGTCTTTTATCAAAAGGAAGATAATGTTTCAAAAGACGTTCGTCTGATGCAACAAAGATAAGACGCTTTTTTCATCTGTGCAAATATTTATACATTATTCTAATAATCAGTTATTTATCTCTTCTTCTTATATTCAGTGCACAGAGCCAAAACAGTGTTTCAAAAAAGGAACGTCTTTTGAAACACAACAGTCGTTCTATCTGTCTAATTTACACAAACTTACCGCAAAATAAAAGCTGTATTCACAGCCTGCCATAGCCGGCCTGCCCATTCTTAATGGGAAGGTCTTGCTGAGTATGATCTATTTTATTCATTTTTAAACATTTGAGTTATGAATACGAAGACAAAACTTCTGTATGTAGGCTTTCGTGCGTTAAACACATGCTGTCTGTACGCGGCTTTTTTAATGATAACATCGTGTGGCGACAATGTTGTGAACCCCGACAGCCCGGAACCGGACGGGGAGGATATGATTCCTGTTACGGTCAGCCGGGTTGAGGATGGCAGCTATATGGAAAGCCATGTTGATACTCCCGACACAACCGGGGGAAGAACGCTTGTAGACGAATGGGTGCCGGTGAAAGAGCCACCCGCCAGCAGGGCCATACCCGCTGCCATGCCTTACGAGGGGCCTTCAGCGGTACGGATGACGCTCCGCGAAGAGCCACAGGTCACTACCCGTGCCGCTACATTGGGCAACGGCATTTATTTCCGGTTGATCGCTTTCCGTAAAGTAGGCAGCAATTACGTATTCCAGTCGGCTGCGGATTTTACGACAAACGGGGCTTCCGCTCCCACACTCAGGCAAGGAAATCTGCTCACCAGAGCAGGAACTGTCCGTGTGATCGGATACTCGTTCAATAGTACGGCAGCGATGGGAACGATCCCTTCATCCTATACTTATAACAGTACTTCCGTCACTATCCCGAATATGAACAGTGACTTTATGGTCTATGACTCGGGGGACATAGCGAATGTGAGTACAATCAGCCACAACCTGTCGGTTAGTTTCACGCAAAAGCTCTGTAAGCTGACGGTTAAACTCTCCTTGTCGCAGTTTGGGAGCAACACGTTTACCAACTGTACGGGGGTATACGTTTCTCAGGGCGGCAATGTGTCTGCCTGGACGATAGGTCCCTCTACAAATAATGTAAGTGCCAATACCGGAAATACACCTACATTCAATATAGCCAATAATTCGACTGCCACTGTGCGGTTAGTTCCTTTTTCGGGTTCACGGGCAATCACGGTGCATATCGGTACGTTGAAACTTAGTAATTACTTCAATGCGAATAACCGGAATATCACCTCAAGCCAGAATGTGCAGTTGCTACCGGGAAAGAGTTATACCATTACGCTGAAGTTTGAATTGGGGATACAATTGGCGGCAAGTGACATTAACCTGACACAAAACGGATGCACGGCAAGTGATAAAAATTATTTGGCGAAGTTAAGATGGGCCACAGGAAATTTGAAGAGTACCGGAAGTACGAATTATGTATGGACTTCTTCAACAGATAGAGGTTATTATTATACATTTTATAGCACTTATACAGGGAACAAAACAACCAATAACACAGATCCATGTTCTAAATTGAATACTGCATACTATGGTACAGGGTGGCGTACTCCATCTGAAAATGACTACATTCCATTATCCCGATGTACAGATAAGGTGTTGACAAATGGTGGCATGTGGTTTATGAATAAGAGTATTGGTATTTTTCTATTGGCTTCTGGATCAATAGGTTGGGGTGGAGGCTGTTCAACCGGTAGTGCTACGGTTGGTGAAGGTACGATTGGCGAGTATTGGAGTTCAACAAAAGATGTAAATAATCGGGCTCTATCCTTCGCCTTTTACAACGATGGTACAGTAACGATGTTTTCTGATTATCAAGCAACTGGAGCACCGGTTCGTTGTGTTAAATAATTAATTATCATTTATGATTAAGGTTGGCTTGTGAATAAGATCTTGATCAATATCCTATTGTTGAGAAGTATCGCAAACCTGACACTCCAAGGAACTGTATACTATATTTGGCCCTTTAAAGGTGTATAAACTACAGACTGATTAGGTATTTTGAATAATAAAAGCCACTAAATAAAGACTTTTGTACAACACGCACATAATTAGATTATTGGACAATTTTTGAGAAGAAGTGGAGATCAATTTATGAACCACCCTTTTATGGACCAAGAAGGTTGACTAAGATGCAAATTTAACTTTGGGGAACGATGTTTCAAAAGACGTACGTCTGATGCAACAAAGATAAAGCGCTTTTTCCATCTGTGCAAATTTTTCTACATCGTTTTAATTATCAGTCATTTATCTATCCTCCTTGCATCCAGTACGGAGAGTAAAAATGTTGTTTCAAAAAACGTACGTTTTTTGAAACACAATTGTGTATTCAAGACCGTTATATCTGATTGTAATACACAAAC
>UMHQ01011821.1_pt1 | contig 10105 bp, 13 predicted proteins | sample 1965531 | NCBI WGS metagenome assembly UMHQ01 (sample SAMEA4836098, study PRJEB28245) | human gut metagenome | biome: gut microbiome; material: fecal sample | place: Denmark | collected 2008
AAGAATAAGACTCCTTTCGTTCTCATAAGATGTTATGAAACTTATGAGCGAAGGGAGTTTTTTGTATGGCCGCAGAATCCAAGAAAAAGATATTCAGGCTGCCTTCCCGCAAGGCGTTGATCATAGCGGGCGCGATAATATTGCTGGCCGCGGTCCTCTGGGTTATCTTTGGCCGGGGGCTTGTCGGAGAAAGGCAGGTAGAGTTCACTCAGCTCACAAAAGATAACATACCGAAGTCAATAGAGACTGAGATGATTCCGGAATACCGTGAACTTGAAAGGGCTCTTGGCTGTCTGATTGACGGCAGAGTTTATGTCGTAGTCACCCGGGGAGAGAAACCTACCGCCGGATACGAGGCCGCCATAGAGGAGATAACGCTGGAAAAGACGGACTCCGGGGTAAACATGAAAGTACACGCTCTGTTTACGGATCCGCCTTCGGATACAGCTGTTTCTCAGATATCGACATATCCTTATACGGTCGCGGAAACTGAACTGACGTCGCTTCCGGACACAATAGAACTGATTGTCAGATACGGGGAATAATAAGAAACGCTCTATTGACAAAAATTACCAGACGGTATATAATTACCATAAAATGGAAAAGAAGAAGATATACATTATCGGCGGAAGCAGAGGGTGCGGCGCGACCTTTGCGGCCGAAAGACTTGCCCTTGCCATGGGCCGGGTCTCTGACGGAGTTACATATCTTGAAGGCGCGGACCACGGCGAGGGACACGGACTGCCGTATTATGAACTGTCTCTGGACAAAATGATACCGGAAAAGCGGTTTAAGGATGTCTTTGCCGTTAAAAGAGGAGAAAGGAGCCCGGAAGGCTTTGTCAATCTGTGGGCCAATGTCAACTGGGCCGTGAGAACGGGGAAATCCCCGACCGGGACATTTGTCATGCCTTATGAGGCAGCGGGACGATATATAATCTGGGATAATCCCGGTCCGGCCGGAGCCGCAGGGCTGCCTGATCTTGCGATAGTCGTGACTGACACGCTGCCCAGCAGGGTAATCGCGGCTGCCGAAAAGGTTAGAATCTGCCGCGGACTTTATCAGAACAGGGTGTTGTGGATAGTAAACAGGGGACAGGGACAGGCAGTAAGAGATACGGAAAAATTTCTCGGATTCAGGGCAGACTTTGTCCTGAGAAATGAACCGTGGGAAACGATCTGCCTGTCAGAGAGAGAAGGACCCCTGTTTTCAAGGTATACCGCAAAAGAAAGTAAAAATACGGAAAGGGAGTATAACGACCGGATTTTCGGAGAAATGGCTGACTATATACTGACGTTGTTCTGAATCGCAGAAGAGTGAAGACATCACAGTAATTACACATTCTCTGCCATGATTTTCTATTTCATTTAGTGTCAAAATGTAGTATAATTAAAATGAATTTGTTGAAAAAAGCACAAATGGAGGTAAACATGATAACGTTCAGCCATGTGACCAAAACCTACAGGACGAACATAGGTCTTGAGGATGTGAGCGTCAACATTTCAAAAGGTGATTTTGTATTTCTGGTGGGGCCCAGCGGAGCAGGCAAATCCACTTTTATAAAACTGATATTAAAAGAAATAGACGCCGACGAAGGCAGTATAACCGTAGACGGGCAGGAGGTGACTTCTCTGAGCAACAGAGAAGTGCCGGAACTCAGGCGCAAAATCGGAACCGTATTCCAGGATTTCCGCCTTTTACCGAAAAAGACTGTTTTTGAAAACGTTGCTTTTGCCATGGAAGTTCTTCACAAGAGCAAAAGGCAGATAAGAAAACAGGTGCCTCAGGTGCTGAGTCTGGTGGGGATAACAGATAAGGCGCACAAATATCCGGACGAGCTTTCTGCCGGAGAACAGCAGAGAGTAGCTATCGCCAGAGCCATAATCAACAATCCCATGGTGCTCATAGCCGACGAGCCAACGGGAAATCTCGACCCGATAACAGCGGCGGAGATCATGGATCTCCTGGAGCAGATAAACATGAGAGGTACTACCATAGTGATGGTAACTCACGCAAAGGACATAGTCGACAGAATGAAAAAGCGTGTCATAGCCATAGAAAACGGCAGGATAATCAGAGACGAAGAAGGCATGTACGGCTTTAAAGGGGAAGGGGTGAATGGCCTTGAATAGCCTGATGTATAACATAAAACAGGGATTCACCCAGATATTCAGAAACCGGGGAATGAGCCTGGCGTCGATTTTCTCCATACTGGCCATGCTGTTTATCCTGGGCATATTTTTCTGTATACTTGTCAACCTGAACCTGTTTACCGAAGTGGTGCGTCAGGATTACGACCAGGTTGAGATATTTCTTGAAGATGAACTGACCGAAGATCAGACCCGGGGAATTATGGCGGATCTTGAAGAGTATGACGGAGTGGGAGGAGTCGCCTACAGAACCAAAGAAGAAGCTCTCGATATAATGAAAGAGCGGTGGGGAGAAAGCGGATACCTTCTCGATTCTCTCGGGGAAAATCCTCTGCCGGCCTCAGTGCTGATAACGGTCGATAACATAGAGGACGCCACCGCCGTTTCCGAGTACGCGGCCACGCTGGACGGTGTGGAAGATATACAGTATTACAGAGAGACGGTTGAGAAACTGACTTCCGTTACGAGAGGCCTCCAGATCGGAGCGCTCGTGGTGATGGCTTTTCTTGTGATCGTGTGTGTGGTGGTCGTTTCCAACACCATAAAGCTGACTGTCTTTGCAAGAGCCAGAGAAATAAGGATAATGAAATATGTGGGTGCGACAAACTGGTTTATACGGGGTCCGTTTATGACAGAGGGAATAATCATCGGAGTCTTTGCTTCTCTGGTGGCCACCGGACTCATGGGGCTGCTCTACGGTCAGGTGGTGGATCTTATAGGCGCTCAGGTGATAGCCATAGTTTCGGCGCCGCTCATTTCGGCAGGATATATGATATGGAATATGCTCATAATATTCCTTGCGCTGGGAGTGAGCATAGGAGCATGGGGAAGCCTTCTTTCAATGAGAAAGTTCCTTGACGCCTGACACAGCGTTCCGATAAATATAAAAAGACAGGTGAGATAATGAAAAAGAAAAGTTTATGTTTAGGACTTGCCGTCATCCTGATTTTTTCCATTTGCGCATCGGGGCTGGCTTTTGCTTCATCAAAGAGCGAACTTGAGGAAGATCTGGCCGGCGTCCAGCAGGAAAAAGATGAAGTCAGCAGCAGACTTTCCGAAGTAATGGATGAGATAGAGGAATTACAGCCAAAGGTAGACGCTCTCGACGCGGAAGTCGCTGAAGCCAACAGCAGAATCATAGCCGCAGAAAATGAGATAGCACAGAAAGAACAGGATATGGCCGACCGTGAGGACGGACTCAATGAGAGGCTCAGGGTTATGTACAAGAACGGCTCGGTGGGATTCATAGACGTACTTCTGGGGTCCAGCAGCATATCGGAATTTGTGTCTAATCTTGATCTTATTCAGAGAATATATCAAAATGACATGGATGTTCTGGAAACTCTCGAAAAAGAGCATGAGGAACTTGAAGCCCTGAAAGAAGGGCTGGTTTCCGAAAAGGCTCAGCTTGATTCCAAGAGAGCGGAACTCGAGGCTCAGGTAAGCAAGCTTGATGAGCTCAAAGGTGAACTTGAAGCCAAAGAGGATGAACTTCTGGCTCAGGCTCAGTCCATTAACGAACAGATCCAGAGCATGATAGACGTGGACAGCGAATATGTGGGCGGCGGTTCATGGGTATGGCCGGCTCCCGCCAGTCACTATCTCACTTCATATTTCGGCTGGAGAATGCATCCTGTTTACGGAACATGGAAATATCATTCCGGCATTGACATAGGGGCTTCTTCAGGCACTAACGTGCTCGCGGCCGCTTCGGGAACGGTTATTCTGTCTCAGAAGTACGGCGGTTACGGTCAGTGCATAATGATAGACCACGGCGGCGGAGTCACGACTCTGTACGGTCATATGATATACGGCTCACAGAAAGTATCTGTCGGGGACAAGGTAGAAGCCGGACAGGTAATAGCCCTTGTGGGAAGCACCGGAGTTTCCTCCGGTCCGCACCTGCATTTTGAAGTTAGGGAGGGCGGAACGCTTGTCGATCCGCTGAATTATATAAGCTGACGATTATGAATCTGAATCCTTTAATAAAAAAACTTTTACAAAAGAGAGGAATTGATACAGAAGAAGAAATGGAGGAATTTCTCTCTGACAAACCGAGAAAAACTTATGATCCATTCCTGCTTCCCGATATGGAGGCAGGAGTGGATCTGATTTTGTCTGAAGCGAGATCCGGCTCAAAGATCTGCGTATACGGAGACTATGACGCTGACGGCATTACTGCCACGGCGCTCATGCTTACAATGCTCAGTCATCTGACATCCGCCGAAAATCTCAGCTATTACATACCGTCGAGATTTGAAGAGGGATATGGTCTGAATATGGAAGCCATAGACCACATAGCGGATTTGGGATGTGATCTGATCATCACGGTAGACTGCGGCAGCGTCTCTTCAGGAGAAGTAGAGCACGCGAAGGCGCTGGGCATGAAGATAATAGTAACGGATCATCACAATATAACAGATACAATGGCAGAATGTATCGTGATCAATCCCAAACGTCCCGACTCGGTTTATCCTTTCCGGGATCTGGCAGGGTGCGGAGTGGCGTTTAAGGTCGCCCAGGCGCTGCAAAAGAAAGGGGGACTGCAGAGGCATGTTCTTACAGAAGTTCTCGATCTGGTTGCTATTGGCACCATAGGAGACATTATGCCGCTGCTTGATGAGAACAGAACTATGGTCAAGTTCGGTCTCAGAGTACTGAACCTCGGAAGCCGCCCGGGTCTGAAAAAACTCATAGACGGCACATCTCTGCAGCCCGGACGCATATCTTCGGGAAATGTGAGCTTTGTAATAGTACCTCATCTCAACGCTTCAGGCAGGATAGAAGACGCTTCGCAGGCTGTCGAACTATTGCTGGGACGCAAAGATGAAGCAGAGCTTGACAGGATAGTGGAAGACATACTTCAGAAAAACATTCAGAGAAAACGCCTTCAGAGCGAGCTCTTTGACCGGCTGAGGAGAATGGTGAACAAAGATGATCCGGGAGATTTTATTATCCTTGAAGCTGACGGGAGTCATGAGGGGATTGCCGGAATAGTAGCCGGAAAAATCAAGGATACATTCTACAGGCCTACTGTAATCGTGAGTCCGACGGGAGACGGGGAAAAACTTCTGAAGGGCACGGGCCGCAGCATCGAGGGCGTAAATCTTTACGATGTCCTGAAGAGCCAGGAAAGACTTTTTGTAAAATTCGGAGGCCACGGGGGAGCATGCGGATTTTCAATGGAAAAGTCCGCCCTGCCGGAGCTGAAAAAAGGCGTCGCCGCCATGATGAAAGAACTGAGAGAAAGGGACGACGATATTTTCAGGAGGAAATACGATACAGATCTTGATCTCGAGGTGGGAGATCTTTCAATGGATCTCGCGGATCAGCTTGAACTCCTGGCTCCTTTCGGAAATAAAAATCCAAGACCGCTTATCCGGTGTGAGGACGTTGAAATAACATCGGTGAGATATATGGGAGAAGAGGGAAAACATGTGAGATTTTGCGCCGAGGACGGAAGCGGAGGACAGATATGGTGCGTTCTGTTTAATAAAGCGGAGGATTATGCCTGCGAATTGTCGGGAGAATGGCCCGTAAGCCTTGTCGGCCGCCTTGAATGTCAGGAATGGCAGGGGGTAAAACGGCTCCAGTTCCTTGTTGATCAAATTGAAATTGACGAATCATTGAGGCAATGATATAATTCTAACTAAGAAAGGAGCGCAGCGCCATGTCATATGAATCAAGGTTAAAAAATGAAGAAATCGATGAACTTTTTGAGGCCGTCCTGACGTTAAAAGATCAGGAAGACTGCTACAGATTCTTCGAGGATATATGCACGATAAATGAGCTCCACGCTATCGCTCAGCGCCTCCATGTGGCAAAACTGCTGTCCGAAAAAAAGACTTACGCGGAGATAGAGGCTCTGACCAAGGCTTCTACGGCCACCATCAGCAGGATAAACAAATGCCTCATATACGGAGCCGACGGTTACAGACGAGTTCTGGAAAGGCTCAAAAAAGAATAAAATGGCAGATAAATTCGACTTGTTTGTTTTTCGCGGATTCGATCCCAAAACAAAACACGACCCGTCCTTCAGAGAACAACTTATAAGACGGGCCGCGGTAGTCTGCGGCGCCGAACCGGAATTCGCCAAAACGGCGCCGATACGGAGAACCGAAAAAGGTAAGCCGTATTTTGAGGGATCTGACATACATTTTAATATAAGTCACAGCAATGACATCTGGGCCTGTCTTATGGGCAGAGCCGGATGCGGTTTGGACATACAGTACATAAGGCCATGCGATTACAAAAAAATTGCCGGCCGTTTTTTTTCATGCGGCGAACAGCTTTACATAGAGAAGAACGGAATTGAAGGTTTCTTTGACATTTGGACAAGGCGGGAAGCCTACGGCAAATATACGGGCGAGGGGTTCTTCGGAACCTGCCCGCGTCTTGCGGACGCCGGGGGAGACCTGATGGACCGGATAGCTGCGAAAGAGGGCAGGGAAGCGGTATTTACACAGCTTCCGCATGTAGCTTCCGGTGTAAAATGTGTTGTCTGTTCAGAACACGCCGCTATCGTCAGGATAAGGGAGGAATGGTAGGATGAAGATCACGTTTTTATCGGACAACATAACAGAGAACGCCGACTGTCTGGCCGAATGGGGACTTTCTGTATATATTCAGAGCGGCGGCAGGAAGATATTGTTTGATATGGGAGCGTCGCCGATGTTTGCCGAAAACGCCGGAAAGCTTGGCGTTGATCTTTCGGAGGTCGATTTTGCCGTTATAAGCCACGGACATTATGATCATACGGGAGGCATGGACAGATTTCTTGATCTCAACGACAGCGCTCCCGTGTACATCCACCGCAGCGCCTTGCAGGAATTTTACGGAACAGATGAAAACGGCAATATGGATGATTATAACTGCGGTGTGCTCTGGGACAAAGATCTGCTTGAAAGAGCAAAAACCAGACTTGTTTTTACAGACCACGTTACAGAGATAGACGGGGACATATCGCTGATCGGCGATATAGCTCCTCTGCCGGAATTCCCTGTAACGGAGCAGTTTTACATTCCGGAGAATCCTCAAAAAAGTTCTTTTCGGAAAGACCCGATGGATCACGAGCAGATAATGGTCATAAGGGAAGGAGAGGGACTGCATGTCTTTTCGGGGTGCAGTCATACCGGAATAATGGCTATCATAAAAAAAGTGGAAGAAGAATATCCGGGAGAAAGGATAGTAAGCATAACTGCCGGAATGCATCTTTATGCCCTGCCTTCTGATAAAAAACAACTTGTTGTGGATTCAATAGCCGGATACGGAGTCAGGTATGTCCTGCCTGTGCACTGTACCGGTATGGAAGCCATACTCATGTTCAGGGAACGTATGGGAAAAGGATGTGTCATCGCTTCCGCGGGAGAAACTTATGAGTTCTGACAAGTGCCGCGCGGCCGCGCTCAGATATGTTTCCATGCAGATGAAGACCGAAGGCCAGGTGAAGGATTATCTGATACGCAAGGGGTATACCCGGGAAGAAGCTGAGGACGCCGCGGCTTTTCTCAGAGAATATAAATATATCGACGACAGGGAATACTGCCGGGCGTATTATCGCTCTGCCTGCCTTAAAGGCAGAGGTCGAAGGCGCGTAGAACAGGAGCTTCTCAAAAAGAAAGTGGACCGCCGGCTTATGATTGAGACCCTTGACAGTTTTCTTTCAGAAGAAAATGAAGATTACGAAGAACTGATCAGAGAGATACTTACCGAGAAAGAACGGGCTTTGGCGGCAGGACGCCGGATGCTAAAAGAGCATGAAGAAAACGGCAGATATGCCGACAGAAATTTTCTTGCCAGAGCGGGAAGAAGACTGATCAGCCTGGGATACGAAAGCGAGACTGTCTACAGCGTCATAGGGGCGCTGATGAAGGAAAGAAAAGAAAATGAGTGAAGAGTTTAAAAGAACAGAAGCCCTCATAGGAAAAGCGAAGATGGAGCGCCTTAAAAGATCGAAAGTTATAATATTCGGAGTCGGCGGAGTAGGCAGCTACGTATGCGAGGCTCTCGCCCGGGCGGGTATAGGTACGCTGGAGCTGGTGGACAGCGATACTGTCGACATTACCAATATAAACCGTCAGATAATAGCGCTTCACAGCACGGTGGGAAGACTGAAGGCAGAGGCGGCCGCCGAAAGGATAAGAGACATCAATCCGGCCGCCGAGGTCATATGCCGCTGCTGCCGCTATACGCCGGAAAACAGCGGCGACTTTGATTTCGGGTCATTTGATTACGCGGTAGACGCGGTGGATGACGTAAGGGCAAAGATAAGCATAATAGAAGAATCAAAAAAAGCCGGAACCCCTGTTATTTCGTCCATGGGTACCGGAAACAAGATCGATCCGTCGGCTTTTCGCGTCGCGGATATAGAGGATACGAAGATATGCCCTCTGGCGAGGGCAGTTCGCAGAGAGCTGAGAAAAAGGCGGATAAGCGGAGTTAAGACAGTGTACTCTGAAGAAGCGCCCGAAAATGACGGCGGGCAGAGCGGACCGCCGGCAAGCATAAGCTTTGTGCCGGCTGCCGCGGGACTTCTCATAGCCAAAGCCGTGATTGATGATCTGCTGAAAGAGTGAGATCATCTTATGTGTTTTTCCAGAAACGAACGGAAAAAATTCACGTCCCCGAGGACTTCGGGATGCCACTGAACTCCGATGATATTGTCCTTTTCTATGGCTTCAATCACTCCGTCCGCGCTTACAGCGGATACGCTGAATCCCGGAGCGGGGGTGTCGACGGCCTGGTTGTGAAAAGAGTTCACGCTTATAGTTTCTCTGCCGTACAGCCCGCGGAGAAAAGAATTCTCTTTTAATATGATGTCATGGCGGCCGTCATCAATAAAGTGATCTTTTACTCTTTGATGAAGAGTACCGCCGAAAGTCACGTTGATAGACTGAAGTCCGCCGCAGATGCCGATAATGGGCTTTTCTTTTTCGGCGAAAGCCATGATAAGGCGGCGGTCGCCGCTGAATTCGTCAATTTCATAGGACAGCCCCGGTTCAGGCTGCCGGCCGTAGTACGAGGGATGTATATCGTTGAAGCTTCCCGGGACTATGAGGCCGTCGCATACGCCGGCAAATTCCGTTGCGTGATCCGAAGACATGACAGGAAAGAGAAGTATATTAAGCTCGTCAAATATACGGGCAAAATATGTTGTGATATAATATCTGTGATCAAAAGGTCCCTGACTGGGGATATTTTCAAATCTGCCTCTTATAGCAAAAATCATTTGTAAGAATATTCCTCCTCAATGTAGTCTAAAAGTTCTCCGATGTCTTTGAATATGCCGAAAAGCCGCATACAGCGGTTTTCCATGAAGCCGTGCCTGACAGCATGGGAGAGCATCTGCATCAGAGGGGCAAAATAATCTCCGGGGTTAAATATGGCTATCGGTTTGTCAAGCTGATTAAGCTGTTTGAGGACGAGAACCTCAAAAAATTCTTCAAAGGTTCCGATACCGCCCGGCACCATTATGAAAGCGTCAGATCTTTCTTCCATGATATGCTTTCGCTGCCGCATGGTATCTGTAAAGATAAACTCAGAGCACTGTTCATATAGTATGCCCGGTTTGTCAAAAAACTTCGGAGCTATGCCTGTGACATTGCCCCGGCCTTCACGGACGCCTCTGACCGCCGCGCCCATGAGTCCGGTGGCGCCTCCTCCGAAGACGAGAGTGTGACCGCGCCCGGCAATACTTCGCCCAAGCTCCCGTACAGCGTCCACATATAAAGTATCGATATCCGCGCTGCTCGCGCCAAAAAGACAAAGATTCATTTTTACCTCCGGCTATACATTATATCGGGTTTTTCCCGCAGGTGTCAATGGGATAAGAGTGACGTTATGAAAAAGAAAAAAAAGATCATTATACTCTGCTGCCTGCTTATGGCAGCCTTCCTGATCTCTCCGCTGGCTCCACGGGTCCTAAGTCTCGGAGTAATGAGCGTGTACAGTCATAT
>UMHQ01041114.1_pt1 | contig 10090 bp, 5 predicted proteins | sample 1965531 | NCBI WGS metagenome assembly UMHQ01 (sample SAMEA4836098, study PRJEB28245) | human gut metagenome | biome: gut microbiome; material: fecal sample | place: Denmark | collected 2008
CAAATTCAAGGCATTGAATTATCTCCGGAAACGCAACCTGCCCACCGTCAATCTGGACGAAATGCCGCTGGACCTTTTCGCCCGCACCAGCACGACTCCCGAGGACGACTGCATTTCCGCCGAGACCGTCCGCGAGATAAACCGTGCCATCGAGTCGCTGCCGCCCAAATGCAAGCTGGCCTTCAAACTGGTGCGCGAGGACCGGATGTCGCACCGCGAAGCGGCCGAGACGCTCTATATCTCCGTCAAAACCCTTGAAGTGCACCTGGGCCATGCCGTGCAGAAGATCCGCGAGGCTCTGCGCAAGAAAAATATTTGCTGATCCGTTAAGAACATTCCGCCGTTTCCGGTACTTAATCCATAAGACATGAAATCAAAAACAGACATACGCACCCTTTCGGAAAAGGAACTCAACGCCCGGCTTGTCCGTGATCTCACGGAGGCTTGCCCGGCCGGTGAACGCGAAGCCCTCGCCGCCTGGCGGGCCGCCGATCCCGCGCATGAAGAGGAATACGCTCGGATCAGGAGCTATTGGAACGCCCGCGTGACGACGACCCGCAGCATTGATCCGGAGCGGGAGTTCCGGAAATTGCAGCGGCGGATCGCTGCCGGCTCCGAATCGCGCAGGAGCGGCATGCTGCGCCTGCTCGCCACTCGTATGGGGCGTTATGCGTCGATGGCCGCCATGCTGGCCGTGGGACTGTTCTGCGGATGGGCGCTGTCCGGTCCCCGTGCTGCCGAAAGGTTCGCCTTCATCACGGGCAGCAGCATTTCGTCGTTCGAGCTGCCCGATGGCAGCCGCATTACCCTCGATAAGGAGAGCCGTCTGGAATACGACGGTGATTTCGGCAGGGACGAGCGGAACGTGCGGCTTGTCGGCAAGGGCTTTTTCGAAGTCGAGAAGATGCCGGACAAACGATTCGTTGTCGAGATGGGCGATGTGCAGGTCTCCGTGCTGGGCACGACTTTCGATGCCAGCAACCGGACTGAAGAGGGCATTGTCAGCGCTTCGCTGGTCGAAGGGTCGGTCGCGTTCCGCGCCGGAAATCAGAATCTGCGGTTGACGCCTTCGCGCCGGGCCGTTTATCATGTCGGGAGCGGCGAAATCACCGTCAGTGAATTCGATCCCGAGATCACGACCGCCTGGAAGGACAATCTGTTCCGCTACAAATCGCTCACTCTGGAGGAGCTCCTCGAACAACTCTCCGCGCGTTACGACGTCCGCATCATCACCGATGCGGGAGACGTCGGCCGGACCCGCTTTTCAGGTGCGCTCGAAACACGGCTGTCCGTCGAGCAGGCGCTCGACATCGTGAGCCGCCAGACCGGCATGGAGTGGAGCAAACTCGACAATGTCTATTTCGTTACCAAACGCAGAAAATCCAACCCGATAATACCGAACTCCTAAATTTTCCGATGCCTATGAACTGACAAGATCCCTGTCTTCGCCTTTCCGATTTTTGCGGCTTCCGCCCGAACGGATGCCGTTCTGCTTCGGTCCGATGCCCCGATCGCGGCAACGTACCAATACCTTTAAACTTCCAACCCGGAAACAATGAAACCAAACTTTACCAACGCATTTTTTCAGAAGACACGCTGCTTGCGCACCGTCCTGCGCCGTGCGGTCGTGTGCATGCTGTTGCTGGGCACGACGGTCGTTCACGCCCAGGAACGGAAAATCACCGTGGATACCCGACAGGAGGTGACGCTCGTGCAGCTTTTCCGTCAGGTAGAAGCCTCCAGCGACTATCTGTTCAATTACAAGGACCAGGATGTGGCGGACATCCGTGTTTCGGTGAAGGTCGCCGACGCCTCGATCCAGGAGGTGATGGATCTGGCATTGGCGCGCACTTCGCTGACCTATACCGTCAAGGGCCGCCATGTCATCATCGGACAGTCCGCAGCGCGGTCTGCCGGAACCCCCCCCCGCACCGATTCCCGGCCGGTGGCCCTGACGGGGCGTGTTACCGATGAAAAGGGCATGCCGTTCGTCGGCGTCACGGTCATCCAGGAGGGAACCACCAACGGATGCGTCACCGATGCCGACGGCAACTACCGCATCAGCGTCCCGGTCGGGGCGTCCGTTTCGTTCAGTTATATCGGCTACAAGACCCAGCGGACGCATGTCGGCGTGCAGACCCGTGTGGACATCCGTCTCGAACCGTCGGACATTTCGCTGGAAACGGTCGTGGTCACGGCCCTCGGCATCAAGAAAGCCGAGAAGAGCCTGGGATATTCGCTCCAGCAGGTCAACTCCGACGCTTTCGACAAGGTGAAGACCGATAATCCGATCAACGCCCTGAACGGCAAGGTTGCCGGACTTACGGTCAACACCCGCGCCGGCATTCTGGAAGATCCTCCGATCAAGCTGCGCGGCGAGACCCCGATCTACGTCATCAACGGAACGCCCGTGACCTATTACCGCGGCGTTTCGTCGGACGACATCGAATCGATCACGGTCCTGAAAGGTCCGCAGGCCGCCGTGCTTTACGGTTCGCGCGGCGCCAACGGTGCGATCCTGATTACTACCAAGACGGGCGACGACATCGGCGAGAAGACCGAGATCACGCTCAAATCCTCGACGATGTTCACCGCCGGGTACCTCACCCTGCCCGAGCAGCAGAGCATCTACGGTACGGGCGATTTCGGCCAGTATTCCTACCTCGACGGCAAGGGCGGCGGCGTATACGACGGTCTGTGGACCTGGGGCCCGAAACTCGACCAGAAGGACCCCACCACGCCGAGCGGTTATTTCGAGACCGTACAGTACAACAGCCCGATCGACCCCAAGACGGGGAAGCGGATTCCGACGCCTTTCGTCTCCCACAAGGACAATTTCCGCAATTTTCTGCAACAGGGCCTCACCACGAGCAACAACGTCAGCATCTCCCATAAATTCAAGGAGGGGTCGTTCCGCATCAGCCTCAACCAGCTCTACCGCCGGGGGCAGACTCCCAACACCGATCTCAAGCGCTTCGGCGTCAATATGGCGGCCAACTACAACATCACCAGGAAGCTGCATATCAATGCCAGCATGATCTACAACTATACCTATTCCAAAAACCGTCCCTGGTCCGGTTACGGCAATTCGCATCCGTATTACAACATTCTGGTGTATATGGGCGCCAACAACGACATCCGCGATCTGCGCAATTACTGGGAGGAGGGGCAGGAAGGCTACGCCCAGCGTAACTGGAACCACGTGTGGTTCAACAATCCCTGGTTTGTGGCCGAGGAGTACACGCGTCCTTACAGCGAACCCGAGCTGATCGCTTCGGCGTCGCTGGACTACGACATCACCGACGACCTCAATTTCATGGTCAAGGCCGCCACCGACTCCAAACACCAGAACCAGGAGGAGTGCAAACCTTACGCCTGGGTGGGCAACGACCGCGGTCTCTATTCGGTCGGCAGCGACCGCCGCGTCGACGTCAACCTCGACGCCATGCTCTCGTACAAGAAACGGTTCGGGGAGTTCGACCTCGACGCCATGCTGGGTGTTTCGCTCTTCAACTACCAGCGCAATTACCTCTTTTCGACGACCGAGGGCGGACTCCAGCAGCCCGATCTCTACAACCTTTCCAACTCGCAGAACACCCCGTCGACCACTTCGAAGATCGAACGCCGCCGCATGGCCGGCGCTTACGGGTCCGTCACGCTGGGTTACCGCGATGCATTCTACCTTTCGTTCACCGGCCGCAACGACTGGTCGTCGACGCTCAACAAGAACAACCGCTCCTTTTTCTATCCGTCGGTGGCGTTCAGCGCACTGATCACCGAGGCGGTCAAGCTTCCGAAGGCTGTTTCCTTCTGGAAAGTCCGCGCCTCGTGGGCCAAGGTCGGGTTCGACCAGTCGACCGTCTACATGTTGCAGGACACCTATTCGTTCAATACCTACTGGGACGGCAATGCCGCGTTCACGCCTCCGACCACGATCATCGATCCCAATATCAAACCCTATTTCACGAGTTCGTTCGAGGTCGGCACGGACCTGCGCTTTTTCGGCAGCCGCCTGCGTTTCGACTTCAGCTATTACCGCACCTACGACGAGGGCCAGATCCAGAAGGTCGACATCAACCAGTCGAGCGGCTACGAGGAGATGCTCACCAACGGCAACGACTACCGCCGCGAAGGATACGAACTGATGGTCGGGGCCACGCCGATCAAAACCAAGGATTGGAAATGGGACATCAGCTTCAACTGGTTCCAGACCCGTAAGTACCTCGACAAGATTTACAACGGGGCCTATAACTACAACAACCTCAAGGTGGGCGACCGTGCCGATGCGCTCTACGAGAGCGTCTGGCAGCGTGATCCGCAGGGCAATTTCATCGTTTTCGAGAACAACGGGCGTCCCATCGAAGACCCCTTCAAGCGTGTGATCGGCTATGCCGGCGCCGATTGGGAGTTCGGCATCTCGTCGACGCTGCGTTACCGCAACTGGAGCCTGTCGTTCGACATCGCGGGCCGTGTCGGCGGTGTCATCCGTTCAGACCTCAACGCCCGTATGATCGAAGCCGGGACCCACAAGCTCACGGCCGCTCCCGAGCGGGAGCTGGACTGGACGAAAACTCCGTCGTACATCCCTTCGAACGCCGTGGTGGTGGTCGACGGCGACATCGAGTATGACGATCACGGCAACGTGCTCTACGATACGCGCGGCTACGCCCCTTCGACTACGCCCGTCTATTTCAAAAGCTGGATCGGCTACATGGGTAAGCTCAACGGTCCCTACACGATGGGTTACAACCTTTTCAAGGGCGATTTCATCAAACTCCGCACGATGTCCGTCGGCTACGATTTTTCGGATTTGCTCTCCGGCAGCCGGATTTTCAAGGGGCTTGAACTTTCCGTTATCGGCACCAACCTGCTCATCTGGAAGAAGCTCGACAACGAAGACCCCGATGCGGCTTACAAGAATTTCTCCTATCCGACCGAACGCATGATCGGCTTCAATCTTACCCTCAAACTCTAATACGGATATGAATATGAAACGCTTTCTCTCGATATTTTTCGTCCTGCCGTTGGTGTTCGTTTCCTGCGACCTGACCATGGACGAGGTGAGCCAGGACGTGAACAAGCCGACGCAGGTGCATCCGAAAACCATCCTCACACAGCTCTGCATCACGACTTTCGGCATCGAATACTACGGTGTGCAGCCCTACCGGCTGGCCTGGCAGTGGGATCAGCGCGGTGGCGGCGGCCATTTCAACTTCCAGCGCCGCAATTTCATCAGCGAATACCGCCGTGTGACCTGGTGCTACGACATGATTCGCGAAGCCGAACGCCTCAACGATCCCCGTTACATCCACCTTGCGGCATACTTCCGTGCCAGCTGGATTTTCGACACCACCCGACTGTTCGGCGACGTGCCTTACACCGAGGCTGCGCAGGGACGCTTCGACGATCCGAACTTTTCTCCCAAATACGATCCCCAGGAGGAGATCGTGGCCGGGCTGCTGCGGGAGCTTGCAGCGGCCAACGAGGCCCTGGGGGACTACGACAATACCAAAATCGACGGCGATGTGATCTTCGGCGGCGACATTCGCAAGTGGCGTCAGCTGATCAATCTTTACCGCCTGCGCATCCTGATCAACTGCTCGATGAAGCAGACCATCGCCGGGGAGCGTGTCGGCGAACTGTTCGCCGGCATCGTCGGCGATCCGGAGGGCAACCCGATCATGGGGGCGTTGTCCGACAGCGCCATCCGCGACGAAAAGGGCAATATGGAGAATTACAAGTATTACAACGACAACAATTTCGTTTCGTCGTACCGGATCTCCAAGTTCGTCGTCGACTGGATGCGGGAGCGCGGGGACATGCGCCTGCCGAAACTGGCCGAAATGATGATCAAGCTGGACGGCAAGAATGCCGATCCCACGGACCTTGCGAATTACAAGGGCGTCATTCCCAATCCCGGCGCTACGGGAGACAACAACAATACCGACATGGAAAACGGGTCGCAGTCGCGCTTGAAGTCGAAATGGTATCTGGAGCCGGTCGGTCCTTCGGCCATGAACATCGGCTATCCCGAGCAGGAATTCATCCTCGCCGAAGCCGCCCTGCGGGGCTGGACCGACGACGATCCGGAGACCCATTACCTGAACGGCATCCGCGCTGCGCATGAGTTCCTGGGGGTGAGTTCTGCCGACACCCGGGCCTACCTGGGGCACGAAAAGGTGCAGTTCAAGGGCAGCGACACCGAAAAACTGGGTAAGATCATCACGGAAAAATACCTCAATTTCTTCATGCAGGGCGGCAACGAGGCCTATTTCGAACTGCGCCGTACGGGCTATCCCGATTTCTCGGCCTACCTGACGCACAACACCGACCAGATTTACAACGACGGCTACCTGCCTCTGCGCTACCGCTATCCGCAGTCGGAGATCGACAACAACAATGCGCAGGTTTCCGAGGCGATCAAGCGTCTGGACAAGGGCGACGACCGCAATTCACGGATGTGGCTGTTGCAGGGTTCCGATCCGCTCTTCAACCCCGCTCCGTTCCCGTTCCGATATAAAAACTGATAAAAGCAAAACACCATGAATACTTTCCATATTACGAACCGACTTCTGAAATCGACCCTTTTTTGCGGACTTCTGCTGTTCAGCTCCTCGGCCCTCTCGTGCAGTTCGGACGACGACGGCGGCGGCAACGGCGGCACACAGCTGGAATGGCTCGAACCCATCCGCGTGGCGAGCTACAACATCCAGTACGACAACCGCAACGAGGAGGCCGGACGCTGGGAGAACCGCAAGGAGATCGTCTGCCGGCTGCTCGAAGCCGAGGATTTCGACATCTTCGGTGCGCAGGAACCCTACAAGTTCCAGATCGAGGATATGGCCGCCGCCCTTCCCGGATACACCTGGATCGGCACGAGCGTGACGGGCGAAGACAATGTGGAGCGCCGTCATTTCAATCCGATATTCTACAAGACCGACAAATTCGAAGTGCTCGAAAGCGGTTCGTTCTGGTATTCGGAGACGCCCAACGTTCCCAATACGAAATTCTCCGACTCCTATTCCCCGCGCATGTGCAATTGGGCGCATTTCCGCGTGAAGGCCACGGGCAAGGAGTTCTTCCTCTTCAACTCGCATTTCGACCATATCGGAACCGTCGCCCGGGCCGAGAGCGCCAAGCTGCTGATCGAGAAGGTCGCGGAGATCGCCGGAAAGACCCCGGCCTTCTGCACCGGTGACTTCAACTCGAACCAGCAGACCAACGTCTACAACACGATCGTTACCTCCGGGACGCTGGTGGACAGCTATGCCCGTACGACCGATAAGGTCAACGCCGACTGGCCCTCCTACAACGGTTACAAGTATATCTCCACACCTCCGGCCAAGGCTTCGCGCATCGACCATATTTTCGTGACCAAGGGCCGGACGAAGGTGCAGTCGTGGGCGATTGTCAACACCTCGTATTCGCAGAAGTACCCTTCGGACCATTTTCCGGTGGTCATCGAGTGGTCCTTTGCCAAATAACGTATATCCATGCCTAAAAGAAACTGAACAATGAACACATACTTCATCAAGCGGTTTATCGCCCGTACGGCGGTCGTGTTGAGCGCCGCGGCGCTCTTCTGCGGCTGTTCGGACGACGACGAGACCTCCACGCTGCATTTCGACAAGCCCGAGGTCGTCATCGGCCCCGAGAGCAGCACCGCCTCTTTCATCCTGCGTTCGGACACGTCGTGGAAACTCCACAGCGACGCGGACTGGTTCACACTCAACCTGACGAAGGGCGCCAAAAGCGCCTCGGTGATCATCACCTACTCGGAGAATACCTCGATGACCGAGAAGCGTACGGCCGTCATTACGGCCACGACGCTCTCGGGCGACGCCAGCGACTCGTTCATCCTTTCGCAAATGCCCGTCGAGTCGTATATCCGTCTCGAAACCGAAGCCCTGCCGATTTCCGCCACGGCAGCACACCACGAAATCGCCGTTGAAACGTCCGTCGATTCGGGCATCGACCTCTCGGTCAGCTACGGGGACGAGGAAGGCGGGGCATGGATCGAAAACCTGACCCTCGCCGACGGAAAACTCGCATTCGACGCCGGGGAGAACGGCTCGTCTGAACGGCGCATCGCGGTGATTTCGCTCCTCTATCAGGATGAGTTCGGCCGCACGACCGAAGCGGCCGTACGTATCACCCAGTCTTTCAGCATGAATCCCTCTGCCGCCACGGAAAAGGACTTCGCCTTTGCGGCAGCCCTCGGGACCGGCGACGTGGAGGAAAACGTCTACGTCACGGGGCAGATCGTGCTCGACGGACGCAATGCCAACTTCCCGAATCGGCGTTATTCGATTCAGGACGCCGAAGGCCGTGCGCTGCTCTTCGAGTCGACGATCGACCTGGGCGTCGCCCGCAACGACCGCGTAAGGCTCTGGCTGCTGGGCAGCACCGTGAAGGAGGTTGCCGAAGGGACGTTCACCTATAAAGTTTTCACGGGTATCGCCGCCGAACATATCATGCAGAAAGAGGCCGGTTCGCCCGTACAGCCCCGCGAGGTTTACATCCGCGATCTGACCGACGAGATGCTTTTCTCGCTGGTCCGGCTGCGCGACGTGGAGATCGCGATGCCTTACGGCGGTCTTGTCAACTACGACGAGTACTATGTATCCGGCGGCGGCGTCAATGTCTACGGCAAGAATCTCACCAAGTACTACGGCACGTGCCTGCGCGATATCAACGGCGACCATCTGTACATGTTGACCAATTTCGGCGTGGATTACCGCCGTCATTCGCTGCCGATGGGTTCGGGAACCGTCACGGGCATCCTGACCCGCGAGTACAACTCCAATTTCGGGGAGATGGGCGCTTTCCAGATCCGTCACCTCACCCAGGCGGAGATCGCCCTCGACCCTTCGCGCGAGAACAGCTTCAGCAAGGTGCTCGTCGAGTGGACCTGTGTCAAACCCGCCGGATTCAAGGAGGGCGTGACCCACGTCGCCCCGACGACCGGCCCGGCGTCCGCCTCGCTCTACAAGAGCAATGCCGACGGTTTCTACAACGCCTTCCTCGCCGGCAGCGGCCGCATTTATTTCGGCAACAAGCCGCGCGGCGACGTCGACTCGAACGGTCAGGGTACGGCCAATACGGTCAAGGGCGGCGGTATGTATTCGGCGCTGTGGGATACGGACACCTACTGGCTTATCAGCAACGTCTCGACCTCGGGAATCCGTTCGCAGCTGTCGTTGCAGATCGAGACCAATTCGCTGCTGGCTACCGGACCGCGCGATTTCGTAGTCGAATATTCGACCGACGGTACGTCGTGGACGGCCGTTCCGGGCGGCAGCTATACCGTCATCGGCCAGTGCGACTCGAAAAATGCGCTGCCTCATTACATGCCCGGCTTCAAGGTCTTCGACTTCGCCCTGCCCGCCGCTTTGCAGGACAAGGCGTCGGTCAGCATTCGTCTGCGCTGCGCCAGCCTGACCGGAACCGACGGCAAGTCGTCGGTCGTGCCCAACGCCACGAACCGGCTGGGCCACGTATCTATCAAGTATAACAAGTAAATGACGATTCCATGAAATTCCAGAATATCCTGTTGCTGCTCACGGCCTGCCTGCTGGCAGGTTCGTGCAGCGACGACGACAACGACGGCGCCTGGTTCCTGCCGCGCACGCTTCAGGTGATGGACGCCAAGACCGACGCCCCGCGTGCCAACGAGCCGCTCACGCTCAACTTCATCGGCGACGACGGAGAACTCTACTCCCACCGGCACACCACCGACGAGAACGGCTGCATCCATTTCAAGGGAAGCACCCGGGGGGAGTACCGCGCTGCGTTCAGCTACTTCCCCGGTACGGCCAGCGACTGTTTCCATTCGTTCCGCCTGGATTCCGGCGATGAGGCGCCCATCATTATGACGGTCGAGCCTTTGGCCAAGGAGTTCCGCAGCGCCATCGTCATTACGGGCATGCTGGCCGACGCCAAGGGTAGCGACACGAACAACGAATACATTCAGTTCATGGCCCTCGAGGAGATCGACTTTGCGCAGACGCCCTACTGCGTTATCGCCTGCCGCAACAACAAGGTCAACGCCAAGGGCTGGGTACAGGGCAGTTACGTTACCTACAAGTTC
>UMHQ01072181.1_pt1 | contig 10050 bp, 7 predicted proteins | sample 1965531 | NCBI WGS metagenome assembly UMHQ01 (sample SAMEA4836098, study PRJEB28245) | human gut metagenome | biome: gut microbiome; material: fecal sample | place: Denmark | collected 2008
CCTTTTCGCCAAAGATGGCGCGCAGCAGGCGCTCCTCGGCATTCAGCTCAGTTTCACCCTTCGGCGTTACCTTGCCGACCAGGATGTCGCCCGAGTGAACCTCAGCGCCGATGCGGATGATGCCGCGCTCGTCCAGCTCTTTGAGGGCGTCCTCACCGACGTTCGGGATGTCGCGGGTGATCTCCTCCGGACCGAGCTTGGTGTCGCGGGCCTCAATCTCGTGCTCCTCGATGTGGATCGAGGTGTATACGTCGTCGCGGACCATGCGCTCGTTGAGCAGGACCGCGTCCTCATAGTTGTAGCCTTCCCAGGTCATAAAGCCGATCAGCGCATTTTTGCCCAGCGAGATCTCGCCGTTGCTGGTGGCCGGACCGTCTGCCAGTACCTGACCGACAGTGACCCGCTCGCCTGCAGAGACGATCGGGCGCTGATTGAAGCAGGTGCCCTGGTTGGAGCGCATGAATTTGATGACATTGAAGGTTTTCAGTTCGCCCTCGTCGGTGCGGACCACGATCTTGGTCGCATCCACGCGGTCGACCACGCCGTTGACGTCGGAAACGACGCAGACGCCCGAGTCAACCGCAGCCTTATACTCCATGCCGGTGCCGACAATCGGGTTTTCTGTTTTCAGAAGCGGCACTGCCTGGCGCTGCATGTTCGCACCCATCAGCGCGCGGTTGGTGTCGTCGTTCTCGAGGAACGGGATCATTGCAGTCGCAACCGAGACAACCATCTTCGGCGAAACGTCCATGTAGTCGACCAGCTCGCGCTCGACAACGCGGACGGTGTCACGATGGCGCACCGAAACCATCTTGTTGGCAAAGGTGCCTTCCTCGGTCAGCGGCTCGTTGGCCTGCGCGACGATGAACTCATCCTCGCGGTCGGCGGTCATGTATTCTACCTCATCCAGCACCTTGCCGGTCTCTTTGTCGACGCGGCGGTACGGCGCCTCGATGAAGCCGTATTTGTTGATTCTTGCAAAGGTTGCAAGGTAGGAGATCAGACCGATGTTCGGACCTTCCGGGGTCTCTACCGGGCACATTCTGCCGTAGTGGCTGTAGTGTACGTCTCGAACCTCGAATCCGGCGCGGTCACGCGACAGACCGCCAGGACCCAGCGCGGACAGACGGCGCTTGTGGGTCAGCTCGGCCAGAGGGTTGTTCTGGTCCATGAACTGGGACAGCGGGGAGGAACCAAAGAACTCCTTGATGGCGGCTACCACCGGGCGGATGTTGATCAGTGCCTGTGGGGTGATGACCTCCATGTCCTGCGCCTGAGTGGTCATGCGCTCGCGGATAACGCGCTCCATGCGGGAGAAGCCGATGCGGAACTGGTTCTGCAGCAGCTCTCCAACCGAGCGGATTCTTCTGTTGCCCAGATGGTCGATGTCGTCAACCGAGCCGACGCCGTTGCCCAGGCAGCACAGGTAGTTGATGGTGGCGAAGATGTCGTCCTTGATGATGTGCTTTGGAACCAGATCCTCTGCGCGCTCCTTGATCATCTGGCGCAGCTCCTCATCGGAGTTGCAGCTGTCCAGAATCTCGCACAGAACCGAGAAGCGAACCTTCTCGTTGACGCCGATCTCCTCCAGCTCCTCCTGGGTGTAGCAGGAGATGTAGTCGAGGATGTCGACCATGCCGTTGGAGATGACCTTGACGGTACGGTCGCCGACCTTGAGGAAGACGGTATCGACGCCGGCGCGCTCGATCTCCTCCGCCTTGGCGCGGGTGAGCACCTCGTCCGGCTCCGCCATCACCTCGCCGGTGCGGCTGTTGATGATAGGCTCAGCAACCACATGGCCGGTGATGCGGGAGGCGATGCCCAGTTTCTTGTTGTATTTATAGCGTCCTACGCGGGACATATCGTATCTTCTTGCATCAAAGAACAGGCCGTTCAGATGGCTCTGGGCGCTGTCCACTGTCGGCGGCTCGCCCGGACGCAGCTTGCGGTAAACCTCCAGCAGCGCCTCCTCGGTGTTGTTGGTGCTGTCCTTTTCGATGGTTGCCACAATGCGCGGGTCGTCGCCGAAAAATTCCAGGATCTGTCCGTCGCTGGACAGGCCCAGCGCGCGGATGAAGGTGGTTACCGGCAGCTTTCTGTTTTTATCGATGCGGACATAGAAGACGTCGTTGGAGTCGGTTTCATATTCCAGCCAGGCGCCGCGGTTCGGGATAACGGTGGTGGCATACAGTTCCTTACCGGCTTTGTCGCGGGAGATGCTGTAGTAAACGCCCGGGGAACGCACCAACTGGGAAACGATAACGCGCTCCGCACCGTTGATGATGAAGGTGCCGCTGGGGGTCATGACCGGGAAATCTCCCATGAAGATATCCTGCTCCTTGACCTCGCCCGTCTCCTTGTTCAGAAGGCTTGCGCGCACACGCAGAGGTGCTGCGTAGGTAGCGTCGCGCTCCTTGCACTCCTCAATGCTGTATTTAGGCGTTTCGTCAAGACGGTAGTCGATAAAGTCAAGCACCAGATTGCCCTGATAGTCCGAAATCTCAGAAATATCTTTAAATACTTCCTTTAACCCCTCCTCAAGAAACCATTTGTAGGAGTTTTTCTGGACCTCAATCAGATTTGGCATTTCCAGAACCTCATTGATCCGAGAAAAGCTCATTCGAACATTCTTACCCAGATGTACCGGCTTAACATTCACCATAGGCTGATCCACTCCAATCCGCATATTTTAACAATTGTCCATTGTGTACAACTTTTTTCCCATTTTATTCAATATCCTGCAAGAAGGTATTGAATTCTTTTTTCTTCTATGCTACAATATATTTAGGAAAATACACACGTAGCCATTTTGATACATTATAATATTATATTGCATTTTCGCCATAAAGTCAATCTTTTTGGCTCTTTACGCAGCACGAAAAACTCCGATTTTTTCATCGGAGTTTTGTTTATATATGCTAAAATTCTCCTTTTTCCCTCCCCGAGGCCCCGCCGATACGGAACTTTTTCGAAGGACGGCTTTCACCCCCTCGGGAGCACAGCCTCCTCACGTCGGCTCAAAAAAAACAAACGCCCCTGCAAAAACAAAAAATCCCCCGGAGAGCTTGTGCCCTCCGGGGGAACATTTTTTTAAGTTTTTTCAAAAACTTAGTCCAGCTCCGCTACCAGGAACGCATAGAAACCACGGTAGGTCTCGTACAGGTCAACCTTGGAGATAATCTCCATCGGCGCGTGCATGCACAGAACCGGTACGCCGATGTCGATGGTGTCGACATCCAGCTCGGAGATGAATTTTGCAACGGTGCCGCCGCCGCCCTGGTCAACTTTGCCCAGCTCGCCGAACTGCCATACAACATCCGCCTTGTCCAGAATCGCGCAGACCTGGCTGGTGAAGCGGGCATTGCAGTCGTTGGTGCCGCCCTTGCCGCCGGAACCGGTGTATTTGACAACGCATACGCCGTAGTTCAGGAAGGAAGAGTTCTGCTTCTCATACGCATCCGCAAAGGATGGGTCATAGGCTGCGCTGACGTCTGCGGACAGGCACTTGGAGTTGCTCAGCACCCGTCTTACCGGTACGCCAAACGGCTCTGCCAGATCAGCCAGGAAATATTCCAGGAATCTGGAGTGCATGCCGGTGTTGCCGTCGGAACCAACTTCCTCTTTGTCCGCGAAGATAACAACCGAGGTCCATTCCGGGTTCTGGTTGTCGATCTCAGCCATCATCTCGGTGTAGGCGCAGACGCGGTCGTCGTGGCCATAAGCACCGATCATGCTTCTGTCAAGACCCAGGTCGCGGGCTTTGAGAGCCGGTACGCAGCTGAGCTCAGCGCCCAAAAAGTCGCGCTCGGTGATGCCGTACTTCTCGTTGAGGATTCTCATCAGATTGAGCTTAACCTTCTCGGAAGCCTTGTCGTCCTTAAACTGTCTGGAGCCGATCAGGATGTTCAGGCTCTCGCCCTTGAAAGCCTCTGCCAGGGTCTGCTGACGCTGGGTAGAGGAAAGGTGCGGCAGCAGGTCGGTGACGCAGAAGATCGGGTCGTTCTCGTCCTCACCGATGGTGATGGAGACAACCGAACCGTCCTTTTTGTAGACGTCGCCATGCAGTGCCAGCGGAATGGTCGGCCACTGATATTTCTTGATGCCGCCGTAGTAGTGTGGTCTCAAGTAGCCCAGCTCGCAGTTTTCAAACAGCGGGCTTGGTTTGATATCCAGTCTTGGAGAATCGACGTGCGCCGCCAGAATCTTGACGCCTTTTTCGATCGGGCGTTTGCCCATGGTGCCGAAGATCAGCGATTTGCCGCGGTTGTTGTAGTAGAACCGCTCGCCCGGCTGATACTTTTTCCCTCTCTCAAACGGATGATAGCCATTCTTTTCCAGCAGAGCGATCGCCTCTTTGACAGCTTCGATCTCAATTTTGGCAGCGTCCATAAATTTCTTATAGCCTACCGAAAAATCCTCCGCTTTGTCCAGAGCCTCGTCAGACAGACGGCTGGTGCCGTTGACCGGCTTCATCATCAGCTCTTCCTGGAGCAGTTCGCCTTTGGTTTTGTCCATATCGTTCATCCTCCCGATAATAATATTTATCTGTGCCGCCCTCCCAAAAGAGAGCAGGCAAGAAAGCATTTTTTAAGAATAAAGCTCGCGGTAAATTTCCTTTGCCTCGGAGACTTTATTATAATACCATTCTGTATCAGAATAGGGTATTTTGTCAAGTGTTTTTCCGTCTTTCGAATAGTTTTCCTGTTCAAGCCAGGCGCTGACGTTGCCCATCCCCGCGTGGTAGGAGCAGATGGCCAGCATTTCGTCGCCGGTTTCGGTAAGCAGCAGGTGCAGCATATAGGTTCCGTACTTGATGGCGACCTCCGGGTCAAAGATGTCCGCGTAGGTCACGCCGCTCTGGTCCCCCATGCGGTACTGCACCCACTCGAAGGCATCCTCGGTCATCTGCATCAGCCCCCGGGCATCAGCGCTGGAGACAGCGTTGGGGTCAAAGTTGCTCTCCACCTTCGCCACCGCATAGACTAAATTTTCGTCCACATCGTATTCCCGGCTGTACTGCTCGACATAGCTGCGGTAGCTGCGGGGATACAGCTGATGATAGATGGTTCGGGTGGCCGGTTCCAGCGCGGCAAATCCCGCCGCCACCAGCACCGCTACCAGTGCAACCCACAGCAGGGCCGACTTCACACTCCATCTTTTTGCAACTTTTTTTCTGGCTGCCACGCTTTTCCTCCGTTTCTGTCTAAAGGATATCCTCCTTGTCCGGTGCGGAAGCCGGCTGTTCCATCATGCCCTCCAGCGTTGCCAGCAGGGCGCTGACCTCGTTTTTGAGGGAGTCGGCGCTGCCGTTATTCTCCAGCACCCGCCAGGAGCGGCTTTTGTAGTAGTCCTCGTCGTGCTGGGCGGCGATGCGCTCGCGCGCCTCCTCCTGGCTCAGGCCGTCGCGGGCGATGATCCGCCTCTCGCGCTCGGGCGCCGCAGCGGTGACCGAGACGACATAATCGCACTCCTTGTCCGCGCCGCTCTCAAACAGCGTCGGCGCGTCCAGCACAATCAGCCCGCCCTGCTCCTCTTTGAGCCGTGCAAGCTCTCCGCGGATCTCCTCGATGATGTAGGGGAACATCAGAGAATTTAATTTCTTTAACTTTGCCTTGTCTCCAAAGACGGTCCGCGCCATCTTTCTGCGGTTGAGGGTGCCGTCCATGTTGATGTATTCACAGCCAAACTCCAGGGCGATGTCGGCGATGCAGGCGCTGCCCTGTTCCACCACCCGGCGGGCCACCTGGTCGGCGTCGATGACGGTGACGCCGTTCTCCCGCAGATAGTCCGAGACGGTGGTCTTGCCCGCTCCGGTCTGGCCTGTCAGTCCTATAACCATATTGTTCATCTTCTTCCTGTCAACCTTGCCTTTTTCTCTGCGCCTATTCCTGCTCCACCGGCAACTCGTGATAGGCCGCGGCGCGGATCAGACGGTTGTACACTGCCAGTCCCACGCCCTCCTTGTCCGGGCAGCGGGCATACACTTCCTTCGCTCCCAGCTCATCCAGCTGCCGCAGCGCCGCAAACAGGTGCCGTGCCTGGTCGGCCTCATCTGCCCCCAGGCTGACATAAGGCACCTGCAGCCCCGCCACATCCTCGGCAAAGCACAGGGCAAACAGCCCCGGCCGCTTGTGCGCGTTGACATAGGCGACAAACTGTGCGCTGTCCGCGTCCAGAATGGTGATCTGCGCCTTGGGCGCATAGTGCTTGTACTTCATGCCCGGCGAGGATACCTTGACGCCGGCCTGCAGCTTTTCGGTCACCGCCTGGTGAATCTGCAGATCGGGCAGAAGCTCCCGCAGCATCTGCGGGGTCACCGCGCCGGGACGCAGCAAAACCGGTTTTTCCCCCGTCAGCGAGATGACCGTCGATTCTAGCCCCACGCCGCAGGCTCCGCCGTCGACGATGGCGTCCACCCTGCCCCACAGGTCATGGACGCAGTGCTGGGCAGTGGTGGGGCTGGGCGAACCGGAGAGGTTGGCCGAAGGCGCAGCCACCGGCACCCCGGCCAAGCGGATGATCTCCCGCGCCACCGGGTGGGAGGGGATGCGCACCGCCACCGTGTCAAGCCCGCCGGAGGTCTCCATCGGGATGCAGTCCCGTTTTGGCAGAATGACGGTCAGCGGCCCGGGCGAAAAGCGCTCGCACAGCGCGTAGTAAACCGGCGGGATATTTTTTGCATACTGCTGTGTCTGGCTGGGATCGTACAGGTGGATGATGAGGGGATTGTCCTGTGGCCTGCCCTTGGCTGCAAAGATGCCCTTCACCGCCTGCGGGTCCAGCGCGTTTGCCCCCAGACCATAGACCGTCTCGGTCGGGAAGGCCACCAGCCCACCCCGCCGGATAATCGCTGCGGCCTGGCTTAATTTGTCCGCGTCGGACACAACGTCGTTTATCGTGAGCAGCAGCGTTTTTTTCTGCTGCGAATCCTGTTGCTGTTTCAAAAACAAAACGCCCTCTTTTTCTTACTTGTCGCCGCCGGGCACACCGGAACTCTCCTTGAGCTTTTCGGCCTGGTCAAAGGTGTTGAGCGCATCGAACAGCTCATCGAGGTCTCCGTTGAGAACCTGCTCGAGCTTGTACAGGGTCAGGCCGATGCGGTGGTCGGTGACGCGTCCCTGCGGGTAGTTGTAGGTGCGGATGCGCTCGGCGCGGTCGCCCGCTCCCACCTGCAGCTTGCGCTCGCTGGCGATCTTCTCCTCCTGCTCGCGCTGCATCTTCTCATAGATGCGGGAGCGCAGAATCTTCATGGCCTTGTCCTTGTTCTTGTACTGGCTGCGCTCGTCCTGGCACTCGACAACGGTGCCGGTCGGGATGTGGGTGATACGGATGGCCGACTCGGTCTTGTTGACGTGCTGGCCGCCTGCGCCGCCGGAACGGTAGGTGTCGATCTGCAGGTCCTTGGGGTTAATCTCCACCTCGACCTCGTCCGCCTCCGGCAGCACCGCTACAGTAACGGTGGAGGTGTGGATACGGCCCTGGGTCTCGGTCTCGGGCACGCGCTGAACGCGGTGCACGCCCGACTCAAATTTAAATTTGGAGTAAGCTCCATCGCCGTTGATCGAGAAGCTGACCTCCTTGTAGCCGCCAAGCTCGGTGGGGTTGGAGTTTAAAACCTCAATCTTCCAGCCCTTGCTCTCGGCGTACATCGAGTACATGCGGAACAGGCTGTTGGCAAACAGGGCTGCCTCGTCGCCGCCTGCGCCGCCGCGGATCTCGACGATGACGTTCTTGTCGTCGTTGGGGTCCTTTGGAATCAGCAGGATTTTGAGCTCCTCCGCGATGGTCTCGATCTGCTTTTTGCTGGTCTCGTACTGTTCCTCAATCAGCTCGCGGAAATCCTTCTCCAGGCCGCTTTCCTCCAGCATCATCTTGGCCTCGTCCATATCCTCCTGGGCCTTTTTGTATTCGCGGTACTTCTCCACGATGGGGGTCAGATTTTTATATTCCTTCATCAGCTGCGCGTACTGCTTTGGGTCGCTGACGACATTGGGGTCCATCAGCTGGTCGTTGATGGCCTGATAGCGCTCTTCTGCGCCGCCTAATTGTTCAAACATATTCTCTCGTTCTCCTTATCCAAAAAATAAAAAAATTAACCTTGTTGCGTTTGCTCCGGCTCTGCACCGGGGCGCTGAATCTGTCGGATATTTTTTTCCGCTTTGGAGCGGGCAATCATCACTTCCCGGCCGCAGCGGGTGCAGCGAAGCTTAAAATCCATGCCGCTTCGCAGAACCAGAAATTTATTTTCCCCGCAGGGATGATTCTTTTTCATCACCAGGATATCCCCTACACGCACATCCATCCTTACCCGGCCTCCTTGCCGTTGCCTCCTCGCCGTTGCCTCCTTGCCGCTGCTTTTTCTGCCGGCGGCTCCTTTGCTTAACGGCTTTCCCTTTTCCAGGCAAAAACAGCTTCTTTTTTGCAGCTGCCCTGCATACAGATTCTATTATAGCAAAGATAACCACACCAGCGCAAGATTTTCCTCTGCTTTTCTTTTTGAAAAGATGAGGTTTTCGCCCACCGGCAAGGGCGAGGGGGCTTCTTTGCAGCGGGGCCTGCGGCCCCCGAGGCTAGCTGCTGAACTTGGCTTCTGCTCCCGCCAGGAGGGCGCTCCGCCCCTCCACCCCGGCCTACTTTCTTGTGAGAAGAAAGTAGGCAAAGACTCACCAGGGACCTCCTGGTCCTAGACTTCGAAGAAGTCTTGACCTCCAGCGAAGAGGGTATACCCCCCTTTGATCCCCCGTCCTTCTGCCCTAGCAGTATTGGTTGCGGGAGAAAAATCTCCGCGGCATCCTCGAGCGCGAAGGGAAGTACAAATCGCTAGTTTGCCTTCAAGCTCAATGGGAGAGTCCTTCTGGGGGGATGATAATAGCCCCCCAGCGAAGTCCAGGAGTGGAGGGGCGGAGTGCCCTCCTCTTAGGGGAGCGCAGAGGTGCACCCCTCGCACATCCGTCCACACCGGTGGGCAAAAAAGAAGGAGGTAAAAGAAATGACTACTTTTTCGCCGGAAGGCCGGCTGATTCATACCGAACAAAACAAAGCCCTCTGCAGGAGCCCTGCGGGCCTCTGGGAGGCGCTGAGAACCGGAGCCATCCTCGAGGCCCGCGCCTTCCTCTGCACCCAGCAGCACGATCTGCTGGTCGATTTCGGCTTCTGTCAGGGCATCATCCCCCGGCAGGAGGGGGCGCTGGGCGTGGCGGACGGCTCGGTGCGGGACATCGCCCTGCTCTCCCGGGTGGGCAAGCCGGTCTGCTTTGTGGTGCAGTCGATCCAGCAGCAGCCGGACGGCAGCATCGCCCCCGTCCTCTCCCGCCGGGCCGCCCAGCAGCGCTGCTGGCAGCAGTACCTTTCCTCCCTGCTTCCCGGCCAGGTCATCTCCGCCCGAGTCACCCATCTGGAGCCGTTCGGCGCCTTTGTCGATATCGGCTGCGGCGTGCCGTCGCTGATCCCCATCGACTGCATCTCGGTCTCGCGCATCTCCCACCCCTCCGACCGCTTCTATCCCGGGCAGGACATCCACGCCATCGTCACCGGGGTGGATCCGGCGGGCAGGATCTCTTTGAGCCACAAGGAGCTGCTGGGAACCTGGGAGGAAAACGCCGCCCTCTTTTCCCCCGGGGAGACGGTTTCCGCTACGGTGCGCTCGGTGGAGAGCTACGGCATCTTCGTGGAGCTGACGCCCAATCTGGCGGGCCTTGCCGAACCGAAGGCCGGCGTTCGCGCCGGGCAGCAGGCCAGCGTCTACATCAAGAGTTTGATTCCGGAAAAGATGAAGGTCAAGCTCATCCTCATCGACGCCTTTGACGAGGCCCCGCGGCCAAAGGCGCTGCGCTACTTCATCGAGTCCGGCCGCCTCGACCGCTGGGTTTATTCCCCCGCTGGGTGCCTGAGGCGGGTGGAGAGCGTTTTTTCTTAAATTTCCCTTTGCCGGGTCCTTGTGAGGAGGGCGCTCCGCCCCTCCGACCCCGGGGAGATTTATGCGGGGACGGCAGTCCCTACACCCACCAATGCAGGCGCTCCGCCCTGCACCCGGGTGACTTTCTTGCGAAA
>UMHQ01045748.1_pt1 | contig 10046 bp, 8 predicted proteins | sample 1965531 | NCBI WGS metagenome assembly UMHQ01 (sample SAMEA4836098, study PRJEB28245) | human gut metagenome | biome: gut microbiome; material: fecal sample | place: Denmark | collected 2008
TGGCCGAAAGCGTCTACCCCCACTTCGCCTATCGGCAGAGACGGCTTTTCTTTCAGTTCAACTATCTGAGCTTCAAGGATCAGGGCGTCTCCCGTTGTTCCAGGCAGCTTTGTCTCGTAAGCCGTATCATTGCCCAGAAGAAATGCCTCTCCCAGTCTGAGGTTGTTGATACCGCCGGGGAGCTGTCCTTTTTCGATCAGATAGATAGAGCTGGAGTTTCCTCCTGAGACCATGTTCAGCTTTATGTCATATCTGGTTTCGATCCTCGCAGCCAGATCTGCAAGCTGAGAAAGATTGTCGTATTTCGGTATGATAGCTCCGTAGCATGTCAGGTTGACTCCGATTCCGTAGAGCTTGATATTGCTCATGGAAAGGATCTCTTCGACTGCCGCGAATATCTGATCTTCATCTTTGAAGAAGATACCTTCTCTGAGGTCTCCGAGGTCGATCATCAAAAGAACGTTGTGGACAAGTCCCGCCTTTTTTGCTTCGTCGTTGAGAAGTCTTATGGTGGAAAGCTCTGAGTTAAAGCTGATATCCGCGTATTTGACTACCTCAGCTGCTTCATCATGCATCGGTATGCGCAAAAGCACGGTCTTTTTGCCGTTTTTACGCACTTCATCGGCATATGTGCGGATATTTTTCACACGGGAGTCGGCCACAAAATCAACGGCCGGATGTTCTCCAATCATGCGCACCACTTCTTTATCCGCGCACATTCCTTTAGTGACGATCATCAGGGAACAATGTCCTTCGTCTTTTGTGATATGAGCCACAGCGTCAAGATTGGATCTGAGCTTGCTGATGTCTATGACTAATCTTGGATACATGTTTTTTCCTCCTGTTAAGACCGCGGCGCGGTCTGCTTCGATCATTTTTTGCCGTAAGGGCAGTGGCGGCGTGTACAGGTGTCGCAGTCGCCGTCGCAGCCTGCTTTTTTCTTGTTGGCCTGTCTTTCCTCTTCGTCGGCCGTCTCAGCGTTTACTATAAGATCCGCACCTTTTTTGACGGTGCGGTCTTTAAGCATCGCTTCACGCTTGGCCGCTTCGACTTCTTCGTGAGTAGCTCCGCCTATTTTTTCCGGATTCTTGTATTCACTCATATCGTAACCCATCTTTTCCATTTCTTCGATATGGTGCATCCGCTCTTCTTCTTTGGCCTTGCTGGCGGCGTTCAGCCTCTGGAGTTCTTCGATGAACTGAGCTTTATTGGCGGTGTGTTCCTGCTCCGAAAGCTCCATGCCGAGACTCTGAGACAGAAGTCTGATCGCTCCCTGCCTGTGGGTCTTGGAAAGAACTCCCAGAGACGCCATGATATAGTCGTTGTCTACAAGGATCTTGACCGCTTCGCTCGGATAAAGCTTCATTCCCGTCTCGTTGTCCTTTGGAATCATTCCCATGATGTCGACTCTGTGCGGCAGACGTGTAAGGGCGCCGCCGGTGCCGACGATATATTTTACCTGAGTCAGGTCCTTACCCTCTGCGAGAGTCTGACGGCCGGAAGGACCGTAGACATATCTTATCTGACCGGCGTGTCTTTCGACGGCTCTGAGGGTTGCTTCCTGAGTGAGCCTTTCTACCAGTTTGATTTCGTCTTCATTTTTCGGAATGGCCACATATGTTTCGAGAGTCTTGTCAAGATCAATGTGCAGCTTGTTTTCACATTCTTCGCGCAGCTTTTCTTCGCCGATGGATTCGATTACTTTCATCCTGTTGACATACACGCCGAGGTCGCCCTCTACGGTTCTCTTCGCTTTTGGCTCCGGCGCGGTAAGAATACGGGCAACGGCGTCTGAATCTTCTGTAACCGCGTGAACATCTGTAGTGGCCCCTCCCACGTCTATTACCATCAGGTCTCCAATACAGTCATAAAGGACTTTGGCACACTCCATAACGGCGCCCGGCGTAGGTATGATAGGCCCGTTTACCATGTCTCTCACGTGTTCCATACCCGGGGCGTGTGTGATGTGGTCTTCAAACGCGTCCTGAATAACTTTGCGGCATGGTTCTACGTTGAGGGTATCTATTTTAGGATATACGTTGTCTACAATGTACAGATATTGTCCGCTGTCTTCGAAGATCAGCTTCATTTCTTCCTGATTTTCGATGTTTCCGGCGTAAACAACAGGTGTTTTGAGGCCGAGGCTGCGTATCATTTCGGCGTTGTAAATAGCAGTATCCCTTTCGCCGTAGTCTACGCCTCCGGCGATGAGGATAAGGTTTGGATTGATTTCCTTTATCCTTTTGAGATCTGTCCGTCTGAGCCTGCCTACCGTGATGTCGTGGATGATTCCTCCCGCTCCAAGGGCAGCTTCTTTGGCAGCCTTGGCGGTCATGTCGTACACGAGTCCGTGTACGGTCATCTTCAGTCCTCCCGCGGCCGATGAAGTCGCCAGCATCTGATCATATTCCAGATGGTCAATGCCCATTTTTTTGCACAGATCGTCAACCGCTCCCTGAAGGCCTATTCTTACGTCTCCGTCAAGAACCGAAGTCGGCGCCTGACCCTGAGCAAAAAAACACGGCCTGTCGCTGTCCAGATCTGTAAATGCATTGACCACCGTGGTGGTGGAGCCTATTTCTGCTACTAAAACGTCTACTTTCATGTGTGAATTTCCTTTCCGGCGGCCTTATCTGACGACAGCCGCCTTTTCTATAAATATCGCGCGTAAAAGCTCATGGCGATGGCTTTGTACCCCAGCTTTTCATAGAAAGCTTTCGCGTCGGGGTTTGTCTCCTCCGCCTGAAACTGAAGTCTTCTGTATCCGCTTCTGCGCGCGTAGTCTTCTATTTCTTCCATGACCTTTCTTCCCAGTCCGTGGCCGCGTTTCTTGTCCCGGATATAAAGGTCGTCTATCACCAGAGCATAGCCTTCTGACCAGACGCTGAAAATCGTCATCAGATTGGCAAAGCCTATGACTTCCCCGTCTTCTTCGATCATGAATATAGTGATATGCTCCGGATTTTCAAGCGCCTCGACGAAGACCTCCGCAAGTTCTTCGTCTTTGGCCTTATCTATCTGATTCCACAGGTTATTGTCCGTGATCTCAAATTCCATAAACTCTCTGTTTAGCCTTACCCATTGAGTTTTGTCATTTGTGGTTGCTTTACGCAGCATGATCATCACCTCTTCCATCAATACCGCTTTTTAATCCTGTTTATGATCTCGCTTTCGACGGTACGCAGATCCAAAAGGCCGTTCTCATCGTCATAAGTTACGATGAGATTTTTCCAGGGTGTTATTCCCGCCTCGGCGTAGATTTGCATCTTTTGCCAGTGTTTCCTCATATAACCGCGGTTTGATGTAAGACCGCAGTGCTCCCAGTATATTGCTGCCCCGTCAGAACCGCGCGCGGTAAAGTCAGGCGCATAGTCAATCCCATCTATTGTCAGTATCTGCTCATAGCGAAACGGTATACCGTGTTCATACAGTTTTTCGGCGATCAGCAGCTCGGATTTGGATCTGACTCTGAGCCCTCGCGAGGTGGTATGGACCTTGCGCTCAGGCATATAGCCGCTCCGGCGGTACGGCTGGGTAGCCCAGCTGTCCGGATCATCTTCTGTCAGCTTATAGTGTAAGAATCGCTCCGGGATATGCCTGATGATATTGTCAAATACAGGTTCTTCATATATTTGAAGAAAAGCCGAGGCTGCTTCAATATCTCTCCGCAATATATCTGCCTCTGCCCTAAGGTAGACTTTGCGCGCCAGAGCGTTTATCATCTCCTCATTCTGAGTAATGACCTTTCGTACACGCTTCCCCTGATCGCTGTACACCCGGAATATCGTATATCCTTTTCCGCGTTTTACCTTTACCAGACTTCCTGTCGGGCTGCCGGCCAGTTCGTTGTTGGCTTTTTGAAGCTGATTCTGCAAATCAGCCAACATTCTTTCCAAAATCTCCTTTATTTGAGTCACTTTTACCTCTCTTGTTGTCTTTTTTCGCGTATTTTCAAAAAATGGATAACAGTTTCGGCTAAAACTGTTGTCTAAATTTATCTTACGGCTGAAAATAGCCAACAAGGTGTTATTTTTAAGGACAGCTCGGCGTAGCGCATAGGAAGATGTTGGCTTTTTTTCTCCCGTATAAGAGAATTGTACAACAATTTCCATATTTTTACAATGCCTTTTCTCTCCGCCGTCCGTGCATTCAAATAAAGAAGAAAGGGACCGGGCTTTGCGGCCCAGCCCCTTTGGCAATCGTCGTTCTTCACGCTTCCGGCATATGCCGTTCAAACGGAATTATTCTCTCTCGCCTCTTCTTCTCTGTCTTTCTTCGGCAAGGAATGTGGCTACGTCTATACCGTGGGAGTCTCTGCCGAATCCCATGTCGATACCGGTCTTTACAGCTTCTTCAGGAATTACCTGGGTACCGCCGGCACAGATAATAACCTTATCTCTTATACCTTTTTCAACACAGAGGTCGTTGATTCTCTTCATGTTCTTGTAGTGAACGTTGTCATGAGAGATGATGGTGGAAGCGAGGATTGCTTCAGCGTTTTCCTCGATGCAGGCGTCAACCATCTTTTCAACAGGTACGGAAGTTCCGAGGTAGATACATTCGATACCCCACTTTTCGATTCCGCCGTGCTTGATGTTGATGATCTCACGCATACCTACCGAATGTTCGTCTTCACCGACTGTTCCGCAAACAACCTTCATATGACGGCCTTCGCCTTCAAATTCCGCATAGAGTTCTTTGTCGGACATGTGATGCGGTTCAGGCGGAATCTCCAGAGTTGTGAGGTCGATATCGAAGTCAACTCTTCCCTTGATCTCAACTCTGGTACCTTCGGCATCCTGCATGTTTTCGATGGAAATTACTTCCGGATCTACCAGACCCAGCTTGTTGCCCAGCTCAACCGCGGCGGCCTTGGCAACTCTGGCGTTGATAGGGAGCATCATGGTAATCATGATAACTCTGTCGCCGCACCACTCAACTTCCGGAGTGATGACGTCGCCGGTCCTGTATTTTGCGACTTTTTCAAGTCTTACGTTTACGTTGTCGTTTTCATCAAGTTCGTCGATGTAAACGATCTTGCTTCTGTCTTCAAAGGTACATCCGCCGATGAGGGCTGACGGATTCTCAGGGTCTCCGCCGTACTGCTCAACGTTGTTGTATCCATAGTGAGCTGTTACAGGAGCCATGTAGTCCTCATCTCTCTCGAAGATGAAGCCGTAACCTACGCCGCCTTCGATCTTACGGGCGATACCGTCGCCGTTTCTCTCAGGATATTTGGCGGAATCAACGAAGAATCCATCCTGAACAGCCTGGAAGTATCCGCCGTTTTCAACGATCTCTTCCATGAACAGGCAGGCTCTTTCCTTGATCTCTCTGGCCATCTCTCTCAGCGGGCCGTCCTTCTTCAGTTCAACCAGATCCATCAGGCCGTCAAGTCCGATAAGAGTCTGCTTGGCTGTATCGCAGGCTTCGATGTTGTAGATGTGCCAAGGAACGTTTCTTCCTTCATCAGGAGTGATTGTGGACTGGATGTCAGCTCTTGTCAGTTTGGAGATGAGCATGTTCAGTACATGAGTTACAGTAGCCTCTCTGGTTGAGGACTGGATGTACTTGGTGTTCATCTGAGCTCTCATCTTGTATCTGTCACAGATGTCTCTGAGGGCTACCGCGTAAGGCAGATCCATGTAAACGCATGGAGCCGGTGTAGCTGTCGGAGGTACTGTTGACAGGGAAATGTTTTCAGGTTTGATACCTACTTTTTCGGAGAATCTGGAGTTAATGGCATGCTGAACGATAAGCTCAGGCATTACCTTCCATGCTTCTCTGGCGGTAGCGTTGGCGTTGTGAGCTCCGTCGATCTGAAGAATGTCCGCCCACGCCATGATCTTCTTGGATTCGCAGGCGTCTACGAAAGATCTTACGCAGTTGATGTCTCTGTAGAGTACATTGTACTGCGGATCCTGGTGAGCTCCGTTTACGCCTTCTTCGGCGAACAGAACGGCTACGTCAGGACCGGCAACGCCTGAAATGTAAGAATGATAGTTGATCGGACGGCCAACTTCATCTTCGATCAGGTCGATGGCCTTTCTCTGAGCTCTGATCTGTTTTCTGGTGATAGGAACACCGCCGATACCCTGCGGAGTACCTTCCATCAGACCGTCGATATGGGACTGTCCCATATGTCTGATTACCATCAGATGGTCAGCGCCGTGCCAGGCGCCCATTCTCATTCTTCTGATATCGTCCTCAAATCTTCCGGAAGCGATCTCAGTGGTTATGGTCTGCATCGGCTGCGGGTCAATGTCTTCCATGAATCTGGCCGGAGGAAGCGGAACGCTCTGCTTCAGCGGTTTTGAGATCTCATGGAACTCAAACGGTCCCATATGCTGATCTTCAGCTTTTTCTCTCCAGGTCCAGCCTCTTCTTCTCGGTTCATATTTGTCAAGGTCCTTAAGAAGCTCGACTATATCAATTTTCTGATCTCTTTTCAATGCGTCCATTACTTCTTACCTCCCTTGAATGCTTCTACGAGTTTATCCCAGCCTTCACCTTTGGCAAGCTTTATGCTGGCGTCTCTGATGGAGATGTTTTCCATCTTGGAAAGTTTGTATACACAGTGGCCGCAGCCTTTTCCCATCAGACCGTGGTCTATGGCGTGGTTAACGATAGGCATACAGTCCAGTGAGGATACTCCCATTCTCAGGAGAACTGATCTCTCTACAGATGGGGTAGTGTTCTTTCTTCCCAGTTCCAGAAGCGGATCTACAACTTTGTCAGTCAGCTCCCAGAATCTCTGGTAAAGTTCTTCGTCGGTAAGATTCGCAATGTGCTTTCTTCTATCCGCGAAATCGTCTGCTCTTTTCATCCTTTATATCTCCTTTTAACCGCGGAGGGCGCTGAATCCCGGGGATTACAGCGCTTCAACCGCTTTCTTTACGAAATCTGTGTCAGTCTTGGTCTCTTCAGCCAGGAACTTGTAGTCAGCGTCGCTGAGCTGATCCTTGGTCAGTCCGGCCTTCTTGACGGCCTTCTTGATCAGGGAACGTCTGAAGTGGTCAAGGTCAGCATCCTTGCACTTGATCAGGCTCGGATCCGCAGGCAGAATGATGTTTGTGCCCGGCTTGTCGTCCTTAGGGTCGCCAAATCTGATCTCTATACCGTTTTCTCTGGCGAAGTCAAGCTGCGGCTGGATGTGCTTTCCGGCTCCGGTGTATTCGGTTTCGCTTACTACGATGATAGCGTCTTCCGGAAGTTCCTGCGCCAGAGAGAAAGCGGCTGCCAGAGCAGTGTTTCCGGCAGGTCCTCTTTCAAGGCCTTCGAGGTTTGCCAGAGCTTCTGTGATATAGAATACTTCGCCCTGAGTAGTGGTAACATATCTGTCCATGTAACGCAGAGGTCTTGCGGCGCTGCGCGGAACGTCTGAATGGTCAGGATCAGTAGCGTAAGGAACGCCGAATCCTGTGTGACCTGTAGTGCAGGACTTCTTGTTGAACTGAACGTCAGAAGCCATATGCAGTCCGGTCAAATCGATGGAAGCGGAAACAACCTGAGTGTTCTTGCAACCTGCTTTGAGCAGTCCCCTGGCGGTTCCTGTTACCATTCCGCCGCCGGCGGTGGTGCATACTACCATTTCAGGATCTTTTCCGTATTTTTCACGGCACTCAACGGCGATCTCATATCCCAGAGTCTCAACGCCGGCAATACCGAACGGTGAGTACAGGGAAGCGTTAAAGTATCCTGTGTCTTCCAGAACTGACAGGAAGGTGTAGAACAGTTCAGGTCCTACGGTCAGCTGTATTACTTCAGCTCCGAGAGCTTCGCACTTTCTGGCTTTTTCAACGATCTCAGGCTGTCCTACGCCGTGGGAGTCATAGCACTCCTGAACAACGATGCACTTCAGACCCTGCATGGCTGCCTGTGAAGCAACGGCCGCGCCGTAGTTTCCGGAAGTAGCAGCCATAACTCCCTTGTAGCCAAGCTTCTTGGCGTGAGCTACCGCGCAGGCGGCTCTTCTGTCCTTGAAGCTTCCGGAAGCGTTGGCGGCTTCGTCTTTAACGAGAATTCTGGCGCCATATCCAGGCTTGGCGTATTTTCTCGCCAGAGCGGTGATGTTTCTCAACTCCAGCAGCGGAGTGTCGCCTACGCCAGTCTGGGACTGTATCTTTTCAATTTCATCAAGAGTATAGTTGGTGGCTTTCATCAGAGCGTCATAATCGAACACTGTGCCGCCTTTTTCAAATTCATCGTAGTCAAGTCCAAGAGCTTCTTTCATTATGTCGTTGGATCTTGCCATAACGGACTTATAGTCTTTTGCTAATGCCATTATTTGTCACCTCCGTGCATAATTTCTCTGAGCTGCTTGTCGATCTCGATGATCTCAGGAACAAACTTGCCATAGCTGTGAGTGTAGTAAGGACCTACTTCGATGAGAGTTCCTTTTTCAAGACGGCCTACGGCAGTCTCTACAGTAACTATGTCGCCGATCTCGGCAGTTTCGTCCTGTAAAAATCCTTTTGTCCACATTTCAAGATCACATTTCTGTGTGTCTTCAGGGAGTTTCGCAGTTCTCTCATCAGCTTTGAGCACGATGGAGTGAATGCGAACCCAATCGCCTTTCTTTGCCATTTTTAACATCTCCTACATTTACTATTTGCTCCGGCGTAAAATATTCCGCCGTTTAATGATTCAGATAAAACGACGCTGCCGCGGTTAAAGTGTACGGCAGCGCCGCTAAAGCGGCAGAGCCGCGTCAGATCGAACGAGTTAAATTATTTTACGATCTTCTTCTCTTCCTTGATGAGGTTTCTGAAGTCGCCCATGATAGCCCTTGGAATAGGCAGAGTGATCATGGTGTGCAGGCCAGGTTCAGCATTGATAACCTGAGGGATCATGTTTACGCACATAGCGATAGTTCCCAGGCCGCCTTCGATCTCCGGTTTGTTGGCCAGATTTACGTTTGGAGTTCCCTTGATGATTACATAGTCACCGGTCTCAACTCCAACCTGTTCAGGCTCGATCTGCTGTGGATGCTGCATATGAACAGGCATTCCGTCGCTCAGCTTAGCTTCAGCAGTCATGTTTACGCCAGCGCAGGAACCGGCGGCAGCGAATCCATGAGGGGATTTTCTGTCAACGTCAGTAGTAATAGGGTTCATGTCCTGAGCAAATTCTTCTACAGTCAGTCCCATACCTTCTGCGATCATGCCAACGGATTCAGCAAATCCAACGTGACCGGACATGGTGTGGTTAGCTTTTCTTTCTTTGAATTCGTCAACGGAGATACCGATTCCCTGTTCTTCCATAACAACAGGTCCGAACGGTGACAGGGAGTTAACTCTTCTTGAGGTGATCTCTTCTACATCTACCAGGCATCCGGTCATTACCAGAACCAGCAGGTCCATGATGTGGCCAGGGTTGATACCGGTTCCCAGGCAGGATACGCCGTTAGCTTTGGCGATCTTGTCCAGCTCAGCAGCCAGTTCAGGATTCTGAGCAGCAGGATAAGCCATTTCTTCAGCAGAAGTGATTACGTTGATTCCCTGCTCCATGATGAATTTCAGCTTAGGGAAAGCGTTCTTAGTGAAAGAATCGGTGCAGAGCAGAACGATGTCAGCAGCGCCCGGTTTGATGAGGTCTTCAGCAGCCTGGATCTTAACGTCAGGTCTGTCTCCTCTTTCAGTCTTGATATAATCGTACATTGAAGTGCCGATCTTCTTACCTCTTCCGGCTACTCCAACGATTTCAACACCCTTCTTGTTGAGAAGCATGTCAGCCATTCCGCCGCCCATGGCGCCGAGTCCCCAGATAATTACTTTTACTTCTTTCATCTTAGTTTCTCCTTTTTAATTAAAATTTTAGTTGTAAGTTATAACTGCCAATATATAAAGCAAAGACCGTGCCAAGAAAAGATTGGATATTGTATACTTGTTTTTTAGAAATTTGTGTTTTCGGGACACGTTTTCCGCCTTTTAATATAAAAATTTTGTTAAAATGTCCAATTTTTTGATCCTCCCGGATTTTTTTCAAATTTCTGTCCGGAGCCGGATTCTCGCGTCATGCCGTTTATGCAAATTTTTGGGCAGTAA
>UMHQ01010504.1_pt1 | contig 10018 bp, 2 predicted proteins | sample 1965531 | NCBI WGS metagenome assembly UMHQ01 (sample SAMEA4836098, study PRJEB28245) | human gut metagenome | biome: gut microbiome; material: fecal sample | place: Denmark | collected 2008
TGGCGGTTCCAACGTCGGAGGGCTAATGGCTCCATTTGTAGGAGAAAAAATACGCGGTGAGCACGATTATAGATTAATCGCTGCCGAATCTTCTTCCTGTCCTTCTTTCACAAATGGGGAGTTTAAGTACGACTATTGCGATACTGGTAAAGTTACTCCAATGGCAAAAATGTATACCATGGGATACGACTTTATTCCGTCTGCAAACCACGCAGGAGGACTCAGATATCACGGCATGAGTCCAACTCTTTCAGAGCTTTACAATCAGGGCATTATTGAGGCACATGCCTACGAGCAGCACGATGTATTTGAAGCAAACACAATATTCGCTCGTTCTGAGGGGATCTTGCCTGCACCTGAAAGCGGCCATGCTATAAGGGCTGTCATCGATGAGGCTAAAAAATATCCGTCAGATTCAGATGATGCTCCGGTTATACTTTTCTGTTTAAGTGGAACTGGTCAATTTGATATGATGGCTTACGAAAAATACAACAAAGGGGAGCTTTAGCTCCCCTTTGTACTTTGTCTTTTTAATTCTGCCTTATTTTTTTCATATATACTCTCATCAATTGATTTCCAAATGAATATTATCAGCAGACTAAATTCTCCTTTATCTTTCTTCCCTTCTCCTTGCCTCAAGTACAGTTACACCTGCCAGAGAAATAAGAACAGTCACCAAATATAATGTGGTATCAGATGCATCAGCTGTGTTAGGTGTTGCTGGCTTCTTGGTAGCCGGCGTTGTCGGAGTAGGCTCTACCGGCTCTGGTTTATTTGGCTCAACAGGTGCCGGTGGATTCGGTGTCGACGGATCAGGCGTAGGTGGGTTAGGCGTCGGCGGTGTAGGCGGAGTCGGAGGCGTTGGCGGTGTAGACTTCACCCATTTCAAGCTGAAGGAGATATTGTCACTGTTTCTATACAAGTAATCCGCACCATCCTTGCACTGTTTTGCGTTCCAGGTGAAAGCAAAGGTCAACGAGTTTCCACTTGTCACATGCGTCGCCTTGGCCTTCAGCTCACCGTACATGGTGCCATAGACGGTATACGATGTATTAGCTTTCGCCTGGCTATTGAATTTCGCACCGTCTACAACGACTTCAAGGGCATCGCCCATCTTCTCCACGGCATCTTTTAGATCCGCGAACGTCTTCACATCCGCGCTAACCGTCATCTTCACGGTGATAGTTTTGCCACTGACCTCCGATTCAATGATTTTATACTTGCCGTTATCGTTTTTAAGTTTAACCTTCGGAGTTCCTACAAAGTCCATCTCTGTTGGCAGTGTCAGCGTAGCGGTAAATAGCGAGGAATAATCCGAAAGAGTAATATCTTTAGGAGCAATTTGCGCCTTGTTATACTGCTCTTCAATTTTCTTTAATTGTGCCTTAACCGGCGTAACATCCAATTTCCCTGTAAAAGGAACGGTCGCATAGTGTCCAGCTACATAAACGGCATCATGCTGGGTGTCACCGTTGACCAGAATGTCACCACAAAGATCCACAGGTTGAGAAAAATTCGCTGTCTTTAGTGTAAGCTTAATATCTTTGGTTGTAGGATCTGTCGAGTCTTCTCCACCTTTTTGCTGAATGCCGTTCCAAGTGTAGTTAAACTGGATGGTCTTTCCTGAGCTCTTTTTTGTTGCCAATGCGGAAAAATCACCTTTAACGGTACCATGAATGGTGTACTTGGTACTCGGCGCAGCTTTCGTCGAATCGACCATGATGCCCGGAACATTCACTTTTAGTTCATCTTTCACACCTTCTACCGTGTCGCTGATCTCTTCAAACGGGCGAGTCAGTTTCGTCAGATCCAGTGTCGGTACCATCGTAACGGTTATCGTTTGGCCACTGACTACAGCGCTTTCAATCTTGAATTTACCATTTGCACCGTCTAACGTAGCTTTCGTAGCAGCATCTGCCGGGAATTTTAATTCGTCCGGCAACGTCATGGTAGCGGTAAACGAGGTAGCGACTTTCGAGACCTCAATATCCTTATCCGCAACGCTTTGTGGATAAGCTGCCTTCAGTTTCGAAAGCTCGTCTTTGATGGGTTTAACATTAAGGAGTCCCGTCATCGTAAACGGCGTATCCATGCCCGTCAAATACACGTTATCATGCTGTGTGTCGCCGTTAATAAGAAGGTCACCTTCAAGATTTCCTATTTTGGATACGTTTTCCGTATTTTGACCGGCATATTTCACCGTAAGGGCAATTGCATTTGCATTCTGGTTACTCTTGCCGTTTTCTGACTGTTTGCCATTCCATTGAAAAGCAAACTTTAACGTCTTCGGTTTGGTTTCCTCGATTGCGCTAAAACTCATAGCATTTTTCAGCATCATTTTCAGAGCCGGTTTCTTGTTCGTAGCGCTTGTCGAGTCAGGGTACGTGGCTGTTCCTTCCATGGACCCCGTAACCTTACCGATCACTTCGTAATCCGTATCTGGTTCCGCAGATTTACTAAATTTAACATCGCGGAACGTCACTTTCAGCGTATTATCGACGCTCTTGATTTTCTCATCTAAGGACGTATAGTTTTTGATTTCTTCAGGCTTCTGTAATGCAAAAGTAACACTGGCCTTCTTACCTTCCACTGTCTGTTTCGTAATAGCGAAGACTCCCTTGCCACCTGTGAAGACTGCTTCCTTATTGCCTGAAAACTCCAAGCCCTCTGGTAGCTCTAGCGTTGCCGTGAATTCACTCTTAAGCTCCGAAATAGCAATTTTATCGGATTCCGCGCTAGCGTGCAGTTTCCTGATCTCATCCATCTTATCCTTAATGGATTTAACATCGAGCGTGCCGGCGAAGGACATAACGTCATCCTTCTTCTTCTCGATTGGTTTATTCCCCGTATTATCACCCAGTAGTAGGTCAGCATCTAGAGAGATGGCTGTTTCTGAGGGTTTTGGATTATCCTGTGGATCCGGTTTCTTCGGATCCGGGGTCTGCGGATCCGAAGAACCCGGCGCATTTCTAAAGCAGTCAGCATTCGAGAAGTTGGTAGCAAGGGACAATGAGCTGGTATCGGTGTTATAGACCTCCTTATACCAAGAATATAAGCTTCCTGATGGATGTGTCTCAAAATTGCCTTGTGCGGTGATTTTCGCTTTCTCAGCTTTCTCCGCCTCCGCTTTGCTCTTCGCCGTCACCGTATAGGGAATGGAGAAGGTGATGGTTTTATCGGAATTTGCGCCGCCATCGTTATTGTAGTAGTTATAAATCGTAGGCCAATTCACATCATTAAGCCGGAACTTAAACGTAACGGACTGTCCGGAAACCGAATACTCAAATCTGCGACCGTCAAACATCGCCGTCGTATTTTTCATCTCGATCTTCGAATCGTCAATAGTCGCTTCAGCCGGAAAGGTGACCGTATATTCCACATAAGCAATTTCATTCTTTCCATCTTTGCCATGAGGATAGGCATTTTTATCAGCCGCCAACTTCATCTTATCTTCAATGGCTGACATGACTTTTCCCATCGGCACGCTGGCTTCCCAGGTTCCGCTATAGGTCGCATTCGTGGCGGTTGAGCCTTCAGCTACTTTCCCTGGAGCTCTCGTATACTGTGCCACAGCAAGTGTTGTGCCGCTGCCTTGTGCGTATACCGCTGCCGTACCCGGCATGAAGCTCAGTACCAGCAGCAAGGCAGTAAAGATAGATAAACATTTGCCAACCATCTTTTTTGATTGTTTTTTCATGTTCATATTGTTTCCTTTCTTACATAATGATTTTGATTGTTATTGTATTTATCATGAACTCTATTGAAATTTCTTGTAGAGTTCAAGCAATATAGTGTAAACTGTTTCAACAAAATAGATTTCTCTTGTATTTCACGACTGTTATAAATCAATCCTTTTCTTTCTTAAAGCCGCGATTGCAAGTAATGCTATTCCTAGTCCCGCTATTAAGCTGTACTCAATGATAACGCTACTATCTCCTGTACCAGGTTGACCAGGATTAGCAGGATGGGTTGATGTTTTCTTTGGTTCCTCGTATTTGTTTTTAAATACAATTTCCTTAGACGTTTCACCTTCTTTTGCGTTTACGTCTTCCTTCTTTTCGATGCTTTTAGTTGCAAATAGCTCTCCGTCTTTATCCTTCACCTCAAAAGTAATCACATAGACTGATTTGTCATACTTGTAGTTTTTAACACCATCGTTGACTTCAGTAATCTCATATCGGTATGTTCCAGGTAGTTTAAATTCTATGTTGCCAAATTCACTTGAACCGCTTCCTTTGATTGTAGTTGTTTTGACGCCGTCCTTGCTTCCCTCAGGCATTGGATTGTTTTCATCGAGTGCCTTAAACTTAAATGTAAATGTAGTTTGATTCTTCGGATTACCTTCAACAATCTTCGAAACAGGTGGATCTACAATTACCGGCTTAGGATTATACGTATTGGTTACAACAAACCCTTTCTCCTGACTGCCCGTTATTTCTGATTCATATCCGGCGAGTTTTTCCTCGGAAATAGTATATTCTATTTTCTTGCCGTCTTTGTATTCAGGCAAGTTTTTAAAGGTACCCTTCCAGTTATTTTCAGCATTCAGGATTAGCTTTTTATCTGCAGTCTTACCATCAGCTAATAAATTAATAGTTACCTGATCTTTTCTCTGATCTTCCGGACCCTTCCATTCCTTGCTTACATTTATATCACGAAGCTTAGGTGTATGAGTGTTTGTAATAGTTGTTCCATCGATTTTATCTTTATAACCGCTCGGTACTTCTTCTTTAACACTATATTTTATCTCGTCACCAGCCTTATCGTATGTAGGCAGGTCTTTAAATTCGTACTTCCAATCTGAATCTTTTGTTGCCTTTGCAGTTTTAGCTGTGTCTTTTCCGTTAGCTAAAAGATAAATGGTCACAGAGTCAGGGCGAATTCCGTCTTGGTTATTAGCATCGTCCCATATTTTGTCACCAGATAAATTGATTTTTGGATTTATCTTATTATTGATGACCTCAAATGAATAGATTTCTTTATCCTTGAGCACCTTAACGGATATATCTTTCTTAAGCTTCTCATAGCCTGAAATACCCTTTGTTTCCCTAAGCACATATTCGCCATAAGGGATGTTTTCAAATTGAACATTACCATTTTCGTCTGTCACCTTAGAATCGCCGACCTTGTTGCCAGTTTTATCATATATGGTAAATTCAATCCCTTTAAGTGCTGTCTTCTTGGTAGTATTATCAATCTTATGAATCTTTATCGTCCCACGCTTTAGTTTATTTTCAAGCTCAATCGTAAAAGTTTTCTTGCCGTCCTTTTCTTTCTTTACCGTTTGTTCAGACAAACTTACATCATGTCCTTTATCAGGCAGAATATAAGCGTCGCCAGTCTTAATCTCTTTAACTATGTATTCACCATATGGTACAAGCTTGAAGACAGCTTCACCATTTTTGTCAGTCTCTACATTTTTAATTTCATCACCCTTGTAGTTTTTTACCGGCTTGCCGTCCTGGGTTTTGAGTTCAAACTCAACTCCTTCCAGTTTCTTAGGGTTCCCATCTGCAGTTTTCTCATCTGCCGAGGTTTTTATAATTTTTATTGATGCGTAATTAGTCTCTAGTGCAACATTTTTCATCTGCACTTTATGTGCAGGATTCAATGCGAATACTTTTGTCTTTGCTGTATTACCATCTATTAATTCTTTAGAAATTGAATTTTCAACATTTTTTTCTTCTGTATATTTTTCAGAAAATTTATAATTGTCATCTTTAACAAAGCTAATAATATATTCGCCTCGTTTATATACAGGAATTGAATACTCTCCCTTTGCATTGGTTGTTACTGTAATATCTTTATTATTGAAATCCTTAGCCTGTGAACCGTCTTTATTCAGTACATTGACCTTGACACCTTTTTGTAAAGTATCGCCTTCATCGAATATGCCATTTTTATTTATGTCTAAGAAAGCTTTACCTTCAACCTTATATGTTGTAAAACGCACTTTCGTATTGTTGCCCTCGGTATAACTGTAGCCGTCGGTACTAAAGGCGGAGGAATTTACGGCCACATCCTTTTGTTCATCCAGCGAGGTATTCCCCGGAATCTTTGACGGAATCAAGATATTTAATTCTTCCTTCGATTTCAGCGCTTGACCTTTTTTTAAGACAATCTTGACGGATTGAACTTTTGAAATGTCCGTCACCTGGTCCTTCGTTAGCCACTGGCCACCACGGACGCTTGCAAGATCTTTGCCCTGCTCGTCCACCTTGTAAAGGAAGCTTACCTTATTATTGACGTTTTCATCATTGACTTCTTCCAACGATTTTGTAAGCGGCATTGTAAAAGTGGACTTCCTCTCCGGATATTCCCCATTATCATTCGGACTGATGCTGTGGTCGCCCTTATATGGCAGTACATCAATGATGCTCAGGTTATTAATATCTCGAATGGAGTTATTGAAAATGTTAATCTTCTGAGTGATGTCATATCCCAAATCGCCAGTAACCTCTTGTTGGAATTCCACGTCATGTTTTACCGCATTTTTGATTACCAACTCCAGCGGCGGCACAAAGGTCACCTTTGTATGCTTTTGCATAAAGATTTCGGACGTGTTCCCATCTTGGTCCAAATCTAAGGCATCAACATAGTAGTATGCATTATTGGTTGCCGGCAGCGGACGGATATATTCATTGTCGTCATAAGTCATATAGTTGACAAAATCACTTTCTCCGCGTGCTGCGTACTTGGTTGCACGAAGCTTTAGCTTAATGGGATAATAGGTGCTTTTCTTGATTGTTCCATAATCGACGATAACTGCCGTCTTACCGGATCCTTGATAATTCTCCACAGTCGTAATCGTCGGATCTGCAATCTTATGATTCTTCCAGTTAGAATCATACATTTCTTTTTCATATTTTCCGGTATATTCATAACCGTAAGGAAGGAGCGTGATCGTCTTAACGTTTTTTATTTCTTCCAAGTCTCCGTAAGGAACATTGTTATCATGAGCAATTCTTGGAAGCTTCGGCCCGACCAGATAATCAAAAGTGGCACCCGCCTTATATTCGACCGTCTGAGGCTTGCTGATATAGGAATCCACTGTAGGATGCAATGGGGTTACTGTAAAATATGCTGGATGGCCCCCATAACCAACATATTTTCCCGTAACGGGCTTATTACTATCATCTAATCTGGTAACCGCACATTTACTTTCATAGGTGTGCATACCATCACCCAGGTTAAGGAGGTCATTCAGTTCCTTCTTAACAAACCACTGCCTTTCCCGAAGCTGAAGAGTCATATTATCCAGTTCCACCGGATTTCCAAAACGCACAACCAGCTCCACATACTTTCGGCTGCTATCTTCAATCTCTACAATTTCTTTAAACTTAATATGTTCTTTTATTAGTGTCTCATTGCCGTCTTTATCAATTCCATAAAGCTTGTTATTTCCTTTATTTATCGTTTCCTCAATATCCGCCTTATGCTTATCATTATTAGTATTTTGCCAATCGTACGATACTACACAGAGCTGTATGCTTTTGAAGTAGGTTGCGTCGGTCAACAATTTCGTGTAGATTTCTGTAACCTTGTCTGTTTTCCCACCTTCGTACGGATTCGAATAACTGCTTCCATCATTCGAATTCGAAATAAAAGTGGTAATAGGGATGCCTCCCTTGTCCGCCATATTAAAGCTGCCCTTATAAAACTTTCCATTCAGATGGTAATAATCCGGATGATAGATATACACAAATTCAGACGCAATATTGTAGTTCCCAAAAGAAAATTTAGCGTAACTAAACCTACTTCCACCTTTATACACGGAAGGTATAAATGTAAAGTTTTCATAACGCGTTCCAAGATATTCCCCCTTGGTACCATCATCATTGGCATTTTTATAATAATCTATTTTTATCGGCAGCTTTTTATTCACCGTAACGCCGTTATCCTTCATCACGGAGTTTGTATACGTTGCATATCGCCCGTTTGTTGCTTCTGGTACGCCATTTCTCATTGTGTCGAACGTTGGATTTGGTATCAGAAAAGTGTAGACATTATTATCCTGTTTCCAAGTATACTTACCTTTTAGTCCGTTAACGCTATGAACTCCTTTTCCGTCTGGGCTATACTCACGAAAACCTGGCTCCTCTCCCAGGTAGGTATAAACAATTTTCAGATTCTTCGGATATTCGATTCCAACACTCTCATTAATGCCGTCAATCTTTTTCGGATAGACCGCTGCAAAAACATTGGTTCTATTTCCAGCTCGCGCAACAGTTTTCGTATCGCCTGCTTTATCTATAAATCCCCAGACATCATAATCGTGTCCGTCATTATTTACTGTTTTATGAATATTCCCCATTCCACTGTTGCCATGGGCTGACCAAAGCTCAAAGCCGACCGTTTTTGCGGTATAGGTTTGTTTTTCTTCCTTGATAAGCGTACCATTCCCATCAAAAAACTGCGCCTGGGCTTCAATCGAATCTCCATTTTGGGCATGATGGCCGTCGAACGTAAAGTAGTATTGATAGGTATAATGTGTTCCTCCGAAAAGACGCGTATAGGTGTATTTGACATATTGATAATTTTCATCTTCATATCGCTCTGTCGTTGCTGCCGCGGAATCGACAAATTTCACATCCATAATTTTGTCCGTTTTCGGTAAACGAAGCAGCAAATATGGTTTTTCAATCGAATAGTTGTTTCCTGAAATATCCAAATCCACGACGCTGTCAACAACCTGCTGTGTGTACCAATCTGTAGGCATCGCTTCAAGTTTATTGCCAACAAGCCGAGCAATTTTCAGTTCCACTTTTCCAGTCGAATCTGCAGGTGCTTTGACAGGTACACTCGTCTTCTGTTCCGATACGATATCATTATTAGTATTTTCTTTAGGTTCAGGCATCGACTCTACACTCTCCACCGTTTTAGTTGTGGATTTTATGTTACCATCTGAATATGCCAAACTGTATGTGGGCAAAGCAGTTGTAATAATTACAAGTGCTGTCAACATGCAGGTGAGAACTTTTTTAGCACTACTTTTCATTAACTACCTCCGATTAAATCTTCTTAGACTTATTCACATTAAAAAAAGCAAAAATAACACAACCAAACTATAGCTACGTATTTTCGCCTTTCAATTTGAAAATATGAAATAAAACAGTATTACTTGTCTGTCTGTCTGAGTGTATTTTGAAACTAAATAATTGTCAGGAGTCATACCACTATATCCTTGAAAATTTAAAAACGTTTTCAATTCTTGCTTGCTCAAACTCGCACAAAAAATATCAAACAGTAAACTATATTTTAATTAATTTAAGTATACTCCTCTACAATATCAAAATCAAGCATTTTACTTTAATTTTATAAAAAACATTAAGTTAATTAGTGAAGTATACCGCAATATTCACCGAAAAAACGCTATATTGATTTAATAAACCAATATAGCGCTTTTCTATAAACAATTGTTGTCCTATTAATCTTTATTTACAAGCAGCTACTAGATCCTTTGCAAGTTTATCGGCTTCCTCAAAGTTTTCCTCATCAGGGTTCCAGTTGCATTTAGCCTGAGTTTCGATAACCTCAAATCCGGACTCTGTCAAATTCTTTCTCAAAATATCACAAGCCTCACCAGACCAGCCATAACATCCGAAAACGCCAGCCTTCTTGCCTTTGAAACGGCATTCCTTCAGGAACTCCATCCAGCCCCCTACTGACGAAAGCATATTTTGTGCTACTGTTGGAGACCCAACTGCAATTGCCTTTGATTTAAACACTTCAGTCATTATATCGTTTTTGTCAAACTGTGAGATGTTGTAGATTTTAACTACAGAATCAGGGCTTTCCTTTTTGAGTGACTGTGCAATCCTATGTGCCAGCTTCTTGGTGCCGTCCCACATAGTGTCATAGATTACCGTAATCTGGTCCTCCTGATAGTTGTCCGACCAGTCCTTATATGCCTGAATGATTTCAGGAATTTGCGATCTCCAGATTGCTCCGTGTGAAGGTGCGATTAGTTCGATAGGTAGATTCATCTTATCTAGCTCAGCCATCTTCATCTTGCACA
>UMHQ01075830.1_pt1 | contig 10017 bp, 10 predicted proteins | sample 1965531 | NCBI WGS metagenome assembly UMHQ01 (sample SAMEA4836098, study PRJEB28245) | human gut metagenome | biome: gut microbiome; material: fecal sample | place: Denmark | collected 2008
CTTTTTCCATCAGCATTATCCAAATCTAGTAGGAGATTGAAATGTTTCTGTAAATCGCCTTGATTTCCAAAAATAACTTCACATTGCGCTCCCCAAACCTGCCGAATACAATCGATCTGGTTTAAAAAACCATTTTCTCCTTGGGTTACATCTTCATTTTCAATGGATATAACATCATTGTTATCATTTCCTGTTATGACAAAGCCAAAACGAATACAAAAATCCTGGAAGCTATCCAAGGAGCTAATATAGTTCGTACCGCTATCGTTTTCCGAGCTTTGGGAATGACATCCCCCCAAAACTGTTGCAGTATAGATATGGAGAGATTTGCGATCATTTCCTACAAAAACCATTTGAAAGAATTTGCGCAACATTACAACATTTTTTTCACCATTTGTCACATTACGGATGTTAAATGTAACGGTCATGAATCATCATCCTTTTTGGTGCTTTCCCATGCTTTAAGCAACTCTTCTAACTGAGCATATGCTGCTGGTGAATTTTGTCTTCTTAAAACACCGACGAAAGGAATAGTAAAACCATTGCATGTAAGTTTTTCGTCCAGCAGATCAAAAAATATCCCCTTGCGTGTCAATGTGCCACAGTTAGAGTATATATGTTTTACTGCACAGGATGGAGAATTCTCTACGCCTAAGACACAAAGAAACTGATAACCGCTTGCTCTCATTTGTATAAGCTGGTTTACTACACATGTTGCTAATTTATCACAATGCTCCATATACCCACTAAGAGTCATATAATATTTAATTCCGTGCGGTTTGCGACACAATCCGTTACTTAGTCCTCCAAATGTAGATTCAGTGCATGGTAGGGGAATAATATCTACACCATACTTCATTAATAGCGAAAGGAAGGGATACCCCCAGTGATTTCCATATTTTGGAGCTACTTGTAACCCTGGCGCGAGGATACATGGAGCTAATAATGCAGCAAAGCGTTTCATCGATATGTAATTTCCTCATTACTCAAAATTCTATTGTAATCCATTAGTACTAACGCCCCTTGATGCACTTAGTTTCTTTGCTGCGATATCAATCAATTGGGGCAATTGAGAAGCTATTTCATGATCATAATATGCAGATAAACTCTGAATTTCGTTAGAACCTAACTCATTACCTAAGGGGTAACCTAACCAGCATTGCGGCTCCGTTGTTTTCGGTATGAAGCCGTACTCCGCCAACTCTAGTTTTCTTTCCCAATCATCAGTTAAGGTGTAAACTGGCAGTAAAAGATCAATTCCATGCTGCAACGTAAGATTTTTATATCGCTGTACCATATCTGGAAGTTCTACAAAGAATTTTTGTGATTCTCTTGCACCTTCGGCCAATTTAGAAATACCGTGTACTTTACAATAAGCTATCGATAGCACATACATTCCTGTATGACAGGCCAGGCAAGGAATCTGAGCCGGTCGTAAATATGGATAACGATGACTACTATCTTGAATTGGGGGATATAAATACGATTTTTGGAGTCGATATAGACTTGAGGTAATTCCATAGATACCTACAAAGCGCGCGCGCTCTTCTCCATATTTTGAAATAATTCGTTCCGCAACTGTTTTTGCTTGTTCTATATTCGAGATGCATCCATTATCATATGTAATCATATGGACATGCCACCCCTCTTCAATTAGACGGCAAGCGGCTAAAAACGAATCTCGACCACCAGACAACATAAGTAATACAGTATCATCGTGTTGTGTAATTTCTTCCAAATATTCCATATAAGAAACCTCCCACAATATTTTACTAGAAATAGTGCATCTGTTGGTAAAGAACTGCTTTTAAATGATAGATTAAGTTGCAATAAACCTGCGTTACTGGTCAAACAAATAAATACATTTATTTAATCATTCTATTATATCATAAGTACCATACTTTACAATAAGTATAAATCAATTTTGTTATAGAATTTGAGTAGGTCAATCAACCGGCAGTGCGATCTTGTTGGTGCTTATTCAGCGTATACTGCATTTTCATCCCATATAATTAATGTATGCTAAAAATATTGTACGTAAACATACATTGAACCGTAACTTTCCTTGCTTTATGCGGCATAAGTTGCGCTAATAATCCCCATTTCTTATCAACACATTCCGCTAGAAGTAAAGTTATTACATACCAAGGAAGAAGTGTCTTCAGTATGTAGTTCATTAGACGGTCCATTTCCTTCACTAAATCTCCGTCGCAGATAAGTAATATCCTAAAGATTATCTCAAACCATGCCCATTAGTAAATTGTTCGGAGCATTGTTGTAATTTCATAAGTAGTTAGTTTGCTATACTCTAATAGACAGTTATAAACTCTCGCTGGATATCTGTAGCCAGATTTTCAATAAATTTGTTGCCCCAGGCTTTGTGCTCATTGATCACCGTGCCGATGCTGTGGTACAGCAATATCAGCTCTGTATTCACATGAACAGATGCTTGATATTGCGCTGTCTTGATCTCCCGCTTGACCTGCTCGACAATAGCCAGGTACTCACCTGAATTCATCAACACGCTCATTTTTCTCCTTCCGCTATCAGATACCTAAGCAGCCCCTGGCACCCTGCCAGTACATCCTGCCAAGTGGTCTCGAAATCATCGGTGTACCAGGGATCGGCTACCTCCTGGTCTGGCTGGCCTGCGTATTCCATCAGGAGGTGCATCTTCCCATCGAAATCGCCGCCGCAGATGCGGTACATATCGTGCAGATTCTCCCGGTCCATCCCAATCAGCAGATCGTACTGGTCGTAGTCGTGGTTTTGGAGCTGGCGGGCCGTTTTGCCAGTACAGTCGATCCCGTACTGGGCCAGCTTCCGCCGGGCGGGAGGATACACAGGATTGCCGATCTCCTCCCGGCTGGTAGCCGCTGATTCGATGTGGACTTCCTTCTCCAATCCCGCCTTTTTCACCGAGTTTTTCATCACAAACTCGGCCATTGGGCTTCTGCAAATATTTCCATGACACACAAAAAGTATCCTTGTCATCCTGTTTCTCGCACTCCTGAACCGTTTCTTCCCGCTCAGTATAGCACATTCCATCGACATCGTCGAGGTCGGATTCCAGATGTGCGGAGGCACGGATCTGATCAGCCAGTTCCTTCTTGGACCAGCTGAACTGCTCTGCCGCCCGCAGATACCAGGCGCGTTCTTCCATTGTCAGCTCTGTCTCCAGAATGACTACATTCTGTGTCCAGCTAATTCGCATGGCCTGCTTTACCAGTTTGGGATTATATTCGTAAGTGCGGAAGAACTCCCTCATCCGGCGTAGGTTGCGGGGGGAGAAACCCGTGGCGTCCGGGTATGTGGCCTGCAGATACTCTGAAGCGGCCACTGCTGCCCCCTTTTCCGATCTGGCACAGATAACTCGTCCCATCTCGAAGTATAGCTCTACCTGTGGCAGGGTCGTTTCCATGAGCTGATCCAGTACAGCATACATGGCACTGTAATCTGTGGGCTTTCGGATGTTCATGGCTTTCTCCTTTCCGGCGCTGTGCGCCTGCTATCTCCAGTAAACTGGAACGAGAGCGCACCACCTGTGATGCGCTCCCGTTTCGGCTCACTCCAGTTTTACGTTTATCCTTGCTTTTGGAACCAACTGCTTTCGATTTCTGCCACATCGTCCAGTGAGATTTTTGTCCCGTCCGTCAGGACCAGCACTCTCTGGATCTCGTCCAGCTTTTTCAGCCGCCCGGTAGCCGTGAGGTAGGCCCCGCCGTCTTTCCGCTCATCCGGCTGGAACCAGGTGACCGTGATCTCCGGCTGCTCTGAGATGTGCTCCAGCAGAACCGCCTGTCGCCGGTCCAGCTCCGCCTTGGTGTCCTCGTCCAGCTCCATCTTCTGGTCCGTCAGCCGGGCGGTCTCCGCGATAGCCCCTGCGTGGCCGCTGAGGGCGGCGAAGGGGCTGAAGATGGCGGCCCGCTCTGCAATGGGCATTCACGGGTGCCGGGCCGAGGTGGGATGGGGCAGATGGAGCATATCGTCATACTTCCCGCTCATGCCTGATGCCCTCCAATCGTCTGATTGCGCTCCCGGGCTGTGGCGCCCTCCTCCAGATTCATCCCCTTGAGGATGGCGTTCTTACCATACCGCTTTTTGATCCCCAGCATGGCCTCCTGGAGCTTCCGCTCTCTGGCGTGGGCGGCTTTATCTGCCTGCTCCTGCTGCTCCTTGGCGGCGTAGTCAGTAAATAGGTCCAGCTGCTCCGCCGGCTCCTCCTTAGAGGCACTGGCCTCGTCCAACAGCTTGTTGGCGCTGATGCTCAGGCGGCGGATCAGCAGGTTCTTGTCCACAATGCGGTCATAGAGGGCTGTCACAGCTTTCAGCAGATCATTGGCGGAGGAGGTGTAGGGAAAATTCTCCGTCCCCACCGCGTGCTTGGGGATCTTCCGCCCATAACGGTCTGTGGTGACGGGGACCTTGTACCGGGCGGCACGGCTGGGGTCGTCCAGGTTTTCCCGGTCATAGCCCACAGTGAGGACCAACTAGTTGGTTACCAGCCCCTTGTCCACCAGGTCCAGAGCCAGGGCGTCCGCCATCTCCCGCACCACCAGGCGGGCTTTCTGGAAATCGTAAGGACACTGGAGCACCTGGCCGGAGACGATGCTCTTATTTTCCGGCTTGTACGCTTTCGCGTCCGCGATGGTGCACGGTTCCCAGCCCCAGGCGTGGTCGATCAGTATCTCCGCGTTGACGCCGAACAGCTTATAGAGCAGTTCCTCATTGTGGTATTCTCCCGGTTTTCCGATGGAGCACCGGGCCACGTCCCCCATAGTGTACATCCCATGGGCCTCCAGCTTGGTTGCGTAGCCCTTCCCCACCCGCCAGAAGTCGGTGAGGGGCCGGTGGTCCCACAGCAGCCGCCGGTAGGTCATTTCATTCAGCTTGGCGATGCGCACCCCATCCTTGTCCGTGTGGACATGCTTGGCCACGATGTCCATGGCCACCTTGGCCAGGTACAGATTGGTGCCCATACCCGCCGCCGCGGTGATGCCGGTTGTCTTCAAAATATCCAGGATGATGGTCCGGGTCAGCTCCCGGGCGGTCATCTGATAGGTATCCAGGTAGTTGGTCAGGTCCATGAACACCTCGTCGATAGAGTAGGGGTAGATGTCCTCTGGGGCGATATATTTCAGGTAGACGCTGTATATCTTGGTACTCCAGTCGATATAGTGGGCCATCCGGGGCGGGGCCACGATGTAGTCCAGGGCCAGAGCGGGATTCTTCTGCACCTCCGGGTCGTGCCAGGAGGAACCGGTGAGCTGATGGCCGGGGGCACACCACTTCCGCCGGGCGTTCACCTCCGCCACCTTCTGCACCACCTCAAAGAGCCGGGCGCGGCCCGCGATGCCATAGGCTTTCAGGGAGGGGGAGACAGCCAGGCAGATGGTCTTGTCCGTGCGGCGCTTGTCCGCCACCACCAGGTTGGTGGTCATGGGATCCAATCCCCGCTCCACACACTCCACACTGGCGTAAAATGATTTCAAATCACAGCAGACGTAGGTCCGCTCCTTCATGCTACCTCACCCCTTGATTTTAGTATATCACGGACGCTGTCCCGTTATTGGGTCCATCCCAGCACGGCGTCCAGCGTCTCCGGTGCGGCCTCTGGGAAGTTCTTTCGCACCTGTGCATAGACCAGCGCTTTGGACTCCACTGGGTCCACGGAGTAGGCGGAGGCGATGTGGTTGTATCCCCACAGGGCCTCCGGAGTGGTGTAGACGGAGATGGGCCAGCCATAGGGCACGCCCTTCTTGTTGATCCGCTGGCGGAAGTCCCGGATGAGCAGATAGCCTCCCATCTGGAGGTCTGTGACCGTGCCCTCAAAATTTTTCTCTCCGCCTTTGCCGAATCCGGCCTGCCGCTTCAAATCGGAGGAAAACCACTCCTCCTGCTCCAGAAAGCGGTCCATGATCCGCTTCTGACGCATGGTGGCCCGCTCGTCCTCCCACCGGCTGTCGAAGTCATAGCCGTCCCGTCGCCAGTTGGCGAAGTGCGGAAACCAGGCTTTGGAGATGAAACCGGCTCGTTTGCCGAAAAACTTGCCGTATGCCACCCGGCCGCTGCGGGCGATAAGCGCGCGCCACTCCCAGGGGTCCTGATCCGGGTCTCCGGTCCACCAATAGAGGTTTGTGGTGTTCTCCTCCGCGGAGAAGCCGTCTATCTTGTTTTGGAACAGGGGCAGGAAGCCGATCTCATCGACCCAGCGGATAAGCTCCTTCCAGCTCTGGATGCGGGCAGGGTCGTCCCAGTCCATGCCCCGCATGATCCATTCGCCGTTCTCGATGGCCATAGTGAAGCCTCACCACCCTTCTTTTGTGGGTACGATTATAGCACATCTGTTCCAAAAATTCTATTGCGGTATTTTCTAAAATGAAGGGCCAGAGAGGAAACGGCAGCAAAGGGATTGCCGTTTCCTCTCTGGCTTATCTTATAAAAGCTGTATAATTCCAATTACAAGATAATATGTTTAGAATCAAATTATGCGATTTTCATCGTAATACCCCAAATTCCTGTAGTACTAATTGGCGCAATCCTTGATTACCAAAAAATGTAAGTTAGCCCGTTGAACTCAGGTAGTTGAACCGAAAGCGATGTTGTTCTGGGCGAAGTATGCTATCATGTAATCCGCCGTTGAAATTTGAAATTTCTCCAATTTGCTACGAGGTTTACTTGTTGCGTTTCTAGCTATGTGACGTATTATAATATGTGACGTAATATATTGATCTACTCACATTGAGAGAAAGGAATCTATATGAAATATAAATTCTTAAAACTGAGTACATTGTTAATCCTAACCGGTTTGTTATCTACAGTTGCGACTGCCGCAAACGAAAGTGAGCAGTCTGTAGGAATGTGTTTGGGCCATGTTTATTCTACTGATATTGTAACCTATGTAGATGGCATGCCAATCATTTCCTATAATATCGGAGGGAAAACAGTTATTGCAGCCAAAGACTTAATGGAATATGGCTTTCAAGTGAATTGGAGCGAGGAAGACCGCACAGTATTTATTACATCGGGCAGGTATCCGGAACAGAAGCCAGCGCACCAACCTGCAGTAGATACTCCCGGGCGCATATTGGGAAATATCTACCAGAGTGACATTCGTGTATTTGTCAACAATCAGGAAATCCCGTCCTATAACATTGGCGGTCAAACCATGATTGCTCCGTCTGATATGTCCACCAGTAACACAAATAACTTTGAGCAGTGCAATCTGAACCAAAAACTTGGCTATTCTAACGCAGGCTTCCGAACAGAATGGGATGCTTCTACACGCACAGTTAAAATTACATCGCTCCGTCCCGGTTCCGAAGCGATTTTACAAGGAGATATTTACACAGTTTCCGAACTAACCTCTGATTTCTATCTGCAGTCTGCGGGGGCGGGTGTAATCTCAAGTCAGCAGGAGACTTGGGCGGATCTTCGGATGCAAGGACTTGCTTTGGTCGTCGGTGATCAGGAATATTTTTCTCTTGAACTTTTACAAGCTGCCCTTTGGAGTGGTGGAGTGGATACAGATTGTCAGTTGATAGACGGGACCTTGGTCATCCATGGAGAACTTGCCCCGGTTTTAATATCTCCTCCGCCACCTGCCGAAACGAATGATCCGCGATATTCTGGTTATGGCGCCGTGTTTTGTTTTGGAGCCCACAAAGGAGGGGGCTCTGCAGCGTTGGCAAAACTGTCGATCCCTGTAAAATGGATTGACAACGACGGCGCTTCAGAAGAATTTACGGTAGACGGCTACATTGCGGGAAGTGCTGATCGTTCTGACAACTATTTCTTTTTGGATCTAGCACAAATATTTGAAAAATCTTTCTAACGTTTACTTTTTCCTTTCGTATACATCTCTATGCTATATGTAATTGATTTTCCTCGGTATGCTGTAATTGGGCATTACAACATATCGTTATGCCCTATTTAGGAGGATCTTTTACAAATTAACATATGAAAGGAATTAAAGAGATGGCAACATTAACCTTTCTGGATCCTTCGGGTTCGAATCTAAGATCCGACGTTCTCAGCGCTAGCAGTCGTAAAAAGCTTACTCCCACCTCCAATAATGCGCCTTGGATTTACTGTAATTACCCGGAACGAATTGGAGATGGGAATAAGAGCTGGGGGATTGCTGAAAATGGATATTATATTAATCGCCAGACGGTGAACGGCCCAGCCCAGATTTTTTACTCCCACTGGAATAAGACTGGAAAAACCCTTCGTTATCGTATTCAACTCAAAAATAACAATTCCTCTGTCGCAACTGTTACTCGCAGTAATGTAGGAGCTTGTACTGGTTGGGATGGTACAATTGCAGTCAAGAATTTCTTTGCGAGTTCTAGCAAAACAATCTCTGTGCCAGCAAATGGAACCGCTTGGCTCATTGATGAGCTCGTCGTTGCCAATGGCCAGCCATTTACGGGAATGGTACGGTTTAGTACGAATAGGAGTGTTGTTGTTACTGTAATTGCATATGAATCTAGTAGCAAAATTAATAACGCCACAAAGCCCTTCCCTTATAGATCTACAGAAGTACCCTCCAATGATAATACGGTCTACTCTGGACTAGGAAACGGTTACTTCCTTACCTTCAATCATGGGACAATCAGTACCAGCAGTCTTCCATATCGTTTTACAACTAATTGTGATGCCAACGCCGGACTGCAAAATAATGGAGAAATGGTCCCAATTAAGCTTGTTGACGGAAATTTTACTGCATCTATTACCAGTTCAGATCAGGAATTAAGAAACTTGGGAAATTGGTGTGTTCAAAATTATCATAAAATTACTCTAAGAAATACCAGCTCTTCTTCCGTTACAGTATATGGCTATGTAGGTGCAAATAAGAAAGGGAATGCTCAGGTAATTAATCGCGGGGGTACTGTTAAGTCTGCCCGACTTTCTGCAGACACCACAGGTAAATTTACTTGGAAGTGGTGTAAAGTTGTCTTAGCGGCCGGAGAAAGTTTTACTTTCGATTATCAGCAGATTCTAGCGTCTTATGGTGCAGCTGCTACTTTCCATGAGTGGAGTTTGGAATAACCAAACTTTTTTAGCAGAACGGCCATTAGGGGTTACTAAAGGACAAATGAGTAGGACTCATAATATAACATACGATTTTGGAAGTAAAGCGATAAAACCTATTCGCGCCATTCTTATTTTCAATTGTAAATAAGCAAACACGGTCCGATCTTTTTAAAGATCGGACCGTGTTTTTCTCCTCTCTAAACATAAAATCAATATAATTTGTAATCAATATATCTAATGAGCACCATTTTAGCGCATCTAAACTAAAATTTTATTAAAATAATGGGCCAGATGGGAAAAACGGCATTGTGGCTGCCTTTTTCTATCTGGCCCTTCTCACAAGATCTGTACGATCTGCTCCCAAAGCAGGATGTGTTTCTGGTCCACCGAGCGGTTGTCATGGAAGTGTCCGAAGAACCAGTATTCATATTCCAGTCGCCGGTCTACCATCTCCAGAAATTCCGTGAGATGGTCTGCCTCGTTGTGACGGTTCATAGACAGGGCGATGCTGGTGGAGGCGCAGTGGGTGATCACATAGTCCACCTGCCAATTTGTTCGCTCCAGCGTTTTCAATGCGGTATGGTATTCTTCATCGGAGGGCAGCTCCTCCGGCCACCAGGATCGGCCTAGTACCCGGAACCTGTTCCTGCCGCTGCGCTTCAGTGCGCTCTGCTGGGCACGGAAGTTCGGAGCTGCCGGATCCAGGATACCGTCCTCCACATCGTGGCTCTTGGCCCCGCCCATAGTGAAGAAGGTCTTTCCCATGATTTCATAGAGCTGACCGCGCATCAGATGGAGCACATGGGGCCGGATCTGGTGGACGGAGCCTCCGTGCCAGGTGCGGACCGGGAATGTGTCCAGCCGGCAGAAATTTTCATGATTTCCATCCACGAACAAGGTTGTGAAGGGCCGCTGCTCCAACCAGTCCAGCCAGTAGTTTTCCTCCGGTGTGTCAGCCCATACCCCTCCGAAATCGCCCGC